>Ga0193725_1000015_pt1 | contig 57476 bp, 51 predicted proteins | sample H2a2metaG_FD_143058 | JGI IMG/M metagenome (GOLD analysis project Ga0193725, IMG submission 143058) | Soil microbial communities from a riparian zone of the East river system, Colorado, United States - H2a2 | ecosystem: Environmental > Terrestrial > Soil > Riparian zone | place: USA: East River... | reverse complement strand
GTCGCGCGCGTTCCGTCAGCGTGGGAGCCAAGGCCTTGTACTTGGTGCGGCAGAGCCCGACATCCACCGCTCCAGCTTACGAGGCATACCACGGAACTCATGCAGTTATTGTCTGACAATGCCTTAGTCATCAGCGCGGTCCGAAGCGATAAGGAGGAGATTGGAGTTCTAGAGGCGGATCTTCTCAAGGCTTTTTTCGAAGCCGCGCAGATCAGGGTCGTCGACCTCGTCGAGGTCAACGTCATCGAAGGGCGGCAGCGTTCACGTCCAGTTCCCCGCCAGCAGCTTGGTCAATATGTGAAATTCGTCGAGATTCGTGGTCTCCCGAACAAGAAGGCTTGGAAGGTAGGCAACGAGGTGTGGTTCAATCCTGCGAACCCCGCAGTGCAGTCCGTGTATCAAACGCTCACCAAGAACGAGATCCACTACGAGACCGTTCGGGCCGCAAAGGCGTTCACGAGCATACTCTCTTCACGGTTCGACGAAGCACTCGAAATCATCGCGGAATCGTTTCGCGTCGACGAGATCTAACCGTACTTTCGGTGTCACGCTAAGGTCGCACCACACCGCTTTCGCGGCCGTCCTGAGAGACGGTCAGACGCTCAGCGTAGTCGCTAGGGTGCGTGAGAGGTGCGGCAAGGCGGCCGCCCCATCTCTACTTCAGCTTGATCTCCTCGTGGGCCGGGGACGGCACCAGGTGGAGGGTGTCGAGGGCGTGCTCGGCGATGCGCGGGCCCACGCCGCGGAGCGTGCGGTAGTCCATGATCGGGATGAACATGGCGCGGTCGATGGTGACCTGCTGGATCTTGTGGAGCATTGCCTCGCGCCGCTTCACGTCGCGTTCGCGGGCCTGCTGCTGGAACAGATCGTCCAGGTCCGGATAGCCGCCGTAGGCGTAGCTGCCCTTCGAGTAGATGAACGACTCCACCCGGCTGGCCGCGTTGCCGGAGTTGCCGACGGCGGCCATGAAGATGCCGCGCAGCTTCTTCTCGCGCCACGCCGAGAGAAAGGTCGCGCGCTCCATGCTGCGGAGCTTGGTCCGGATGCCGACCGAGGTCAGGAAGTTGGCGGCCGCCTCGGCCACCGTGATGAACGGCGGGGTGGGCGTGAAGTCCCCGGCCTCGAACCCCTTGGGATAGCCGGCCTCGGCGAGCAGCTGCTTGGCCTTGGCCGGATCGTAGGGCGCGCCCTCGGTCTGGAGCGCGAACTCCATCACCCGCGGCACGATGATCGAGGTCGGCGGGCAGTACCCGAGGCACGCCACGTCGTTGATGGCCTTGCGGTCGAGGGCCAGGATGGCGGCCTGGCGCACGCGCTTGTCGGCCCACGGCGATTTCGGGTCCCACTGCTCGGGCATGTCGATCCAGTAGATCGACGCGTGCTTCGACGGCACCAGCTTGAGCCGCGGATCGCGCCGCACGTTCTCGGCGTCCTCGCCGTCGAGCGCGTAGGCGATGTCGGCTTCGCCCTTCTTGAGCATGGCCACGCGAGTGGTGCCCTCGGGCACGCTCTTCATGATCAGGCGCTTGACGTACGGCGCGTGCCGCCAGTACGTCGGCACCGCCTCCAGGATCAGCTCCACGCCCGGCTGGTGGCTGACGAACTTGAACGGCCCGGCCCCGATCGGATGCTTGCGGAAGCCGTCCTCGCCGACCTGCGTGATGTACTTCTTCGGCACCACCAGGCCGGCGGCGGTGGCGCTGGTCCCGTAGAAGGTCAGGAAGTCAGGCCACGGCGCCTTGAGGTGAAAGCGAACGACGGTGGGATCGACGACCTCGACCCTCGCCACGCGCTCCTGGAACTCCTTGGCGCCGGCGCCCTTGTAACGCTCGTAGCTGAACTTCACGTCGTCCGCGGTGACGGGGTCGCCGTTGTGGAACTTCACGCCCTTGCGGATCTTGAACTCGTAGACGAGCCCGTCCGGGCTCTCCTTCCACGACTCGGCCAGGCTCGCGCCGATACGCTGGCCCGGCAGCGGCCGGATGAGCGCGTCGTGCAGCGCGTAGAGGACCGCGAACGGCGTGATCTGCGGGGGCGCGGTGGCCGGATCGAGCCACGACGAGGCCAGCGTGACGTGCCAGGCGATGATCACGTCGCCCGCCGGCTCCGCCGTCGCGCTCGTCGTGAATCCGAGCGCGATCACGAAGGTGAGCGGCAGCGCGGCGAGCAACGAGCGGCCGCGACGAACGGAAACGACGCCAGTGGCGTGCATGTGTGCCCTCCAAGAGAAAGCCGGCCGTCGCCGGCCGGCGTTGCGCGTGACGCTACCGCGCCCTCGCGAACGAGTCAATCGGCGCCGGGTTTGCGCCGCGAGCACCCCGTCGCCGCGCGGTCGGGAAACCGCGATGGCGGGCTTACAGCCGCTGCTCGCCGAGCCAGCCGGCGACGGCGTCCACCAGCGCCTGCGTGTTGTCGCTGAAGCCGTGGGCCGCCGCGCTCCGGCCTTTCGGGTTGGGCAAGACGAGCAGCTTCACGCTCGGCGGGAGGGAGCCCGGGGACGTTCCCGCCGACAGCAGCGCGTAGGGCTCGAACGGCTCGATGACCGCGTCGCCCTGATCGCGCACCAGGAGAATGGGCCGCGGGATCCGTCTGATCCAGTACGTCCCGTCTGCGGTGCTGGTGGGCTCCCACCGGTACGTCAAGAAGTGCTGGGCGGTGACCGGGACGGGCTGACCGGTGATCCAGCCCATCCGCACCGGCAGCACGGCGTCAGCGCGCCCGTCGCGCAGCGACCCGAACGCCGCCTCGGACAGCTCGCGGAAGTTCTCTTCGTTCTGCACGAGCAGGTGCCGCGATTTCCACGGCAGGTTCGCGAACGTCCCGGTCAGGACGACCGCCTTGAGATCGGCGTCCCAGTTCGTGGCGGCGTAGAACTGGACCTGGATGTTGCCGAGGCTGTGGCCGTGCAACACCAGGGTGCGATACCCGAGGGCACGCGCCGTGTAGACCGCCGCCTCGATGTCCCGGCGGACGTCCAGGAAGTTGTCGGTGTTGACCCGGTCGTCGTGCTGTCGTGTGTTGATCCCCAGCACCGCATAGCCCTTGGCGACCAAACCACGCGCGAGAAACCCGTTGGGATTGCCCTGGAAGTTACCCCCGCTGCCGTGCACGGTGACGACGAGGGTCGTGGAGCCGGCCGCCTTGTCGCCGGGCTGCCAGAGGGCGGCGTCGACACGGACGCCGTCGATCGTCTTGATCGCGAGGAACCTGAGACTGACGCCGGCGGGGGCGACGAAATCCGCCCGTAACCCGGCCGGCGCGGCGACGACGTCGTACTCGATGGCCGCCGCCGTTTGCCCGGCGGACGCGTCGACGGCCGGAACGACGGTCGCCGTGAGGAATGCAGCGGCGCAGGCGACCCACGCGGTGCGTACGGTCTTCATGAACATGCCTCCGCAGGCGGAATGATCGGCTGGTGCCAGGTGATCCGCATGCCGTCCCGCACCTCGGTCCGCGTCGTGCCCTCGGCCGTCTGGCTCATTCGCGCTCTCCTCGTGCTCGGTCGATCCCGCGGCGCTCACGCTACCATGCCCGACCGCCGCGGTCAGGCTTTGACTTCTGAACACTTCTGTGGCGAAACTGCTCGGAGGACGTTCAGTCTGATCCCGGTCCAGGGAGAACCAGCATGACTTGTTCAACGCGATGGTCGTGGAGTGCCGGCATGGCCGGACTCCTGGTGGCGATGGCGCTCGAAGCTTCGGCCCAGGGGACGCCGCCCCCGAAGAACGCGGCCGCGACGATCGGAAACGAAGTGATCTCGATATCCGAGGTGGAGAAGAGCAGCGCCACCGAGCTGGCCGGCCTCGAGGAGCAGCGCTATCGCGTGCTCGACCGCAGGCTCGGCGCGATGATCGCCGAGAAGCTGCTCACGCTCGAGGCCAAGAAGCGCGGGGTGAGCATGGAAGCGCTGATGCACGCGGAAGTCACCTCGAAGGTGCCGGCCGTCACCGGCGAGGACGTCAACGCGTTCATCTCGCAGAACCGCGAACGCCTGCCCAAGGGCGACGAGGCGGACCTGAAGGTGAAGGTTGCCGACTATCTGCACCGCCTGCAGCTCAACCAGCGGACGGAGGCGTTCGTGGCCGGTCTGCGCGAGCAGACGCCGGTGCAGGTCTTCCTCAAGCCACCGGATCCCGTCCGCGTCAGCGTGGACAGCAAGGGCGGCTTCGCCCGCGGGCCCGATGACGCGGCGGTGACCATCGTGGAGTTCACGGACTTTCAGTGCCCGTTCTGCAAGAACGTGGTGCCCACGCTCAAGGACCTGGTCACCAGGTATGGAGACAAGGTCCGCTGGGTGTTCCGCGATTACCCGATCGTGGGATTGCATCCCGACGCCCCGCTCGTCCACGAGGCGGCCCGGTGCGCCGGCGAGCAGGGCAAGTTCTGGCTCTACCACGACCTCGCCTTCGAGCGCGCGCCCGCGGCCACGCCGGCCAACCTGAAGGCCTACGCGGCCGAGGTCGGCGTCGAAGCCAACGCCTTCAGCCAGTGCCTGGACAGCCACAAGCACCGCGCGGCGGTCGCGGCGGACGTCGAGACCGGCTCCAAGCTCGGGGTGACCGGGACGCCGACGTTCTTCATCAACGGCCAGCTCCTGGTCGGCAATCAGCCGCTGGCGGAATTCCAGCGCGTCGTCGAGCGCGAGCTGGGACGCACGGCGGCGGCGCCGGCGCCGACTGTCAACCCGCGCTGAGCCCGCTCGGAGGGGGACCGTCTTCGCGGTCCCTGCTCGCCCCGCTGTGTGTGATCGTCGGGGCGAATACGTTTTCGATCGGTGGGTTTGCGCCGCTGCTGCCGGAGATGAGCCGCGGGGCCGGCCTCGCCGATTGGGAGCTCGGAATTCTCGCCGGGGTGTTCGGGTTCGCGCGGATGATCTCGGACTTGCCCGCGGGCCTGGTCATCCAGCGGCACCTGCGTCGGGCGCTGCTGTGCGCGCCGCTGGGCATCATCGCCGGCGTGGCGTGTCTCGGGGCGGGCGGGCCGTTCTGGCTGCTCGTGCTCGGTCGTGGGCTGATGGCCGTCGGCCACACCCTCGGCATGCTCGGCGGGCTCACCGCGGTGCTGCGGTATGCGGCGCCCAACCGGCTCGGCGCCTCGCTGAACGTCTACGAGTTCTCGGCGATGATCGGGATGCTCGGCGGCGTCATGCTGGTGGGATCGTTACCGGCGTCGCTGCCCTGGAACATCGCGCTGATCGTGACCTGCTCGCCGCAGCTGATCGGGATGCTGATCCTGCCGCTGGCCCTGCGCGCGCTGCCCCGCGAGAGCGCCGTCGATCCGGCGACCCGAACGGACGCCGCGATCGCTTCATCGCCGCGTCCGGTGGCCGGATCGTCGCGACTGGTGGTCCTGGCCTTCGCCGCGGGCACGGCACTCGCGCTCACCTACACGACCGTGGAGCAGTTCCTGCTGCCCCTCCGGGCCAGCCGCGAGTTCGGCCTCGGCCGATCGGGCATCGCCTCGCTGTTGATGACGAGTCAGCTCGCCGATCTCCTCGCGCTGCTGCCGGTCGGCCTGTGGGCCGATCGCCGCGGCGTCGCGCGCATGCTCGGGACCGTGCTCTTCGCTCTCGCCGCGGGCGCCTTGCTGATCGGGTTCGGCACGCTTCCGCTCATGGCGATCGGGTGCGCGTCGCTCGGACTCGGAATGGCCGGATGGATGCTCCCGCTCGGCGTGATCCGCTCGGTGACCTCGACCGAGCGGATCGGCTGGCTCACCGCGTGGTATCGCGTGAGCATCGACGCGGGCATGTTCGTCGGCCCGCTCGTCGGCGGCCTCCTCGGGCTCGGCCGCGCCGGCCTGCTGCCCCTGGTCAGCGCGACCGCGATGGCCACCATCGCGGTCCTGCTGTTACGCGCCCCCGCTCCGGGCGATCGGCCCGCTACGTCGCCCGCGGATAGCCCACACCTTTGAGGGCTTCGCCGATCTCGCCGAGGATGGCGGGGTCGTCGATGGTCGCGGGGACGTTGTACTCCACGCCGTCGGCGATGCGCTTCATGGTGCCGCGCAGGATCTTGCCCGAGCGCGTCTTGGGCAGGCGCTTGACCACCATCGCGGTCTTGAAGGCGGCGACGGGCCCGATGTTGCCGCGCACGCGCTCGACCAGCTCGCGCACGATCTCGTCGTCTCCCCGCACGACGCCCGCCTTGGTGACCACGAAGCCCACGGGGACTTCGCCCTTGAGGTCGTCGGCCACGCCGACCACCGCGCACTCGGCCACGTCGGGATGGCCGGCCAGGACTTCTTCCATCGCACCCGTCGAGAGCCGGTGGCCGGCGACGTTGATGATGTCGTCCACGCGACTCATGATGTAGACGTATCCGTCGTCGTCCTTGAAGCCCGCGTCACCGGTCAGGTAGTAGCCGGGATAGCGTGACAGGTAGGACTTCTCGTAGCCGGCGTCGTTGTTCCAGAGCGTGGGCAGACAGCCCGGCGGCAGCGGCAGCTTGATCACGATCGCGCCGATGTCGCCCGCCTTCATCCGGCCGCCGTCCTCGGCGAGCACCTGCACGTCGTAGCCGGGCACGGGCTTGGTGGGCGAGCCCGGCTTCACCGGCAGCATGCCGAGCCCCACGCAGTTGGCGGCGATGGGCCAGGCCGTCTCGGTCTGCCACCAGTGATCGACGACGGGCACGCGCAGCCGCTCCTCGGCCCAGTGCAGCGTGGCCGGGTCACAGCGCTCACCGGCGAGGAACAACGTACGGAAGCGTGAGAGATCGTGGCGCCCGATGTGGGTGCCCTCGGGATCTTCCTTCTTGATCGCGCGGAACGCGGTCGGCGCCGTGAACAGCGCGTTGACGCGATGCTGGGCGCAGAGCCGCCAGAACGCGCCGGGATCGGGCGTGCCCACGGGCTTGCCCTCGTAGAGGATCGTGGTGCAGCCCTTGAGCAGCGGCGCGTAGACGATGTAGGAGTGACCGACCACCCAGCCGATGTCGGAGGCCGCCCAGAACGTCTCCCCCGCGCCCATGCCGTAGACGCCGCCCATGCTCCACTTGAGCGCGACCGCGTGTCCGCCGTGGTCGTGCACGACACCTTTGGGGATGCCGGTCGTGCCCGAGGTGTAGAGGATGTAGAGCGGATCCGTCGCGGCGAGGGGGACGCACTCGACGGGACTGGCCGCGGCCATCGCCTCGTTCCAGTCGCGATCACGTCCGCTCACGAGCGCGGCGGTCTCTTGAGGCCGCTGGAGGATCACGCAGCGCTCGACCTTGTGCTGGGCCATCTGGATGGCCTGGTCGAGCAGCGGCTTGTAGGGGATCACGCGGTTGACCTCGATCCCGCAGGAGGCCGAGACGATCAGCTTCGGCCGGGAGTCGTCGATGCGCGTGGCCAGCTCCTTGGGCGCGAAGCCGCCGAAGACCACCGAGTGAATGGCGCCGATCCGCGCGCAGGCCAGCATGGCGACCACGGCCTCGGGGACCATCGGCATGTAGAGGATCACGCGGTCGCCGCGCTCGACGCCCTGCGCGCGCAGCATTCCGGCGCAACGAGCCACGAGATCGCGCAGCTCGCGGTAGGTGAAAGTCTTGACCGTGCCGGTCACTGGGCTGTCGTAGATCAGCGCCGCTTGCTTGCCCCGTCCCCGGTCGATGTGGAGGTCGAGCGCGTTGTAGCAGGTGTTGAGCATCCCCCCCACGAACCATCGGTCGAACGGCGAGCGCGATCCGTCGAAGACGCGGTCCCACCGCCGGTCCCAGTGAATGTCCTCCGCGGCCGCGGCCCAGAATCCCTCCGGGTCTCGCATCGACCGCGCGTACATCTCGTCGTAGACCGTGGCCATCTTGCTCCTCCGTCACGCGCTGACGTCGATGAGGACCTTCATGACGGGGCCGCCGCCGAGCGCTTCTTCCATGCCCTGCTGGAGGGCGTCGAGCGGCAGGCGCCGGCTCACCAGCGGCGCCACCGGCACCGCGCCGCTGTCGGCGAGGCGGATCGCTTCCTCCCAGTCGTCGCGCGCGTAGAGGCGGCTGCCGTGCATGGTCAGCTCGCGCTCGAACATCCGGTAGAGGTTCACGGGCATCGGCTCGGCGTGAATCGCCACGATACTGACCGTGCCCCACACCCGCACCACGTCGGTGACCGCGCGGACGGCCGCGGGATTGCCCGTCACCTCGAAGGCCACGTCGACGCCGGTGCCGTCGGTCCACGCGTCGACGAATCGGTTGACGTCCGTGCCCGGGCCGACCGTTTCCACCCCGAAGCCCTTCAGCATCTCCAGGCGGAACGGATTCACCTCGCACACGACCACGCGGGCGCCGCGATACCGCGCGACCAGCGCGATCAGCGTGCCGATCGGGCCCCCGCCGAACACGAGCACGGCGTCGCCGGCCTGGACCTGGGCGCGCCGCACGTCGTGGGTGGCGATGGCCAGCGGCTCGATCAGCGCGGCGTCATCGTCGGCGAGCGTCGACGGCACGTGGAGCAGCCGCGCGGTCGGCACCGCCCAGTACTCCTGCATCCCGCCGGGGAGATCGACGCCAAGCACCTTGAGCCCGTAGCAGAGAAACGTCGCGCCCATGAGGCAGGCGCGGCAACGCCCGCAGAAGGTCACCGGCTCGACGACGACCCGATCGCCTGCTTTGAAGCCGCCCTCGCGCGGCGCCTCCACGACCTCGGCGAAGATCTCGTGCCCGATGATCCCGCGCTTGGGCACGCGATGATCGAGATGTCCCTGGAAGATGTGCAGATCGGTCCCGCAGATCCCCACGCGCAGAACACGCAGCAACGCCTCGTCCGGCCCGCGGGTCGGCATCGCGATCCGTCCCGTCGAGAACTTCCGCGCCCCTTCGTAGAACGCCGCGCGCATCGTGGTCGCCATGGCGGCGATTCTACAACGCCTGCCGACGGCGACTACTTCATCGACCCGTGGCCACCCTGCGGTCCCGGCGCACGCATCGAGCCGTGCTCGCCCCAGCGCGCGTCGTGATAGAGGCGGCGCTGCTCTTCGCTGAGCACCTCGCGGGTCTTCAGGTGAGTCAGCAGGTGAACCAGGCGCACCTCGGCGCGGATCTTTTCGACCTCCGCGACCGCCGTCCGCACGGCCGCCTCGTCAGCCTGACCCCGGGTGAACAGCTGGCGAAGCTTGGCTTCGCTCTCGAGCAGGCGGGCGCTCTTGGGACGCGACTCGGCGAACATGGCGGCCAGCATCGCCTGCATCCTGGCTTCCTGGTCAGCGGTGAGCTTCAGGCGGTCTTTCAGCTCGAGCACGTGGAGCGGACCGGGATAGCCGTTCTGGTCGGCCGCGAACGCCATCCCGAACCCCCGGCCCTCGGCGAGGTTCTGCTCGAGGGCCTTCTCGTACGTCTGGACGAGCGCATGGTGCGGAACGGCCTCCGCGCCCGCGTGGGCGGCGCCGTGCTGGGCATCGGCGGCACCCGACCCGACGATCCCGATCATCACGGTCAGCGCGACGACGGTCGCTGCTCTCTTCATGGCGATCTCCTGTCTCGGGAAAGAAGCTCGTCAGCGTGTATGGGCGCTCGGTGAAGACCGGGCCACACCGGGGGTCGATCAGTACAGGTGACAGGCCACGAAGTGGTCTGGCGAGATCGCCTTGTTTTCCGGCTCCACCTCGGCGCACTGGGGCATGGCGAAGGGGCAGCGGGGGTGGAAGTGGCACCCGCTCGGCGGGTTGATGGGCGACGGCACCTCGCCGGTGAGGATGATCTCGTCGCGGGTGATGTCCGGGTGGGCCGGCAGCGCGGCCGAGAAGAGCGCCTTGGTGTAGGGATGCAGCGGGTTGGTGAACAGCTCCTTGGTCTTGGCCCGCTCCACGATCTTGCCCAGGTACATGACCGCGACCTCGTGGGCCATGTAGCGCGTGGTCGCGAGATGGTGGGCGATGAGCAGGTAGCTCACGTGATACTGGCGCTGGAGGTCGACCAACAGATTCATGATCTGCGCCCGGATCGACACGTCGAGCGCCGAGACCGGCTCGTCGAGCACGATCACTTTGGGACTCGACGAGAGCGCGCTGGCCACCGCGATGCGCTGGCGCTGTCCGCCGCTGAACTCGTGCGGATACAGATTGGCCTGCTGCGGGCGCAGGCCCACCGCGGCCAGGATCTCCGCGACCCGCTGCTTGACCTCCGCCGACGACATGTTCCGGTTCACCACCAGGGGCTCGGCCACGATCTCGCGCACGCGCATGCGCGGGCTCAGCGACGACCACGGATCCTGGAACACCGCCTGGACCATCGTGCGGTAGTCCTTGAGTCCGTCGCCCTTCAGCGTGTGGACGTCCTGGCCGTCGACGAACACGCGGCCCGAGGTCGGCGTTTCCAGACGCAGGATCAGCTTGGCGGTGGTGGTCTTGCCGCAGCCCGACTCGCCGACGATGGCCAGCGTCTGGCCCTCCGGCACCGAGAAGCTGATACCGTCGACGGCTTTGACCCAGCCCACGACCTTGGTCCACACCATGCCCTGGGTCACCGGGAAGTGCTTCACCAGGTCCTCGACGCGGAGGATCGGACCGCCGTTGTTCACGAGCCGGCCAGCTTCCAGCAGTCCGCGGTGTGGCCTTCCGCGACGGTGAACGATGGCGGGTACTCCTGCCGGCACCGGTCATCGGCGTACGGACAGCGGGCGGCGAACCGGCAGCCCGGCGGAAGATCCCAGAGCGCGGGCGGCTGGCCGCTGATCGAGTAGAGCCGCTCGACGTCCTCGTCCATGTTGGGGACCGAGTTGAGCAGGGCCTGGGTGTAGGGATGCGACGGGCGATTGAAGATCGAGCGCACGGGGCCGGTCTCGACCACCCGCCCCGCGTACATCACCATCACGCGATCGCACATCTTGGCCACGATGCCGAAGTCGTGGGTGATGAAGATCAGGGCCAGGTTCGTCGCCTCCTGGATCTCGCGGAGCAGGCGGAGATACTGGGCCTGGATGGTGACGTCGAGCGAGGTCGTGGGCTCGTCGGCGATGATCACGCGCGGCTCACAGGAGATCGCGATGGCCCCGACCACGCGCTGCTTCATGCCTCCGCTCATCTGGTGCGGATAGTCCTGCACGCGCCGCTCGGGGGCGGCCACCCGGACCTGCTTGAGGCTGTCGATGGCCCGGCGCACGAGCGAGCGGCGGCCGTCCCGGTGGTGGATCTTCACGGCCTCGATGAGCTGGTTGCCGATGGTGAACACGGGGTTGAGCGAGGTCTGCGGATCCTGGAGGATCATGGAGATGCGGCGCCCGCGGATGTCGCGCATCTCGCGCTCGCTCTTGTCGAGCAGGTTCTCGCCGCCGAGCCGGATGGCGCCCTTCACGATGCGCGCGGCCGGGCGGGGCACCAGCCGCAGCAGCGACAGCGCGGTCATGGTCTTGCCGCACCCCGACTCGCCCACCACGCCCAGCGCCTCGCCCTCGCGCAGGGAAAAGCTCACGCCGTCGACGGCCTTCACCACGCCCCATCGCGTGAAGAGGTAGGTGTGAAGGTCTTCGACCTCCAGGATGACGTCACCGATCGTTCTGGGCATGCCGGTGGTGGCCGGGGCGCCGTTCGTCGACGCCCCGGCCAGTCGAGTGTCCCTTCGGTCCTACTTCGCCGGGGGCTTGATGTGCTCGAAGTGGGTGGAGCGGCCGGCGGCCAGGCCCGGATACACCCACTCGCCCACCATCTTGGGATTGGCGAGCACCTCGTTGGAGAACCAGAACATCGGGATGTCGGCGAATTCCTCGAAGAGGTGGTCGCCCACCGAACGCGCCAGCCGCTGGCGCTCCTGCGGGTTCACCGCGTTGACCAGCGCCGCGTAGGTCTTCTCGATGAAGTCGTTCTCGTAGTGGTGCACCTGGCCCTTGCTCCAGTAGCTCGTGCGGATCCACTCCTCCGACGGTCGCCACGAGATGATGTTGGGCCACATGCAGCACTGGAGGGTCTTCTTGCGGAACATGTCCCGCACCTTGGCCCAGTCGAGCACCTCGATCTCGGTGTCGACGCCGATTTCCTTGTAGTAGATGCCGAGGGCCTCGGCCACCTGCGGGCCTTCCGACTCGCCGGGCTCGGTGAACGCGATGATCTTGAACTTCAGCTGACCCGGCCCGAAGCCGGCTTCCTTCAACAGGGCCTTGGCCTTGCCGGGGTTATAGCCGTACATCGACTCGAACCGGCTCGCCCACTCCGGGTTCCAGCCCTCGGACTTCTCGGACCAACCGCTGACGTACGTCATGGTCCCCTTGCCGGCGAACACCGTGCTCAGCAGCTCCTTGCGATTCACGGCGACGTTCAGGGCCTGCCGGACCTTCTTGTTCGTCCACGGCACGCTGGCCTTGAACGCGGGATCGCCCGGGAGGTAGTACTGTCCGCCGAAGTAGACGGTCATCCAGTCCACCGGGAACGACGACGTGACGATCTTCATCCCCCGCTTCATCGCGTCCTTCTGGAGCTCGCGGGGGAGATCGGCGATGTGGGCCTCGCCCGACAGCAGCAGGGCCAGCCGGGTCGGCTCCTCGCGGGCCAGCCTGAACTCCAGCTCCTTGTACGCCGGCTTCACGCCGGACCAGTGGTTGTCGACGCGCTCGAAGGTGATGGACAGGCCGGGCTTGCGGCCGACGTAACGATAGACGCCAGTGCCGGCCGGCCGCCGATCGAGCCCCTCCTGGCCTTCCCGGTCCCACTGGGCCTTGCTGACGATGCGTAGGTCTCCCGCCCGCGACGCCGCGTACGGCATGGTGGTCCAGGGCCGCTTCATCCGGAACACCACCTGGTGATCGTTCACGATCTTGACCTCGTCCACCGCGCGCCAGGTCTGCACGAGCGTGGCCGTCGCTTCCGGCCTCATCATCAACGAGTGTGAGTGGACGACGTCCTTCGCGGTGAACGGGCCCCACCCGTTGTGGAATTGCACGCCCTTGCGCAGCCAGAACGTCCACTCTTTGAAGTCGGGGCTGGCCTGCCACTTCTCGGCCAGGCGGGGGGTGTAGTCGCCGGTCTTCGGATCGACCTCGAGCAGCGTCTCCAGGAACGGGTCGTACTGGAGGTGATCGGGACGGGACACCATCCAGTACCGGTTGCTGTCCTCGAACCCGGCCGACGCGAACACGAGCTTCTGGGGCCTCTGCTGGGCCGAGGCCGGCGCCGCCGTGATCGCGACGACCAGGGCCAGCGCGAGCGAGAACATCGTCCACATGGTTGCTTCCTCCCGGCGCCGGCCGTCCGGCGTCGCGTTCTTAGACGTTCCTGAGCTTGGGATCGAGATGGTCTCGCAGCCAATCACCCAAGAGGTTCAGCGCGAGCACGGTCAGCATGATGGCCAGCCCGGGGAACATCGACACCCACCAGGCCGTGACGATCAGCTCCCGCCCATCCGCGATCATGAGGCCCCACGCGGGCATGGGCCGGGGAAGGCCGGCGCCCAGGAAGCTGAGCGCGGATTCGAGCAGGATCACGTAACCGACTTGAAGCGTCGCCAGCACGACCAGCGAGTTGATCACGTTCGGGAAGATGTACTTGACCATGATGCGGGTGTGGGAGGCTCCGGCCACGCGGGCCCGCGCGATGAAATCGCGCTCGCGGATGCTGAGGGTCTCGCCGCGGACGAGCCGTGCGTAACGGGCCCACAACAACACGATCAGCACCGTGATCACGGTGGCGAAACTCGGCCCCACCGCCGCGACCAGCACCAGAGCCAGCAAGATCGTGGGTAAGGACAGTGAGATGTCGACCAGCCGCATGATCAGCGAGTCGACGTGGCCGCCGAAGTAACCGGAGATGAGGCCGAGCGCGGTGCCGATGATCCCGCCCACGAAGATGGCCACCAGCGAGACCGTGAGCGAGACGCGGGCCCCGTGGATGAGGCGGCTCAGGTTGTCGCGGCCGAGCTTGTCGGTCCCGAGCAGGTTGTCCGTCGAGCCGCCTACCTGCCAGACCGGCGGCCGCAGGCGCTTGGCGAGCGAGCCCTTGAGGGGGTCGTACGGCGCGATCTGGTACGCGAACACGGCGGGGACGACGAGGAGAAGCATGAGGAGTCCCACCGGGATCAGGGGATAGCGCCGGGCCTGGCGCACGGCCTGCGCCACCCGAGGCGGTGAGTACCAGGGAAGCGTTCTGACGGTTACCGTGGCCATCGGGTCGTCTCCTTCCGAGGAGCGGACCTCATTGGAATCGAATCCGCGGATCGAGATACGCGTACAGGATGTCGACCACCAGGTTGGTGAGGATGAAGATGCCGGCGAACACGATCACCACGGCCTGGACCACCTGGAAATCGCGGGCCCGAACGGCGTCGACCACGAGCAGGCCCGTGCCCGGCCACGAGAACACGCTCTCGGTCACCACCGAGCCGGTCATCAGGACGCCGGCGATGATCGCGAACACGGTCAGCGGAGCGATGGCCGCGTTGCGCAGGCAGTGCTTCCAGATGACTTTCCACTCCGCGAGCCCCTTGATCCGGGTGAGCTTGACGAACTCGCTATCCAGCACGTCGAGCATGGAGGAGCGCACCAGCCGCATGATCACCGCAACCTGGAACCAGCCGAGCGTGATGGCGGGCAGGATCATGTACTGGATGCCGCCGCGGCCCGAGGTGGGAAACCAGCCGAGGTTGACGGCAAAGACCCACATCAGCACGATCCCGAGCCAGAAGCCGGGCAACGATTGCCCGAGCAACGCCACGATCTTGGCGAGGTAGTCCCAGGCGCTCCCCTTGAGGACCGCGGAGGCCACCCCGATGGGCAGGGCGATGACGATACTGATCAGGAGCGCGAAGCCGGCCAGCTCGAGCGTCGCGGGCAGCCGCTCCCACACGAGTCCCATGGCTGTGTAGCCGTGCCACTTCCAGGAGTGACCGAAGTCACCCTGCAAGGCCTTGGTGAGAAAGACCGCGTACTGGACGTAGAGGGGTTTGTCGAGGCCCCAGTGCTTGGAGACGCGCTCGAAATCCTCGGGCCCGGCCTCGAGCGGCAGCATCACGTCGAGCGGGTTGCCGGTGATCCGAGCCAGGCTGAAGACGATCAGGCTCATGACCCAGATGGCCAGGAGACTCTGGAGCACCCGTTTCGCGATGTACCGCTGCACGAGTCCCTCCGCGCCGGCATACAGTTGTCCGCCGGCCCGTGAACGGGTTCTTAAGTGCTAGGGGCTCTTCCGGCGTCCAGCCCTTGCGGATTCACCGCTTGGGCTTGGGGTGCGTCGAGTCGGAACGGTACCACCAGGATGCACAACTTGGCAAGGTGCCTGATGGGGTGGCGGCTCGGAGGACCGGTTGACTTGGCGCTGGCTCATGCGGTATCTAAGGCGGCACCTGAAGGTCGTCGGACCACGGGAATGCTCCCGGCTCATCGCCGGACGGCGTCACGGGTCGGACGACGCGGGTGGTCACTGGATGCGTGAAATGTCGAGCCGTCAGGTTCCCGAGAAATTCCTCGTCGCGTTCTCCTTCGCCGGGGAGCAGCGCGACTTGGTCCGCGCCATCGCGGAGGCGGTCGAGGAACGCCTGGGCCGGGGGACCGTCTTCCTCGACGAGTGGTACGAGTTCTACATCGCGGGGGACGACGCCGATCTCCGGCTTCAGGAGATCTACGGGCAGAAGTCGGAGCTGGCCGTGGTGTGCGTGTCGGGCAACTACGGCGGCAAGCCCTGGACGCTGGCCGAGCACGCGGCCATTCGCGCTCGCGTGATGACGCTGCGGACGTCCCCGAACGACCAGGACGCCTACCGCGTCCTGCCGCTTCGGGTCGGTGACGGTGACGTCAAGGGTCTCGCGTTCAACACGATTTCCCCCGACGCGCGGCAAAAACCCAGGGGGGAGACGGCAGAGCTCATCATCAGTCGGTTGAAGCTTATCCGGCCGGACGTGGGCCGCGCCCTCGAGGCGGCGGCGACCCAGGACGTCACGCGCCTCGTCTATCTCGCGGAGTGTACGCCCGACCTCGAGGACGCGACGAAGCCGATCAATCACGACCGGACGAAGGTGTTCCTCGAGGACCTGGGCTGGACCGTCCTCCCGCGCGCCGAATATCCGCAGGATGAGTACGCGTCTCGGCTGAAGCAGGATCTCGAGCAGTGCCAGGCATTCGTGCAACTGCTCGGTCCCTACCCCTGGAAGCGAGGGGGATTCGATCGCCTGCAGAACGAAGCTGCCGTGACCGCCGGGCTGAAGCGATTCCGGTACCGCAGCTCCGAGATCGACCTCGCAAAGGTGGAGCCGGCCGAGCATCGACAATTCCTCTCCGCCCCGGACATCATCTTCACCGGCTTCGATGACTTCCTCGTCCACCTGGAGAGTGAGCTGGAGACCCTCGGTCGGAGGGACGACGCCAGCAGAGCCGGCAACCAGCCACTGGTCCGGGTCGCGGTTCGATCGACCGACCCCGACCGACTCTGGGAGCAGGTCTTCCAGTGGATCTACGTGCAGGAGAACATCCTGTCCGATCAGCTCGGGCCGGGTGAATCGTTCGTCTCCAAGCAGGAGGGCGATCCCTGCCACGGGTTCCTCGTGGTCTGCGATGCGGCGGCCTTGGACGACGGCCCACTCTCTCCACGCGACGACCTTCAGCAGTGTCGTCTCATCCAGATCAGGGAGAAGAACAGCGCGCGACGTCCGCCCGTGGCCGTCGTGTACTGGCCGCCCCCGTCACCGTCGTGGTCGAAGCTCCTGCGCTCCACCCCGCTGAAGCTGCGGTACATGCGGGCGGACTCCGTGAGCGACGGCGCCTCACCGCCCCTGCTGAGCGAGTTCTTCGCCGAGGTCCGACGGGTGGCGGGATGAGCGTCCTCGCGCACGCCCTGGTCATGCCCTATCCCGGTCTGCGTCCGTTCGAGGAGCCGGACCATCCGTTGTTCTTCGGCCGGGAGGTCCAGGTCAGCCGCACGCTGCGCCAGCTCGAAGACGAGCCGTTCCTCGCCGTCGTGGGCGCCAGCGGCTCCGGCAAATCTTCGCTCGTCCGGGCCGGACTCGTGCCCGCGGTACGCGAGGGGTTTCTCCTCGGGACCGACGACTGGCTGATCCTGATCGTCAAGCCCGGCCACGAACCCTACCATCGCCTCGCCCGCGCGCTCCATCGAACCCGGCTGGCCCGCGAGGCAGGCGGGAACGGCGTGACGGATGGGCATTCCGCCTCGGCCGACGAGGAGCGAATCGTCGCGGCCCTCTGCAGGTCCGATCGTGGTTTGATCACCGCGCTCGACGAAGCTGTGGTCCCGGCCACCACCAGAGTCATGGTCGTGGTGGACCAATTCGAGGAGCTGTTCGCCTTCAGGCGCGCCGGGACGCGGAGTGATCCGATCGCCTCGCGGGACGAAGCCGCGGCCTTCATCCGAATGCTGCTCCGTTCCAGCTCCGGGGCTCAGGACCGTGTTCGCGTCATCCTCACCATGCGGTCCGACTTCATCGGGGATTGCGAAGCCTTCCTCGGCTTGCCCGAAGCGGTCAGCCACAGCCAGTTCTTGGTCCCACGGCTCGACCGCCGACAGATGGAAGAGGTCATCACTCGCCCGGGCGGCGTCGAGGACGTCGCGTTCCAGCCGTTCACCTTCGAAGACGGCTTGGTCAACCGCATCGTCAATGACGCCGGTGATCGCTCCGACCAGCTCCCGCTGATGCAGCATGCCCTGATGTGCACGTGGAAGCACGCCCTGCGCCGGCCGCGCGCGAGCGGCGATCCGATTCGACTGATGCATATCGACTACGACGAGGCGGGCGGGATCGAGCATGCCCTTTCTCTCCATGCCGATGCCGCGTGGGACGAGATCAAGGACTATGCTCGACTGGCTCCGCTGGCGCGCCATCTCTTCCTGCTTCTCTGCGACGTCTCGTCGGACGGACAGATTACGCGCCGCCACCCCCGAGTCGAGGAGGTCGAAGCCGTCACCGGCGCGACGGTCGCCGAGATCGAGAGCGTCGTTCGCGTTTTCCAGGCTGACGACCGGAATTTCCTTCTCCCGCCGGCGCCTCAACCGCTCGAATCGACGACGCTCCTGGACATCAGTCACGAGAGCCTAATTCGCCAGTGGAAGAAGTTCAGTGAGTGGGTGGCCGACGAGTCACGGTCGGTCGCGATGTTCACCCGTCTTCGCGACGCCGCCATGCGGTGGCCGAAAGAAGAGCCGCCCCTGCGTGATCCCGCGCTGACCCTGGCCATCACCTGGCGCGAGGAGCAGCGCCCATCGTCGGCCTGGGCCGAGCGCTATGGAGGCGGGCTCGATCGCGCGCTGGAATACCTGGATCGCAGCACCGAAGGGCGGCGGCGCGACGAACAGACGGCCGAGGCTGCTCGACAGAAGGAGCTCGCGGACGCTCAACGCAGGGTACGGCGGTTTCGCAACACCACGGTCGTGCTATTCGCCTTCACGCTGGCCATGGCGGGGCTCTTCATCTATGCGCGCGTCCAGCGGGCTAAGGCACAGGCGCTTTCCCAGAGCGTGACCTCCCTTTCTCAGAACGTCACCTCCTTGGAAGAAACCAAGAGCAACCTCCAACGGACCACGGATGCCCTCAACCTCGAGCGAACCCGCGTCGAAGGCGACAAGAAAAGGCTCGACGGCGTGGTCGGTTCCCTGCGCCAGGCCCAAGCGCGCCTGCAGGGACAACAGCAGCAGCTGCAAGCGTCCAACGATGCCATGGCTTCCGTGAACGCCGCGTCCGGAACCGTGAAACGATCAGACGATGGAACCGTGGCCGTCGCCTTTCACGACAGCGCGGAATCGCCAGACAAAGTGCTGCCGCTCTTGGCTCGTATCGGAAAGGTGCGGGCAGTCAATCTCAGCCGCACGAATGTCTCCGACGCGGGCCTGGCCGCCCTCACCCGACTTCCCGACCTGAAAGAACTGGATCTGTCATTCACCGGCATTACCAATGCGGCCATGACCCACGTCGTCAAGATGACGCAACTGACGCAGTTGTCCATCAACGATACGTTGATAACAGAGACGTCACTGCCGCTCCTCGAGAAACTCTCGAACCTCAAGACCGTGGACGTGAGTGGCAATCGAGTGAATCAAACAGCGGTCGACCGACTGCGCCACGCGCTGGGGGCACAGTCGGTCGTCTATAGACCAGATCCGCTCCTCGAAGCGCTTTCCCAGTATCAAGGCAGCTGGCTCCAGGCTCTGGCGAGTGTCAACGGAACCAGGACCGGAGATGCAGTCACTTTTTTCGATTCGACGATCACCGACTCGGCGATCAAGAGTCTGGGAGAATTTCGCGGCATCAATTTGAGTCTATGCTTGCGTGTGACAAACAGCGGATTGAAGTATCTCGGTCCCAATCTCCGATCTTTGGTCCTCTACAACAATGTTCAGATTTCGGACGAGGGCGTAGAAAATCTGGCCGGCCTGACCGCTCTCTCGTCGCTGACGCTCAACGACGCCAAGATCACCGATCGTGGTTTGGCGGCGGTGAGCCGACTTCGTGGGCTCACGAGTCTTTCCGTGGATGGCACCGGGCATAAGATCACCAACAGTGGGGTCGCTCAGCTCGCGGCACTCACCAAGCTTGAACAGCTGACGCTGAATTTCAACTGGGATCTCACCGATGATGCACTGAACACTGTTGTGACAATGCGCAATCTCCGCTCGATTACCTTTCTGGGAAACCGAAAGTTCTCGTCGGCTGGATTCAGCAGGTTGAAGACCTTACCGCTTCTCCGAAAGCTGGACATCTGGTTTAGCTTGGGGTCCAAGCTGACCGACCTCGACTTGAAGCAATTCGAGGGATTCACGCAACTCGAATCATTGCGCCTGCGGATGTCGGGTACGGACGTAAGCGTGAGCGAGGAAGGCCGTCAGTCTCTCAGAAAGGCGCTCGCCAACACGACTGTGTCGATGGAAGACTGAGTCGCTCTGCGCACTCTTTTCGACGCGCTCACGACGTGATTCCGATGAAGAGCCCGAGCATCAACAGATTTCGCACGACGGTGCCCACCGCGATGCCGAGGACGACCGGTCGCCAGCTCTTGGCGATGCCGGCGTAGACGTAGAGTCCGGTGCGCATCGGCATGAACGGGACCGCTTGGGTGAGGAAATAGGCGGGAAAGCCGTAACGGACGAGCCAGACGCGCACCCGGTCGCGCGCGCCGACCACGCGCGCGGGCATCCGCGCGCTGAACCGCTCGACCTGTTTCCACCCCGCCAGGATCGCCACCGCGCCGAGCACTTTGCCGATCACGCAGAGGGCCAGGATGGTGACGAGCGAGATCTTCGGATAGAGCAGCAGCGGCGCCTCCGACGGCGTCGGCCAGAACAGCGTGCACGCCACCTGATAGACGATGACCAAGAGCGCGGTGAGCGGCAGGCTCACGTGCGCCCTCGCTTCAGCGCCGCCTCGCGGATCGCGCTGAGCGTGGTCCGGGGCGTGATGGCCTCGGGGTCGACGCGCAGCTCCAGCAGCGCCGCGCGCCCCGCCGAGAGCGCGCGCTCGAACGCGGGGCCGAACTCGCCGGTCTTCTCCACGATCTCGCCGTGGGCGCCGAAGGCCCGCGCGTAGGCCGCGAAGTCCGGGTTGACGAGATCGGTCCCGTGAACGCGGCCGGGATACTCGCGCTCCTGGTGCATGCGGATGGTCCCGAACATGCCGTTGTTCACGACGATGAACACGGGATCGAGTCCGTACCGCACGGCCGTCGACAGCTCCTGGCCGTTCATGAGGAAGCAGCCGTCGCCGCTGAACGAGACCACCGTGCGCTCGGGATGCGCGAGCTTGGCGGCGACGGCCGACGGCACCCCGTAGCCCATCGAGCCGCTGACCGGCGCGAGCTGGCTCTTGAAGCCGCGGAAGCGATAGTAGCGATGCACCCACGTCGCGTAGTTGCCGGCGCCGTTGGTGACGATCGCGTCGGCGGGCAGACGCTCGCGCACGATCCGCATCACCTGCCCCATGTCGAGCGCGCCCGGTCCGGCGATCGGCTCGAGCGTGGCCTCGTATTCCCCGTGGGCCTTCGCGGTCTCGGCGCTCCAGCGGCTCGCATCGACCGGAGCGAGACGGCACGCCGCCGCCGCGAATTCGGCGGAGCCCGCGTTGATCGGCAGGTCCGCCTGGTACACGCGTCCCAGCTCCTCCACGCCCGCGTGGACGTGCACGAGCGTCGTCGCCGGTCGCGGCACCTGGAGCAGCGTGTAACCGCTGGTCGTGATCTCGCCGAGCCGCTCGCCGACCACGATGAGCAGATCGGACGCCTTGATGCGCGCGGCGAGCGCCGGCTCGACGCCGATTCCGACGTGCCCCGCATAGCAGTGGTGGGCGTTGTCGAAGTAATCCTGGCAGCGAAACCCGACGCCGGTCGCGATCTGGTTGGCTTCGGCGAAGGCCATGATGTCGGCGGACGCCTGGGCCGACCATCCGCCGCCGCCCACCAGCATGAACGGCTGGCGCGCACGCGCCAGCAGATCGCGCAGCCGCTCCATCTGGGCCGCTCCCGGCGATGGGCGCACGACCTTGTAGGGATCGCCGAGTCCGACGCTGGCCGATTCTCTCAGCATGTCCTCGGGCAGCGCGACCACCACCGGTCCCCCGCGACCCGACGCCGCCGTCTGGAACGCGCGGGTGAGTAGCTCGGGGACGCGCGCGGCCCGCTCGATCTGGGTCACCCACTTGGCGAGCGGCGCGTACAGCTTGCGGAAGTCGACTTCCTGAAACGCCTCGCGCTCGAACATGTCGCGCCCGACCTGGCCGATCAGCACGACCAGCGGCGTGGAGTCCTGAAACGCGGTGTGCACGCCGACCGACGCGTTGGTCGCGCCGGGTCCTCGCGTTACCATCACCACGCCGGGACGACGGCCGGTCACCTTCGCATACGCCTCGGCCATGTAGGCGGCGCCGCCTTCCTGGCGGCACACCACGAGGCGAACGTCGCTCTTCACGTCGTGCAATCCGTCGAGGACGGCGAGGAAGCTCTCGCCGGGCACCGTGAACACCGTGTCGACACCGTGCAGGCGCAGGCACTCGGCCACGAGCTGGCCGCCGGTCCGCGATGTGGTCTGGTCGCTCATCGACGCTCCCCTTCCGGATTGCGAGGCGTGATCCGCGGGCTGGGGGGGTGTCCCCGTCGGTCTCATAGTACCGGAAGACGCCCGAGGCAGGCGCGGGTCAGCGGCCCGCGATATGCACCCCCCTCGACGGATCAACGCCCGAGGGAGGGACGAATGGCGAACGCGCTGAGCGTGATCGGAGGGGTGACCGCGGGCCTCGGCCTCATGTACTTCCTCGATCCCGATCAGGGCCGGCGGCGGCGCGCCCTGGTGAAAGATCAGATGGTGCACGCCGCGTACAGGACGGGCGACGCGGTGGATGCGACCTCGCGCGACATCGCCAACCGCGCGCGAGGCGCCGTGGCCGAGCTACGCGGGCGACTCAACCAGGAGGCGGTCAGCGACGACATCCTGCGCGACCGCGTCCGTGCCCGCGTGGGCGCCGTCGTCGGTTACGCGTCCTCGATCGAGGCCGAGGTTCAGGACGGGCGCGTCACGCTTGCCGGTCCCGTCCTCGCTCACGACGTCGATCGCCTGCTCCGGCGCGTCGCTGCCGTGCGTGGCGTGCAGGACGTGGACAGTCGGCTCGAAGTCCACGCCGAGCCCGGGAACGTCCCCGGCCTTCAGGGCGCGGCTCGCGCGCCGCGCGGCGGCGAAGTGTTCGACCTGATGCAGCGCGATTGGTCGCCCTCGACCCGCTTCCTCACCGGACTCACGGGGCTCGGTCTCGCCGCGTGGGGCCTCAAGCGGTTCGACGCGTTCGGTATCGCGATGGCCACCGTCGGCACCGGCCTCCTCTCCCGCGCCATCGCCAACGTCCCCATCAGCAGACTCAGCGGCGTCGAAGCCGGGCGCCAGGCCCTGCGCCGCGCCAAGAGCTGAGCCGCGCGGCATTCGCCTGCTCGCCGGCCCTTGCCGAGTCACCCATTGAGGGTAGCTGATCCGATCGCGCGAGACCGGCGGGGCGCGGCGATCCAGGTGGCCGCCGCCGCGGCGGCGATGGACAGGGCGGCGACCACGAAGGCGATCCGGTAGCTCCCGGTCACGTCGAAGAGCCAGCCTCCGAGGAACGGGCCGATGAAGCCGCCGAGACCGCCACCGCCGTGAGCCGCGCCGAGAATGACGCCGAGGGACCGTCCGGCGAAGATGTCGGCGGGAATGGCGGTGAGGAGCGCGATACGCATGCCGAAGCCGATCCCTGAGACCGCGTAGAGCACGAGCAGAGGGAGATCGCGCGGACCGTCGAGCGCGCCGAGGGCCGCGATGCCGGCCACGCCGATCACCGATCCGAGCGTGAACACGATCTCGCGGCCCCAGCGATCCGACAGCCAGCCCCCGAAGAGATTGCCGACGACCGTGCAGACGCCGCCGAAGCCGTAGACCCATCCCAGCGTGATGGGATCGAAGCCACGCTCGACGGCGTGCGCGACCTGATGCGTGGTGACGATCTGGTAGCCGATCACCCCGAGCGCCCACATCGCGAACACCGCCCAGAAGGCGCGGCTGCGTAGGGCCTCCGCGAGCGTCCAGTCGTGGGCGTTGGCGTCCGCGGCCGTCGCGGCCGCGCCCTCCGCGAGGGGATCCGGCCGGTCGCGGTAGAAGAACCCGGCCAGGGGAATCGTGACCACCGCGACGATGACCCCGAAGACCACGAGCGCGACGCGCCACCCGAAGGTGACGATCAGCCACGCGTTCAGCGGGTAGAAGAGGATGGCGCTGGCCGAGGCGCCGGCGCTCACGATGCCCATGGCGGTGCCGCGCGATCGCACGAACCGGCGGCTGACCACCGTCGCCGCCGGCGTCTGGATGGCGCCGACTCCGGCGGCGCCGAGGACGCCCAGCGTGAGGAAGTACTGCCAGAGGGTCGTGACCCGAGCGGTCAGGACGAGGGCGCCTCCCAGGATCAGCCCGCCCGCGGCGACGACACGGCCGGCACCCCAGCGATCGGCCAGTCGCCCGCACAGCGGGGAGAACAGCAGGAGCAACAGCCAGCTCAACGAATACCCGAGCGCGGCGTCGCCACGCCGCCACCCGAATTCGCCGAGCAGGGCCACGTAGAACAGCGCGAAGGTGGATCGCATCGACCAGGCCAGCATGTTCACCGTGGCCGAGACGGCGACCACGACCCAGCTCCACGAGAGCGGTGACGGGCGGTGCGTCGACATGCGCCTGTGAAACACCGGTGCGGCGCTTTTGTGAAACGCCCTCGTGGCCGGTCGTCCCGGCGACGCGGACCGCGGTCACCGGGTCGGTAGTAGAATCACCGGCGCGCGCAAGGAGGGGCACGTGAGCTCAGCGAACGGGATCAAGACGGTCGGGTACTTCGATTGTCCCGGAGGCGGCCAGGTGGTGGTCAGCGGGACCACCGCGTTCATCGCCCACATGGCGCCGCCGCACGGGACGACCATCGTGGACGTGAGCGATCCGGCCAAGCCGCGCAAGCTGGCCGAGGTGACGCTTCCTTCGGCGATCCACTCGCACAAGGTGCGGGCGGTCGACGGCATCATGCTCACGAACCGCGAGCCCCTGCGCGGCCAGAAGCCCGGCCCCGAGGACCGCACCGGCCTCGGCATCTACGACGTGAGCGATCCCGCGCACCCGCGCGAGATCACGGTATGGCGCTGCGGCGGCGTGCATCGCTTCACGTTCGACGGCCGCTACGCGTACCTCTCGCCGGTCATGGAAGGCTACCGCGGCAACATCATGATGATCCTCGATCTCAAGGACCCGGCGAAGCCCGAGGAAGTCGGCCGCTGGTGGATGCCTGGTCAGTGGACCGCGGGCGGCGAAACCCCGACGTGGAAAGGCACCGACCACCGCTGCCATCATCCGATCCGCCTGGGCAATCGCCTCTACACGAGCTACTGGCACGGCGGCTTCGTGATCCTCGACATCGAGGACATGGCCAAGCCGCGGTTCGTCTCGGGCGTGGACTGGAGCCCGCCGTTCCCCTGGCCCACCCACACCGCGCTGCCGATTCCCTTCCCGCTGATGGGTCGGCGCGTGATGCTGGTGGCCGACGAGGACGTGGCGCGCCAGGGCTCCGAGCTGCCGTCGTTCCTGTGGGTGGTCGACATCACGGACGAGGGGCACCCGATGCCGTTCGCGAGCTTCCAGATCGAGGGCATCGATGGCTCGCCGACGAAGGAGATGACCGGCTGCCACCAGCCCGTCGAGGACGTGCGGGGCACCGAGATCCCGGTCGCGTGGTTCGGCAACGGCCTCCGCATCGTGGACATCAAGAACCCGCACGCCCCTCGCGAGGTCGCCTCGTTCATGCCGCCCGTGCCGGAAGGCTCCGACCGGGTATCCAGCAACGACGTGTTCGTCGACGGCCGCGGCCTGATCTACCTGATCGACCGCAAGCGAGGTCTGCACATCCTCGAGCGCGCCTGAGCGTCAGCGCGAGCCCGCGCCGCCATCCTCTCCGTGGTCGTCGCCGTCACCGCGACGGCACAGCTCTAGAAGATCAGGATCACACTCCCGGCCGCCGCGGTCACCTGCGCACGACCTTGCGTTGACCCCGGCGAAAAAGCTTGGGTCTTCTCCCACCCAAGGTGTATCAGGAATTATGGGGCTCAATCGGTAGGGGTTGAGGTTTGAACGGTGCTCGTCTCCGCAGCGAGATCGTCCCGGTCCCCGCCTTGGCGTCGGGCGAGCGCCGTCATCTCTTCGACCTGTTCGCGCGCCACTACGAGCACGTCACGTGGCCACGCTTTGAGGCCGATCTTGTCGAGAAAGACTGCGTGGTCCTCCTGCGCGACGGCGTGACCGGCGAGGTACGAGGCTTCTCCACGCAGAAGGTCATCCCCGCCGTGGTGCAGGGCCGGCGGCTGAGGGCGCTCTTTTCCGGCGACACCATCATCGACCCCGCCTTCTGGGGCGACCAGGAGCTGATCCGGGGGTGGTGCCGCTTCGCCGGCGCGCTGAGGTCCGCCGATCCCGCGACTCCGCTCTATTGGCTGCTGATCTCCAAGGGATACCGGACCTATCTCTACCTACCGCTCTTCTTCACTCGCTACTACCCGAGTCCGAGCGAGGCCACTCCGCCATTCGAGCAAGACGTCATCGACGCGCTCGCGACGCAGAAGTTCGGTGACTGCTACCGCCGCGCGTCGGGCACGCTCGAATTCCCAGAGCGTCTGGGCAACCTGATCCCGAGGCTCGCCGCGGTGCCGCCCGCGCGCCAGCGCGACCCGCGGGTGCGGTTCTTCCTCCAGCGCAATCCCACCTACACCCTCGGCACCGAGCTGGTCTGCCTCGCCGAGATCTCGCCCGGCAACATGCGGTCGATCGCGGCGCGCGCGCTCGCCGAGGTGGAGCGCCAGGCCACGGCCGAGACGTCGGATACCGCGCGGCTGACTTCCGCACTACAGGCGGTCCTGCCCTGAGAGCCCGCGTGGCGGCCCTTTCGGGACAGGAAGGCCGCCTGTGAACCGGACGCTCAGCCAGCGGCAGGAGCGCTCGCTCCTCGACGACCCCCGCACGTGCCAGACCATCGCCTTGAATCATCGACGCAACAAGGCGCAGGACCACACCGCCGAGATCGACGCGGTGGCCGCGCGCTTCGAGTATGCGGCCTGCCGCGACGAGTACTGGAACCCGGAGAGTTACTCCCTGCTGCACGGCACTGCGCTCTGGGACGGCGCCACAGAGACGCAGCGCCGCCTTCTGAACCATCTCTACTGGGTGGCCTACTACGCCCAGATCATCTCCGCGGAGATCGCCACCATCCTGCTCAACCAGACCTCGGCCGCCGGGCTCGCCTCCCTCGAGGACTTCCGGGCGGTGTGCGACACCTTGGACCTCGAAACGGCACAGGAGCGGGGACACATTCAGGCCTTCAAGACCATCGGCGAGGCTGTCGAGGCCGAGCTGTTTGGGGAGCGACTCTTCACCTACCCGATGCGGAGCATGTACGCCGAGACGATGCTGTTCGGCGAAACCGACCGCGTTCGACGTTTCTGGAAGACACTCCAGATCCGGGCCTTCGGACTCCTGTCCTCGGGCAATGCCTTCATCGGCTGTCAGTACTTCACGGTGCGGGGGCTCAGGACGCTCAACGGCAAGATGGTGCAGCATGCCCTCGCCGCGCCGGCGGCGCAGGCCCCCGACCCCACGGCCACACCCGTTCCGTCGCAGGTCAGTCGGCTGCACTTCATCGACGAGTCCTTCCACTTCACCAGCTCGTGCATCATCTCGCGCGACGTGTTGCGCTCGCTGCGCCCGCCCACCCCGTTCGAGCGCTGGGTCGCCAACCGCGCGCTCCGCGGCTGCCAGCGAGACCACCTCCACTTCTCCGTCGCCATCAAGGGAATCTTCTGGTACGACCCGGCGCTGTTCCAGACGATCTACCGGCTGCTGCGCTCGCCCGCCTTCGGCATGGACGACCGCGGCGCCCGCGAGATGCTCCGCCGCTGCTTCACCGAGGAGTCGGCGGGCCTGCACGAGGCCCATCGGATCCATCGCGAGGCCGTCGAGTCCTATCGCGCGTACGTGGCGCCGCTCGACTACGTGAGCGCGGACAACCGGGAGATGCGCCTCATGGCCCGCAGCACCCTCGACGGCTATCTCGAGCGCACGCGCGCGGCCATGGCGCGATTCGATGCAGCCCGATGCTGATCGAGGTACGGTTCGAGCACGCCGCCTTCGTGCCCCTTCGCCTCCCCCGCGACAGCCGCCTGCTCGACCATCTGACGATGGAGAACTCACCCGTGCTGTTCGGCTGCCGCGCGGGCATGTGCGGCACCTGCCTCATCAGGGTGGAGGCGATCGCTGATGAAAGGCTCGATCCCCCCGCTGCGGCGGAGGTCGAGCTGCTCCAGATCATCGCTCCGGGCGAGCCGCGTGCCCGGCTCGCCTGCCAGGTGGTGCTGACGGCCGACGTGCGAGTAGCGCCGGTGGGCACCCCGGCGGCATGATCATGGCGGGCGCGCGGGAAGCCGCCGTCAAGGCTCCGCCTGTCGCGGTCGATGCCCACGGGCTCGACCTTCGGGCGTTCTGGTACGTGGCGGCGGAGAGCACGGCGCTGGTGCCGGGCCGCGCGCTCGCCCGCACCGTGCTCGGTGAGCCGCTGGTGATGTTTCGCGATGCCGCCGGCCGGCCGGCCGCGCTCGAGGACCGATGCCGCCACCGCGCGGCGCCACTGTCGCGGGGTCGGGTCGAGGCCGGGCGGATGCGATGCGGCTATCATGGCTGGCTCTACGCGAATACGGGCGAGGTGGTCGAAGCTCCTTCGTCGGGATGCGACGGCGCGTCCCCCGGCTGTGCGGCTCGCGCCTTCTCCACGAGCGAGCGCGACGGCTACGTCTACGTACGCCCGGCGAGCGCCAGCGCCGAGGGCATCGCGCCGTTCCCCATCCCGCACCTCGGCAAGCCGGGATGGGGACACGTCCGGCTCGTCCACCGCTTCCGCGCCGGCGTCACCGAGTGCGCCGAGAACTTCGTCAACGTGCCCCATACCGCGTGGGTGCACCCGGTCCTCTTCCGCTCCCGCCGCCACGAGCAGCTGCGGGTGGTGGTGACGCGCCGGGGAGGCACGGTGACCGCGGACTACCACGGCGAGGGCGGCAACCTCGGCGTAGCCACGCGCTTCCTGAACCACCGCGCCAGCCTGATCAGCCACCGTGACACCTTCCACATGCCGAACGTCACCTGTGTGGAGTACGCCTTCGGGCCGCGGCGACGGCTCGTGATCACCTCGCAGTCCGTGCCCGTCACGCCGGACGACACTCTCGTGTACACCGATCTCACCTATGACTACGGGGCGTGGACCCGACTGATGCGCGGACCGGTGCGCTGGCTCGCGAGGCGCATCATCGCGCAGGACCAAGCGGTGCTCGCGGCGCAGACGGAGGTCGTGCGTCGAGTGGGCGAGGATTTCATGCACATGCCCGCCGATCTCATCTATGTCTGGATCGCCGCCATCCGTCACGACCTCGAGCGGGGGCGGGACCCGCGGCGGCTGCCGCCCGAGACGCGCGAGATCATCCTGTGCGTTTAGCGCCGGCGATCTCCTCCGTCATTCCACGCTCTCCCTTCGTGGGGACCACCATGCATCGCACGCGAAGGGAGTGGATTCTGGATCTGTCCGGACTCCTCGTGCAGGGCGTCGGCGTGCCCGTGCTTCAGTTCACCGTGGTAGTGGCCGCGCTGGTCGCTCTCACGCCGGGGTGGCGCGGCGGCGTGCCGCTCGGTGTCATCGGTGGCCTCCTCGTCAACTTCGTCCTTGTCGACTACGCCTACTACTGGAACCATCGCCTGCTGCACGCGGGCTGGCTCTGGCGCTGGCACGCCGTGCACCACACGGCCCCTGCCCTCGACGTGCTCGTCACCGCGCGCAACACAGTATGGACGCCTGCGCTCATCCTCTACCTCTGGGTGAACGGGCTCGCACTCTTCCTCCTCGAGGATCCCCGCGGCTTCGTCTTCGCCGCCGGGCTCACCTGCCTGCTCGACGTGTGGCGCCATTCGCCGTGGGCGCCGCCTCGCGGGTCACGGAGGGGGCGGGTCCTCGGCTGGATCCTGATCACGCCGCACGAGCATGGCTGGCATCACAGCACGGCGCGGCCCGGGTGCAACTTCGGCGCGAACCTTTCCTGGTGGGACCGCCTCCACGGGACGTACTGGTGTCCGCCGTCGCCACCGCAGAGCCTCGGCATCCCGCGCCGGGACAGTACGGCGCGGATGCTCCTCTGGCCGCGCACGGGATCGGCATGACCCTGCTCGGTCGATGCCTTGCCTGCGTCCCCGCGCTTCACGCGGGCGCCATCGTGACAAGCCTCTGGCTCTTTGTCGCGTCGCCGACCGTCGTGACGGCCCTCGCCGTGGGTGCCACTGTCTACGCGCTGCCGCTCGCCGCATTCAGGGTGCTGCATTGGTGGCGGCCCCTGCGCGAAGGACGCTCGCGCCTCGACGCACCCGTCTACTCGCCGTGGTGGGCGAGCCATCAGTGCCAGGCGCTCTTCATCGCGCTGCCGGAGCTCGAGAGCCTGCTCCGGCTCGTACCCGGATGCTTCTCCCTCTGGCTCCGGCTCTGGGGCAGCCGCGTCGGCCGCGGCGTATACTGGACGCCCCGGGTGGAGATCGCCGATCGCAGCATGCTGGAGATCGGAGACCGTGTGGTCGTGGGCCACAAGGTGGAGATGTACGCGCACGTGATCAGGCCCACGCGGGTGGGCCTGATCCTGCACGTGCACCGCATCACGATCGGCCACACCGTCTTCGTGGGCGCGGGCAGCCGTATCGGGCCTGGCGTCCACATCGTCGACGGCGTCCATGTGCCCTTGCTGAGCGACCTCTACCCCCATGCCCGAGTGGGTCGCGTGCCGCCGCGGACGCGCCCCGCGGCGCGGGTGGCCTCGTGATGCGCCGGCTGCTCGTGCGCGGAGCCACGCGGGCCATGGCGTGCGTCCTGGCTGGCGAGCACCGGGCTTTTGCCAACGCGCTTCGCACACCGAGGACCGCGCAGGACGCGGCACTCCGGCGCATTGTGGATGGCCTCGCCGACACCGACTACGGCCGCGCCCATGGCGTCCGCCCGGGCGACGGCTATGACGCCTTCCGCGACAAGCTGCCCGTGGTGAGTTACGACGATCTCGCTCCGTGGGTGGAGCGGCAGGCGCGCGAAGAGGGATCGGTCCTCGTCCCCGGCCCCGTGCGTGTCTACGAAAAAACGTCGGGGAGCAGCGGCCCCGCCAAGCACGTGCCCTACACCACCCCGCTGCGCCGGGCGTTCGACCGCATGTTCCGTCTCTGGCTCGCTGATCTCCTCGCCGATGGTCCATACCTTTCCACGGGGCGCGCATGGATCAGCATTTCGCCCAGGCTCGATGCGCCGGAGCGTACGGCGCGGGGAGTGCCCGTGGGCCTGTCCTCCGACCTGGATTATCTCGAAGGGGGCTGGCGCTGGCTGCTGCGCCGGTTTCTTGTGCTGCCGCCCACGGTCGCGCAGATGCGTGACCCCGAGGCTCTCAAGCGCATCCTCGCCGGCCACCTCGTGGCTGGGCGGCCAGAAATCGTTTCAGTGTGGAGCCCGTCCTTTCTCACCGTGCTGCTCGACTGGATCACGGGCCACCGCGAGGCGGTGCTCTCCGACTGGCGGACCGGCGCCATTCGCGTCGAAGGCAGCGTCTTCCCGCTCGAGCGCGTCGTCCCCGCCATCGCCAGGGCGCTCGAGCGCGATCCGATCGACTGGCGCCAGGTCCTTCCGGACCTGCGCCTTGTCTCGTGCTGGACCGACGGCCCCGCGGCGCCTGCCGCAGCGCACCTCCGACAGCGCCTGCCCTGGGTGATCTTCCAGCCCAAGGGGCTGCTCGCCACCGAGGCGCCGATCACGGTGCCGCTGGCTGGCCCGGGCGTCTGCGTGCCGCTGGTGCACGACGTCTTCGTCGAACTGGCCGACCTGTCGGGCGCGATCCACCGCGTCGACGAGGCGGAGCCGGGCGCAGAGTACTCCGTCATCGTGACGCCGCCGGGTGGCTTCGCCCGCTACCGGCTCGGCGACCGCGTGCGAGCCGGACAATCCATCGGCGCCACGCGGGCGTTGACGTTCGTCGGCCGTGACGATGACGTCTCGGACATGGTCGGCGAGAAACTCGCCGAGCGTTTCGTGCGCGGGGCGCTCGCAGGGTTGCCGCTCGTGGCGGATAGTTTCCGGGTCCTCGTCCCGCTCCGCGAGCCGGACGGACGCGGACGTTATCTCCTCGTCGTCGATCGAGCACCGGCCGGGCAGGACGACGTACCCGTCCGCCTCGACGCGCTCCTCCAACAGGCCCACCGTTATCGCGAGGCGCGCCGCCTGGGCCAACTCGCCCCCCCCGCCGTCGCGGTGCTCTCGCACGCCGAGGATCGCCTCCTCGACGTCCTCGCCTCCCGCGGTATCCGCCGGGGCGCCATCAAGCCCTCCTGCCTCGTCGGCGATCCCGAGGTCTCGCAAGATCTCCTCGACTCCCGGTGGAATGGGCGCGAGGTTCCGGTGCGGGAGAGCGCCGGGTGAGCCGAGAGACGCAACTCGAAACCGCGATGCCCCTCGGCGAGGAGCGAGCCGGACAAACACGGGGTGCGTTCAACGATGCCTCACGCCTGGTCGAGGGCTGGTACTGGGCGCTGCGCTCCCGCGAGCTGCGCCGGGGGCAGGCGCGTGGCGTGAGTCTGGCCGGCCGCGAGCTGGCACTCTACCGCGGCCACGACGGTGTCGTGCGCGCGCTCGACGCGGACTGTGCCCACATGGGCGCGCACCTCGGCACGGGCGGCGTCGAAGGCGACACGCTCCGCTGCTTCTTCCACCGCTGGCGTTACGACGGCGACGGCCGCTGCGTGGAGGTGCCGAGCCTCGGCGGCTGCCCCCTTCCTTCCGCTCGCGTCCGCGCCTGGCCCGTGGCCGAGCGCCACGGGCTAGTCTGGGTCTGGGCGGGCGAGCGACCGTCGGCACCGGTGCCGGCGCCGCCCGAGCTCGCCGACGTGCCGGTGCGGACTCGCTTCGGGCGGCCGTTCACTAAAGGCTGTCATCCTCACGTGGTGCTGGTCAACGCGATCGATGAGCAGCACTTCAACTCCGTCCACCGTTTGCCCGTGACGCTTCGCATGCACCCGCGGGCGCTCTCCGCCGCATGCCTCGAAGTCCGCAACACGGCGCCGGTCAGTCGCGGCTCCTGGCTTGGACGGCGGCTCGCGCGCCTCTATGCCGGGCCGCTCACCTACGCCATGACGTATTCGCACGGGAGCGTCGGCACCGTCACCATCGGGCCCGATCGACTGCACGTGTACCTGATGTTCGCTCTCCGACCGACGGCCGACGGGCGGGCGGAGGGCCAGGCCATTGCGCTGACGAGACGGCGCTCGGGCCTCCGTGGCGCCGTGATCGACCACCTGCTCCTCGCCGCCACGACGCTGGTCGGTCGCTACTTCGCCCGGGGCGACACCATCGTCTTTGACACAATCCGCTTCGAGCTGCGTACACCCATCGCTGCGGATCGCGCCGTGCTCGCCTTCATTCAACACCTGGACCGGCAGCCGACGGTGCGCTGGGCGGACACGAGACGCTGACACCGATGGCGCACGCGACGCGGGTTGTCCTCGTCACTGGCTGCTCATCCGGCTTCGGCCGAGCCATGGTCCCGGCCTTCCTCGATCATGGATGGCATGTGCTCGCCACCCTGCGGGGCCTCGCTGAGCGCGGCGCGGCGCTCCTCGGCGGGGGCGTGCAGCATTCCGGGAGGCTCGCCGTGATCGGGCTCGACGTGACGCGCGAGGATGAGCGCCGGGCCGCCGTCGCCGACGCGCGCGCGCGCTGGGGCCGGCTCGACTGTATCGTGAGCAATGCCGGCCAGGCCCTCAGGGGCGCACTCGAGGAAGTCACCCCGGATCAACTCCGCGCGCAGATGGAAGTCAATTTCCTCGGCGCGGCCCTCCTCCTGCGCGAGGCGCTGCCCCTGCTCCGGGACACGCGCGGGCGGGTGATCCTGATCTCCTCCCTCTTCGGGCGCGTGGGCTTCCCGCTGACCTCGGCCTACTGCGCCAGCAAGTTCGCGCTGGAGGGACTCGGCGCCGCCCTCCGCGAGGAGCTCCGGCCGCATGGCGTGCAGGTCGCGGTGGTCGAGCCGGGGCGCCACCGCACCGGGTTCGCCGGCCGCGCCGCCGTGGGCGCGGCCGGCGCGTCCGGTCGCTCGCCCTACGCTCCGCAGTCCGCGGCGTACGAGGAGCTGGCCCGGTCGCTCGCGCACGCCCCGGGACCGCCGGCCGAGCGCGTGGCCGACGCCGTCATCGCCCTCGCCGAGCGCCGTCGTATGCCCGCGCGCCTGCGCGTCGGGCGCGACGCGCGTCTCGCGCACCTGATGCGCCGCTGCCTGCCCGAGCGTCTCGCCGACGCGCTCTGGGCCATCACCTGTGCGCGGGCGCTGCGCCCACGGACCGGGCGGGGCGTCGCCGCCGAGGTCACGGCGTGACGGCACGCGTACGGGTGAACGGCCAGCTCGAGGCGCCGCCGCTGCCGGTGGGCCACCGGCTGCTCCCCATCGTCGCGGCGGCACTCGCGCGCGATGGCCATTGCGTCCCATCCGCCCCCGCCGCAGTGCGGTGGCCAGCGAGCCATTTCGGCCTCGACCGGGTCGCAGCCTTCCGTGACGCTCCACCGGCCGCCCGATATCGGCTGCTCAGCGTCTGCGCCACCGACCTCCTGACCGAGGCGTTCTTCGTCGAGAAGCTCGGCATCGGCTTCGCGGCCAAGATGGTCCTGCTCTCCTCGACGGCGGACGAGCGGACGGCCTATGCGCTGATGGGGGCCGACGAGGCACGCCACATGGCCGACATTGCCGCGCAGATGGGAACGCGACCCGATGCGGAAGGGACCGCTCCCGACGACCCGTTCTGCGACCTCCTCGCGCGAGCCATTGACACCGGCCGCCGCGGGGCGCTTGCCTTCCTCGTGCAGGTCGTGCTGGAGGGCTGGGGCCTCGTCCACTACTGCCGTCTTGCTCGAGGTACCGCCGACCCCGCGCTGCGCGCCACGCTCGTCGACATCGTCAAGGACGAGGCCTTACACCACGGTGGAGGTCTCGCCGTGCTCGGCCGTGACGGCCTCTCGCCCGCCGACCTCCGCGCGGCGCAGGCGGCGCTGGCATCGCTCCTGTCCATGATCCAGGCGGGTCCTCAGCGGGTCGTGGCCCGTCTCGAGGAGGCGCGGGGACCGCTCGGGCGGCGAGAGCGCGCGCGTGTCTTCGCCGAGATCGACACCGAGCGCCGCGCCGGCGAACAGCTCACCCTGCTCCGTGGTTTTCTCGCGCGCGCGCCCGCGCTCGAGATCCGTCTCGATTGTCTGGGACTGTTCCGGCCGCTCTCACCGGTGCAATGCGCGGCCGTCGGTGACGGCGGGCCGGGCGGAAAGGGAAAGTCACGATGAGCACGTGTCGAATCTTCACGCGTATCGTTCCGGCGGCGGGTCTCGTCACGATCCTGCTCGTGGGCGCGGGGGGCGTATGGGCTCAGGACGCCCGGCCGCAAGACCACGAGGAGTTGCGCGCGCTGCTCCGCACCATCGCTCAGGCGATCAGCGGCCGGGACTTCCAGGCGCTGGCGTCCGTCCTCGACCAGAACTTCGTGGTGACCACGGTGGACCAGAAGCGCTTCACCAGCCTCGACGCCTTCCGCGCCCACTGGGAGGGGCTGTTCACAGGCAACCGCGCCTTCGTGCGCAAGGTGACGATCAAGCCCACCGCCGACGAGCTCACGCGCTTCCTTGCCCAAGACGTAGGGCTCAGCACCGGCGCGTCGGAGGATACGTGGGAGTTCACTGACGGCGACACGCGCGTGATGAAGGTGCGCTGGACCGTGGTGGTGCGCAAGGCGGACGGCCGCTGGAGACTCGCGAGCGCTCACGTGGGCACCGACCTCCTCGACAATCCAGTCCTCCAAGCCGCCAAGCAGTGGGCCTGGCGCCTCGGCACCGGCCTGGGCATTGGCGGGCTCGTCATCGGCGCGCTGGGTGGCGTCGTGTTCAGTCGACGCCGCCGCTGACGATCGTCCCTCTTCGCTCGACGAGAGAGGCCGTGTGAGGGGCCGGTGCTCGACCTGTTGATCCGTGGTGGCTTGGTCTTCGACGGCCTCGGGACGCCCCCCGCTCGTGCCGACGTGGCGGTGTGCAACGGCCGCGTGCTTGCGATAGCGCCCGGCATCGGGGCGCCCGCGGGGGAAATCGTCGACGCGCGCGGGTGCTGGGTCGTGCCCGGCTTCGTCGACATCCACACCCACTACGACCTCGAGGTCGAGATTGCCCCCGCCCTCGCCGAGTCGCTCCGCCACGGCGTCACCGCGGTGGTGATGGGCAACTGCAGCCTCTCCCTCACCGTGGGCGAGCCAGAGACGCTCGCCGACATCTTCCTGCGCGTGGAGAGCTTGCCGCATGTCCTGGTCCGCAAGTGGCTGCGCCAGGCCGTCGGCTGGGCCACGCCCGCCGAATACCTCACCCACCTCGCTCAGCTGCCGCTCGGCCCGAGCGTGGCGCCCATGCTGGGCCACAGCGCGCTGCGCGCCCACGTGATGGGTCTGCGGCGGAGCCTCCAAGCGCACGCGGACGACGACGATCTCCGCCGTATACGCGCGCTCGGCGCCGAGGCGCTGGATGCCGGCTGCGTCGGCATCTCGGTTGACATGGTCCCGTGGCACATGATGAGCGGCCCGTACAAGGGGCGCACGATCCCCTCCCAACACGCCGACTTCCGCGAGTACCGGATGCTGGCCGAGCTCTGCCATGAGCACGACGCGGTCTTCCAGGTGACGCCGAACCCTCAGGACCGCCGGACGCTGCTCCACCTTCTGCGCCTGGCCCTCGAATTTCGCCGGCCGCCGCTCCGCATGACCGTGCTGGCCGCGCTCGACACCGCCGTCGACCGGCGCCTCTGGCGCGCGTTCGGGCCGCTGCTTCACGTCCTCAACGATCGCCTGGGCGCCAACGTGCGCTTCCAGACCCTCACCGAACCCTTCACGATCTATTCCGACGGGCCGCTGACTCCCCTCTTCGAAGAGTTTCCCGCCGGTGTCAGGCTCAATGACGCGAGCTCGGCCGAGGAACGTCGCGCCCTCTGGGCCGATCGCGGCTTTCGCGCGGCCTTCGCCCGAGAGTGGCGCCGCCGCGCGGGCCGCACGTTCCATCGTGACCTCCAGCAGATGCACATCGTACGGGCCGGGGACCCAGCGCTCTCCGGCCGCAGCTTTGCCGAGGTGGCGCAAGAGCGTGGGCACGATCCTCTCGAGACCTTCATGGATCTCCTCGCTGAACACGACGCCGGACTACGCTGGGTGGCCACCGGCGCCAATGACCGACCGGGCCCGCGTCAGGCGCTGATGTCGCTGCGTCACGTGCTACCGGGCTTCACCGACGCCGGTGCGCACGCGCGCCACCTCGGCTACTACGACGGGGCCCTCTCGCTCCTGCGCCAAGCTTCGAGCACTGGCTTCCTCGCTCCCGCCCGGGCGGTGGCCCGGGTCACCGGCGAGCCGGCGAGGTGGTTTCGCCTCGACGCGGGCGTGCTGCGGCCCGGCGCGCGCGCCGACCTCGTACTGCTCCGACCCGAGGCGCTGCGCAGCGCGATCGCCGAGCAGGTGGAGTTGGAGGATCCCGTGCTTGACGGCGCCCTCCGCATGGTCAAGCGTGGCTCGGACGCGACGGTAAAGGCGGTGTACGTGGCCGGCCGCGAGGCATGGCGCGACGGGCACGCTGCCCGCGCGCTCGGCCGCGAGCGGCTGGGCGAGGTCCTGCGGCTCACGGTTTCCGCCCCCGACGGGTTCGCGGCCGTGGAGCCCATCAGCGCGGCGATCACCGACCATCCCTTCACGAACTACTGGGACGTCTTCGTGCTCAAGCACCAGCACCCGGCCAACGTGGCCTTCCACGCGGCGGGCGTGATGATCTTCTACGGGCTCTGCATCTGGGCCTGGGCGAGTGGGCAGCTGTGGTGGCTCGCGCTGCTGCCACTGTCCCAGCTCACCGGACTCCTCGGCCATCGGCTCTTCGAACGGAGCCATATCGAGCGGCGTGACGCCGTCTTTTCGCTGCGGGCCACGCGCTGCTTGAACCGGATGTTCCTGCGCCTGATCAGCGGCCGTTACGCGGGCGACGTGCGGCGTCTGCGGGCCGAGCTGGACGCATACCAGGCACGAGGCGCGGCGTGAGATCTCCCTCCGTCACGCTCGCGTTGGCCTACGCGGTCTTCAGCGTGCTGTATCTGGGCGCCGCCGCCATGCCCCTGGTCGTCCCGATCACCCTGCCGCCGTCGGTGCTCGACGCTGCGATTCCCCGCCTGCCCTGGACGGTATGGGCATACCTCTCGCAGTTTCCATTCCTCGGATTCGTCTACTGGCAGGCGCAAGGCACCGTCGCGTGGGCGCGCAACCTCCGCGGAATGCTGGTGGCGACCGTGATCTCGGCGGTCGTCTTCGTCGTACTCCCGACGCGAATTCCGCGGGAGGCCATCGACGCGGACGCCGCGACCACGGTGGCCTTCAGCCTGCTGTACGGGGCGGATCCCGCGACCAACTGTCTGCCGTCGCTCCACGTCTCGCTGGCCCTGCTGGGCGCCTCGGGCTTCTGGCCCGAACGTCCGCGGCTGGTCAGGGTCTGCCTGGCCTGGGCAGCGCTCATCACGATTTCGACGCTGACCACGAAGCAGCACTACGCGGTCGACATCCTCGCCGGCATCGTCGTCGGCGGCGTCGCCGCCTGGCTCGCGCGCCGCGTCGAGTCGAGCGGTTGGGTCACGCTCTCCACCGAAAGTGAATCCTTGCCTCGGACTCGCACGTCGTAACTCGCCCGACGACCGGCCGGTCGCACGGCCGTCGTGCACCCTATCGCTGTGTCGACAGAGTGCTCGACGCTTCTACGGCAAGTCGCCCGCGCCCGGGTCGATTTCCTCGAGAGCCCCCCTCAGTGCCTCGCGCGAGAGACGAAGAACCCGCGTGGAAGCCCTCTACCCCCGGCGGTGAAAGCCGGATGGGCCGCGCCCGTACGAGCGGGCGGGGCCGCGACCGCGAATCCCACGAGAACCGGGCGCGATCACGATCGACGGCGCGATGACTGGTGCCGGGAACACGATCGCAGGCCCGGCTGCTGAGTAACCTGAGTAGCCTCCGTAGCCGCCTCCGTAGGCGCCCGGATAACTGTCATAGCCGCCCACTGGAACCGCGATACATCCTGCCGTGCCAATGCCGGCAAGGCCCGCCAGCAGCGCGGCGACGGTCCAACGACGACATGATCTGGAGCGTGACATGGTTCGTGTACCCCCTACTCCAGTAAGACGTAGTCTGCGGGACACCTGTTGCACCGCGAAACAATCGAAATGTAACCCTTACTTCGCGTGGTGCGAGCGCGACGGTACCGCTGAGGGGCGGGCGAGAGAACGCCGGCGTGGACGGGACGTCAATGGGCCGGCGGCGGCGTACAGCCGATGTCCCGCGGGGTCTTGATGTTGAGGACGCGCAGGATCAGGGACCGGGTCGGGACGTAATAACCGGACAGCATGAAGCGGAACATCAGCGGGAGCCGCGAATAGTCGGAGACGTAGACGCGCCGCACGTTGAAGGCGTCGTCGTCTTCGAATTCGCCCCACCGATACACGGTGCCCACCGCTCCGCGATATCCCGTTTCCCGGAGTAGCCGCCGGGCCCGTTCGGAGAACGCGCCGTAGGGATACGCGTAGCTGAGGACCTCGATGCCGAGGTTCCTCTCCAGCTCCGCTCTCGACCGTGCCTTCTCCTCGCGAGCTTCGGCCAGGGACAGGCACTCGTCGGCGGCGTGGTCGTAGGAGTGCGAGCCGATCTCCACGAGCCCGCTCGCGCTGACCTCGCGGAGCTGGTCCCAGCTGAGACCGCCGTCGACACCGACGTCGGCGACGATGACGAACAGCGTGGCCCTCAACCCGTGCCGGCGCAGCACCGGATAGACGTTGGTGTAGAAGTCCGGGAATCCGCCGTCGAACGTCAGGGCGAGCCAGCGTGAGGGCATCCGCGTCTTGGCCTCGTAGCGGGCGACGACGTCCTTCACGAACACGGTCTGGTAGCCGTGGGCCGCCACGAAGTCCATCTGACGCTCGAAGGGCGCGCGTCCGAGCGAGGGCACGCCGGCCGAACCCTCGCGGTCGTCCACCACCGCGTGATACATGAGCGCGGTCGCGCGCGGCGTTCTCGAATGGATCAGGACCGCCGAGGCGACCGTCACGATCACGAAGCCGAGCGCCAGCAGGGCCAGGATCCGTCTGGCCCCCTTCGGCGTGGCTGGCATCGGCGGCTCGCCCGCGACTACTGGAGCTCGCGGGCCTGGGCCGTGCGCTCGCGCGGGCGCCAGCGGAGGACGTAGCGCTCCAGCCGGTTGAGGAATCCGTTGAAGAACATGACCGCCAGCATGAGGACCAGGATGCCGCTGACGGCGCCGGTCGTGTCGAACTGGTTGGTGTTGAGCTGGATCATGTAGCCGAGGCCGCGCGAGGCGGCCATGAACTCGCCGATGATGGCGCCGATGAGCGCGAACGGCAGCCCGACCTTCAGCGCGGCCACGATCCACGGCGAGGCGGCGGGCAGGCTCACCTTGGCGAAGATCTGGCGCTCGCTGGCCCCCATCACGCGGGCGATCTCCTTGTACGCCGGCTCGACCGCGCGCAGACCGGAGAACGTGCCGTAGAAGGTCAGGAAGAACACGAGCGTGCTGGCCAGGATGATCTTCGACAGCTCGCCGATGCCGAACCAGATGATGAACAGCGGGGCCAGGGCCACCCGCGGGATGCCGTTGGCGGCGACGATGAACGGGTCGAGCACCTGGGCCACGAATTCCAGCCGGGCCAGGACCACGCCGACCGCGATGCCGCTCACGCCGCCGAGGGCGTAACCGAAAAACGTCTCCCGGAGCGTCACCAGCAGGTGTCGGAACAGCGACCCCTCGAGCGCCCAGTCGACGAGGTGTCGCAGGATGCGCAGCGGGCTCGAGAACCAGAAGGGGTCGACGAGGCGGCCCGCGGCCAGCTCCCACACGAGCAGGATGGCGAAGCCGAAGCCCAGGCGCCAGGCCAGCAGCCGGAGCCAGGCGTAACGGCCTAGGAGCTCGTCCGCCACGTCTCCGCCGCCCTGCGGACTTCCGACTCCAGGTCTTCCCAGAGGCGGTCGTACGTCCGCCGGAAGTGCTCGTCGTCGTGGATGTGGAAGAGATCGCGGGGACGCGCGATGGGGACGGGGCAGATCGACTTGACGCGTCCCGGCCGCGCCGTCATCACGACCACGCGGTCGGCGAGCGCGACGGCCTCGCCGAGATCGTGGGTGATGAAGACGATGGTCTTGCGGGCGGCGTCCCAGAGGTGCAGGAGCTGGTCCTGGAGGATCAGGCGCGTCTGGGCGTCGAGCGGCCCGAACGGTTCGTCCATGAGGATGACGTCGGGATCGTAGCTGAGGGTGCGGATGATGTTGCCGCGCTGGCGCATGCCCCCGGACAGCTCGTGGGGGTAGTGGTCCTCGAAGCCGCCGAGCCCCACGCGCTCGATCAGCTCGACGGCCCGCCGGCGTCGCTCGGCCTTCCCGACGCCACGCACCTCGAGCGGGAACTCGACGTTCTCCCGGAGCGTCCGCCAGGGATAGAGATTGTCGGCCTGGGTCACGTACCCGATGGCGGGATTCACACCGATGATCGGCGCCCCCCCATAGTGCATCTCACCGGCCGAGGGGGGCAGGAGGCCGGAGATCAGGTTGAGCAGCGTCGACTTGCCGCAGCCGCTCGGACCCACGATGGTGAGGAACTCGCCGGGAGCGACGCCCAGGCTGAGATCGGCGAGGGCGTGGACGACGCGCCCCCGCGTCACGAACTCGCGCGCGATCCCCCGGAGCGAGAGGATGGAGTCCACGTCAGCGCGGTGCGGCCGGCGGGCTCGGCGCCATCGCAGTGGCAATTCTACGCGACCCTTGCGGGCCTCGCTCACGGTCGCGTAGAGTCGTCGGCCATGGACGAGACGACGCCCGAGACGCAGGTGCTCGTCGACGTGCGCGAGGGCCACCGGTTCGACGTGGCCGCGCTCGAGCGCTATCTGAACCCGCGCCTCGGCGGCTTCCGGCCGCCCGTGCAGGTGCGACAGTTCCTCGGCGGCCAGTCGAACCCGACGTATCACCTCACCATCGGCGACCGGCAGTACGTGCTGCGGCGGAAGCCGCCCGGTCCCCTGCTGCCGTCGGCCCACGCCGTCGATCGCGAGTACCGGGTGATCACCGCGCTGGCCGGGACTGACGTGCCGGTCCCTCGGACGTATCTGCTGTGCGAGGACGCCGCCGTGGTCGGCACCCCCTTCTACGTGATGGACTTCATTCCCGGCCGTATCTTCGCCGATCCCATGATGCCCGGCCTCGCCCGCGACGAGCGGGCGGCCATCTACGACGCCATGAACGACGTGATGGCGCGCCTGCATCGCGTCGACTGGAAGGCGGTCGGCCTCTCGCACTTCGGGCGGCCCGGCAACTACTTCGCGCGCCAGATCCACCGGTGGACGTCGCAGTACCGCGCCTCGGAAACCGAGCGCATCGAGTCGATGGAGAGGCTGATCCCGTGGCTCCCCGATCACATTCCGATGGATGACGAGACCACGCTCGTCCACGGCGACTACCGTCCGGGCAACCTGATCGTGCATCCGACGGAGCCGCGCATCGTGGGCGTGCTCGACTGGGAGCTGTCCACCCTCGGCCACCCGCTTGCCGACGTCGCCTACAACTGCGTGCCCTACCGCACCGGTCCCGGCGAGAACCTGGGCGGCGTGGAGGGCGTGGACCTCCACGACCTCGGGATCCCCAGCGAGGACGACTACGTCGCCGCCTATTGCCGGCGGGTGGGACGCGGCGAGATCGCCGACTGGGACTTCTACGTCGCCTTCGCGCTGTTCCGGCTCGCCGCCATCGCCCAGGGCATCATGGGCCGCGTGGTCGCCGGCACCGCCAGCGATCCCCACGCCCGCCTCCGGGGCGAGCGCGCCCGCCCGCTCGCCGACGCGGCCTGGATCGTGGTCGAGCGCCGCGCGTCCTGACCGGCGTCCCTCGCCAAGCGCGTCCGCGCTCAGTAAGATTGGCCCATTCCAGCTCTCCGGAGGTCATCGCGGTCATGAAGCCGACCAGTCAGGTGTATCGGACGGAGCTCACGCCGGTGAGCTTTCTCGAGCGCAGCGCGTCGGTGTTTCCGGACAAGGTCGCCCTGATCCACGGGGAGCGGCGGTACACGTATGGCCAGTTCGAGGAGCGCGCCAATCGTCTGGCCTCGGCGCTGCGCCGGGCCGGGCTCGCCAAGCACGATCGGGTCGGCTTCATCTGCCCGAATATCCCCCCCATGCTCGAGGCGCATTACGGTGTCCTCATGGCCGGCGGCGTCCTCGTCGCGATCAACATCCGCCTGTCCAGCGACGAGATCGGCTACATCCTCCAGCACTCGGGAGCGACGTTCCTGTTCGTCGACCACGAGTTCGAGGGATTGATCAAGCCGCTGGACCTCACCGGCGTGACGGTGGTGCGCGTCGACGACACCGGCGCGCCCGGCGATCCCTATGAAGATTTTCTCGCCACCGGGTCTCCCGCGGCCGTGCCCTCGTGGCTGGAGAGCGAGGACGAGACCATCTGCATCAACTACACGTCGGGGACGACCGGGCGGCCCAAGGGCGTGATGTATTCGGCGCGTGGCGCGTATCTGAACGCGATCGGTGAAGTCCTCGAGACCTCGATGGGCAGCGACGCCCGATACCTGTGGACGCTGCCGATGTTCCACTGCAACGGCTGGTGCTTCACGTGGGGGGTGACCGCCGTCGGCGGCACCCACGTGTGCCTACGCCGCGTCGAACCCGGCGCGATCTGGGACGCCCTCGATCGTCAAGGGGTCACCCACTACAACGGCGCACCCACCGTCCAGATCGGCGTGGTCAATCACCCCAAGGCGCACCGGCTCGACCGGCAGGTGACGGTGACCGTGGCCGGAGCTCCGCCGTCGCCGACGCTGCTCGGCAAGATGAAGGACCTCAATCTCCGGCCGGTCCACGTGTACGGCCTCACCGAGACGTACGGGCCCCACACCGTGTGCGCGTGGCATCAGGAGTGGGACGGGCTTCCCGCCGACGAGCAGGCGCGCTTGGCGGCGCGTCAGGGCCAGGGCTACATGCTCTTCGATCTGGTCCGCGTGGTCGACGAGCAGATGCGGGACGTGCCGCGCGACGGCGAGACGCTGGGCGAGGTCGTCATGATCGGCAACAACGTGATGAAGGGGTACTTCGACCAGCTCGACGCGACCGCCGAGAGCTTCCGCGGCGGCTGGTTCCACTCGGGCGACATCGCGGTGTGGCACCCCGACGGCTACATCGAGCTGCGCGACCGCAAGAAGGACATCATCATCTCGGGCGGCGAGAACATCTCGACCATCGAGGTCGAACAGTGCGTGGCCAAGCAGCCGGCGGTGCTGGAGTGCGCGGTCGTCGCCGTCCCCGACGCGAAGTGGGGCGAGCGGCCGAAGGCCTTCGTGACGCTGAAGCCCGGTGCGGCGGCCACGGAGGGCGACGTGATCGAGTTCTGCAAGCGGAACATCGCCCACTTCAAGGCCCCGGCCTTCGTGGAGTTCGGCGATCTGCCGAAGACGTCGACGGGCAAGATCCAGAAATTCGTCCTGCGCGACCGCGAGTGGAAGGGCCGAGAGAAGCGGATCAACTGACATGGTGGGCGACGCCGGCCTCATCCTGACGTGCGCGGGCTGCTGCTGCGGCCACCCCGCCCACGGCGGCGCGCTGTCGCCTCAGCGGACGATGAAGGCGACGCTGCGGCGGCTCTACAAAGCCTCCGGCCTCGACGGGCGCGTCCGCCTCGCCTTCACCGATTGTCTCGGACCGTGCAGCGAGGCCAACGTCATCCTGCTGTATCTGCACGGACGGCCCTGGTGGTTCCGCCGGATGAACGCGCCCGAGCTGGTCTCCGCGCTGCTCGATTTCGCTCGGAGAGCCACGACCGACGCCGAGCCCGCGCTCCCGACCGAGCTCAGCACGCGCTCATTCTCGTGGATCGGCGGCGGCATCGGCCCCGTGCCCCCGGTGGACGCCGCCGCAACGTCGTGAGCGCGCCCGCGAAGCCGATGGCGCTCAGGGACGCCAGGCCGTCCCGAACGCGTCCTGGAAGACGAGTCGCTCCAGTGGCCCCCGGGCTCGCGCGCGCGGTTCGGCCACGTGGCCGAGCGGCATCACGCCGACCAGGTCCCACCCGCGCGGACATTCGATCAGCACCTTGACCTTCTCCTCGATCCAGTGCGTGACCAGCGTGGTCGACAGTCCGAGCGCCTGGGCCATCAGCCACATGTTCTGGGCGGCGAGTCCGCCCGCGATGACGTGAGTCGCTTCGCCGTGGATGTGTGGCCCGCCCTTGGTGGGGTCGGCGATCAGCGCGATCGCCAGGGGCACGCGCGTCCAGTCCGGATGCTCGGACGCGCCGTCACGATACCGTGGGAACCAGTGCGCCGAGACCGCCACGGACTCGCGGGCGAGCGAGTGCAGCTCGGCCAGGCGCAAGCGGTCGCGCAGGACCACGAAGCGGATCGGCTGGAAGTTGCCGGCCGACGGCGCCCACTGGCCCGCGCGCAGCACGTCGAAGACGTGCTCGGGAAGGACCGGAGCGTCGGTGAAGCGTGTGGCGGCACGCTGGCTCTCCATCGTGGCCAGGAGATCCGGCACGGGGAGGCCGGCGTCTCGTTCCTCGATCAGCTCTTTCGGCGCGGGATCGCCGTAGCGCTCGCTCGAAACCAGCAGGCCGAGCGACAACCGCATCAGCGAGGCCTCCAGCACGCGAGGATTGATGCGGGCCAGATCCGGAGCGCCGATCCCCATGACGCCGTTGACGTCCCAGTCGAACGGCACGTCGAGCAGCTGCTTGAGCTTTTCCTGGGAGAAGTGCGTGTACATCACCAGCGCGAGGTTGTGATAGCGCGCGGCCAGGGCCAGGTTCTGGGTGGCGGTGGCGCATGCCAGGTGGTGATTCCAGCCATTGTGAATGTGGCCGGGGCCCACGCGCGGATCCGCGCAGACGGCCACGCAGAACGGCGTATGGGTCCAGTCCTGGACGTAGCCGCGCAGGCCGGACGACGTGAAGAGCGGCTCCCAGTGGTTCGAAATGTCCTTCGATTCGCGGGTGAGCTGGAAGAGCCGCTTCTTGAGCGTGGGGTCGTCGACCACGATGTAGCGGACGAAGTCGGCGTCTTCCACGCTGGGCGCCCACCGCGCCGCCTCGAGGAGGCTGCCCCTCAACGCCGGGGGCAGCGGCTGGCGCTCGAAGGTCCGGAACGTGCGGCGAGTGAGGATGCCCTGTCGCGTGTCGGGGTGCGGCGCGACGCTGACGAACGGCGATGACGGGAGGCGCGATTTCATCACGTTGGTGGCCCGCCGGCCGGACGTTACGCCGGCGGCTATCCGCGCCGAGATCGCGGGGGCCGTGCATCCCCGCTCTTCTGGCGGGCCGGCTCGGCGAGGCTTCACCCGGGAGTCGCCCGACTCCCACGGCGGGCTGGGGCTATGTTACGCCCGCCGGGTTCGAACGACGTGGATCGGCGAGGATTCGGAGCGTCGCGCGCGGGCGACGCTCAGGCCATGAAGTCGGGCTCGCGGAACTTGTAGAGGCTCGAGTACGGGAGCGTGCGGACCAGCTCCTCGAGATTGGCGACGCCCGTGCGGAGCCGCTCCCGGACGTCCTCGCCCATCGACACCGTGCTCGCGCGCGAGCTCGCCACGATCTCGTCGAACGGGGCGCCCTTGTTGATCAGCAGGATGTCGTTCTCGTTCGGGACCCACAGCTCGCCGACCAGCATGCGCCCGCTGAACCCGGTGAAATGGCACTTCTCGCATCCCTTGCCCCGATACCAGGGGATGCCGGGGCCGGGGCCGCCGAACAGCTCCTGCACGAAGGACGGCGAGGGCGTCCATTCCGTCCGGCAGTGCTCGCAGATCTTGCGGACGAGGCGTTGCGCGACCACGCCCAGCAGCGCCGAGGTGAGCACCCCGCGGTCGAGGCCCATATCGAGGAGGCGACTGATCGAGCCCACGGCGTTGTTCGTGTGCAGGGTGCTCAGGACCAGGTGGCCGGTCTGGGCGGCGCGCAGGGTCAGCTCCGCCGACTGTTGATCGCGGATCTCACCCACCATGACCACGTCGGGGTCGTGGCGCAGGAACGCGCGCAGGTAGGTCGAAAACGTGTTGCCGATCCGCTCATTGACCTCGCACTGGGTGAAGTGCTCGCACACGTACTCGATGGGATCTTCCACGGTCAGGACCTTGACGCCGGGACGCCACAAGGTCATGAGGGACGCGAACAGGGTCGTGCTCTTGCCGGCTCCCGTCGGTCCCGTGATCAGCACGAAGCCGGTCGGACGCTTGAGGAGCTCGACGAGCTTGTCGGTCACCTGCGGCGAAAATCCCAGCTGGCGGACTTCGGTCTTCGTGTTCCGCTGGTCGAGGATTCGAATCAGCGCGTTCTCGCCGTAGTAACCGGGGACGATGGAGATTCGGCAGTCGGCGGGGATGATCTGGCCGTTGCGCTGAATACGGACGCGGAAGCTGCCGTCCTGCGGGCGGCGCTTCTCCGCGATGTCCAGGTTGCCGAGGATCTTGATGCGTGAGACCACCGAGCGCGGGCTGCGGCTGAGGGATTCGGTGAGCGCGGGCAGCGAGAGCTCACGCAGCTCGCCGTCGATGCGAAAGCGGGCCCGCAACCGGTAGTCGACGGCTTCGAGGTGGATGTCGCTGGCCCGGTGTTCCAGGGCGACCGTCACCAGGTCGCGCACGATGGCGTCCGCCTGCTTGGTTTCGGTAGTGTCCTCGCCGAGGCCTGGCTCGTGAGCGACCTCGTTGATCGTCTCGAGCTTCGGCGCCGCGTCTTCCTCCGTCGCCCCCTCCTCGTAGAGTCGGCGGAACGCGCGTCGAAGCGTCTCGTAGGTCGAGGTCACGACCGTGATCGTGCACCCGGTGAAGGACCGGATCTCCTCCACGATGCCGGTGTCGGTGGGGTCTTCCATGGCCAGGGTGATGGTGTCGCCGGTCATGCAGACGGGGACGACCAGATGCTTCTTGGCGTAGTTGCGGTTGATGAGCTTCATCAACCGAGAGTCGATCGCGTAGGCGTTCAAGTCCACGAACGGGATGCTGAGCTGAGAGCTCAGGGCCCGGCGCAGCACCTCCTCGGTGATGTAGTTGAGCTTCATCAGGGTCTCGCCGAGCCGGAGGCCGAGCTGCTTCTGCTCGTTGAGGGCGATGGCCAGCTGTTCGGCCGTGATCACACGGCTCTTCACGAGGGTCTCGCCGAGGCGCGATCGCTTTCGATAGAGGTCGAGGATCGCCTTGAGGTCGCTCTGGGCCATGGCGCCGCGCTCGACCAGGATCTGCCCGATGGGCTTGTACGGCCGCGTCGTCTGCTGGATCTCGAGCGCTTCGTCGAGCTGGGCTTCGGTGATCAGCCGATGCTTGATGAGCAGATGCCCGAGGAGCTGTTGCGAGGAACTGAGCTCGACCGGATCGGCCGCGGGCTCCGGCTTTCCGGTCGGCCACGCCGGAGGAGAGACCTGGACCGCCGACGATTCGACCTTCGACGACGTCAGACGCGAGAGCGTTTCGCGCTGGACCTTGAATGCTCGGGGGTTCTCCGGCTCGTCAAATGTCCGCATGGGAAGGCGCCTCGGCATAGAGGAATAAGTTGTTCATGATGGACGGAGGCTAGGGCAAGTCGAGTGCCACGCCCGATCATTTAAGATTTTCAACAGCATGGCAGGCGGTTCGGACAGAAGGGCCCGACGAAACCGGGGGGTCCTGCCAAAACGTCAACCCGACGGTGGCCTCACGCTCGTGAACGGGTAGAATGCGGCCATGACTCCTGCCACCGGAACCGAGCGTGAAGCGGCGTTCATCACCAGTCTCGACGCGAGGGCGGGCGAGATCGTGGAGCGGTGCACGAGCTGCGGGCGCTGCGTGGAGGTCTGTCCCACGGCGGGGCCGGCGGGGGTCGACCGCGGCGACCCGCGCGCGGTCGTCTCCCAGGTGCTCGAGATCCTGCGTGGCGGCGGAGATCCCAAGAGCCAGGGCGCGCGCTGGGCCGAGACTTGTACGGGCTCGGGCCTCTGCCGCCAGGCCTGCGACGACGGCGTGAATCCGCGCTTCATGCTCGCGCTGACCCGCATGAGGCTCAACGAGCGCCGAGCCCTCGAGGACCGTCGCGCCGCCGGACACAAGGCATTCCAGGCGATGACCCAGGGCGTGAAGGTGCTCTCGCGTCTGCAGCTCCCGCGCGACTTCGTGGGCCGGGTGACGCGACCGGCCCGCGCGGAGAGCGAGACCAAGCCCGACGTGGTCATGTACCTCGGCTGCAACGTGTTGAAGACGCCGCACATCGCGCTGCTCTGCCTCGACGTGCTCGATCGTCTCGGCACGCGCTACGTCGTCTCGGGCGGACCCGCCAACTGCTGCGGGGTGATCCAGTTCCGCGCGGGCGACGCGGCCACGTCCGGCCGCGTCGGCGGAGGATCCGTGGCCGGGTTCGCGGCCACCGGTGCCCCGCGCGTGCTCACGTGGTGCCCGACCTGCAACATTCAGCTCGGCGAGATCGTGATGCCGGCGACGAAGCCGGACTTCGCGCTCGAGCACGTGGTGCCCTACATCGCCGAGCGCCTGGATCGTCTGCGCCCGCACTTCGTCCATCCCGTGCGGCGGCGTGTGGCGCTGCACGAGCATCCCGGCGTCTCCGGCGTCACCGAGGGCGTGCTGAAGATCCTCGGCGCGATCCCCGGCCTGGAGATCGTCGATCTCGCGCAGCCGAGGGTCGGCTACATGTGTAACTCGCTGGCGCCCGTGGCCGCCTACAAGCGCACGCTCCACGCGCAGGAGCTGGCCGCGGCCCAGGCGGCGGGGATCGACGACCTCGTCGGCATCTATCACGCCTGCCATCGCGAGCTGTGTGCTCACGAGTCCACGATGCCGTTTCGCGTGGTGAACTTCCTGGAGCTGGTCGGCGAGGCGATGGGCGTGCGGCGTCACGACCTCTTCAAGCAGTGGAAGATCATGCAGGACGTCGACCGCGTGCTGGGCGAAGTCGTCGATCAGGTCGAGCGCGAAGGGTTGGACGCCGAGGCCGTCCGCGAGGTGATGCTGGCCACGATGCTCGGCGAGCAGCCTCTTCCCATCCAGGCTGCTCGCCGCTGACGACGGTCGAACGGGGGCGTGCGCCCCCGTTCGACGGGTTAGCCCTGCTGCGGCGGCTTGTGGTGACGGTGTCCCCGCCACATCGCGCCGGGTCCCATCTGAGCCAGCTTGTCGCGCTGCTCCTGGGTGAGGATGGGGCCGATCTGCTGGAGCGTCTGGATCCGCATGTCCAGCCCCTGGCCCGTGAGCTGGGCGATCTGGGCCTTCTTGGCCGTGATCGCGTTGGCGTCGCCTCCGTTGAGCGCGAGCTGGCGGAGGTCCTTTTGCAACTGATGCATCGACTGCCCCAGCTGCCGGCGGGCGTCGCGCTGTTGCTGGAAGATCGGCCGGACCTGGTTCACCTGATCCTCGGTGAGGCCCAGGTTCTTCTGGAGCCGCGAGAACATCCGGTCGCCGTGCGGCGCCGGCGGTTGCTGGGCGTGGGTGAACGTCGCGGCCGCGAGCACGCTCGACGCGACGAGCGCGGCGACGATCCAGAGGGAACGGGGTCGTAGCATCTCTTTCTCCTTTCGTGTTCAGGGGCGGTACTGATCCCACCTTCCTGGCCCATTGGACGCGGCCGCCGGCGCGGCCGTTTAGCCAGGTCCGCGGACTGCCCGGTTTCTTGATAGGATCGGCGCCATGAAATTCGCCCTGCACACCTGGACGCTGGATACCACGCCGCTGGCCGAGCTGTTGCCCATCGTGCGCGAGACCGGATGGGACGGCATCGAGCTGCGGCGGATCGACTTTCTGCGGGCGGCCGAGGCCGGCGAGTCGGCCGAGCGCGTGATCGAGCGCGTGCGCGCGAGCGGGCTGGCCGTGGCCTGCGTGGGCGTGGAACTGGGCTGGATGTGGTCCGGCGGCGCGGAACGCGCGCGCCTCTTCCAGGTGTTCGACGAGCAGTGCGCGCGGGCCGCCGCGCTCGGGTGCGGCACCGTGATGAGCGCCTCCGACCGCGGCCGCGGCGACCTCCGCGACGCCGCCGCCAACGTGCGCGCGGTCGGCGACATCGCGGACCGCCACGGCGTGCGGGTCGCCCTCGAGTTCAACTCGCAGGCGGAACAGCTCAACGCGCTCGCCCCCATGCGCGAGCTGCTGTCCCTGGCCGGCCACCCCCGGTGCGGCCTGCTGATGGACGCCTATCACCTGATCCGCAGCGGTGGCAAGCCCGGAGACATCGACGGCGTGCCGAGCGAAGAGATCGTCTACGTGCAGTACAGCGACGTGCCGCGCAGCGGCCTCGTGGCCGGTCAGGCCACCGATCGTCTGCCCCCGGGCGCGGGCGCCGTGCCCTTTCGCGAGTTCTTCGCCAAGGTCGCGGCCAAGGGCTACACGGGCTACGCGAGTTACGAAGCGCCCAACCCTCAGGCCTGGTCACGCCCCGCCGCGGACGTCTCGCGCGAAGCCCTCACCGCTTCGCGCGCGGTCGTCTGACCTCGCGGACTCGGGCGGCGCGCTCTTCCCCGTAGCCGGCGTGGCCAGTGCGCGTAAGAACGGAGGCGCCATGAAGATCGACATCTTTCCGCACATCCTGCCCCGGCCGTATTTCGACCGCATGCTCGCGGTGGCGCCGCCCCAACTGCACATGGGCAAGCGCATGCGCGGCATCCCGGTCCTGGTCGACCTCGAGCTGCGTTTGCAAATCATGGATCGCTACGAGGGCTACGCGCAGGTGCTCACGCTGGCCTCGCCGCCCATCGAAATCATCGCGGGCCCGGGTCTCTCACCCGAGCTGGCCCGGCTCGCCAACGATTCGATGGCCGAGATCGTCGAGCGCCATCCCGACCGCTTCCTCGGCTTCGTGGCCTCGCTGCCCATGAACAATCCCGACGCCGCGGTGGCCGAGATCGACCGCGCCATCGGTCAGCTCCGCGCCACCGGCGTGCAGATCTTCTCGAACGTCAACGGCCGCGCCCTCGACGGCCCCGAGTTCGAGCCGATCTTCGCGCGCATGGCGCACCACCGGCTGCCGATCTGGCTGCACCCCACGCGCACGCCGGCCTCGGCCGATTACGCGAACGAGCAGCGCTCGAAGTACGACCTCTGGTGGGCCTTCGGCTGGCCCTACGAGACCACGATCGCGATGGGCCGGCTCGTGTTCGGCGGCCTCTTCGACCGTCATCCCGACCTCGCGGTCATCACCCATCACCTCGGCGCCATGCTGCCCTACTTCGAGATGCGCGCCGCCGGCGGGCTCGATCAGCTGGGCACGCGCACGGAAGATCCCGACGACGCGGTCGCGCTGGCGCGGCTCGAGCGGCGGCCGTTCGACTACTTCAAGATGTTCTACGGCGACACCGCGGTGTTCGGCTCCACGCCGGCTCTCGAGTGCGGGCTCGCGTTCTTCGGCGTCGACCGCGTGCTGTTCGGCACCGACATGCCCTTCGATCCCGAGCAGGGCCCGGGATTCATCCGCGACACGATCGGCGCACTGGACCGGGTGCGGGCCAGCGCCGAGGACAAGGTCAGGATCTACGAGGGCAACGCGCGACGGATGCTGCGGCTGCGAGGATGATTCGAGGGATGCCCCGGCTTTGCCGGGGCATCCCGAGCGTCGGGGGGCTTGGGGGGCCCGCGGCGAGGCCCCCCATCCGGTCGATCTACTTCGGTTGCGGGGTCAGACGCAGATACGGCTTGAGGGTCTTCCAGCCGCCCGGGAACTTGCCCTTCGCTTCCTCGTCACTGACGGCGGGGATGATGATGACGTCCTCGCCCTGCTTCCAGTTGACCGGCGTGGCCACCTTGTGGGCATCGGTGAGCTGGAGCGAGTCGATCACGCGCAGGATCTCGTCGAAGTTCCGCCCGGTCGTCTGGGGATACGTGATCATCAGGCGGATCTTCTTCTTGGGATCGATCAGAAACACCGTGCGCACCGTGTACACCTCGTCGTGGGCCGGATGCATCATCCCGTAGAGATCGGCGACCTTCCGCTGGGGATCGGCGAGGATCGGGAAATTCGGCGCGTGGCCCTGCGTCTCCTTGATGTCCTCCGACCAGCCCTTGTGGGACTCCACGGGGTCGATCGAGAGCCCGATGCACTTGACCTTGCGCTTGTCGAACTCCGGCTTCAGCCGGGCCACGTAGCCCAGCTCGGTCGTGCAGACCGGGGTGAAATCGCGAGGGTGCGAGAAGAGCACGCCCCAGCTGTCGCCGAGCCATTCGTGGAAGCGGATCGGGCCGACCGTGCTGTCAGCGGTGAAATCCGGCGCGGTATCGCCGAGTCGTAGCGTCATGAGTTCCTCCTATTGTCGATCGTGATAGTCACTTATGCTCGAACACCGAGCCAGGGAAGTCAAGATGGGACCGAGAATCAAGCTCGTTAGGCTCAGTGGCCGTCACGCGGCGGACCTGGCGACGCTGGCCGCCGACGACTGGGACGTGCTCGGGTTTGTCGCGCGCGCCCAGCGACTGCGCGCTCGCGGCGAGCGCGAGACCTTCGCGGTCCTTGACGCCAGGCGCCTCGTCGGCCTCGCGATGTTCGGGCGCGATCCGTCCGTCCCCGAGCACGCCGAGCTGGGCTACTGGATCGGCCCGCGCGAGCGAGGGCTCGGATACGCGACCGCGGCGGCTGAACACCTTTTGACTCAAGCGTTTAGTCGCGCATCCCTCAAACTCGTCTTCGCCCATTGCGCGGACGCCAACCAGGCTTCGTCCCGAGTGCTGACCAAGCTCGGGTTTCGCCTCGTCGGCGTCGCGAGCGAGCCCACCCCGGGCGACGAAACCATGAAGCGCTACGAGCTGACCCGTTCGGAGTGGCGGTCGGGCGACGGCTCTACCTGAGCAGCGCCTCAGCGGCCTCCATCAGGGTCTCGGAGAGCGTGGGATGCGTATGGATCGTGGCGGCGACGTCCTCCGCGGTCACGGCGGTCTCGACGGCGAGCGCGCCTTCGGCGATCAGCTCGCCCGCGCCGGGACCGACGATGCCGACGCCCAGCACCCGACCCGACTCCGCGTCGGCCACGAGCTTGGTGAGCCCGTCGGAGCGGCTCAGCGTGGCCGCGCGACCCGACGCCGCCCATTGAACTCGCGCGACTTTCACCGCGCGGCCCGAACGCTGGGCCCCGCTCTCGGTCAGTCCGCACCACGCCACTTCCGGGTCGGTGAAGACGACCGCGGGGACGGCCACGTTGTCGAACGCGGCGGGCCGGCCGGCGATGACCTCGGCCACGACCTTGCCCTGTCGCATCGCTCGGTGGGCCAGCATGGGCTCGCCGGTGACGTCGCCCACGGCGTAGAGATGCGGATCCGCCGTCCGCAGACGCTCGTCGACCGCGATCACTCCGCGCTGGTCGACGTGGACGCCGGTGCGCTCGAGACCGAGGCCGTCGCTGGCGGCGCGACGCCCCACCGCGACCAGCACGCGATCGAACACGTCGAGGCCGCCGCCGTAGCGCGCCTCGATCCCGCCATCGAGCGCGCGCAGGCTTTCCAGACGTGTGCCCAGGTGGATCTTCGCGAACAGCTTGTCGCAGCGGCGGGCCAGGGGCTGGACGAGATCGCGATCGACGCCCGGCAAGAGCCCGTCCGTCATCTCGACCAGCGTGACGCGGCTACCGAGTGCGGCGTAGACCTGCCCCAGCTCGAGCCCGATGTAGCCGCCGCCGACCACCAGCAATCGCTCCGGGACGTCGACCAGCGCCAGCGCCGCCGCGGAGTCCATCACGCGATCGCTCTCGATGGCGACGCCCGGAAGCCGGCTCGGACGAGAGCCGGTCGCGATGATGCCGTGGGTGAAGCGCAGCCGCTGCGGCTCGTCGGCTTCGACGCGCAGCTCGCGCGATCCCTCGAAGACCGCGCGGCCGCCGATGACGTCGACGCCCTTGCTCTTCGCCACCGACGCGAGCCCCCGCGCGAGCCGGCCGATCACGCGCTCCGACTTCCACTTGGCGAGCGCGTCGAGCGAGACCCGCGGCTCGCCGAAGTCGACACCGATCTCGCGCGCGCGCTCGGCGTCGCCGATCAGCGCCGCCACGTGGAGCAGCGCCTTCGACGGGATGCAGCCTTCGTAGAGACACGCGCCGCCCAGGCGATGATCCCCGTCGACGATGACGGTCTCGAGGCCCAGCTCCGCGCACCGGAACGCCGCCGAGTACCCGCCGGGGCCGCCGCCCACGACTACCACGTCCACGTCGCGCCCGAGATCGCCCATCACCATGGCTACAAATCCAGGAGAAGCTGCTCCGGATGCTCGAGGCGGCGGATGATGTCGGCGGCGAAGCGGGCGCCGTCGGCGCCGTCGGCCACGCGATGGTCGAACGTGAGCGAGAGCGGCAGCATCAGCCGCGCCACGATCTGCCCGTCGCGGACCACCGCCTCCTCGCGCGCGCGCGCGACCCCGAGGATCGCCACCTCCGGGTAGTTGATGATCGGGATCGCGCCGGTGCCGCCGAGCGCGCCGAGGTTGGTGATCGTGAAGGTGCCGCCGCGCAGGTCGTCGAGGGTGGCCTTGCCCTCGCGCACTCGCTGGGCGAGAGCGGCCAGCTCCCGCGCCAGCTCCAGCACGGGCTTGCGATCGACGTCGCGGATCACGGGCACGATCAACCCCCGGTCGGTCGCCACGGCCACCCCGAGGTGATGGTAGCGCTTGACGATCAGCTCCCCCGCCGCCGGGTCGAGGCTCGCGTTGAAGTGCGGATGATCGCGCAGGGCCAGGGCCGCCGCGCGGAGCAGGAAGCTGGTGAGCGTCAGCGTCACTCCGCGCTCGCGGGCGGCGTCCAGATTGCGCCGGATGAGCGCGTCCAGCTCGGTGATGTCGGCGCGGTCGAAGTGCGTGACGTGGGGGATCAGCGCGGCGGACAGCGCCATGCGCTCGGCGATGGTCCGGCGCAGGTGCGAGAGCGGCTGCCGCTCGACCGGTCCCCACTGCTCGAAGTTCGGCAGCGGCGGTGGCTCGAGACCGACGCGGGCCAGCGGTTTGCCGGCCACGCGCGGCGCGGACGTCGGCGTGGGGGCGGACGCAGGAGTGTCGTCCGTCGTGGCCGGTCGCGCGGTCGCCGCGCGCACGTCGTCGTCGGTGACACGCCCCCCACTGCCGCTGCCGCGCACGGACCGCAGATCCACGCCGAGCTCACGCGCGAGCCGCCGGGTGGCTGGAGTCGCGGGAACGGGCCCGACGGCTTTCGACGACTCGACCGGCGCGGTCGTCCGCTGTTCCGACGATTCAAGCACCGCCCCGGCCTCCCCGGGCCGCGACACGCGCTGCGGAGGTTGGGGAGAAGCCGACACCCCTTGCGGGGCTTGGGGAGAACCTGAGACGCGTTCGGACGCTTGGGGAGAAGCCGAGACGCGTTCGGGAACCTGGGGAGAAGCTGAGACGCGTTCGGACGCTTGGGGAGAAGCTGGAACGCGTTGGGGGGGTATGGGGGGAGCCGCCAGGGGCCCCCCATCTTCAAAAGTCACCAGGACCTCGCCCACCCTCACCGTTTGGTGCGGGGCGACGTGAATCTTCTCGACGCGACCGCTCATCGGTGAGGGAATCTCGACCTGGGCCTTGTCGGTCTCGACCTCCAGCAGCGGCGCGTCCTCGCTCACCACCTCGCCCTCCTTCACGAGCACGCGAACGATCTCGGCCTCCACCAGCCCCTCACCGAGATCGGGCAGCACAAACGGACGCGGCATCAGTAGGAGAGGGTCTCGCGGGCGGCGGCCAGCACGCGGGCGGCATCGGGGACGTTGACGCGCTCGCGGGCGAAGCCGACGAACGGCACGTCGTAGGCCGCGACCCGACGGATCGGCGCTTCCAGCGACAGAAAGGCGCCCTCCATGATGCTGGCCGCGATCTCGGCGCCGGCCCCGAAGCTCCGCGGCGCCTCATGAACGATGACGGCGCGCCCGGTCTTGGCCACGGAGCCGACGATGGTCTCGCGGTCGAGCGGCGAGATCGTGAGCAGGTCGATGACCTCGGCCTCCACCCGATCGTCGCGGGCGAGCGTCTCGGCCGCCTCCTGGGCCACCCGCAGCATCGCCCCGTACGCGATCAGGGTGATCGCGCTGCCCTCACGGACGACCTGCGCCTGGCCGAGCGGCAGCGTCTCCGGCTCCTCGGGGACCTCCTCACGTGAGGCGTGGTAGAGCGCCTTGTGCTCGAAGAAGATCACGGGGTCGGGATCGCGGATGGCGCTCAGCAGCAGCGCCCGCGCGTTGCGGGGCCCGGAGGGAATCACCATCTTCAACCCGGGCACGTGGGCGTAGAACTGTTCTTCCGACTCGGAATGATGCTCGAGCGCGCGTACGCCGCCGCCGAACGGCATCCGGACGACGAGGGGGACGTGGAAGCGGCCCTGGGTGCGCATGCGATAGCGGGCGGCGTGGTTCTCGAACTGGTGGAAGCACTGGAAGGCGAAGCCGGAGAACTGGATCTCGCACACCGGCCGGAGCCCGTAGAGCGCCATGCCGATCGAGGTCCCGACGATCGCCGCTTCGGCCAGCGGACTGTCGATGACGCGACGGCCACCGAACGTCCGGTGAAGATCCTCGGTCACTCGGAACACGCCGCCATCGACTCCCACGTCCTCGCCGATGACCAGGACGTCGGCATCCCGCTCCATCTCCTGACGGAGGGCCAGGTTCAACGCCTTGACCATGTTGAGGCTCGGCATGGCGCTACCGGTCAGTCGTGCGCTGGCCGCGCATGGGCGGGGACGCCGGACGCGTCTCCTCGCCCGCGGGCGCGCCGTCGCGCAGGCGCTGGGCCAGCGATTCGCGCTGAGCCCGCAGATGCGGCGGCAGCTCGGCGTACACGTGGTCGAACATGGTGAGCGCGTCCGCGGGGGGCAGGGCCTCGAAGCGGGCGACGGCCTCGGCGATCTCGGCGTCGACGCGGTCTTCCAGTCCCTCCTCCAGCAGGTTGCGCTTCTGGAGATAGGCGGTGAACCGGGTCAGCGGATCCTTGCGCT
>Ga0193725_1000014_pt1 | contig 58284 bp, 56 predicted proteins | sample H2a2metaG_FD_143058 | JGI IMG/M metagenome (GOLD analysis project Ga0193725, IMG submission 143058) | Soil microbial communities from a riparian zone of the East river system, Colorado, United States - H2a2 | ecosystem: Environmental > Terrestrial > Soil > Riparian zone | place: USA: East River... | reverse complement strand
GGCGTTCCTCGCGGCGCTGTCCGCCCCCCGCGAGATCGTCCACAATCAGGCCCTCAACGTCGGCCAGAGCGAGGAGAACTATCGGATCCGCGAGCTGGCCGAGATCGTTCGCGACGTCGTCCCCGGCTCGCGCATCGACTACGCGGAGGACGGTGGGCCCGACCCGCGGTGCTACCGGGTGGATTTCGGCAAGATCCACCGTCTGCTGCCCGAGTTCAAGCCTCAGTGGAATGCCCGCCGTGGCGCCGAGGAGCTCTACGCCGCGTACCGAAGCGGCGGGCTCGCGCTCGAAGACTACGAGGGACCGCGGTTCAAGCGGATTGACCATCTGAAAGGGCTTCTCACCTCGGGTCGCGTGGACGCGACCCTGCGCTGGAAGGTGGCCTAGCATGGCCGCCTGCCTCTTCTGCTCCACCGAGCTGCGTCACACCGTGGTCGACCTCGGCGTGTCGCCGCTCTGCGAAAGCTACGTGACGGCCGAGCAGCTCAATCACATGGAGCCGTATTACCCCCTGCACGTGTACGTCTGCCATGCGTGCTTTCTCGTGCAGGTCGAGGAATATGTCAGCCCCGAGGCCATCTTTCGGGAGTACGCCTATTTCTCATCGTATTCCGACAGCTGGCTGGCTCACGCCAAGGGCTACGTGGACATGATCACGGCGCGCCTGGGCCTCACCCCGGCCAGCCAGGTCGTCGAGCTGGGCAGCAACGACGGCTACCTGCTCCAGTACTTCGTGGCCAAGGGCATCCCCGTGCTCGGCGTCGAGCCCGCGCGGAACGTCGCGGCCGCGGCCATCGCCAAGGGCGTGCCGACCGTCACGGAGATGTTCGGTCGGCAGGCGGCGGCCCAGCTCGTCGCTTCCGGCCATCGGGCGGATTTGCTGTGCGGCGCGAACGTCCTCGCGCAGGTCTCTGACCTCAACGACTTCGTGGGCGGCATGCGACTGCTGCTCAAGCCGGGCGGCGTCGCCACCGTGGAGTTCCCGCACCTGATGCGGCTCATCGAGGAGAACCAGTTCGATACGATCTATCACGAGCATTTCTCGTACTTCTCTTTGCTGTCGGTCGAGCGCATTTTTGCCGCTCACGGACTGACCCTCTTCGACGTCGAGGAGCTCCCCACGCACGGCGGCTCGTTGCGCATCTATGCGCGCCACGTCGACGACGGGAGCAAACCCGTTGGTCACCGGGTCCACGAGCTCCGCGCCCGCGAGGAGGCGGGAGGGTTCGACCGTCTGGACCGCTACGCCACCTTCACCGAGCAGGTCCACGAGACCAAGCGGCGGCTCCTCGAGTTCCTGATCGCCGCCAAGCGCCGGGGCAAGCGGATCGCCGGCTACGGCGCGCCCGGGAAGGGCAACACGCTCCTGAACTATTGCGGCATCGGACGGGACTTTCTCGACTACACGGTGGATCGGAATCCCTACAAGCAGGGCAAATTCCTGCCGGGCACCCACCTGCCGATCCATGCGCCGGAGATGCTCCGGCAAACCCGACCCGACTACGTGCTCATTCTTCCCTGGAACGTGAAGGACGAGATCATGGAACAGGTCGCCGACATTCGAAGCTGGGGTGGTCAGTTTCTCGTCCCGATCCCCGACGTCAAGGTCTATCAGTGATCTTCACCGAGACCGCCCTTCCGGGAGCGTTCGTCATCGACCCCGAGCCGTCGGAGGACGCCCGCGGACTCTTTGCCCGGACGTGGTGCGAGCGCGAGCTGAAGGCGCACGGCCTCGACACGCGCGTCGCTCAGTGCAGCACGTCCTTCAACAAGCGAAAAGGCACCCTGCGCGGCCTCCATTATCAGGTGCCGCCGGCCGCGGAGACCAAGATCGTCCGCTGTACGCGCGGCGCGCTCTACGACGTGATCGTCGATCTTCGTCCCGACTCCCCGACCTTCCTGGGGCACGTCGGAGTCGTGCTGACGGCCGACAACCGCAAGATGCTCTACGTCCCGATCGGCTGCGCCCACGGGTTCCAGACGCTCGAGGACGAAACCGAGATCTTCTATCAGATCTCCGAGTTCTGGGTGCCCGAGCACGCGCGGGGCATCCGCTGGGACGATCCGCTCTTCGGGATCTCCTGGCCCGAGGACCAGCGCACGATTATCGAGCGCGACCAGCGCTATCCCGATTTCCGGCCGGCCGAGGTCGGCGCCCCATGACCCTGGACGAGCTGCGCGCGGGGCTGGACGAGCGGGCGCTCGGTCGACAGCTCGCGGACTGGATTGCCGACCTCTACCCGATCTGCCGGAGCATCACCGGCGAGGGGGTCCGCGAGACCCTGAGGCGCCTTCAGCGGCTCGCCCCCGTGACTCTGCACGAGGTGCCCAGCGGCACCGAGGCGTTCGACTGGACGGTTCCGCGAGAGTGGAACATCCGGGATGCCTACATCAAGAACGCCCGCGGCGAGCGCGTGGTCGATTTCCAGCGCTCGAACCTGCACGTCGTCAGTCACAGCGTTCCCGTGCGCGCTCGCATGTCCCTCGAGGCGCTGAAGCCCCACTTGTTCACGATTCCCGACCGGCCGGATTGGATCCCCTATCGAACCTCGTACTACGCGGAGACCTGGGGCTTCTGCCTCAGCCAGCGGCAGCTCGAGGCGCTCGAGCCCGGCGAGTACGACGTGTGCATCGATGCATCGCTCGAGGCGGGCTCCCTGGCCTATGGCGAAGCGTTCTTGCCGGGGGAGTCGACGGACGAGGTCCTCATTTCTTCCCACGTGTGCCACCCGTCGCTGGCCAACGACAACCTGTCGGGAGTCGTCGTGGGCGCGTATCTGGCTCGCTACCTCGGGCAGGTCTCGCGCCGGTACTCCTATCGATTCCTGTTCGCCCCCGGCACCATCGGAGCGATCGCCTGGCTCGCGCGCAACGAATCCGTGGTGACCGGCATCCGCCACGGCCTCGTCCTCACCGGCCTCGGGGATGCCGGGCGACTGACGTACAAGAAGAGCCGGCGGGGCGACGCCGTCGTCGATCGGGTGGCCGCGCACGTCCTGCGGCAGCGCGGGGATCACGAGATCCTCGACTTCTCGCCCTACGGCTACGACGAGCGCCAGTTCTGTTCGCCCGGCTTCAATCTGCCGGTGGGGCGGCTCTCGCGAACCCCCCATGGGCGCTACCCCGAATACCACACGTCGGCCGACGATCTTCAGTTCGTCGTCCCCGCGCAGCTCGCGGCCGCATTGACTGCGTGCCTCGAGATCGTGCACGTGCTGGAGAACGACCGGACCTACGTCAATCAGAACCCGAAGTGCGAGCCCCAGCTCGGCCGGCGCGGCCTCTACCATACGGTTGGCGGTCCCGCTCACTCTCCGGCGAGCGAGATGGCGACGTTGTGGGCGCTCAATCTGTCCGACGGCCAGCACACCGTGCTCGACATCGCCGAGCACACCGGGCTTCCCTTCGAGACGCTGAACCTCTCGGTGAGGGCGCTTCGGGACCACGGACTTCTGAAGGAGATGCCGTGACCCAGGTTTCGCTCACTCAACAGGTTGCCCTCATCGTCGGAGCGACGAGCGACATCGGGCGAGCCATCAGTCTGAGCCTGGCGTCGGCCGGGGCTCAGCTGTACCTGCTCGGCCGGGATCTGAGCGCCCTGGAAGATCTGGCCGGTCAGGCGCGTGGCCTGACCGAGAAGGTCTTCGCGTACTCCGCGGATCTGACCTGCGATGCGTCCGTCCGCGGGGCCATCGGGCGGCTCGGCTGCGACGTCGGGGCTGTCGACATCCTGGTGCTCAGCGCCGGCGCCTTTGCGATGCACGCGCACGAGCAGGCGCCCATCGCCGATCTCGACCAACAGTACCGGACCAACGTGCGGGGACCCTACTTGCTCATCCAAGGCGTCCTGCCGCTGCTTCGCGCCTGCCGCGGGCAGGTGGTGTTCGTGAACTCCACGGTGGGGCTCGAAGCCCGGGCCGGGGTCGGACAATACGCCGCGACCCAGCACGCCCTCAGGGCGATCGCCGATGCGCTTCGGGCCGAGGTCAATGCCGACGGCGTGCGAGTGCTTAGCGTCTATCTCGGGCGGACGGCGACGGCGAGGCAGGCACGGATCTTCCGGCAGGAAGGCCGCCCCTACACCCCCTCGCTGCTGGTCCAGCCCGACGACGTCGCGGAAATCGTGGTGGCGGCGTTGCGTTTACCGCGCACGGCTGAGGTGACGGAGATCCGTATGCGTCCCCTCGTCAAGTCGTACTGATTCTTTCGACGGAGGCCAAAGGAACCATGAAAGTCGTCCTCTTTTGCGGAGGTTTTGGCACACGGTTGCGAGAGCACTCGGACACGGTGCCGAAGCCGATGGTCAGCATCGGCTTCCGGCCGATGATCTGGCACCTCATGAAGTACTATGCGCACTTCGGTCACACGGACTTCATCCTCTGCCTGGGCTATCGCGGCGATCTCATCAAGCAGTACTTCATCGACTATGACGAGTGGCTGTCGAACGACTTTCAGCTCTCCGGCAAGGATCGCGACATTCGCCTGCACAGCCGCGATATCGCGGACTGGAACATCACGTTCGTGGACACGGGACTGCAGTCGAACATCGGCCAGCGCCTTTGCGCGATCCGGGACCATCTCGGGGGGGACTCCGCGTTCCTGGCCAACTACAGCGACGGGCTGTCGGACCTGCCCCTCGACCGCTACCTCGATCACTTCCACGACCAGGGCAAGATCGCGAGCTTCGTCTGCGTCCGTCCGAATCAGACCTTTCACACGGTGTCCGTGGATCGGGGCGGGGTGGTGCGCGACATCCGCCACGTCAGCGACGCCGACCTGTGGATCAACGGGGGCTTCTTCGTGTTCAAGCGGGAAATCTTCGACTACCTCAAGGACGGCGAGGAGTTGGTCGAGGAGCCGTTCCAGCGGCTCATCGGACTGGAGCAGCTGATGGCCTACCGTCACGAGGGATTCTGGGCCTGCCTCGACACCTTCAAGGACAAGCAGGCGTTCGACGACATGAACGCTCGCGGCCACGTCCCCTGGCAAATCTGGCGCTCCCGCGACGAGCGAGTGCGGAATGCTTGAGCTGCGCCTGGGCCACGTTGCCTCGTCCCCGCGCCAGGTCCTCTGTCTGGGAGCGCATTGCGACGACCTGGAGATCGGCTGCGCTGGCACCGTCCTCAAGCTCATCCAGGAGCCGACTCCGCCGGCGTTCACGTGGGTGGTCTTCACGTCGGACGCCCGACGGGAGGCCGAGGCGCTCCAGAGCGCCGAGGCGCTGCTCCGGGGGGCGTCGGGGGTGCGGATCATCATCCAGAAATTCCGGGACGGCTTCTTGCCCTACGAGGCCGGCCTCGTCAAAGAGAGTTTCGAGGAGCTCAAGACCGAGGTGTCGCCGGACCTCATCTTGACGCACTACCGCGGCGATCTCCACCAGGACCACCGTCTGATTTCCGAGCTGACCTGGAATACGTTCCGGGACCATCTCATTCTCGAGTACGAAATCCCGAAGTATGACGGGGACCTGGGAAGTCCGAATGTCTTTGTACCGCTCGACCCGTCGCTCGGCCGCCGGAAGATCGAGGCGATCATGACGGGGTTCCCCAGCCAGGTCGGGAAGCGATGGTTCGATGAGGACCTCTTCCGTTCCATGCTTCGTCTTCGCGGCATGGAGTGCAACGCCTCCGACGACTACGCGGAAGCGTTCTACTGCCGCAAGCTCGTGGTCGGTTGATGGATATCCTGGGCGTCTCCGCGTTCTATCACGACAGTGCCGCGTGCCTGCTGCGAGACGGTGAGGTCATCGCGGCCGCGCAGGAAGAGCGATTCACCCGGAAGAAACAGGATGCCGGGTTCCCGAGCGAGTCGATCCGCTACTGTCTCCGCGAGGGCGGTATTGGCCTCGGCGATCTGCGCTACATCGCCTTCTACGACAAACCGCTGATCAAGTTCGAGCGCCTGCTGGAAACGTACGTCGCGTTTGCCCCTCGCGGTCTGCCGTCGTTCCTGCGCGCGATGCCGGTGTGGCTGAAAGAGAAGCTGTTCCTGAAGCGTCTGCTCCAGCGGGATCTCGCGGCCCTGGAGCCGGGCGCCAAGCCGCGTGATCTGCCGCCGCTGCTCTTCGGCGAACACCACGAGTCGCACGCGGCCTCGGCCTTCTATCCGTCGCCCTTCGACAGCGCCGCCGTCCTCTGCATGGACGGAGTGGGGGAGTGGGCGACGACGTCGGCGTGGCTCGGCGAAGGCAACGAGCTCACCGCCCTGTGGGAGATCCCATTTCCGCACTCGCTCGGACTGCTCTACTCGGCGTTCACCTACTACACCGGCTTCAAGGTCAACTCGGGCGAGTACAAGATCATGGGGCTCGCCCCCTACGGAAGCCCGAAGTACGTCCAGGCCATTTACGACGATCTCCTGGACCTCAAGGCGGACGGGACGTTCCGGCTGAACATGGACTACTTCAACTACGCCACCGGCCTCACCATGACCAACGCGCGATTCGACCGACTGTTCGGTGGCCCCCCGCGTGAGATGGAGACGCGGCTGACCCAGCGCGAGATGGACCTGGCGCGGTCGATCCAGGACGTCACCGAAGAGGTCATGCTCCGGCTCGCGCGAACGGTGCACCGCGAGACCGGCGCGGACAACCTGTGCCTGGCCGGCGGCGTCGCCCTGAATTGCGTCGGGAATGGACGGATCCAGCGTGAGGGACCGTTCAAGGGGTTGTGGATCCAGCCCGCCGCCGGGGACGCGGGGGGCGCGATCGGCGCCGCGCAATCGGCCTGGTACCGCCTGGAAGGGCGCGCCCGCAAGACCGTTCCGCCCGAGGACGCGATGCGGGGCGCCTTCCTCGGCCCTTCGTACACCAACGAGCAGATCGAGCTCTTCCTGGTGAAGCAGGAAGCCCCGTACGTACGGCTCTCCGACTCCGAACTGTTCGAACGCGTCGCGGACGAGTTGGCCGCCGGCAAGGTCATCGGCTGGTTTCAGGGACGGATGGAGTTCGGCCCCCGTGCCCTGGGGGCGAGGAGCATCCTGGGTGACCCCCGGAATCCCCGGATGCAGTCGATCATGAACCTGAAGATCAAATACCGGGAGTCGTTCCGGCCCTTTGCCCCCTCGGTACTTCGCGAGCGAGTGGCGGATTACTTCGATCTGGACGCCGACAGTCCGTACATGCTGCTGGTGGCGCCGGTACTCGAGCGGCGGCGGACGCCGGTCATGCCCGAGCACGAACACCTGTGGGGCATCGAGCGGCTCAACGTTGCGCGGTCCGATATCCCCGCGGTCACCCACGTCGACTACTCGGCGCGCGTCCAGACCGTGCACGAGGCGACCAACCCCCGCTACTACCGCCTGCTGAAGGCCTTCGAGGCGCAGACCGGGTGCGGGGTGTTGGTGAATACCTCCTTCAACGTGCGAGGGGAGCCCATCGTGTGCACCCCCGCGGATGCCTACCGATGCTTCATGCGAACCGAGATCGACGTGCTGGTGGCCGAGAATTGTCTTCTCCAGAAGGCCGACCAGAAGCCGCTGGCCGATGACACCGACTGGCGGCGCGAATTCGAGCTCGACTGAGGAAGGGCGGATGACCACGCGCGAGGATCGGACATCGCTTCGCCATTTCGGCTTGATCGTGGGCGGCATCTTCGGACTGATCGGGTTGTGGCCGGCTGTCGCGCGCGGCCAAGGTGTCCGATCGTGGGCGCTCGGTCTCGCGCTCGCGCTCGTCGTCCCGGCCCTCGTGGCGCCGGCGGTGCTGGCTCCCGCGCATCGCGTCTGGATGTCGCTCGGCGACGCGCTCGGTTGGGTCAACACCCGGATCGTCCTGGGCCTGATCTTCTTCGGCGTCGTCACCCCGACCGGCCTCGTGCTCAAGCTCGCCGGTCGCGATCCGATGCGGCGGGCGTTCGATCCCGAGGCGGCGACGTATCGGGTGCCGCGAACGACGCGTCCCGGCGCACACATGACGAAGCAGTTTTGAAGGGGGACTGAGACATGGGCGAATTCGTGGTCGAGCTGTGGATGTTCATGAGAGAGCGAAAGAAGCTCTGGCTCCTGCCCATCGTGATCATGCTGGTGCTCTTCGGCGGCCTCGTCGTTCTGGCCCAGGGCACCGCGGTGGCGCCGTTCATCTACACCCTGTTCTAGAGCGGAGGGTTCTGTGAGCACTGCGAACATCCCCTTTGTCGATCTCCTCACCGTTCACCGCGAACTCCGGGACGAGCTGCGCTCGGTATTCGACGCGGCGCTCGACACCGCCGGCTTCGTCGGTGGCCCGATGGTCCACGAGTTCGAGGCTGATTTTGCGGAGTATTGCGAGACACGGTTCTGCGTCGGCATGGCCAACGGCACGGACGGGTTGCGGCTGGCCCTCCTCGCCGCCGGTGTACGGCCCGGCGACACGGTCCTGACGTCGCCGCTCACGTTCATCGCCACCGCCGAGGCGATCTCCCAGGTCGGTGCCCGTCCGGATTTCGTCGACATCGATGAGCGCACGTATACCCTGGCCCCGGCGAAGCTGGAATCGTATCTCCGGGACGCCTGCACGTCCGACGCTCGGACGGGACGCCCGCTGAGCCGGCGGACGGGAGGGCCCGTCACCGCGATCGTCCCCGTTCACTTGTATGGACAGATGGCCGACATGGACCCCATTCTCACGCTCGCCGCCCAGCTCGACCTCTTGGTCGTCGAGGACGCCTGCCAGGCTCATGGCGCCGAGTACCTGTCGACGCGTGACGATCGCTGGCGCAAGGCCGGATCCCTCGGCCGCGTCGGAGTCTTCAGCTTCTACCCCGGCAAGAATCTGGGCGCCTGTGGTGAGGCCGGCGCCGTCACCACTGATGACGCGGACGTGGCCCGGCGATGTCAGATGCTGCGCGATCACGGGCAGTCGAAGAAGTATTTCCACGACGTGGAGGGATACAACGGGCGACTCGACGCCATCCAGGCGGGGTTCTTGAGTGTGAAGCTCCGTCACCTGGCGAAGTGGAACGAGGAGCGACGCGAAGTCGCGCACCGCTATGACGAGCTGCTCGCCAATTCCGACGGGGCGGTCGTCCTCCCGCACGTCCCGTCGTGGTCGCGACCGGTCTACCATCTCTACGTCGTCCAGGTCGAGGATCGCGACCAGCTCCAGGCGGATCTGTCCGCCGCGGGCATCGGCACCGGCATCCATTACCCGATCCCGCTGCATCTGCTGAAGGCGTACGAGAGTCTGGGATTTCGTGCCGGTGACTTTCCGGTCGCCGAGCACGTCGCGTCCCACGTCCTGTCGCTGCCCATGTTCCCCGGGCTCGGTCCCCAAGAGCAGCAGCGAGTAGCCGCATGCGTACTCGAATCTACCGGGGCCACCCGCGGGCGCCACGACGCCGTCGGCCCGATCGCTCGCCGTCTCCAATGAGCGCGCCTGCCGTGATGGACGCGCGAATGCCGAAGCGTAGGCCAAGGCAACGGACGATGTCCGGCGACGGGCGTCTTCGCGGCAAGCGCGCTGCCGTCGTCCTCTTCTCCTACTATCCGATGGACCCACGGCCTCGACGGGCGGCCGAGGCCCTGGTGAACGAGGGCATGAAGGTCGACCTCATCTGTCTCCGGGAAGCCAGCACCGACCCGAAGCAGGAGACGGTGAACGGTGTCGAGATCCGTCGTGTTCCGCTCCGACGGCGCCGCGGTGGGGTACTCGGCTATCTGTGGCAGTACGCGACCTTCCTGGTCGTGGCGCTGGGAATTCTGGCGGCTCGTTCGTTGACCCGGCGCTATCACCTCGTTCACGTGCACAACATGCCGGACATCCTGGTGCTGAGCGCGCTGATCCCCAAGCTCCTGGGGGCCAAGGTCATCCTCGATCTCCACGATCCGATGCCCGAGTTGATGATGACGATCTTTCGGCTCGACCGGGAGAGCCGGGCGGTCGGGATGCTGCGGCGCCTGGAGAAGTGGAGTATTCGATGGGCGGATCTGGTGCTCACCACCAATCTCGCCTTCGAGCGGCTGTTCGTCTCGCGCGGCTGTCGCCCGGAGAAGATTCGGATCGTCATGAACGCTCCGGACGAGAAGATCTTCGGCTCCCGGCCCGCGGACCCGACGGCGGCAACCACGCGCGCTCCGGGCAAGCCGTTCGTGGTCATGTATCACGGGTCACTGCTCGACCGAAACGGTGTGGACGTGGCCGTGGAGGCCGTCGCCCGCGTCCGCCAGTCGGTCGCCGACGTGGAGTTGAGAATCTACGGCGCCCCCACGCCGTTCCTCGAGCAGGTGATGGAGTCCGTCCATGCCCAGGGCCTGACCGACGCCGTTCGTTTTCTCGGCGCCAAGCGGTTGGAGGAGATCGTCGAAGCGATCAAGGACTGTGACGTCGGTGTCATCCCCAATCGGCGGAGCGTCTTCACGGAGCTCAACATGCCGACCCGGATCTTCGAGTATCTGGCCGTCGGCAAACCCGTGATCGCGCCGCGGGCCGCGGGGATCCTGGACTACTTCGACGAGGAGTCGCTCATGTTCTTCGAGCTCGGTGACGCGGACGACCTGGCTCGGAGGATCCAGGACACCTGGGCCGATCCCGGCAAGGCGGCGGCGATCGCCCGGCGCGGGCAACAGGTGTATCGCGCCCACGCGTGGTGTCGGGAGCGGAATGTCCTGGTGGGCGCCGTGGAGGGCGTCTTGCGGCCGCGGAGACAACGGTCGTGATCGGCAACGACATCCGATACAGCCTGCACCAGGTGGCCCGGTGGGTGGAGAAGCAGGAGTACCGCGGCTACGAGCCGTTCGACGGCCTTTCGTCCTGGATACGGCCCTTGACATGCGGGAACGAGCTCGCCGGGCGCATCCTCCAGCAGGTGGTCCGCCAGTGCCCGTGGAACTTGCGCCCGCTGCTCGGCGTCGGCCTCAAGGAATCCACCAAGGGACGCGGGTACATGGCGCGCGGGTACCTGACGCTGTATCGAGCGACGCAGGCCCAGAAGTATCTCGACAAGGCTCGGCATTGTCTGGAGTGGCTCGACCGGCACAAGGTTGCCCGCTTCGCCCATCACAGCTGGAGCAATCACTACGATTTCGTGGGCCGAGGCGGCTTGTACACGAAGGACGATCCGATCATCGTCTGGACGAGCCTGATCGGCCAGGCGTACGTGGAGGCCTTCGAGCTCACCGGAGAGGACAGGTTCCTCGCCATCGCCGAGAGCGCATGTCGTTGGGTGCTCGACGTGCCCCGCGAACGCACGGCCCAGGGCGACTGCCTGAGCTATCTCGCGGACCGCCAGATCTCCGTACACAACGCGAACATGCTGGGGGCGAGCCTGCTCGCGCGCGTAGCCCGATACACCGGCAACCAGGAGAGCCAACGCGTCGCCCGCGCGGCCATGGAGTACAGCTGCGCGCGGCAGCGGCCCGACGGTTCATGGTGGTATGCGGAGGAGCCCAAGTTCCATTGGATCGACAACTTCCATACCGGGTACAACCTCGACAGTCTCTGGTATTACATCGACGCCACCCAAGACGAGAGCTTGCTCCCCCATCTCACCCGAGGGCTGCAGTTTTTCAAAGCACACTTCACCGAGGAGAACGGGCGCCCGCGGTACTACCATGCCCGGATCTATCCCGTCGATATCCAGTGCGCGGCCCAGGCCATCGATACCTTCAGCCTCCTGGCCGATCTCGACGGCGAGTGTCTGGAGCTCGCGACCCGCGTGGCCACCTGGACCATCCGCAACATGCAGGACGCGCGAGGCTACTTTTACTATCGGCAGTACCCGTTCATGAAAGCCCGCACCCCCATGCTGCATTGGGGGCAAGCGACGATGTTCAAGGCGCTGGCGCACCTCGCCCTCCGGATGGGCGCCGTCGAGCCCGTGTCCGTCGGGGTGGATGGACAGCCGCGATGACCTCGCACCACCTCTCCTATGTCCTGATCACTCCCGCCAGAAATGAGGCGCAATTGATCGCGGGGACCATCGAGTCGGTGATCGGGCAGACCACGCTGCCGCGAAAATGGGTGATCGTCAGCGACGGGTCCACCGACGAGACCGACGCGATCGTGAGGACGTATGCGGGGGCTTATCCCTGGATCGAGCTGGTTCGGCGGCCGGAACACCAGGAGCGGCACTTCGCGGCCAAGGTGCAATCGTTCAACACCGGCCTGCAGGCCTTGCCCGACAACGGCTACGACATCCTCGGCAACCTCGACGCGGACATCACCTTCGAGAAGGACTATTTCGAATTTCTCCTGGAACGGTTCGCCGAAGACGAGAGGCTGGGGGTCGCCGGCACGCCGTTCGTCGAGGGAGAGGTTCGCTACGACTACCGATTCGCCAACATCGAGCACGTCTCGGGGGCGTGTCAGCTCTTCCGCCGCGAGTGCTTCGAGGACATCGGCGGATACGTGGCGGTCGCCGGCGGCGGCATCGACTGGATCGCCGTGACGACGGCACGCATGAAGGGTTGGAAGACGCGAACGTTTCTCGAGAAAGTGTGTCACCACCATCGGCCGATGGGGACGGCCGCCGCCGGGGCCTTCACGGCGTGGTACCGGCTAGGGCGGAAGGACTATTGCCTGGGCGGCCATCCGCTGTGGCAATTGTGCCGTACGGGTTTTCAGATGTCCCGCCGGCCCTATGTGATCGGGGGCCTGCTCCTGCTGGCCGGCTACATGGGGGCGCTTGCCCGCCGAGCCGCCCGACCCGTTTCACCGGAGCTGGTCAGATTTCACCGGGCCGAGCAAATGTCCCGATTGCGACACGGCTGGTCGAGGTTGCGCTCGTGAGTCAAGGGGGATCCTGTCTGGCGCCGCCGCGGGCCAACTTCTCGCCACGAGGTCTCCTCATCGTGAACGCGGATGATTGGGGGTGCGATCGGATGACCACGGACCGTACGCTCGACTGCGTCCGGCAGGGAGCGGTGTCCTCGGTCAGCGCCATGGTGTTCATGGAAGATTCCGATCGGGCGGCGGCGCTCGCCGGAGCGCAGCGCATTGACGTCGGTCTCCACCTCAATGTGACGGCTCCGTTCTCGGCGCCAGGATGTCCAGACCGGCTCGCTGAGCGCCAGCAACGGCTCGCCCGGTATCTCCGACGCCATCGGCTGAGCCAGATGATGTTTCATCCGGGACTGATGGGAGCGTTCGCCGACGTCGTCGCGGCGCAACTGGACGAATTCCGGCGGTTGTACGGGACGGAGCCCGACCGGATCGACGGTCATCATCACATGCACCTCTGCGCGAACGTCCTGCTCGGCGGGCTCCTGCCCCGCGGCACGATGGTGCGGCGAAGCTTTTCCTTTCAAGTCGGCGAGAAGAGCCTGGGCAACGTCTGCTACCGGCGACTGGTCGACCGCGTACTCGCCCGGCGTCACCGCGTGGTCGACTTCTTCTTTGCGCTCGCCCCGCTGGCACCGTCGAGCCGGCTGCAGCGCATCGTCGACCTGGCCCGTCGATTCGCGGTGGAAGTGGAAACTCATGCGGCGAATCCCGATGAATACGAATTCCTCACCGGGGGCGCACTGCGCTCGCAGATCGGGGACGTGCCGGTCATGCCCACATCGATGGTCGGGCGGCCGGGACACCCGGGAAGGGGACTAGCATCGTGAAGGTGTGCGGTCAAGACATTCGAGTCGAAGGGCGGCTGATCCGGGTCGCCCGCCTCGAGGCGGACAGCTACGAGTTCCTCGAAGATCCGCCGGCGGCGATCGAGAGCCTCCGCGAGGCGAACGTGCGGATCGACCTGTTCACCTTCATGCAGCGGTTGCCGGAGACCACCCCACGATTCGACTATCCGCTGGAATGGGACAACGTGGCGGCGGTGCCCGTCTCGACCTTCGAGCATTGGTGGAATCACCAGATCAACTTCAAGGTTCGAAACAAAGTCAGGCTGGCCGAGAAGCGCGGAGTGTCCGTCCGGGCGGTGCCGTACGATGACGCCTTCGTCCAGGGTATTTCGGAGATCTACAACGAGTCGCCCCTCCGCCAGGGCCGACCCTTCCGGCACTACGGGAAAGACATCGAAAGCATTCGCAAGGAGAGCGGAACATTCCGCGAGCGCACCGTCTTTTTCGGGGCCTTCCTCGAAGGCCGCATGATCGGGTTCGCTAAGCTCGTGAGTGATGACGCCCGGGGGCAAGCCGGCCTGATGCAGATCCTCTCCATGAATCGGCATCGTGACAAGGCGCCGACCAACGCGCTCGTTGCCGAGGCCGTCCGGTCGTGTGCGGACCGTGGGATCCCGTACCTCGTCTATTCCCAGTTCGCGTACGGGAAGAAACAGCGGGACAGTCTCAGCGATTTCAAGGAAGCCAATGGATTCACAAAGATCGAAATCCCTCGCTATTACGTTCCCCTGACGATCATGGGCCGGCTGGCCCTCCGTTGGGGTCTTCACCACAAACTGGCCGACCGAGTGCCGGAAACGGTGGCGGCGCGACTGCGGAGACTGCGCACGCGCTGGTACGCCCGCCGGCTCGAGGTCGCGAAGGAAGCGGTGTAGGGGCTGCCGTGCCTGGCATCGTCGGACTGATCACCAAAATGCCGCGCCGCCTCGCGGAGCCTCAGCTGCTCCGCATGGTCGACATGCTTCGACACGAGCCCTTTTACGAGGTGGGAACGTGGGTCGATGAATCACTCGGAGTGTATGTGGGATGGGTCGCGCGAAAGGGCTCGTTCGCAGATGGAATGCCAGTGCGGAACGAGCGAGGGGACGTAACCCTCGTCTTCGCCGGGGAGGAATTCCCGTCGGCGGAGACCGCCGACGACCTCCGCAGACGCGGGCACAGCTTCGACGTCGACGGGCCGTCGTATCTGGTGCACCTCTACGAGGAAGATGCCTCGTTTCCGGCGGGACTGAACGGACGATTTCATGGTCTCGTGATCGACCGGGCGCGCGGTACGACGCTCTTCAACGATCGCTATGGGATGGGGCGTGTTTACTATCACCAGGCGAAGGACGCATTCTATTTCGCCGCCGAGGCGAAGGCGATCCTCGCGGTTCAGCCGGAGCTCAGGAGGATCGACCCACGAAGCCTGGGCGAGTTCATCGCCTGCGGCTGCGTCCTCGACGATCGCACCCTGTTCGAGGGTATCGCCGTGTTGCCGGGCGCCGCCAAGTGGACCTTCAAGGGCGGCGCCCTCACGCACGCGGGAAAGTACTTTCACCCTCGGGACTGGGAGGATCAGGCCCCCCTCGACACGGAGGCGTACTACCGGCAGCTCCGAGGGGCCTTCTCGCGGAACCTGCCGCGGTACTTTCGGTCACGCGAGGCGATCGGGATGTCTCTGACCGGAGGGCTCGACACCCGAATGATCATGGCCTGGCACCAGGCGGGCCCCGGCTCGCTTCCGTGCTACACGTTCGGGGGGATGTTCCGCGATTGTCGGGACGTCGTCGTGGCTCGGCACGTGGCGCGCGCGTGCAAGCAGCCCCATCAGGTCATTCCCGTCGGAGAGGAATTTCTCGCCCGCTTCGCCCACTACGCCGAGCGGGCGGTGTATCTCACGGACGGCTGCGTCGACGTGAGCCATGCGCCCGACCTCTACGTCAACGAGCACGCGCGCGAGATCGCGCCGGTGAGATTGACCGGAAACTACGGGGGCGAGGTGCTCCGCCGCGTGCGCGCGTTCAAACCGGTCGAGCCGGCGCCGGGGCTGTTCCATGGTGACGTCGGGCCATCCATCGGCCAGGCCCGGGGAACCTTCGACTCCCTGCTCAGCGGGCATCCGGTCTCCTTTGGCGTCTTTCGGCAGGCCCCCTGGCACCACTACGGCCTGCTCGCGCTGGAGCAGACCCAACTGTCCCTTCGAACGCCCTATCTCGACAACGACCTCGTCCGCACGCTCTATCGCGCGCCACTGTCGGCGCTGGAGAGCGACGACCTGTGTTTCCGATTGATCGCGGACGGCAGCGCGGGGCTGTCGCGGATCGCTACCGACGGCGGGTTGGTCGGAGGCCGCCGGCGCCTGAGCTCGCAACTCTTCCACGGCGGACTGCAGTTCCTGCGAAAGGCCGAATACGCCTATGACTACGGCATGCCGCAGTGGCTGGCGCGGGTCGACCACGCGCTCTCCCCTCTGCGGCTCGAGCGCATGTTCCTGGGGCGACACAAGTTCAGCCACTTCCGGACCTGGTACCGAGCCGCCCTGTCGGGATATGTCCGCGAGATGCTGCTCGACGTCCGAGCGCGCACGCGACCCTATCTCGAGGGCCCTCGGGTCGAGTCGATCGTGGGCGGCCACCTCAGGGGCGATCGCAACTACACCAGCGAGATCCACAAGGTGCTGACTCTGGAACTCGTGCATCGGCTCTTCCTGGACCGGTAGTCCATCGTCATGATCCCCTTCCTGGCCCTCTGCGTGTGTCTCACCGCCATCGTGTGGCTCCTGTCGAGGGATGTCGCGGAGCGGCCGGCGGTGTCCGCGGCCACGTGGATCGTGGTGGCGTGGGCCATCATCTACGCGTCGCGTCCGGTGACGAGCTGGTTCGTCGACCCATCGGCCACGGGCTCGCCCGAGCTCTTCGACGAGAGCAACCCCAGCGAAGCCATGATCAACCTCGTGCTGATCGTGGCCGCGGCGATCGTGCTGGTGCGGCGACGCCTGCAGGTGCTGGGAGTGATCAGCGCGAACCCTTGGCTCTCCATCGTCTACCTCTTCTGGCTCGAGAGCGTCCTCTGGTCCGACGACCCCGTCATGACCTTCAAACGACTGTTCAAGGATCTGGGCAACGTCGCCATGGTGCTGGTGGTCTTGACGGACAGGAGCCCGACCGAGACCCTCAAGGCCGTCTGCGTGAGATGCGCGTATGTCTGTGTTCCGCTGTCGGTCGTGCTGATCCGCTACTACCCCAACTTTGGCCGTACCTACATCGGCTACAACCAAGACCAGGTCTCGTTCGTGGGCGTCGGCGCGAACAAGAACACCCTCGGCATGCTCTCGCTCGTCGCGGTGATCTTTCTGCTCTGGGATCTTCTCGATCGTCGCGGGACCCCGCGGAGCGGAACGGAGCACGTCACCACGGCCGTTCGCGTCTTCGTGCTGCTGGCCGGCTGGTATCTGCTGCGAGTCTCGGACAGCGCGACCTCGCTGGTCTGTGCGGCCTTCGGCTCGGCGCTGCTCGTCGCGCTGGGCCTGCCGCATCTGAGAGGCCGGCCCGCCCGCGTCGAGGTCTGGGGGGTGTCCGCGCTCCTGCTGGCGTGGGCCCTCAACAGCGGTCTGGGTCTCTACAAGGCCTTCATCGAGAGCCTCGGGCGGGATACGAGCCTGACTACGCGCACGGACATGTGGCCAATCATCCTGCGCTTCCAGGATCAACCCCTGCTGGGCGCCGGATTCAACACCTTCTGGTCGGGACGACGAACCGTCGAGATTGGACAGGCGCTCGGGGGAAACTTCGTGATTCAGGCCCATAACGGCTACCTGGACGCGTATTTGAACGGGGGTCTGGTCGGCGTGGGTCTGTTGCTGATGCTGCTCGTCGTGTCGTATCGGCGCATCCGGATGCTACTCGTCCTCGGAGGTCCCGATGCGCGCATTCGCTTCACGATGTTCTTCGTGGCGATCGTGTACAACTTCACCGAAGCGACCTTCTACAAGTTGACCCTGCTCTGGTTCGTCACGGTCTTCGCCATCACGGAATACCGCCGGCCCGTCGCCTCGGAGGAGGCGCCCGCGGCGCACGAGGAGCGTCGCCTGGCGGCGATGTCCCCATGAGGCGGGTCTTCCTGAACGTCGGCGTCCTGTTCGCCGCGGTCGCGATCAGTCTCGTGCTGGCCGAAGGGGCGGCGCGACTGGTCCTGAACCCCGCGGACTTCCTGTCGGTCACCACGGTCCGGGACGATGTGCTCGGTATTCGAGTGGCTCCCGGGACGGCTGGGTTCGACGAATGGGGCTTTCGAAATCCCCGCGTACCGGGCGCGGCCGACATCGTGGCCATCGGAGACTCACACACCTACGGGAACAACGCGACGATGTCCCAGTCATGGCCGTACGTGGCCGGCCGCATGACCGGAAAGAGCGTGTACAGCCTGGCCCTCGGCGGCTACGGACCCAACCAGTATTTCCAGCTGCTCAAGACACGTGCCTTGACCCTGCACCCACGCTGGGTGGTGTGCGGTCTGTACATGGGTGACGATTTTGAGAACGCCTTTCTCATGTCCTACGGTAAAGACTATTGGGCGGGGCTTCGAAGTGAGCGGCGATCGGCCGTCGATGCCGACATCTGGAAAGACACCGACGACAGCTGCGCGATCTCACCGGAGTGCGCGCGCCGCTGGCATCGGCGGTTGCGGGTCTGGCTGTCGCAACACAGTCTTGTCTATCGGTTGGTCGTTCACGGTCCCGTGCTGGGACGACTCAAGGGAGCCGTGCAGGTCCGGCGGATGGCGGACGGCGGGGATGGGCGGACGGCGTCCCTGCGGGTGGCCGACGCGGGTATCCGGGAGGCGTTTCGTCCCGTCGGAATTCGCGCCCGCTTGGATCAGCACAGCGCCGCGGTCCAGGAGGGCATGCGCATCACCTTCGAGCTTCTCGGCATGATGGCGAAGGCGTGCCACGAGAACGGTTGCCAGCTGCTCGTCGCCATCATCCCGACCAAGGAAACCGTGTTCGCGGAGTACGTCATGCGGAGTCCGGATATGCATCTGCGGGACGTGATCGTCGATGTGGTCAAACACGAAGGGGACGCCAAGGCGCGGCTGATCGAGTTCCTCGAGCGCGCGGGGATCGCGTACGTGGACACGCTGCCGGCGCTGAGGCGGAAGGTGACGGATCATCTCTACACCCGCAGCGACGGGGACATGCATCCCAGCGAGAACGGATACCGGATCATCGGCGAGGTCGTGGGCGATTTCATCGCGCGCGACCATCGCGCCGCATCAGAGAGGGAGATTCGTAGTGCGACGGCACGCTAACCCGTGGTGGATGACATGACGGCGACGATGAACGCGGTCGCCCGTCATAGCAGCAGACTCCTGCCGCGGCCGTTCCAGGAGTTTCTGGAGCAGCAGACCACATCGCCCCTGGCTGTACGTCTGATCCACGGATCGCTCTGGTCGATCGGCGGCTCCATGGCGGCCCGGGTCCTGGCCCTGCTCGCCGCCGTCTTCGTCGCCCGAATGCTCGGCAAGGCTACGTACGGTGAACTCGGGATGGTGCAAAGCACGATCGGGATGTTCGGCGCGCTGGCCGGCTTCGGCATGGGGACGGCGTCGTCGAAGTTCGTGGCCGAGTTCCGCCACACCGATCCGGCGCGAGCGGGGAGAGTGGTGGCCCTTTCCAGCATCGTCTCTTGGGGTTCGGGTCTCGCGCTGGCCGCCCTCCTGTTCGTGCTGGCGCCGCATCTGGCCGGTGGCTCGCTGGCCAGTCCCGGGTTGGCGCCGTACATTCAACTCAGTGCGTTGCTCTTGCTCCTCAACACCGTGAGCGGCGCGCAAATCGGTGTCCTGTGCGGGTTCGAAGCCTTCCGCAGCGTGTCGTGGGTCAACGGACTCGTCGGCGTTCTCGGCCTTCCCCTCATCGTCGGCGGTGCCTTGCTCTTCCAGCTCTGGGGGGTGGTGTGGGGACTCATTCTCGCGCAGGGGGTAGGCTGTCTGGCCAGCATCTACATCATGCGGCGCGAGGCGGCGCGTCTCCACATTCCCATTTCTTCCTGGTCACAGGCGGCCCCGGAGCTATCGTTGGTGTGGCAGTTCGCGCTTCCGGCGACCCTGGGGTGCCTGCTCGTCAATCCCGTGATGTGGGCCTGTACGGCGATGCTGGCGGTGCAGCCGCACGGATGGGAACACGTCGGAGCGCTGAACGCCACGAATCAGTGGTTCGGCGCCCTGTTGTGGTTGCCGTACCTGATCGCTCAATCCGTCATGCCCGTCCTCTCGGAACGCATCGGCGCCCACGACCGGGTGCGTTCGGCCAAGATCGTTGTCGCGGCGCTCAAGATCACCGCGGGGGTGACCCTCCCGCTCGTGATCGTCGGTTCGCTGTTCGCGCGGTACATCATGGGCGCGTACGGGGCCGAATTCGTCGGCGATTGGCCCGTTCTCGTGGTCGCGCTCATGACCTCCGCGGTGGTCGCCATGCAAGTGCCCGTGGGTAATCTGGTGGCGGCCACGGGCCGGATGTGGGAAGGCTTCGGGATGAATCTTTTGTGGGCCATCGTGTTTCTGATCGGGACGTGGTTCGCGCTGGACTGGGGAGTGCTGGGGCTGGTGTCGGCGCAACTCGTCGCGTACCTCGCCCAGGGGGTGTGGGGGGGCGCGTTCACCCTCCTCTGGGTTCGGTCGTCGGCCAAGGCGGCGGTGTGAGCCCTATGGGAGGCCGCATTCCCGAGCGCATCATCCAAACCGGACCGAGCCGGGAGCTCCCGTTGCTGCACCAGGCTGTCGTGGCGAACATCAGGCTGTTGAACCCCGAGTTCGAATACCGGTTCTTCGACGACAACGACGTCGTGCGATTTTTTGACACGGAATTCCCCGAGTACCGCCGATTGTTCAACACCTTCAAGTTTCGCATCCAGAAGTATGACTTCTTCCGCTATCTCGCGGTGTACCGTTTCGGAGGCTTCTATTTCGACCTCGACGTGTTGCTGGGCGCGAGCCTGTCCCCTCTGGCCGAGCATGGGTGCGTGTTTTCGTTCGAGGATCTGAACTTCAGCGAATTTCTCCGGCGTCGCTACGGGATGGACTGGACCATCGGTAACTACGCGTTCGGGGCGAGACCCGGTCATCCGTTCCTGGAGGCCGTGATTCGCAACTGTGTGCGCGCGCAGGAGGATCCGGCCTGGGTCCAACCGGCCCTGCGGGGGATTCCGCGCTGGCTGCGGGACGACTTCGTCGTGCTGAGCACGACCGGCCCGCTCTTGCTCTCGAGGACGCTCGCGGAGAATCCCGCGCTCGCCGAGGACGTCACCATTCTCTTTCCTGAGGATGTGCGCTCTCCCGGGACGTGGCATCGGTTTGGGCAGATCGGCGTCCATTTGATGGAAGGCACCTGGCGGAAGCGGGACACCTTCGGTCGACGACGATTCCGCCTGATATGGGAGTGGTGGATGACCAGGAAATTCATGCCCGAGAGCGCGCGACTGGGCGCCGTGCGGACACCGGCGCGCGCGCCCCTCTCGGTGTGAATGATGGCGAACAACGTCGTCCCTGGTGACCTGAACTGGGTGGAGGCATCGCCCCGCGTGGTCAGCGGGAACGGCGCCGGCGAGACCCCCGAGGAGCGGCGACCGTTCATGGCGCCGGCCCAAGACACCCGGGGCCGGTCCGTTCAGGGCAGCGTGGTATCCGTCAGCTCGCAAGGGCTGAGGTTTGTGCTGCGGACGGGCTCGATGATGGTGCTGGCTCGACTGCTAACCCCCGAGGACTTCGGCCTGCAGGCGATGGTCGTGGTGATGACGGGATTCTTGGCGCTCTTCAGGGACGCCGGTCTCAGTGCCGTGACCGTCCAGCGCGACACCGTGTCTCACGACCAAGTGTCGACGCTGTTCTGGATCAATGTCGTGATCGGGGTGGTGTTGGCTGTGTCAATGGCCTTGGGCGCTCCGGCCATCGCCGCCTTTTACCGCGATTCGCGACTGACCCCGATCTGCGTCGTGTCGGCACTGGCCTTTCTCTTCCACGGCGTCTCGACCCAGCACTACGCGCTGCTCCAGCGTCAGATGCGCTTCGTCACTCTCGCCGTCATCGAGGCCGTGGCGGTGGCGATCGGCGTCGCGGTCGGCGTCGGAATGGCGCTCCTGGCTTTCGGATACTGGGCACTGGTCGGGATGGCGCTGGTGACGCCGCTCGTGACGGCGATCGGGTGCTGGATATCGTTGCCGTGGGTACCCGGACCACCGGGACGCCACCGCGACATGCGCTCGATGCTTTCCATGGGAGGCACGTTGACGCTGAACGGCCTCGTGATGTACCTGGCTTACAACACCGAGAAGATTCTTCTCGGCCGGTTTTGGGGTGCGGAGTCCCTGGGGGTGTACGGCCGGGCGTACCAGCTCATCAGCCTGCCCACGGATCTGTTGACGTCCGGGGTCGCGACGGTTGCGTTCCCAATGTTGGCGCGTTTGCAGAGCGACTCCGAGCGGATGCATCGAGCGTTCCTGAGAGGCTATTCGGTGGTCGTGTCGCTCACGATCCCGCCCGCTGTCATCTGTGCCGTGTTCGCGGATGACATCGTCCGGATCATGCTCGGACCCAAGTGGAGTGAGGTCGTACCCGTCTTCCGGCTCATGATGCCGACGATTCTGGCCTTCGCCCTGATCAACCCGTTTGCATGGTTCCTCATCTCCTCGGGACGGACGCGCCGAAGTCTGAACATCGCATGCCTCATGGCCCCGGTCTCCATTTTCGGCGCGGTGCTCGGATTGCAGTTTGGCCCGAAGGGTGTTGCCCTCGCCCTCTCGACGATGATGACGCTGCTGACGGTTCCGATCATCGCGTGGGCGCGAGCGGGAACGACGATGCGGGGACGGGATATCTGGAGAGCGCTTCACGGTCCGCTGCTCGCGGGTTCGGTGGCCGCGATCTTCGGCTTCGCGGTGAGTCGCGGGCTCGACCTCATCGTGCCGACGCCGGCCGACCTGATGTTGGGCGCGCCGCTGATTTACGGTGTCTACTTTCTCGTGCTGCTCTTTCCGCTCAAGCAGGCGGATCTGTATCGCGATCTCGTCAAACAAGTGCTGCGCCGGTCGACGTGATCGCTCATGGTCGGACGCTGCATCGCCGAACGCACGCCGCCGGCATGGGCCGTGACTCTGGTTTTGCTTTGAGCCAAAGAGGAGGATCCTGATGGCTCCGCGGGTAAGCATCGGTCTCCCTGTCTACAATGGCGCGAAATATCTTCACGGGTCTCTCGCGTCCCTTTTGAAGCAGGACTTCGAGGACTTCGAGCTGATCATCTCCGACAACGCCTCCACCGACGACACGGAGGAGATCTGCCGGTCCTACGCCGCCACCGACCGGCGGATTCGCTACCAGCGCAATCGTCTGAACGTCGGGTCGGCGAGAAATTATCGCCAGGTCTTCGAGTCGGCCCGCGGTGAGTTCTTCAAGTGGTGCTCGCACGATGACGTCTGCCGCCCGGCATTCGTGCGGCGCTGCCTGGATGTGTTCGACGCGGAGCCGTCCTCGGTGGTGCTGGTCTACCCGCTGTGTGACCTCATCGACGAGGCTGGAACGGTCATCGGGCGGGCCCGGGGCTCCGTCGAGACACGGCAGCGTCGTCCGCATCGCCGGCTCGCCCACGTGTTGCGGAATTTCAGCTATGCCTACCCCATCTGGGGGGTCATCCGAACGGAATGTCTGCGAAAGAGCGGACTCACGGGATCCGTATGGTACTGGGACGAGGTTCTCCTGGCCGAGTTGGCGTTATACGGACAAATCATCGAGATCCCGGAAGTGCTCTCGGAACAGCGGTGTCATCAGGAGAATGCGCTCGCCTTGTGCTCGGCTGGGCAGGGGACGGAGGTGGCCGGTAACCCCAGTAAGGCCAACCGGACGACACGACGCGCGTTGCGGACGTGGGCTGATCCCCTGAGCCACGGCGGGATGTTGTGGCTTCCCAACCAAGAAGAGCACTACTGGGAGTACGCCAAGAGAATCCATCGATCGCCGTTGCCGACGCGCGACAAGCTGCTTTGCTATCAGATCATCCCGTTCGTGTGCTACTGGGGCCGACTGAAGAAGCTCGGAGGATCGTGGAAGCGCAAGCTGCGGAGGAGCCGCGTGGGATCCCTTTCCGATGGCCGCCTGTACGGGGGAGTCCAACGGTGAGAAGCGGTCGGATCAATCGTGACCACCTGCGAGGGGCCGCGTGCGCGCGTACCCGCGGAATGTCGGGAAGGGGACTGCGGTGAGTGAAGGCTGGCGCTTGAGAGCTGAGGAAGTCGTCGAAGTCGCGAGCAAGGAAGAGATTCTGCGGACCCTCGACAAAGATGGACGGCTCGACGGACTGCCGTTCATGCCCGAGATGTTTGCGTTTTGTGGCCGCCGCCTCCGTGTCTTCCGGCGTGCCCACAAGACCTGCGACACCACGACGGGTCTGGGGACCAGCCATCAGAGCCGGGGCATGACGGCCGCCGTGCACTTGGAAGGCGCCCGCTGCGATGGTCGAGCACACGGACAATGTGAAGCGGGCTGCCTGATCTTCTGGAAAGAGGCATGGCTGAAGCGCGTGCCGAACACTGCCACGGAAGGAGGGATCCGCGAGGCGGAGGTCGGGGAGGCCGCCGGTGGCTGCACGGAGGATGATGTGCTCGCCGGTACCCAGCGCGCCACCGGTGGCGAAGCGTGCGGGCTGAGATACGTCTGCCAGGCCACGGAGCTGTCGGCGGCGACGCAACCCCTCCGATGGTGGAAAGGGTGGCAATACGTCGAAGACTACACCTCCGGAAACGTGGGGTTGAGTCAGGTCGCGAGAGGTCTCGCACATCGCGCGTACCAAAATCTCATCAATCTGGGCATCGGGTTAGGGGCGCCCCTCCGTTGGCTGTATGACGTGCTCCAGGGCCTTCGAAGAGGCACGCCGTATCCACACCGCAGCGGCCACATTCCGGTCGGCCAGGCGACTCCGACCGCGAAACTCGACCTTCAGCCGGGCGAAATGGTCCGCGTCAGGAGTTACGACGAGATTCTCTCGACGTGCGATCGATCGAACAGGAATCGTGGTCTGCGGTTTGACGCCGAAATGGTCCCCTATTGTGGCAGCACCTATCAAGTCTTGAAGAGAGTCACGCGAATCATCGACGAGATGACCGGTCGGATGGAGACGTTCCAGAACCCCTGCATCATCCTCCAGGATGTGGTTTGCCGGGCACGCTATAGCCAGTGTCGATTGTTCTGTCCGAGGAGCATTTATCCCTACTGGCGCGAGGTCTGGCTCGAGCGGATTCATCGAGGAGAACCGACGCACGGTCTCGGCCAACGCTGACGCCGTCGCGCGGCACCGGGCCGACGGGTGACGGACAACGGCAGAACACCAGAGCGCAGGCTCGGCGCGCCGATGCCTGAGGTGGTGCGGCAAGAACATGCCCAACTCGATCGGACATCGCGCGAGAGTCGGACGCTGGCTGTGGATGCTCCCCGTCATCGTGATCGTGGCGGCGGCCATGACGCGGGCGGTGTGGCTTCCTTCGATCGGGCGCGGCCTCGTGTGTCGGGAGGAGATCGCTCAGTCCGACGCGATCCTCGTGGAGAACTTCGATCCGGACTATCGCTTGTTCGAACGCGTGGCCGCCCTCCAGCGCGAAGGCCTCTCGGCGAGAGTGATCGTGCCCACGCGAACGGCCTCCAGCGATTCGGACGAAGCCAATCTGGTGTCCAAGGGTATCGTCGAGCTGATGGCCCGTCTGGCGCGGGTCCGAAATGTGGAGATCCTGCCCATACGGGAAATCGAGCCGTATAGTCTGAATGCCGCCTATCAGATCCGGGACTTCGTCATTCGTTCCCAGGTCCGGTCGGTTCTCGTCATCGCGCCGGCCTTGCGGAGCCAGCGCTCCTCGACCGTCTATCGAGCCATCCTGCAACCCGCTGGCATTCGAGTTCACTGTCTGCCGATCTTCGGGCAGCACACCCCTGAGAATTGGACCGCCAGCTGGCACGGGATCCAGACCGTGACGGAGCAGTTCCTCAAACTTCAGTTCTATCGACTGTACGTCGTACGATGAGAGACTCCAGACAGCGGAGAATCCTTCCAGGAAGATGGACATGAGCCGGACAGTGATGCTTCGGGATGACACGACGCTCGGTCGGGGGCGATCCTCGCAGGAGGACTTCTCGCATGTCCTCAGCGACGCCGAGGACGACACCTGGTATCGAGTTCTCGACCTGTTCCAGGACGCCAGCGTGTTTCAAACCATCGCGTTTTGCCGAGCGAAGATGGCCGGAGCTCGACTGGAGCAGCTCGTCCTGCGGCGGGGATCCGACGTGGCGGCGGCCGCGCTCGTTCGAGTGGTGCCCATTCCTCTTCTCGGGACCTCGATCGCCTACGTCCTCTGGGGTCCGTTGTTCCATCGCTGGAGCGGCGCTCGGGACGCGACGGCCCTGGCCTACGCCTCGAGGGTCCTCCGACACGAATACGTCGTGAAGCGAGGGCTAGGGCTACGGATCATGCCCATGCTGACCGGAGCCGACGGCGTCAAGTGGTCGGAGTTGTTTGGTGAGCAGGGATATCGGCACATCGTTCCTCGCGTGCGCAAACGGACGATCCTCGTCGACCTGGAGCGACCGCTCGAGCAGCTGCGAAAGGGCCTCGATCAGAAGTGGCGCAATTGCCTGAACAGTGCGGAGAGGAACGGCCTGATCGTCCGGCAAGGCGACGACCCCGAGCTCTTTGAGCTGTTTCTCGAGGTGTATCGGGAGATGCTGGCCCGAAAGCGGCTGGGGGAGCCCGGCGACATTCGAAGCTTCATGGCAGCCCAGGCGAGTCTGCCGGAACGCTTCAAACTGAGGGTCTTCGTCGCGCTGGAGCAGGGGAAGCCCTCAGCGGGCGTGATTTGCAGCGCCATGGGACACCGGGGGGTGTACGTCTTCGGCGCCACCGGCAGCGGCGGAATGCGGAACAAGGCATCGTATCTCTTGCAGTGGCGGGCCATGGAGTGGCTACGCGAACGACACTGCAGCATCTACGATCTCCATGGCTCGAACGCCCAGATCAACCCCGGGGTCTATGCTTTCAAGATGGGGCTCTGCGGAAAGAATGGTGGCGAGGTCGAGATGCTCGGGCACTTCGACGCCAGTGATGGCGTCCGGATGCGCTTGCTGATGACGGCAGCCGATCGCGCCAACGATTCCTACAAACGGCTCAAGACGATCTACGGCCGGTACCGCGGGTTTCAATGATGAGGGGCGTCACCGTATGCATCTGCACCTACAAGCGTCCCGCTCTCTTGCGGCGACTGCTGTTCGATCTCGGCCGGCAGGAGACTGCGGGGAAATTCTCCTACTCCATCGTCGTGGCCGACAACGATCGCCAGCGCTCGGCGGAGGACGTCGTCGACCAGTTCAGGGCCACCTCATCGGTGGTGGTGACGTATTGCGTCGAGCCGGAACAGAACATCGCGCTGGCGCGAAACCGGACGCTCCAGCACGCGACGGGAGACTACGTCGCCTTCATCGACGACGACGAGTTTCCCCCTGAGTACTGGCTGTTGAGGATGTTGAACGTGTGCGAGGAGCTCCAAGCGGACGGCGTGCTGGGTCCGGTTCGGCCGTTCTTCGCGGAGCCGCCGCCGGCGTGGCTGGTCAAGAGCAAGCTATGTGAACGGCCGGAGCACGCGACGGGCACGCTGCTCGAGTGGCGCCAGACGCGCTCGGGCAACGTCCTGTTGCGCCGACGGATGGTCGAGGGCGTCGATGCACCGTTCAGACCCGAGTTTGGCAATGGCGGCGAGGACCAGGACTTCTTCCGGCGCATGATCCAGGACGGCCGGCGATTCGTGTGGTGTAACGAGGCCGGCGTCTATGAGGTCGTTCCGCCGGAGCGGAGGCGCCGGCGGTACTTCTTGAAGCGTGCCTTGTGCCGGGGCCAGAACGAGAGGCTGTTGCTGAACGCTCGGGGCATCGTCACGTCCCTGCTGGCGGTGCCGGTTTACACGGCGTTGATCCCGGTCACCTGCGTCCTCGGCCAGCATGCGCTCATGGATTGCAGCGTGCGGCTCCTCGACCACGTAGGAAGGCTGATGGGAGCCGTCGGACTCAGGCCGATCCAGGGAAAGTACCTGGGTGGATGATTCGCCGAGTCCGACGGTCCGAGGTCCAGAGAACCTAACGCACGGTCAGGTTGCTGGGCGCGCGCGGCGGCGACGGCGGAGTGTTCGTTCCGCCCTGCAACGGATGCGGGTACGTGTAGGGAGTGTAGGACAGCGTCCACGTGTTGGTCGCCGTACAGGTGTAGAGCCGGCCGCTCGTGTTGGGAGGAAGCGTCGTATTCCAGCTGCCTTCATTCGTGACCCAGTACGCGACCCCCGGACTGCACGTCGTGGGTCGGTTGGCGAGGGGCCCGGAGCCCACGCCGGCCGTCCCTGCGAAGGAACCGACTTCATTGTAGTAATCCCGATCGTTGAAGACGTGGGCGGTGGTGCTCAGGCCGCGACCGCCCGTGTCGATGGCGGTGACGCTGGACCCTGTTCGATTGAGCCAGAAGTAGGAGGGCTCATGTGCCTGGGTGCACCAGCCGGTGGCGCTTTTGGTGTTGTTCGAGGGATTTGACGGGCACACGTCTCTGCCGGAGCCGATCTGATCTCGGCACAAGTAACCCTGGCGACCCGCCATGTTGCCGTCGGCCGTCGAGGTGCCATCGCAGGCGCCGTAGTCTCGCCCGGATGGATCCCAGCTCCGAACGTTGTCGAGCACCCAGGGGCCACGAGTGCTGTCGTATTGATTTCCCCACGCGACGCCGACGCCGCCGCGGAGGAGCCCCGCGGCCCATCCTTCGCCGGTGATCCGATTCCGGTAGATCTCCCACGCGCGAGCACCGCGCCACTGCTGGAGAGAGTGCACGGCGACGATCGACCCCGCGACGGAGTTGAAACGGAAGACGAACCGGCCCGAATAGTTGGTGTCGACCGTCTGCGCGGACTGACCGATACGTCCACTGAAGGTGTTGTCTTCGATGAAGACGGTGTCGGCGCCCCCGAGGTTCGTGGGAAGACTCCAGGCGGCCTGCATCGTGGACGGGCTGGCGAAGCCCCAGGGGAGCACTTGGACCCCGCCCTCGAAGGTGTTGTGGTCAATGACGCCGCGGCAGAACGTGCCTTTGGGATTCACGGTGAACGGACAGTTGACGAGGATGGAACTGTATCCGACGATGTCGTTGCCGACGAAGCGATTGTGATCGATTCGCCAGTCTTGAACCGGGGCCGTATCGTCACCGCCGATCCGGATCTGACCCTGCTTGAACGTGAAGTTGGTGACCCGCGTGGCTGTCCCGTTCAGCGCGAACACCGGAACTTCGTGACCCGCCGAGATCGTGGTGACGTCGATGCCGGCGCCCTGGATCGTGATGTGTTTGCCGTTGGGCACATTCACCGCCGATGTGTAGGTGCAGCTCCCGCCCGGTACGAGCACCCGATCTCGGGAGACCGACGCGTTGACGGCGGCCTGAACGTCCCCCGATGAACAGGAAGCGGCGTGCACGTCTGCCGCACGCGCTTTGGTGACGATCAGAACACTCAGAAGGGCCAGAGCGCAGGCGAACCACAATCTCCTCATTGTCGGACTCCTCTGATCACAGGATTGTGCGAGGCCACGTTGTTTTTGGGTCGCGACGTGTTCGTCTTGGGGTACGCGTTCATGCCGCCCGCTTTCGCAAAGAATGTTCCACACCAAAGTCCATGCGGTCCCACGTCACCTAACCGGCGATAATCTTTGGCGTTTGACACGTCGAAACGATGGTTGCCGCCGACCACTTCCGTCAAAACTGCCAGGCGCGCCGCGCAGATTGTCAGGGGGACACGAGCCGGCAATGGACGAGCTGCGGTCGCGATTGTGGGTGCGGGTCCTTACGAGTTGTCGATCGCTGCGCACCGGGAGCCGCCGCCATAAGGTTCCGCATCGTCGGCCGCTCCTTGCCGACGTGACGGGAACATATGCCGGACGGAATGCTGCTCAAGGCCGATGGCTTCGCATCGAATCTCGCTGACCCGGCGTTCCCGCTCGAACACTTCTGTGAATCGGGGGGCATTCCGGGACACCGACGTGGAATGGTCGCCCGCTCGCGAGAGTCCAAGGGCGCGGCCGATGGATGTCCGACGTCAGTCGAAGCTGGCGGGGTTCTCGTTCGATTCCGCGGCGCGCGGAAGGCGCGGCCAGCCGGGCTGCTTCGACTTTCGGCTGTCCGGCGGTGTGAGCTCGCACTCGGCAATCTTGTTGAGCAACGTCTTGTAGCTGACCTTGAGGGCCCGCGCTGCGGCCACACGGTTCCAGCCAACCTGGTCGAGGACAGCGGTCAAGGCTTTGCGCTCCGCTTCCTGAGCGCCCCGTCGCGCCACGTCGCGAAGAGCTTCGAAGCCGTTCTGCGACAGCGGGACGGCGGTGGCTTCCTCGCTGGGCGCCGAAAGCAGCGCGGTGAGCACGACGCGCTCACCGAGCAAGACGAATCGTCGAATCACGTTCTCCAGCTCTCGAATGTTGCCCGGCCAGGAATATTCCATCAACGTGGCCATGATCTGCGGAGAGAGTTCCGCTTCCCGGTGGTACTGCTTCGTGAACACGTCGAGAAAGCGCGCGGCCAGGAGGGGAATCTCTTCGCGGCGCTCGCGGAGCGGGGGAATCTGAATGTCGACCACGTTGAGCCGGTAGAACAGGTCTTCTCGGAATTGGCCTTGCTGCATCGCCAGTTCCAAATTTCGGTTCGTTGCTGCAATGATCCGGACATCGGCCGACAGCGGCTCGTGCCCGCCGACCCGGAAGAATTCGAAGTCTTGAAGGACATGGAGGAGTTTCGGTTGAAGCGCCACGGGCAGCTCGCCGATTTCGTCGAGGTAGAGGGTGCCGTGGGTGGCGTATTCGAATCGTCCGAGCTTGCGCCGGTGCGCCCCGGTGAACGCCCCTTTCTCGTGACCGAAGAGCTCGGATTCGAGAAGCTCTGCGGGGAGCGCGGCGCAGTTCACCTTGATGAAGGAGTGACTGCTTCGGGTGGAGGCATCGTGGATCGCGCGAGCGATCACCTCTTTGCCGACGCCGCTCTCACCCCGCAGCAGCACGGTCGCATCGGTGTCAGCAATGGCCATCACCATGTTCTTGATGGCCTGCATGGGAGCACTGCCATCGAGCAACGGCACGGCAGTGGTCATAGTGTTCTCTACCGAACCGTGCGTTTCAGGTGGAGGAGGCGGCCGTTCGTTGTCATATGTTGCCGTCTGGGCAGAGTACAGAGGGTACCATTAGATCGGACCGTTTTGTGAAGGCATTTGCGGTATCACCAACGCTATAGTGCGACTCGGTGCCTAAATTAGATAGGTAAATCAAATACTTGACTAGCGCCCCGAGGCTAGGCTAGACCGTTCTCCTTTGTGTAGATCACGAGGGCGAGACGGCTGTCCAGGCCGAGCTTCTTATAGATGTTGTGGAGGTGGACCTTCACCGTTCCTTCGGTGACGCGGAGCTTCTGGGCGATCGCCCGGTTGCGGAGACCGCTGGCAACGGCGCGGACGACGTCCAATTCGCGCGCGGTGAGACCCGCGCTCGTGGTGGCGTCCTCGGCCATTCCGCGCTCACCGTTCAGCTCTGTCCGGCGCCGTTTCAGCCTTTGCTGATGGGTGGCGACGGTCCGGACATTCGAGAGCAACGGCCCTGGCGCGGTCTCCCCGGCGCCCGTGGGCGCGGTGCCCGTGCGGATGAGCTCGGGGATCTCGGACTCGGCGACGGCGCCCGTCAGAAGGACCACACGCACGCCCAAGCGTCGCTCGTTCATCGTTCCGAGGACAGCGAGTCCGTCCATGACGGGCAGGCGCAGATCGAGTACGATGACGTCCGCTTGACGGTCGAGGATCGCGGTGAGCGCTTCGCTACCCGACTCGCAGCGTGCCACCACAGTGATATCGTCTGCGTCTCGGAGGAGGTGCTGCAGGGTGCCGAGGAGCGAAGGGTGATCGTCGACGAGCATGACGCGGATCGTCATGCGGTGAGGTTATGGGCTTCGGGGGTCTCTGAGTTCGGCACGACGGGAGGTTACCCCTCTCGCGCACAATCGCGCTCCGACGAGCGACAGAGGGCGTCTCGTCGGTGTTTCCCTTCGCGCACGGAAAGATACCTAGCACTCGATCGGGCTGTGTGTCAAGAATCACGCGCTTCGGTCGCGAGGGGACCGGACGCGCCGACAACTTTCACTAGTCGTCGACGCGCGTTCACAAGTGTGAAGAGCCACGACCAAAGTGCGCCGCCATCATCCTGCAACTTGCCGCGAAAACCGCACCCTACAGGAGGCGAAACACATGGCACCTCGATTGCCGTGGCAGCGGCCGACCTGCATGCATGCTGATAGCCGCCCTCGAATGAAATGAAGACACCCGGACCCGTCTGGCGTGTTACCCAACCCCCCAGGGTTGTCGAGCAGGAGGCCTTCGCGTCGTGTCTCGACTGGGAACTTCAGAAGGCCAGCAGACTTGCCTATTGCGTCTCCGTCGTCTCGATGGTGGTTGATCCGTTGGATGGCGGGGTCCATGGATCACTCGCCGCGCTGGCCGAGAACATGGCGGCTCGCGTCCGAGCCACCGATCTCGTCGCCGTGATCCCGCCGCGATTTCTGGCGCTTCTCCTCGTTGACGCTCCGACGGCCAGTCTGCGATCGATTCTTGGGCGGTTATCGTCCGAGACGGGACTCAGCGAGACGCAGACCGGCTGGAGTGCGGGGGCGAGTTGTTACCCGGCGACCGCGCAACGCACCACCGACCTCCTTCAGCAAGCCACCGATTTGATGGCACGGGCGGAGGCGGACGGCGGGAACCGGCTCTATCTGCCCTCGACCTGATCGTCGCCCGATCGCGCTTCTGACCGGGTCGACCCCGCCAGGAGGGCCAGGACGTCGGTCAGGTGGGACAGGGTATCCGGTTTGTGAATCACGTCATGGATACCGAGGCTCCATAGCTGTTCGATCTGTTCGGGGGAGACATTCCCACTCAGGACGATTACGGGTAGGTGCTGATCGCGAGCCCTGATCGCTCGCAAAACCGTGACCCCGTCCATCCCGGGCAACGTGACGTCCAGGAGTACTGCGTCTGGGCAATTGCTGTCGAGTTCCCGTAGCCCCTCCTCGCCGGTGTGGGCGACGGACACCTCATGACCGATGTCCCGAAACGCCTCGGTGAGGACATCGGCGACCGGGACGTGGTCCTCGATCAGAAGGAGCTTCATCGGGTCACCGCTGGGATACGGGGTGCGATCGGAGAGTCGTTATTCATTTTCACGCGCCGGGGTGTCTAAGCAAGAGATACGCCAGGCGCGATCAAGCCGACTTGGCCTTCTTCAGCACCATTTCTGGTGCCCGCCCGAGACGACCGATGTGAACGTTAGCTTCATACTGTCTCCCGAATTTACGGACTCGCCCATGTCCCTCGGCCCCGACCCCCATTTGCGGCGGCCTGGGCCAATCGGTGGAGATGTACAATTTCACGGCTCTCTGAAGATCATTGAGGCTGACGGCCGAGGTCGCCGCCTCTGGCATAGCGCTTGCACCGGGCTGCGACCTCGTGCGAGACGAAATGACCACCGCCAAAGAAGCGCTCGATCCTCAATCGGCTCCCCTTGCCGAAGTGACGGGCGGGGAACCCGTCGACGCCCTGATCGCTGCACAGTTCACGATCGACGAAATTCCTCGGCCGGTTGCCGGGAAGGGTCAGCCGGCCCCGTTCCGACCGACCGAGCAGCAGATGGACCTGTGGCGCAGTCCCCGGATGCGCGAGGTCAGGGATTTCATTCGGGAAGCGGCCAGTGTCGATGTGACGGTCCTCATCACCGGAGAGACCGGTACGGGCAAAGACGTCGTCGCTCGCGGAATCCACCAGCTCTCGCCGCGGCGAGCCGGCGACTTCGTCAAGGTGAACTGCGCGGCGATGCCGCGCGAGCTGTTGGAAACCGAACTCTTCGGCCACGAGCGGGGGGCGTTCACCGGCGCCCATCAGCTGAAAATCGGGAAGTTCGAGGCCGCCCACGGGGGAACGATCTTCCTCGACGAGATCGGCGATCTTCACCCGGCGCTCCAAGGCAAGCTTCTGCATGTCCTCCAGGATGGCGAGTTCGCCCGGCTGGGTGGCAAGTCGACCCTCAAGGTCGACGTGCGGACCATCGCCGCCACGAACCAGGATCTCGAGCGCGCGGTCGCCGAGGGACGCTTTCGTCAGGATCTCTACTACCGGCTCAACGTGATCCAGATCAAGGTGCCTCCCCTGAGGGAGCGGGTCGAGGAAATTCCCGCGCTGGTCAACTATTTCGTCGAGCTCTACGCGCGGCGCTTCCACCGGGAAGCCTTCACGCTCTCTCCGGCCGCGCTGGACAATCTCCTTCGTCAGCCCTATCCGGGTAACGTCCGGGAGCTCGAGAACCTCGTCAAGCGCATGATCGTGCTGGGGGAGAACTCGGTCCATCGCGCGGCCCCGGCGCCGGGTTCGGAGGGGTCGCTTCCAAGCCAGCACGCGCCAGTTCCAGACGGATCCTCGCTGTCGCTCCGTGACCTCGTCCGTCAAACGTCGAGGGCTCGAGAGCGAGAAATCATTTCTCAGGTCCTCGAGCACACCGGCTGGAACCGGGTCCGCTGCGCCAAGGCACTGAAAATCAGCTATCGCGCGCTGCTCTACAAAATGAAGCAGTTTGGGTTGAACGGTCATCGCTCGCGCTGGCGGCCGCTGTGACAGTGGCGGTCAGAATTGGAAGGGGGAACCGTGTGATGCGTCTCATCCCGTGCGGAATCGTCCTCGTGCTCGGACTGGTGGCACTCGCGCCGATCGCCCACGGACAGGGCGCGCCGGCGGTGAACGGGACCGATGCCGCCGCACTCGAAGAGTTCCGGATCGGCCCCGAGGACACGCTGCAGATCTCCGTATGGAGGAACGAGGCCATGAGCAAGACCATTCCCGTTCGCCCCGATGGGATGATCTCGCTGCCGCTCCTCAACGAAGTGAAGGCCGCCGGATTGACTCCGGCGGAGCTGCGTCAGGTCCTCGCCACGAAGCTCGCCGAGTACATGCCGACACCCGAGGTTTCCGTGATCCTGACCGACGTGAAAAGCTTCAAGGTCTCGGTCATCGGTGAGGTCCGCAAGCCCGCGCGCTACGAGCTCAAGAGCTGGACGACCATCCTGGACGTCCTGGCCCTGGCCGGCGGATTCACGGAGTTCGCGGCGCGCGGCCGCATCGTCGTGCTGCGCCCGAACGGCAAGACCATCAAGTCCATCCAGTTCAACTACAACAAGATCGTCACCGCCGGCGGTGAGCAGGAGAACTTTTACCTGCGCCCGGGCGACATCGTGCTCGTTCCGTAGGGCAAGAGCGAATGTATCTCGAGTTCTACGGGCTCGCCGAGAAGCCCTTTGGCACGACACCCGACCCGCGATTCCTGTTTTTGACGCAGCAGCATCGGGACGCGTTGGCTCGGCTGACCTACGGCGTCCAGGAGAAGAAGGGCTTCGTGGTCCTGACCGGTGAAGTCGGCACCGGAAAGACGACGCTCGTCCGCACCTTGCTGACTCAGCTCGATTCCACCATCGCCGTCGCCTTCGTGTTCAATGCCACCTTACCCTTCGAGGGTTTGCTCGAGCAGGTGCTCGAGGACTTCGGCATTTCGGATCCGGGGGCGACCCTGGCCCAGCGTCTCCTCGCCCTCAACCACTTTCTGGTCGAGCGCAGCCGCCGCGGCTCCCAGACCCTGCTGGTGGTGGACGAGGCGCAGCATCTGTCCGTCGAGAATCTGGAGCAGCTCCGTCTGCTCTCGAACTTCGAGACGGCCAGCGACAAGCTCGTGCAGATCCTGTTAGTCGGACAACCCGAGCTCGAAGCCAAGCTCGAGCTTCCCTCGCTCCGCCAGCTGGCGCAACGTATCGAGCTGCGGATCGACATTGCGCCGCTGTCGGCGGCCGAGATGAGCGACTACATCAAGGCGCGCCTGCGAACGGCGGGCGCCCGCGACGACACTATTTTCACCGGCAACGCTCCGGCCTTGATCGCGGCGGCCACCGCCGGCGTCCCCCGACTCATCAACATCCTCTGCGATCACTGCCTGCTCATTGGGTACGCCGACCAGAAGCGCCGTATCGGAGGGGACGTCGTCCGGGAGGCGCTGGAGTCGCTGCACATCCGGCGGGACCGCCGGATGGCCGCTCGCCGAGGGGCGAGGCCGATGCTGGGTCCGGTTCCCCGGAGAGTGGCCATGGCCGTGGTCGTCGCGCTGTCGGTCGGCATCGCGCTATTTGTGGAACTCCCCGATTACTTTCACCTCTCCGAGCTCGTGCGCTCGATGCAGGATCTCCTGGCGCGATGATCAGGACCGTCGAAACGCCCCGGCGGACCACGCGCAGCCAGACAGAGCGGCCTCGGGCGACGGCCTAGCGCCGAGCCCCTCAGGTCACGCTCGTTGACCCGGTCAGCCGACACCAGTGCCGCTCGGATCTCTTCCGGCGGCGAAGCGCACGCCACCGAGCGTGGTGATCGCGCGGGCGAGCCGAGCGTCGCCAGCATGTGCCATTATTCAGGTCATGGTAAATCGGTGTCATGAAATCGCCTGACACTTGGGTGGTCGTTGTCCTGGCTGGCGTCCTCGTCAGCATCGTCGCGGTCTACATCGTCCGCTGGCTCGATCGGGGCACGGGCGCCCTCGTCGGCTGGCTCGCTCAGCGGAGCCAGAAGCGACAGACCGACCGGATGGCGAGAATCGGCGCGGCGCGGTCGAACCGCGATCTCCTCAACCTCTTCAAGATGCGCACGGTCAGCTTTCGATTGCGCGGCGTCGCCCTGCTGATCCTGGCCTTGGCCTTTGCGGGGATGGCCGCCCTGGTTCGATACGGCGCGAGCTTTCCCTGGATCTTCGAGATCGGCTGTGTGGCGAGCACCATCACCGGCGTCGTCGCCCTGGGTCTGATCTTCCGCGCGTACTCCATCGAGGCGGAAATGCGCGACGCCGAAAAGCCCTGAGCTGACGTCGCCGCGTCACCTGTCGGCGCGCACGAATCGCCGGCAACCGCTTCGAAGCACCCCGCCTTACCCCCTCCCGCCGCAACCCTCAGAGCAGCCGGCAGGCCTCCTCGAAATCGAGCCGCGGCAGCTTCTGCATGACCTTCGTCGCGTCCCCATAGCCGAGGTTGCAGAGGAAGTTCGACTTCACGCGACCGTCGGGGAAGAACTCGCGATCGACCTTGGCATTGTCGAAGCCCGACATGCCGCCGACGTCGAGGCCGATGGCGCGCGCGGCGAGCATGAAATACGCACCCTGCAGCGTGCCGTTGCGGAACGCCGTGATCTCGGCGAGCGCCGGGTTCTTGGCGTAGTTGTCGGCCATCTCCGGGCGGTGGGCGAAGAGCTTGGTGGGCATGAACTCGAAGAAGCGCGTGTCGTAGCCGATGATCGCGGTGACCGGCGCGGCCTTCGTCTTGTCGACGTTGCCGGGGGACAGGGCCGGGAGCAGACGCGCTTTGGCTTCCGGGGTGCGCAAGAACAAGATGCGCGCCGGGCACGTGTTGGCGCTCGTGGGACCGTGCTTCATGACGCCGTAGATCTGGCGGAGCTGCTCGTCGGTGACCGGCCGGTCGAGCCAGCCGTTCTGAGTGCGCGCCTTCAGGAGCAGGGTGTCGAGACAATGCTGATCGACCTTGTCGCCCACGCGATCCCCCTTCACGATGTGTTGCGCCGCCCGAGGCTCCGGCGACGCCGGGGTAGGATCGCACGCCCTCCGGTACAATGCAGCCCACGCAAGTCGTTCGCGCGAGGGAGGGGCCTCCGGTGAGCGAATTCGACGGCAAGGTCGTGCTGGTCACTGGATGTGCGCGGGCGCGTGGGATGGGGCGCGCGATCTCGATGGCGTTCGCGCGATCGGGAGCCGACCTCGTGGTGACGGACGTGGCGCCCGGCGGGACCCGAAACGAAAACGAAGAAGGGCTCGAGGAGATCCGGCTGGCCTGGAAGGGCCTCGAGAGCCTGGCCGGCGAGATCGAGGCGCTGGGGCGTCGCGTCCTCACGCTGGTCGGCGACGTGAGCCGCGCCGCCGACGCGGAGCGCTTCATCAAGGAGGCGCTCGCGGGCTTCGGCCGCATCGACGTGCTCGTCAACAACGCCGCCGCCCCCCACGGGGCCGACCGTCGTCTTCTCTGGGAAGTGCCGGAGGAGGCCTGGGACCTCGTCATCGACGTCAACCTCAAGGGCACGTTCCTGGTGAGCCGCGCCGTCATCCCGCACATGCTGTCGCGCGGGGGCGGGCGGATCATCAACATGGCGTCGGTGTCGGGCAAGCGCGGCACGTCCCGCCGCGGGGCGTACACGGCCTCGAAGTTCGGGGTGATCGGTCTCACGCAGGCCATGGCCCAGGAGCTTGGGGGACACGGCATCACGGTGAACGCGATCTGCCCCGGCAGCGTGGACACGAGCCGGCGCGAATCGACCTCCCGGCGCGAGCGCGCGCTGACCGAGCGCGATCCCAACGCTCCGGTCCTCACCCTTCCGCCCTCCGGCCGCATCGCGCGCCCCGACGACATCGCGCGGCTCGCGCTGTTTCTCGCCTCCGAGCAGAGCGACCACATCACCGGGCAAGCGTGGAACGTCGACGGCGGCACCGTGATGCACTGAGAGCGAACTCATGAAGATCGGGTTCGTCGGCACCGGCACGATGGGCAATCCGATGGTCCGCTGTCTCCTGGAGGCTGGCCACCAGGCGGCAGTCCACGACCTCCGGCGTGAGGCCACGACGAATCTGTGCGATCTGGGCGCGCGCTGGGCGGAGAGCCCGCGCGCCGCCGCCGAAGGCAGCGAGGTCGTGTTCACGTCGCTCCCCGGTCCCGCCGAAGTCGAGCATGCGGTGCTGGATCCCTCCCGCGGGATCCTCGCCGGCCTCGGGCCCGGCGGCGGTTACGTCGATCTGACCACCAACGCGCCCAACGTCGTTCGTCGGATCGCCGAGGCGTGCCGGGCGCGCGGGGTCGCGATGCTGGACGCGCCCGTGAGTGGCCGGCCGCCGGCCATGACGATCATGGTCGGCGGCGACGCCGCGACCTTCAACACGTACCGTCCGCTGCTCGAGTGCATGGGCCGGAACATCTTCCACGTGGGAGAGACCGGCGCCGGCTGCGTCGCCAAGCTGGTCACGCAGTACCTCGGCTACGCGAATTTCATCACCTCGCTCGAGGGCCTGTTGATCGGCGCCCGGGCCGGCATCGACCTCGGTGTGCTGGCCCAGATCGTCCCCGTCAGCGCGGGGGCGAGCCGGACCTTCGACAACATCCCGCGATCGGTCCTCGATGGAACGTTCAGGGCGGGCGGGACGCTCGACATCGTCGCCAAGGACGTGCACCTGGCCTGTCAGCTCGCCCGCGACGTCGGCGCCCCCGCGCACATGGGCGTGATCGCCGACGACGTGTACCAACGCGCCCAGGCTCAGGGCTGGGGACAGCTCGGCTTCCCCGTCGTCGCCAGGATCCTGGAAGCGATGGCCGGCGTGGAGCTGCGCGCGTCGGGCGGCGGCGACGCACCCCGTTACGAGGACAAGGATCCGAGGCGAGGATAGCGACGATGGCCGACCAGCGTGAAGCGATGGCGCAGCTGCTCCTCGAGCGGGACGTGGCGAACTTCCTCTATCACGAGGCGGAGGTGCTCGACGAGCGGCGCTACGAGGCCTGGCTGGACCTGCTGGCCGACGACGTCCGCTACTGGATGCCGATCCGCCGCAACGTCAAGCTCGGCGAGCTCGAGCGCGAGTTCACCCGCGAGGGCCAGGACGTCAACTGGTTCGACGAGGGCAAGGACACGCTCACCCGGCGCGTGCAGCAGATCCTGACCGGCGTGCACTGGGCCGAGGAGCCGCTGTCCCGTCTCTGTCACATGGTCTCGAACGTCCAGCTCCTGAGCGCGGAGCCGTCGACGCTGGATCCCGCGCACGTCACCGTCAAGAGCCGCTTTCTCGTCTATCGCAACCGGGTGGAAACCGAGACCGACATTCTCGTCGGCAAGCGCGAAGACACGCTCCGTCGGGTCGATGGAGGCTGGAAGATCAGCCGGAGGAAGATCATCCTCGATCAGAACGTGCTGCTGACCAAGAACCTGACTTTTTTCTTCTGACGCCGAGGGTAGCCATGGCGATCGCGACGAGCAGGCCCTGGGGTTCGAGGCCTTCATGACATGATCAACGTGCGACTGCTGGAGCCGGGGACGCGAGTGGTGCTGGCCGACGGCTCCACCGTGGAGGTGGTGACGAACCCGAAGGACGGCATCTGGGTGTTCGCGCGGTATCTCTCCTCGCCACCCGACGCCTCGCGGGTGGGGACCGAGGAGATGATCTTCGCCCAGGACGTCGTGGAGATCAGCGGGGCGCCCTAGCGCCGTCGCGTGCACGGAGCCCATGGACGCGTCGACCCCGACTCGCGAGGAGCTGCGGCAAGCCTTTCAGTGCGGCGTCGATTCGATCGACGCCGGCGACTCCTTCGACCATGGGTTCTTCGGCCTTCTCGAATCGCTCGGATATCGAAAGCGCGCGGACGGTCGCTGCACCTGTCCGGACGAGGGAGCGCACGGTCACTGGCCCGAATGTCGGTGGGTGAGGTCCTGAACGATGGGTTGGCTCGACGGCAACGTGGCGCTGGTCACCGGTGGCGGGTCGGGCATCGGCCGGGCCATCGTGACGAGGTTCATCGAAGAGGGCGCCCGCGTCGGAGTGCTGGATCGGGTGCCCGAACGGGCGGCCCAGCTCCGGGCCGATTTCGGCGACGCGGTGGTGGCGGTTTCGGGCGACGTGACGCGGCGAGAAGACAACGCCCGCGCCGTCGCCGAGACCGTCCGGGCCTTCGGTCGTCTGGATGTCTTCGTCGGCAACGCCGGAGTGTTCGACAACTTCCGGTCCTTCGCCGACTTCCCGGAGGAGCGACTGGCCGAGGCCTTCGACGAGATGTTCGCGGTCAACGTCAAGGGTTACCTGCTCGGCGCCAAGGCCGCGTTGCCCGAGCTGGCGAAGGCGGAAGGCTGCGTCATCTTCACGGCGTCGGTGGCCGGCTTCAACTCCGGCGGAGGCGGCGCCATCTACACGGCGTCGAAGCATGCCGTGGTCGGCTTGATCCGGCAGCTTGCGGTGGAACTGGGGCCGCGCGTTCGTGTCAACGGCGTGGCGCCGGGCGGGACGATCACGGATCTGCGTGGGCTCGCCGCCCTCGGCCAGGATCAGCGCACCCACTGGAGCGCTCCCGACGTCGAAGAGCGGCTGCGCGCGGGCAATCCGCTGGAGCTGCTCCTGCAGCCCAGCGATCTGACCGGCGCCTACGTCCTGCTGGCCTCGCGCACGAGCGCGAGAGCGATCACGGGCGAGATCATCGTCGTGGACGCCGGAGCCGGCCTCCGCCGTTCACGCCTGACGAGGTGATCATGACGATTTATATCGAGAGCCTCGTGGACAGCGAGCAGGGTCTGGTGAGTCGGCGGATCTTCGTCGAGCCCCAGATCTACGAGGGGGAGCTGGAACGGATCTTCGCGCGCTGCTGGCTGTTCCTGTGTCACGAAAGCGGGACACCGCGGGAAAGGTTCGCGCCTTTCTCAACGTCTGCCGTCATCGCGGCAACCGGCTGTGCCGCGCGGACGTCGGCAACGCCGCCAGCTTCACGTGCAGCTACCACGGGTGGACCTATCGCAACGACGGCCGGCTGGTCGGCGTGCCCTATCACAAGGAGGCGTACTACCGAGGTCAAGGAAGCGACGCGGCTGGCCGGGGTCCGCGGGTTCAGCCCGTCGGGCACGTTCGAGCAGGACGACATGGACAACTGGCAGGAGTGCACCCGCGTCGGCCGGCGCGTGGAAGATCGCCCGCCGCACGATCATCCTCGACAAAACGTGCTGCTGGCGAAGAACGTCAGCATTTTCTTTTGATGGGATGGGGAGCCTAGCCACGGGTCCCCCAAGCCCCCCGGACGCTCGGAGCGCTCCGGCAAAGCCGTGGCACCCCTCGAAATGACGCGGAGGACCATGACGATGGCCACGAACGGCAGATGGGACGCGAGCACGCTGGTCGACATGAAGCGCGGAGTCGTCAGCCGGGAGCTGTTCGTCAACGAGGAGATCTACGCCCAGGAGCAAGAGCGGATCTTCGCGCGCTCGTGGCTCTTCGTCGGCCACGAGAGCCAGATCCCACGCCCCGGCGATTACTTCGTCTCCTGCATGGGCGAGGAGTCGGTCATCCTCACGCGGGATCAGCGGCAGCAGGTCCACGTGTTCCTCAACACCTGCCGTCACCGCGGGATGAAGGTCTGCCGGTACGACGAGGGCAACACCGTGGTCTTCACCTGTCCCTACCACGGCTGGAGCTACGCCACCGACGGGCGCCTGGTCGGCGTGCCGCTGTTCAAGGAATCCTACAAGGAAGGGCTCGACAAGACGGAATGGGGACTGGTCGAGGTGCCGCAGTGGGTGAACTACAAGGGGACGATCTGGGCCAACTGGGACGCCTCGGCCCCATCGTTCCTGGACTCGCTCGGCGGCATGAAGACCTACCTCGACACCGTGCTCGACGCCCGCGACGGGCGCGAGGGCGGCTCCGAGGTGCTCGGCGGCGTCCAGAAGTGGATCATGCCCAGCAACTGGAAGTTCGCCGCCGAGAACTTCGCGGGCGACGCGTACCACAACATCAGCCACCGCTCGGTGGACCTGGTGGGGATCGGACCCAGCGGCAGTCAGCGCCGTGACACCGCGGAGCGCGCGACGGCCCAGCGGCTGGGCGCGTCGTTTCCCGAGCTGGGCCACGGCGCGACGTCGTTTCTCCAGCTCGAGGACGTGCCGTACACGTCGAGCTACCAGAACACGCCGATCGTCGAGGAGTACTTCAGATATTGCGACGAGGAGCGAAAGCGACGCCTGGGGAAGGGCGCGCGGCTGCTCGGCCTCGTCGGCAACGTGTTCCCGAACATGGCGTACCTGGCCCGGCAGCCGCGCTCGATCGCCGTCTGGCATCCGCGCGGCGCGCTCAAGACCGAAGCCTGGCGCTGGTTCCTGGTCGACGCCGACGCCCCCGCTGAAGTGAAAGACGTTTTGCGCCGCTATTTCCTGCGTTACTCCGGCCCCGCGGGGATGACCGAGCAGGACGACATGGAGAACTGGAACTACGCCACCATGGCCAGCAAGGGTGTGATCGCGCGTCGCTATCCCTACAACTACCAGATGGGCCTCGGCCAGGAGTACGGCACCTACGACAGCCCCGGCGTGTTGACGGACAGGATCGCCGAGCAAAACCAGCGCGGCTTCTATCAGCGCTGGGCCGCGTGCATGGACGACGAGCGACGCTGAAGAGGTCGGTCCGAGCGTCGTAGTCGGCGGTATCCGTGTTGCACTCCTGGACGATGGCCAGACCGATCGGCCCAGGAGAGCAACGATGATCCCCGCGAAGCACATCCGTCAGATCGGTGAAGCCGCGGTCGAGGCGATCGAGCGACAGGACTGGCTCGACGTGGTCGGCGATCGGCTCCAGTCGGCGGTCGCGGCGGCGTTCCAGGCCGGGGGCAACGCCGGTCGCCGCGTGCGCGATTTCCTGCACGGCACATGGCTCGGCCACCCTCTGCATCCCGCCCTCACCGACATCCCGCTCGGCGCGTGGACGACCGCGCTGGTCCTCGACGCCGCGGGCGACAGGGACAAGGGCATGGCGCGCGCGGCCGACGCGGCGATCGGGGTCGGCATCGCCGGAGCGGTCGGGGCGGCCGTGACCGGTCTCACCGACTGGCATCACACGACGGGCGGCGATCGTCGGGTCGGGCTCGGCCACGCGATGCTCAACACGGCCGCGCTGGCGCTCTACGTGACGTCGTTCGTCCTCCGTCGATCCGGCTCCCGCGACGCCGGGCGCGCGGTCTCCGCGGTCGGGCTGCTCGTCGCGACGGGCGCCGCCTACTTCGGCGGCACACTCGTCTACAAGAAGCGCATTGGCGTCGATCACGCGCCGCGCCCGGAGTGGACGGATTTCGTCGCCGTCCTCGCCGAGACCGAACTCCAGCAAGGCGCGCCGCGTCGGGTCGAGGCCCGTAGCGTTCCGATCGTGCTCGTCCGCCGCGGTGACCGGATCCACGGGCTCGCGGAGAGCTGCGCCCATCTCGGCGGCCCGCTGACCGAGGGAAGCGTGGAAGGTGACGCGATCCGTTGTCCCTGGCACGGATCGTTGTTCGCGCTCGAGGACGGCCGCGTGCTCGAAGGTCCGTCCACGTTCCCGCAAACGTGCTTCGAGGTTCGCGTGCGCGGTGGTCAGATCGAGGTACGTCCGCTCGGATGACCAGTCCCGCAGGTTCCCTCTCCACCGCCGGTTGATCGACGCGCGATAATCGAACACCTCGGCGTCGAGGCTCGGCCGTCGAGAGGAGAGGGACGTTCATGCACATCGCGCTGTGGATCGTTCAGGTGTTGCTGGCGCTGTTGTTTCTCTTCGCCGGCGGCATGAAGCTGATCCTGCCGCTCGACAAGCTGACGGGTCCGGTCGCGCTGCCCGGCTGGTTCACGCGATTCATCGGCGTGTGCGAGGTGCTCGGCGCGCTCGGCTTGATTCTGCCCGGCCTCTTGCGGATCCAGCCCTGGCTGACCCCGCTGGCCGCCCTCGGGCTCGTGCTCATCATGATCGGAGCGATCGCGGTCACCCTGGTCGGCGGCATGCCCGGCGCGGCGGTGCTCTCGCTGGTCATCGGGCTGCTCGCGGCCTTCATCGCGTACGGTCGCTGGCGGCTGGCGCCGATTCCCTCGAAGGCCGCGCGATGACCATCTTCTACGGCTGGGTCGTGGTGGCCGTCGGCATCGCGGTGACGTGCGTCGGGTTTGGCTCGATGATGTCGCTGAGCGTCTTCCTGCAGCCGATGTCCGAGGCCATGGGCTGGTCGCGGACCGGCATCGCGACCGCGGCGCTGCTCAACTTCCTGTCGATGAGCGCGGGCGCCTTCGTGTGGGGCATGCTCTCCGACCGATTCGGTACGCGCGTGGTCGTCCTCGCGGGCGGTCTCCTGCTCGGGACAGGTCTCGTGACCGCGAGCCGGGCGTCCACGCTCGGATGGTTCCAGATCCTGTTCGGCGTGCTCGTCGGCCTGGCCGCGGGCAGCCTGTACGCGCCCATCACCGCGACGACGACACGGTGGTTTTCCCGCAATCGAACGCTCGCGGTCGCCCTCGTCTCCGCCGGGCTGAGCTTCGGCTCGGCGTTCATGGCGCCGCTCTCGCGCTTTCTCATCAGCGCCTACGACTGGCGGACCGCCATGCTGCTGATCGGCGACCTCGTCTGGCTGGTGATCGTTCCTTTGGCGTTTCTGGTTCGCAACCCGCCCCCGCGCGCCCTCGGGAGCGGATCCGCCGCGGACACCGCGGGCGCGGCCGGCTTGTCCGTGGCGCAGGCCCTGCGCACGCCGCAGTTCGCGGCCATCGCGCTCACCCACTTCGCGTGTTGCGCCGCGCACTCCGGGCCCATCTTCCACATGGTCGCCAATGCCATCGATCACGGCGTGGCCGCGATGGCCGCGGCCACCGTGCTCAGCGTGGCCGGCGCGGCGTCGTTCGCCGGCAAGATCGTGTGCGGCCTCGTGGCCGATCGCGTGGGGGCCAAGCAGACGCTGGTGGCCGGTCTCGCGCTACAGGCCGTCGCCATCAGCCTCTATCTCGTCACCAGCCAGCTCGGGGGCTTCTACGCGGTGGCGGCGGTGTTCGGCTTCGCCTATGGCGGCGTGATGCCGCTCTACGCGGTCGTGGTGCGCGAGTATTTCGGCGAGCGGATCATGGGCTCGGTCTTCGGTGCGGTCTCGACGGTCGCCACGCTGGGTATGGCGCTCGGCCCCGTCGCGGGGGGATGGCTCTACGACGCGCTCGGCGGCTACGGCTGGCTGTTCGTCGCCTCGTTCGGCATCGGTCTGGGCGCGGTGGCCATCGCGCTCACCTTCCGTCCTCCCCGGCGCGTGGCCGGCCCGGCGGTGCTCGCGCCTGGCGTCGCCGGCTGACCTGGCGGCCGAGAGTAACCTGAGCTCAGGGAGGAGTCAGCAATGAGCGGAGTACGGATCCTCGTCGGCACGCGCAAGGGCGCGTTCGTTCTCACGTCCGACGGCACCCGCAAGCGCTGGGACGTGAGCGGCCCGCACTTCGGCGGTTGGGAGATGTATCACCTCAAGGCCTCGCCCGCCGACCCGAATCGGCTGTACGCGTCGCAGTCCAGCAGCTGGTTCGGGCAGATCATCCAGCGCTCGAACGACGGCGGCAAGACGTGGGAGGCGGCGGGGAACAAGTTCGCCTACGAGGGCGCCACCGGAACGCACCTGTGGTACGACGGCACCCCGCACCCCTGGGAGTTCGCGCGCGTGTGGCATCTCGAGCCGTCGCTGACCGATCCGGATACGGTCTACGCCGGCGTCGAGGACGCCGCGTTGTTCCGCTCGACCGACGGCGCCCAGACGTGGCAGGAGCTGCCGGGGCTCCGCACTCACGGATCGGCGTCCCTGTGGCAGCCCGGTGCGGGAGGCATGTGCCTGCACACGATCCTGCTCGATCCGAGCCATCCCGAGCGGATCTTCATCGCGATCTCGGCGGCGGGCGCGTTCCGCAGCGACGACAGCGGCAAGACGTGGCGGCCCATCAACCGCGGGCTTCGGTCCGAGCAGATTCCCAATCCCACGGCCGAGGTCGGCCACTGCGTGCACCGCATCGCGATGCACCGCTCCCGACCGGACGTGTTGTTCATGCAGAAGCACTGGGACGTCATGCGCAGCGACGACGCCGGCGAGTCGTGGCGCGAGGTCAGCGGCAATCTGCCGAGCGACTTCGGATTCCCCATCGACGTGCACGCCCACGAGCCCGAGACCATCTACGTGGTGCCGATCAAGAGCGACTCCGAGCACTATCCGCCCGACGGCAAGCTGCGCGTCTACCGCAGCCGCACCGGCGGCAACGAGTGGGAAGCGCTCACCCGCGGGCTCCCGCAGAACCATTGCTACCTGAACGTGCTGCGCGACGCGATGTCCGTCGACGCGCTCGATCCGTGCGGCGTCTACTTCGGCACCTCAGGCGGCCAGGTCTACGCCTCGGCCGACGCCGGCGACAGCTGGGCGCCCATCGTCGAGCATCTCCCGGCCGTGGTTTCCGTCGAGGCCCAGACGCTGCCATGATCCGCGTGGTGTTGCCGGCCCACCTGAGGACGCTCGCCCGCGTCAACGGTGAAGTGAAGCTCGACGTGTCCGGGCCGGTCACCCAGCGCGCGGTCCTCGACGCCCTCGAGGCGCGCTATCCGATGTTGAGCGGGACCATCCGCGACCAGCGGACTCACCAACGCCGCGCGTTCCTCAGACTCTTCGCCTGCGAGCAGGATCTTTCCCACGAATCCCCCGACTCTCCGCTCCCCGACGACGTGGCGACGGGCAAGGAGCCACTGCTCGTCGTCGGCGCGATGGCCGGCGGCTGAGCGCTAATGGAGCTCGGGGAATTGGTTGACCGTCTCACGTCGGGGGTCGGCTGGCCTGGGTCCTCGAAAAGAGGAGCTGCGCTCCTCTTTTCTGCGAAATCGGCGCTCGACCCCCGACGTGAGACGGTCAACCAATTCCCCGAGAATCATTGGATTACGCGGACGCGTCGGCGCGGCGAGAGCTTGATGCGCTTCTGCGAGCGGAGGTAGTCGGCGACGACGTCCCAGGCCGGGGGGCCGCTGGTCTCGCCCAGTGATGCCCAACCCGTCGCCTTGTAGGAGCGCGCGGGCTCGAGCGGGCGCGTCCCAACGCGGACGTCGCTGATACGCCGGCCCACCGGCTTGCCAGGCGCGATCGTGTAGGTGAGGCCGCCCACGCGGACCATGTCGCCGCCCTGGCGGTAGTACGGGTCAGGGTGGAACAGGTTGTCGGCGACGTCTTCCATGAGAGCCAGGATCTCGGCTCCGGTCATTTCGCGCACCCAGGTGTTCGCATAGGTGAGCGCGGTGTGGCTGTAGACGTCCTCGAGCGTGATCGATTGCCCCGGGAGGATCGACACGCCCCAGCGGAAGCCCGGCGAGAACGCCACCTGGGCGTCGGCGCGCTCGAGCAGCGCATCGAGGATCACCTCGTCGAAGGGGCCGTTGAAGTTGCCGCGCCGGTAGAGCAGCGAGTCCGAGACGGCCAGGCGCTCGCCGAGCGCGGCCTCGTGCGGCGCGCGCAGCTCCTGGATGAGACGCGCCATCTCCGCGTCGGCCGGAATCGCGCGCGACAGGACCGGCAGCAGGCGATAGCGATGGCCGACGATCCGCCCGTTGCGCACGTCCAGGTCGAGACGGCTCAGAAACTTGCCGTGCGAGCCCGAGTTCACGATCAGGGTCCGGCCGACGCGGAGAGGCTCGGGCAGCCCGTCGTGGGTGTGGCCGCCGAGAATCACGTCGAGCCCTGAGACGCGCGAGGCGAGCTTCACGTCCACCGCCACCCCGTTGTGGCTCAACAGCACCACGACGTCGACAGGCTTGGCGCGCAGCTCGTCGACGAGCGTCTGGATGCGCTCGTCGTGGATGCCGAAGCTCAGGTCGGGGACGAAGCGCCGCGGATGCGCGATCGGCGTGTACGGAAACGCCTGGCCGATCACGCCCACGCGCACGCCGCCGGCCTCGCGGATCGTGTAAGGCCGGAACACCGGCTCGTCCCATCCCGCCTCGGTCACGTTCTGGGCGAGGAATTCCCCGTGGAAGCGGCCCGCGCGTTCGCGGTCGCCGAACAGCTCTCGCACACGGTCGATGCCGTACATGAACTCCCAGTGGGCGGTGAAGACTTCCACGCCGAGCTGATTCTCGGCCCGAAGCATGTCCTCGCCGCGGCTCCACAGCGACGTCGCGGAGCCCTGGAGCGCGTCGCCGCCGTCGAGCAAAATCGTCCGGCCGGAGCGCTCGGCCCGAACGCGCTTGACCAGCGTGGCGAGGTGCGCGTAGCCGCCCATCCGCCCGTAACGCGCGGCCAGCGTCGCGAAGTCGACGGCGCTGAGCGCGTAGGCCTCGGCCGTGCGCGGCGCGATGCGATAGGCGCGCAGGAAATCCCTCCCGGTGAGATAGGGCGGCTTGCCCCGCTCCTCGCCCACGCCGATCAGCGTGTCGGGCTCGCGGAAAAATACGGGCAGTAGCGTCGCGTGAGAGTCGGTGAGGTGGAGCAGGGTGAGATTGCCGAGCGGCGGGAACTCCAGCAGCCGGTCGGAGGCCGACGGGTCCGCCTCGACCTGCCGCGGCGTGAGTCCCGCCGTCGCGCCCACCGCCAGCAGCTTCAGCAGATCCCGCCGGCTGACCTCCATGTCACCGCCGCCGCCGTTAATGATTCTCGGGGAATTGGTTGACCGTCTGACGGTGGGGGTCGAGCGCCGATTTCGCAGAAAAGAGGAGCGAAGCTCCTCTTCTTGAGGACCTAGGCCAGCCGACCCCCACCGTCAGACGGTCAACCAATTCCCCGAGCTCCATTAGTGTCGAATGCCGGGGACGCTCAGCGGCTTGCCCTTGTCGAACGACGTGAGATACAGCTCCAGCTCGGCGTACTCGACCGCGTCGGCCGGGAGCATGTTCATCCCGAGCGGGGTCATGCACCATTGCATGCGCTTGCGCATGTCCCAGACCTGGTTCTGGCTCGTGCGCCAGGTCGGAAAGTGCCGGGTCAGTCCGGTGGTGACGTCGGCGAGATAGCGGCCCCCCAGGAACTTGTTGGCGCCCTTCTCCGGCGTGTGGCAGTCGGCGCAGGCATGGTTGCGCTCGCCCACGCGGCGATGGAACGTGGCCTGGCCGCGCGCGAGCGCCGCCCGCGCCTCGCGGCTGCCGGTGTCGACGGCGACCGGCAACCCGTTCGACGCCATCTTCACCAGCACGGTCATGGTGAGGTTGTCGTCGCTCTCGGCCGCGTACGGCGCGCCCGTCGTCTCGGGGCCGTGCACGGTCAGGAAATCCTCGATGCTCATCACCCGGCCGTACTTGGCCACGAACTTCGGATAGCGCGTGGCCACGCCCTTCATCGCGGTCGCGGGCGAGCCGGCATGGCAGTCCGCGCACGCCTTCTCCGCGGGCCCCTTCTCCCGCCACCGTGCCTCCGCCGCCTCGGCGAGCAGGATCGCGGGGTTGTTGGTGGGATCGAGGTTGTCTCCGAAACCGACGGGCCTGTTCCTGGTCACGGGATTGCGGTCGGGATCCTTCTCCGCCGGCGCCGGACCCTTGAGCGTCTGCATGAAGGCCACGAGATGGACGATTTCCTCGGGGGTGAAGACCCCGGTGGTGCCCCAGGGCGGCATCGACGTCTGCGGGAAGACCACGCGAGGATCGAAGATCTGCTGGTAGAGATACTCGTTGGCGAGCTTGCGGTCGCCGATGGTCGAGAGATCGGGTCCCACGTTGCCGGCCGGCCACACGTCGTCGCCGGGAATGAGATGGCAGCCGGTGCAGGGGCCTTTCGCCCGCGACAGGAACAGCGCCCGTCCCTTCCGCGCGTCGCCCTTCATCCCGATCGGCATGATCGTCAGCTTGACGGGGACGTCCGCGCGGGTGTCGGTGTAGGTGTACGTCCGGAACCGCTGGAAGTCCTGCTTGCTCCAGCCGGCGTAGCGGAGCGCCTCCCGCTTGCCGTTGACCACGGTGCCGAAGTCGCCGCGCGCCTCGGGAATCGCGCGCGTGGCCCACGCCGGCACCGACGAGTAATCCGGCGGCTTGTCATTCGCGACGAGGGCGCAGCCCGCGGCGAGTCCCAGCGCGGCCACCCACCGGACAAGGGTCGCGGGCCGCATCAGGAGAACTTGATGTCCGCGGTGCCCTCGTACTTCCCACCCGAGGTGTCGGAGAAGACGATCTTGAGCGTCCCGGGGTCGGTCGCCTTGAAGGCGAAGGAGAAGAACGGGTTCTCGCTGATGCTCTGCGTGGTGTCGAAGGACAGCACCGGCTTGCCGAGGTACGTCACCGTGACCTTGTCGATGAAGTTGTACTTCCTGTCGATGATCTTGCCCTGGGCGTCGCGCTCGATCCGCTCCATGGGATGGATCACCAGCGCCCGCACCTTCACGACGTCGCCCGTCTTGATGCTCGACGGCACCCGGATCCTGACTTTCCCGATGTCTGACATGGTCAGCCTCCGCAGCCGCCGACGGTGACTTTCACTTCGCGCTTGGTCTGGAGCAGGGTGCCGTCGCTCTGCTCCACGATCGCGCGGACGTCGCCGGTCTCGCCGAGCCGGATGTTGGCGCCCATGTAGGCCTGACCGGCCTGGGGCGTGAACGCCACCCGGGTCACGATCGGGATGCGGTTCTTGTCGGCGACCACGTAGACGTGCTTGACGTAGTTGACCGCCGTCATCGGAGAGTTGACCTCGACCGAGACCGGAACCACGGCGCCGTTCTCCGCGATCAGCGGAATGTCGAGCTTGATCAGCGCGCTCCCGTCCTTGATCGGCCGCCCCCCGAACACCCGCTTCATCGCCGCCTCGACGCTCTCCTGCATCCCGAGCGCCTGCGCCGCCGCCTCACGCGGAATCGCCAGAGTCCCGACGACAGCCGCGGCGCCCAGCGCACTGAGTCCCCCGACCACCGCCCGCCGCGTGACTCCTTCGCGGGGCGTCGTCATCCGATCACTTGCCATGTCGTTCTCCTCGCCCTGAGATGAGGCTCTCTACTATGCCATCGGCGCTCAGAACGCGCTGAACTTGCCCGATGCTTCATTCCACGTCGCCAGCGCGGCCCAACCGAGCATCACCGCGATCACCACGCCGATCGCGCCCGCCCAACCGAAGACCGACGGCATGAAGACCGCCACGCCGAGCTTCTGCTGAAGGCCGGTCTGCGAGAGGACGAGCCGCGTGAGCGAGGCGCTCAGCGCGAAGGTGACGACCGCGGCCCAGAGCTTGACCTGGCCTTCGCCCATGCGCCAGATCGAGCCGGCCCCGCAGCCCCCGGCCAGCACCATCCCCACGCCGAAGACGAGCCCGCCCGCGAGCGCCCCCGCGCCGGCGGCCGGAAACACCCATTCGCCCTTGTCCTTGAGGTCCGTGAACTTGAGAATCGTGAAGCCGAGCATGCCGATGGCGATGGCCAGGGCGACCGCGCGCGTGTGCTCGGCGTCACCGGTCATGAACGGCTCACGAAACGCGCGGACGAGGCACAGCCGCGAGCGCTGGAAGATCATCCCGAACGTCGCGCCGAAGAGCAGGAACAGCCCGCGCGCGCCGTGACCCTGCTGCGAGTAGAGGAACGGCAGCGCGAGCAGCACGACCACGAGGGCCACGCCAATCAGCGGCTGGCGGCTCGCTTTCGCCGCGGGCGCGAGGAACGCCCGAGAGCGTCCGCTCGACCAGCTCGGGCGATGCTCCATCTCCCACATCAAATACCGGATGCCCAGGAAGGCGCCCGCGGCCAGGCCGATCATCATTCCGAGGCCGGAGAGCGAGAGCGCGCTCACCGCGCTGAAGAACCCGCCGATGTTGCACCCGAACGCCAGCGTCGCCCCCGCGCCCAGCAAGATCCCGCCGACGGCGCCCTTGAACAGCTCGCCGCGCGCCGGCACCCGCAGCGCGAACTGGCTGCTCAGGAGCGCGCCGATCAGCGCGCCCGCGACCACGCCGACGTTGAGCAGCGATCCCGAATAGAGCCAGGGGGCGATGAGGTCGGCCTGCTTGACCACGCCGAGTCCGGTGAACACCCAGTCGCCCCAGTTGCGTACGCCGTCGGAGGCGGTGAACGGACGGTCGAGGGCGAACAGGAACACGTTGGTGACCGCGGCCAGGACCGCCGCACCCCACACCGGCCACGGCCGGGCGAAGAGCGCCGCATATTGATCGGCGAAGGCGCGCTTCTTCACGAGCGCACCGCGGCCAGCGCGCGAGTCTGGGCGACCACGTCCCGCATCGTCTCCAGGGTCACCGGCTTCCTGACGATGAAATCGACGTGGCCTCGCGCGGCGGACTTCGGCTCCAGGCCCTCGTTCCAGCCGGTGATGACGCCGACGACGGTGGCCGGATACGCCGACCGGACCGCGCGCGCCACGTCCCAACCGTTCATGCCGAGCATACCGAGGTCGGTGAGGACGAGGTCCACGCGCGGGCCGCTGGCCAGCCACGAGAGGCCTTCGGGGCCGCCCGCGGCCTGCACGACCTGATGTCCGTCTTCGGCCAGCAGGTCGGCGACCACGCCGCGCACGGCCCCGTCGTCGTCGATCACCAGCACCCGCAGGGGCACCGCGGACGACTCCGACACCCCGGCCGGGACCAGGCCGGGCGGGCGCTGGGCGATGCGCAATCGAAAGGTGATGGTCGTGCCGCGCCCTTCCTCGCTGTCGACGGTCAGCTCGCCGCCGTGGCGCTCGATGATCCCGTAGTTCACGCTGAGCCCGAGCCCGGTGCTCTTGACGCCCTTGGTGGTGAAGAACGGCTCGAATACGCGCCCGCGCACCTCGCTGGACATGCCGGTCCCGTTGTCGGACACGGCGCAATGCACGCCGGCGTCCGTGGTCCACGTGCGCAGGGTCACCCGGCCCCCGCCCGGCATGGCGTCGACCGCGTTGAGGATGAGGTTGACCAGCACCTCGCGAATCGACGGGGGATCGGCGGCGGCCAGCGGGACCGGCCCGAGCTCGAGGACGGTCTCGACGCGGATCCCGCGCGCCTCCAGCTCGTTCTGCCAGCGCGGGCGCGTCATCTCGACCACGTCCTGCACCAGCTCGTTGAGGTCGATGGGCACGATGGCGGGCTCGGGGTTGCCGCGGCTGAAGCGGGCCAGGCGCTTGACCACATCGGCGCCGTCGAGCACGGCCTGCTCGGCCGGCCCCAGGCTGCGCGCGAGGTCGGGATTTCGCCTGAGCGCGATCTGGATCCGTCCCAGCACGACCGCGAGGAGGTTGTTGAGGTGGTGGGCCGCCCCCGCGGCCAGCTCGCCCACCGCGCGGAGGGTCTCGCCGCGGACGAGCTGCGCCTGCGCGCGCGACAGCTCGGCGTTCGCCCGCTGCGCGCCCTCGAAGAGCTGGGCGTTGTCGAGGGCCAGGGCCGCCTGATCGGCGAACGCCTGGAGCAGATCGATCTCCTCGTGGCTGAAGACGCGGCCGGCCACGTCGCCGACGGTGAGCGCGCCGATCAGCACGCCGTGCGCCCGCAGCGGCACGCTCAGGTACGCGCGCGTTCCCGCGGCGAGGATCACCTGCCGGACGTCGGGCGCGAGCGTGACCGCCGGGTCGTCCAGGACGTCGGGGGACTGGTAGGGCTCGCCGGTCTCGATCACCCGACCCGCCGTCCCGTGGCCCGACGGGGCCACGTGGCCGGGCCCGGCGTAGCCCGGCGCACCACCGGGCGCCCCCAGGGCCAGCAGCGTGCCGTCGGATCGGAGCATCCGGAAGCCGGCCGTGCGCACGTGAAGGAGGCTCCGGATACTCGACACGATGCGCGGCGCCAGGTCGTTGACGTCGAGGCTCTCGGTCAAGGTTCGCGCCGCGCGAGCCAGCTCCTCGGCGGCGCGGCGGCGGATCTCGCTGTTCTCGTATTGCCGCGTGCGCTCGGCCACCTCGCCCTCGAGCGAGGTCCTGAGCGTCTCGGCCCGCTGCCGGGCCGACTCGAGCGCGGCGCTCAGGAGGCCGATCAGGGTCGCCTCCAGGATGAACGTCAACAGGCGGAGGCGGTCGCCGGGCCCATCGATCCGCAGGGAGAAATCCGGCGGCAAGAAATAATAGGCGGCGACCAGCGCGGAGGCGATCGTCGCCGTGACCGCTGGCCCCATCCCTCCGAACCAGCCGCTGACCACGACGGCGCTGAAGAGGAGCACGAACGGGTTGTCTTGACCGAGGAGGGGGTCGAGCGCGATCTTGACGACGGTGGCCACGACCACCGCCGCCACCGCGACGCCATACCGCACGAGTCCGGAACGGCCGCTTGCCATAGTCAGCGCTCATAGGAACGCTGTCGCGAAGCTATGCCCGCGCGCCCGGAGCGTCAAGGGCGCTGAGAATCGATTACCATGACCCCCGTCATGGCTCGATCGATTGATTGGGGGCCCCGAAACGGCCCCCAAACCCCCAACGCTCGGGGCGCCCCGGCAAAGCCGTCGCGCCCCTCGATCTCGGTCGGCGTCGACGTCGGCGGGACCTTCACGGACCTGGTCGGCTGGTCCGGCGGCGCGCTCACCAGCTGCAAGGTGCCGACGACCACCGCGCGCCCGGCCGACGGCGTCCTCCAGGGGCTCGCGCGGCTGACCGGCGGCGAGCCTGTCGCCACCTCGCTCGCCCACGGGACGACCATCGTCACCAACGCGATCGTCGAAGGCCGGACCGCCGCGGTGGGCCTGGTGACCACGCGCGGCTTCCGCGACGTGCTCGAGATCGCGCGTCAGAATCGGACGCATCTCTACCGGCTGGACGCGCCGGCCAAGCCCGAGCCCCTGGTGCCGCGACGCTGGCGCGCCGAGGTCACCGAGCGCGTGGCCGTCGACGGCACCGTGCTCATCCCGCTCTCCCTCGACGACGTGCCCGTGATCGTCGAGCGCTTCGCGCGCGACGGCATCGAGAGCGTGGCGGTCTGCCTGCTTCACGCCTACGGCAACCCCGCCCACGAGCGCGCGCTGCGAGAAGCGCTGGGCCAGCACTTCCGCCACGTGACGATCTCGAGCGAGATCAACGCCGAGTTCCGCGAATACGAGCGCGCGTGCACGACCGTGCTCAACGCCGCGGTCATGCCGCTGGCCACGAACTACCTGGACGACCTGAAACACTCGCTGGCCGCGCGCAACGCCGACACGCGCCTGCACCTGCTCCACTCGGCGGGCGGCATGATGTCGGTGGCCGTCGCGGCGGCCCGTCCGCTCGCCATGGCCATGTCGGGACCCGCCGCGGGCGTGGCCGCCGCCGCCCACGTCGCGCGCACGCTCGGGATCGCGCGCGCGCTCGCCTTCGACATGGGCGGCACCACGACCGACGTCTGCCTGATCGCCGACGGGCTGCCCGAGACGGGCTCGCAGCGGCGCCTCGGCGAATATCCCCTGCGGCTGCCCATGGTCGCGGTCGAGTCGATCGGGGCCGGCGGGGGCTCCATCGCCCACGCCGACGCGGCGGGGGCGCTCAAGGTCGGCCCCCAGAGCGCGGGCGCCTCGCCCGGGCCCGCTTGCTACGGGCTGGGCGGCGAGGCCGCGACCGTGACCGACGCCAACGTCCTGCTCGGCTACCTGAATGTCGAGCGGACGTACGGCGGCGCGATCGATCTCGATCCCGACCGCGCGCGGGCCGCCATGGCGGCGCTCGCCCAGCGATGGTCGCTCGGCCTTCACGAAGCCGCGCATGGGGTGATCGAGATCGCCAACGCCAACATGTTGCGGGCGCTTCGCCTGGTCTCCGTGCAGCGCGGCCACGACCTGCGTGACTTCACGCTGATCGCGTACGGGGGCGCGGGGCCGATGCACGCGGGCGCGCTGGCTCGCCTGGCCGGCATCGCGCGCGTGGTCGTGCCCGCCCACTCCGGCGCGTTCTCGGCGCTGGGCTGCCTGGTCTCGCCGCTGCGTTACGACGCGGTCGTGACCCACCGGGCGCGTCTCGACGCCTGGGACGGCAAGCGCGCGGAGGACGCCTTCGGCGAGCTCGACGCGCGGTGCGTGACGCCGCTGCTGGACGAAGGCGTCGCGCGCGATCGCATCGCGCTCGCGCGGAGCGTCGACCTGCGCTATTCCGGGCAGAACTACGAGATCGAGATCGCCTGGGATCCCGACCTCGCGGCCCTGCGCGCGGCGTTCGAGACCCAGCACCGCCGGCTCTACGGCTACGCGACCGGCGAGAGCGTGGAGTGCGTGAACCTGCGCCTCACCGCGCGCGCCGTCGATCGCGGTCTCGAGCTGCCAGGCGTCGAGGCCACGGGCGCGCTGGCGCCGTCGGGCAAGCAGTGTGCGTTCTTCCGCGAGACCGGCGAGACCGCGATGCCGCGCTACCAGCGCGAGGCGTTCGGCGCGGGCCGCTCGGTCGACGGCCCCGCGCTCATCGAGGACGAGTGGTCGACGACGATCGTCTACCCCGGCCAGCGCTGCCACGGCGATCGCTTCGGCAACCTGATCCTGGAGGAGTCGCGGTGAGCTCCGTCCATCCGGTCACGCTCGAGGTCGTGCGCAACGCGCTCTACGCGATCGCCGAGGAGATGAGCGTGATCGTGATGCGCTCGGCCCGCTCGCCGCTGCTCAAGGAAGCCGGCGATCTCTCCTCGGCGCTGACCGACGCCGAGGGGCGGCTCATCGCGCAGGGCCGCGACATCCCCATCCACATGGGCGTGATGGGCTTCACGGTGAAGGAGCTGCTGAAGCGCGTGCCCGCTGAGAATCTGCGCGATGGCGACGTGTGGTTTCTGAACCTGCCCGAGGTCGGCGGCAATCATCTTCCGGACGTCAAGGCGGTAAGGCCGGTGTTCGCCGAGGGGCAGCTGGTGGCCTTCGCTATTAATTTAGCGCACTGGGCCGACATCGGCGGGGCCGTACCGGGGAGCTACGTGCCGTGGGCCACCGAGGCGCATCAGGAGGGATTGCGGATCGCGCCCATCCGGCTCTTCTCGGCGGCGGGGCCCGATCGCGAGAAGATCGAGTTCGTGCTCGCCAACGTGCGCGGGCGCGCCGAGCGCGAGGGCGATCTGTTCGCGCAGTTCGCGGCCGACGACGTGGCGGCCCGCCGCCTCGGCGAGCTGTTCGCGACCCACGGCGTCGCCACCGTGCAGGCGTGCTTCGAGCGCTTGCAGGGGGAGTCCGAGGAGCAGATGCGTGCCGCCATCCGCGCGCTGCCCGACGGAAGCTGGGAAGGCGAGGACTGGCTCGACGACGACGGCGTGGAGGCGCGCCCGATCCGGGTCAAGGTCCGCGTCACGGTCGCGGGCGACGAGGCGACGTTCGATTTCACGGGGACCGATCCGCAGGCGAAGGGGCCGGTGAACACCACCCGCTTCATCGCCTGCTCGTCCGTCTACTACGCGATGAAGGCGTTGATCGCGCCCGAGGTGCCGCCGAACGACGGCTGCTATCGCCCGCTGCGGGTGATCGTGCCGCCGCGCTCGGTGCTCGATCCCGATCCCGATCGCCCCGTGGTCGGCGGGAACCACGAGACCTCGCAGCGGGTCGTCGACGCGATCTTCAAGGCGCTGGCGCCCGTGCTTCCCGACCGCGTGGCCGCCGGCGGCACCACGACGTCAGGGGTGCTGATCTTCGGCGCGCGCGGCGACGACGGCCGCTGGGCCATCCTCTACGAGGTCCACGGAGGCGGCGAGGGAGCCACCGCGGCCATGGACGGCGACTCCGCCGTGCGCGTGCACATGTCCAACGTGATGAACACGCCGACCGAGGTGATCGAGGGCGAGTATCCGTTCCTGGTCGAGGAGCACGCGCTGCGCCCGGGCTCGTCCGGAGATGGACGCCGGCGCGGCGGGCTTGGCCAAATACGTGCGTACCGCGTGCTCGGCGACGAGATCACGCTGACCACCATGTTCGAGCGCCGGGTGATTCCTCCGTGGGGCCTGGCCGGCGGCGGCGACGGTGCGCCGTTCCGAGTCACGCTGCGCTCGGCCGACGGCGAGCGCGAGGTCTCGGGCAAGCAAACGCTCACGCTACGGCGTGGCGATCTCGTGCTCGTCGAGACGTGCGGCGGCGGCGGTTACGGCCAGCCGGCGGAGCGTGAGACCGAGCGTGTCGAGGCCGACCGGCGCGAGGGATACGTCGATTGAACAGGCTCCAGGGGCGCATCGCCATCGTCACCGGCGCCGCCAAGGGCCTGGGACGCGAGATCTGTCTCACGCTGGCGCGCGA
>Ga0193725_1000013_pt1 | contig 60002 bp, 59 predicted proteins | sample H2a2metaG_FD_143058 | JGI IMG/M metagenome (GOLD analysis project Ga0193725, IMG submission 143058) | Soil microbial communities from a riparian zone of the East river system, Colorado, United States - H2a2 | ecosystem: Environmental > Terrestrial > Soil > Riparian zone | place: USA: East River... | reverse complement strand
AGATCCCCGCGTTGTTCACCAGGATGTCGATCCGGCCGAACGCGGCGAGCGCCTGCTCGACCATCGCGGCCAGGTCCTTGCGCGAGGTGACGTCGGTGACCACGGCCAGCGCGCGCCGGCCCAGCGCGCGCACCTGATCGGCCGTGAGCTCGGCGCTGGCGCGGTCCAGCTCGGCGACCACGACGTCGGCGCCCATGCGGGCCAGCTCGAGGGCGGTGGCGCGTCCGATGCCGCGCCCCGCCCCGGTGACGATCGCCACCTGTTCTTGCAGTTCCATGGTTCCTCCTATGCGGGTCGGAGTCCCAAAGCCTGACGGCCGAATTGTTCGGCCCACACGTCCCACGTCAGCGCGGCGTGATGCGACGCCGCGTGGGCGTCGCGGTGAAAGCGCTGGATCGGCTCCGACTCCATCACCGCGCGGGCGCCGCTGCCCTCGAACAATCGGTTGACGGCCTGCACGCAGAGCTTGGCCACGAACGCCTTGTCGCGACGGTAACGGGCGCGATCGGCGTCGCTCGGTGACTCGCCGCGCGCGGCCATGCCCAGCAGCTCACGGACGTCGTGCATCTGGAGCGCGCGGGCCGCGTCGACTTCCGCCGACGCCTCGGCCAGGCGCAGCTGGAGCGCCGACGATTCCGCGGTCCGCCCTGGCGTCGACGAGCCGCGCACGCGCGCGGTGAACTCGTCGACCGCGCCCTGGGCGATCCCGACCACCGGCGCCGAGAGATCCCAGCCCGTCATCGCCCGGAGCGGCACGCGGTAGCTCAGGCGCCGGTGCAGCTCCCAGCCCGTCCAGTCGCCGTCGCCGGCCCGGTTGGGATCGAGGGCGCGATACGCGGGGACGAAGACGTCCTCGACCACCACGTCGTTGCTGCCGCTGCCGCGCATCCCCGAGGCGAACCACGTGTCCACGATCTCGACGTCCGACCTTGGCAGCAAGTACCACATGAGCGTGCCGGGACCGGCGCCCGGCGTGGCCACCATCACCCACGACGCGACGTCGCTGCCGCTCGAGAAGCTCCACCGCCCGGAGACCCGGAAGCCGCCGCTCACCGGCTCGGCCTTGCCGCGAGCCGGGTTGAGGCCGCTGGAGAACACGGTGTCGGGTCCGGTCGCGAAGAGATCATCCTGCGCGCGCTCGGAGAAGTGGCCGATCCACCAGTTGTGAATCGTCCACAGCCCATAGCACCACCCGGTCGACCCGCAGCCACGGCCCAGCTCCCAGGCGACCTCGTAGGCCACGTCCACTTCGAGGCCGTTGCCGCCGTAACGGCGCGGGTTGCCGATGCGGATGAGCCCGGAGGCGATGAGGTCCTTCACGGTCTCCGGGAGAATCTGGCGGAGCTGCTCGGTCCGCGCGGCGCGCTCCTTGAGCACGGGCACCAGGTCGGCGGCCGCACGCAGGGCGTCCTCGCGACTCACGGATTCCATCGCCACCTCCCTTCCCGCGGGGATCGTACTATGATCTGCCATGCAGTATCATGGGCTGGCCGTTGGTCGTGGGTGGCGACGATGATGACCTATAATCAGCTACGGACGTTTCTCGCCGTGGTTCGGGCGGGCAGCCTCACCAGGGCCGCCCGCGAGCTGAGGGCGAGCCAGCCCACCGTGAGCCTGCAGCTGCGCGCCCTCCGCCGCTCGCTGGGAGCCGTGCTCATCGAGCGCCCCGACAGCGGCTTCCGGCTGACCCCGGCCGGGGAAAAACTCCGGCGTTACGCGGAAGAGACGCTCGGCGGTCTGCGCACGCTCGAGCAGGACATCGCCGCCCTCAAGGGCACCCTCGCCGGACCGCTGGTCCTCGGGCTCACGTTCATCCTCAGCGGCCACGTGCTGTCCACTCCGCTGTCCCGGTTTCGCGCGCAGTTCCCCGCCGTCGACATGCGGGTGCACGTCGACCTCCCGGAACCGCTGCTGGCCAGCGTCGGCGGCGGCGCGCTGGACGTGGCCTGTTACCTTCGCGTGCGGACGCCGCCCGGCCTCACCGTGGAGCTGCTGGGGAACGAGGAATTCGCCCTCATCGCCTCGCCCAAGCATCCCCTGGCCGGCCGTCGGCGCATCACGCCGCAGGAGCTGAGCGAGTACCCGTTCGTGGCGATGACCTCGATGCCGATACGCGAGCTGCACGAAGAGAAGCTGCACGCGGCCGGAGTGAAGCCGCGCACGCTCGTGGAGACGCGCAATCACGACGCCGTCATCCGCCTCGTGGAGGCCAACGCCGGCTATGCGCTGCAGATCAAGCCGCTGGTCGCCAACGAGCTCGCCACGGGCCAGCTCGTCGCCCTCAACCTCGAGGGGCCGCCCCTCCTCGCCGACGTGGTCGCGGCCTTCGTGACCCGTCCGGTCGTCTCGCCGCTCATCCACGGACTCGTGGGATTTCTCCGGGCCGAGCTCGCCCGCGGTCACCGGGACGCGCCGCGCGACGAGCGGGCGCCGCGGGAGTCGGAACGGCGAGCGGACGGCGCACACGCCCGGCGACGATCGCGGGCCTGAGTCGGCGCCCGCCCGCGGGGTCAGATCATTCCTGCCACGTGCTCGTGATGGCGTCGGCCGCCACCACCGACGCGAAGTGCAGATCGATGTTCGTGAGGGCCGCCCGGTGCAGGTCATCGTCGCGGGCCGCGGTGCAATCGCTCACCACGACCACGTAGTAGTCGCGCATGAAGGCGTCGCGGGCCGCGCCCTCCACGCACACGTTCGTGGCCACCCCCGCCAGCACGATCGTCCGGATGCCGAGGCTGCGGAGCAGCACGTCGAGATCGGTGCCGTGAAACGCGCTGTACCGGCGCTTGACGATGACCGGCTCGCCGGGTTGGGGCGCGACTTCGTAGAGCTCGGCCCCCCACGTCCCCGGACGGCACACCGGGATGACCTGGCCGTACAGCCGAATGAACCGCTCGCGATCGGAGCTGGAGAGGTAGGCCTCGCCATAACCGGCCTTGACGAAGATCACCGGCACGCGGGCCCGGCGGGCTTCGCCCAGGAGCTGATGGAGGTGCGGCATCATCGCCTGGATCCGGGTGGTGTCGCCTCCCGTCCGGTCGTAGAAGCCGCCCACCGCGCAGAAGTCGTTCTGCACGTCGATGACGACCAGCGCGGTGTGGTTGGGATCGACCTTCTGGGCGAGCGTCACCAGCAGGTCCTCCTCGCGGATCATGGCTTCCACACCATCGTCTTCACGTCGAAGGCCGTGGTCAGCCCCTGGCCCGCGGCCAGCTCCACGTTGGCCTGCAGGCTCTCGACGTTGAACTCGGTCGCGAACACCGGCAGGGTCATGCGCTCGACCAGCTCGGGGCGCACGCCCGAGAACTTCGAGACCCAGCTCAAGCGCTCCTCCTTGGGGCCCTCGTTCATGAAGGCGGTGGCGCGGTCGACGGCGCGCTTGAATCGGCGCGCGGTGTCGGCGTTGGCGCGTAGCCAGCCGTCGGCGGCCACGTAGGCGCTGATGTCCATGCCGGGGGCCGTGAGGTGGTAGGGATTGGCGAGCACGCGGACCTTCCCTGACTGGCTCATGACCGTTTGAAACGGCTCGACGAGCCAGCCCGCGTCGATCCTCTTGTTGATCAGGGCATCGCCGACGTTCGGCAGCGGCAGCTCCAGGAACTGAACCGACTTGGGATCGACCCCGTTCTTCCGCAGCCAGGCCGTGGCATGGATGTGGTTCACGCTGTTGATCAGGCCGACCGACACCCGCTTTCCCACCAGGTCCGCGGGGCCGCGGATGGAATCGTCGGCGCGGACGAAGATCGCCGACGCATCGGGCGGACCGCTGCGCGCCCGGCAGTTGGCCACCACGAACGACACGTCGATGCCGTTGCCGCGGGCGAGGATCGCCTCCAGGATCCCGGTGCTGCCGAACTCCACGCTGCCCCCAACGACCGCCTGCACCGCCACGCCGCCCTGCGCCACCATCGTCCACGTGACGTTGAGATTCTCCTCGGCGAACCATCCTTTTTCCCTGGCGATCAGGAGCGGGGTGAAGTTGGTCAGGGGCACGGCGGCCACGCGGACGGGAGTCGCGGGCGGCCTCTGCCCGGCGGCGATGCCCAGCGGGGCGGCCAGCATGGCCAGGCAGACGCCGGCGAGCAGGTGGCGCATCCGGGCGTTCTGGCGCATGGCGATTCTCCTCTGCGACCGCTCTCCGTGGTGGCGTCGGACGAGCCGTGACTCGGCCAGGGAGAACACGCGGCTCCGAAGATAGCCGAAGACGCCCCGCGTGAACAGGCCGCCCGCGGCGGTGATCGTTCTCTCAGCGCCGGGCGCGCAAGATCTCGCGAGCGGCGTTGCGACCGGGCACCCCCATGACGCCGCCGCCGGGATGGGCGGCGGCCCCGCACAGGTACAGGCCGCGCACGGGCGTGCGATAGCCGGCGTGACCGGGGACGGGACGGAACGCGAAGAGCTGGCTCGGCGTCATCGCGCCCTGGAAGATGTTGCCGCCGGTCAGGTTGAACGTGCGCTCCAGATCGAGCGGGGTGAGCACCTGGCGCGCGAGGACGGAGCGGCTGAAGTTCGGCGCGTACTCGTCGAGCAGCGCGAAGCACCGGTCCGCGAAGTCCTCCCGCAGGTCGTCCCAGGTCTTGTCGCGCAGCGCGTACGGCGCGTATTGCACGAACATCGACATCAGGTGTCGGCCGGCGGGAGCCACGGTTTCGTCGACCACCGATGGGATCGTGCACTCCAGGACAGGGCGTTCGGACGGCCGGCCGTACTTGGCGTCGTCGTAGGCCCGCTCGATGTAGTCGAGGTCGGGACAGACGTGGATGGTGCCGCGATGCTGGGGTCCGGGCTCGCGGCCGGGACACGCCAGGAAATCCGGCAGCTCGCTCAGGGCCACGTTGATCTTGAGCGACGCGCTCTCGTAGCTGATCCGGTCGACGGCCGCGAGGAAGTCCGCCGGCAGCGCCCCGGGCTCGAGCAGCCGGCGGAAGGTCACGTGGGCGTCGGCGTTGCTCGCCACGATCGGCGCCCGATACTCGTCGCCCCCGCCCAGCGCGACGCCGGTGACGCGCCCGCCGCTCACGACGATACGGCTGACGTCGGCCTCGCAGCGGATCTGTACGCCGAGGTCGCGGGCGGCGCGCGCGAGGGCCTGGGTGAGACCGCCCATGCCGCCGCGCACGTAGCCCCACACCCCGCGCTTGCCGCCGGTCTCGCCCATCACGTGATGCAGCAGCACGTAGCCGGTACCGGGCATCGACGGGCTCGCCATCGCGCCGATGATGGCGTCGGTGGCCAGCGTCGACTTCAGCTCGGTCGATTCGAACCAACGGTCGAGGATGGTCCGGGCCGGACCGGTGAGCAGCTCGATGGCCTCCGACGCGCCGGCGCCGAGGCGGCGAAACGAGCGGCCGAGCGAGAGCAGGCCGAGGAGATCGCGAACGCCCGGCCGCAGCACGTCGGGCGGCGTCATCGTGAGCGTGGGCTCGACGAACGAGGCCACGCGATCGAGGGTGGCCTCGTAGTCCGGATAGCGCTCGGCGTCACGGGCGCTGAACTTCGAGATCTCGCGCCGGTTGAGCGCGGCATCCGATCCCATGAGCAGGAAGCGGCCGTCGGGATATGGGGTGAACGACGAGGGCTGGCGCGGCAGCACCTCGAAGCCGTAGCCGGCCAGCCCGAGATCCCGCACGATGTCGGCCTGAAAGAGGCTGTTCACGTACGCCGCGGTCGAGACCTTGAAGCCGGGAAAGACTTCCTCGGTGACGCAGGCCCCGCCGACCACGGCCCGCCGCTCCAGCACGAGGACACGCAGCTTCGCCCGCGCCAGGTAGCACGCGGTCACCAGCCCGTTGTGGCCCGCGCCCACCACGATCGCGTCGTATGCACCGGCGCCCATGACTGCATTATCATCGGGCTGTCGATGGGACGCGACGCTCCGATCTTCCTCATCCGCCACGGCGAGACCGAAGGCAACGCCGCGCGGATCGTCCAGCTACCGGACGCCGCGCTCTCTCCGCGTGGCGTCGCCCAGGCCGAGCGGCTGGGCCGCCGTCTCGCGAGCGAGGGCATCGCGCTCATCCTGTCGAGCGATCTGCAACGCGCGGTCACCACGGCCGAGGCCGTCCGTCGCGGCACCGGAGCGCCGATCGCCTTCGATCCCCTGCTCCAGGAGCGCAACTTCGGCGCGCTCCGCGGCACGCCCTACTCCCAGCTCGATTTCGATCTCTTCGCGCCCGACTACGAGCCACCCGAGGGCGAGAGCTGGCCGACGTTCCACGCGCGCGTCGATCGCGCCTGGGAGGCGATCCGGACCCGCGCCGCCGCAACCGACGGCCCGCTCGCGGTCATCACCCACGGCCTCGTCTGCCGCTCGATCGCCGCGCGCCACGTCGTCCTCCCCAACGGCGTCACCGCCCCCGAGCGCTGGGAGAACACGTCGGTGACGATTCTCGACGGCCCGATCCCCTGGCGCGTCCGCCTCCTCAACTGCGCCACCCACCTGTCCGACCACGAGACATCGACCAACGCCACCGCCGTTTGATCATCTCGTTCGCCCGGACTTCGCCCGCGCACGGGACCTCCGAGCTAAGAAAAAATGCGCTGCTTCAGGCGGCGGGGGACCCAGGCGGACAGGGTGCGGGCGGTGCGGGCGAGCGCGTCGAGCGAGCGTTCGCTGGCCGGCCAGTAGCGCAGGACCAGGTCGCGGTCGACGTAGTTGAGGACGCCGTCGAGGACGACGGCGGCGAGCAGGAGATCGTCGACGTAGCCGAGGAACGGGATGAAATCGGGGATCAAGTCGATGGGGCTCGCGAGGTAGACGACGGCGGCGGCCAGCGCGATCTTCACCCCTCGCGGCAGCGACGGGTCGCGCACGAGCCGCGCGAGCATGGCGGCCAGCGCGGGCAGCGCGCGCAGCAGCCTGATCATTCCAGGCTTTCGGCCACCAGCTCGCTGATGTCCTTTACTTGTAATCGGTCCTCGGCGCCCACGACCTTGCGGCCGAGGTCGACCATCGCGAGACAGAACGGACACGCGGTACCGATCACGTCGGGCTTGACCTCGAGGGCCTCCTCGACGCGGATGATGTTCACGCGCTTCTTGGACGGGACCTCCATCCACATGTGACCGCCGCCGCCGCCGCAGCAGAGCCCGCGCTCGCGGTTGCGCGGCATCTCCACGAGTCGCAGGCCGGGAACCGCGCGCGCGACGTCGCGCGGGGCTTCCATGATCCCGTTGTAGCGTCCGAGGTAGCACGAGTCGTGGAAGGCCACGGTGGCGTCGAGACGCTTCTTGGGCGTGATCCGGCCTGACGCGATCAGCCCGCGGATCACCACCGAATGGTGCAGGACCTCGTAATCGCCGCCGAACTGCGGGAACTCGTTCTTGATCGTGTTGAAGCAGTGCGGACAGTGCGTGATGACCTTCCGGAACTTGTACCGGTTGATCGCTGCCACGTTTTCCCCCTGGACAGTCTGGTAGAGATACTCCTCGCCCAGGCGGCGGCCGACCTCGGCGTGGCAGCGCTCCTCCTGCATGACCCCGAAGCTGACGCCGGCGGCCTTGAGGATCTTCACCACCGAGCGGGCGATCGCTTGATTGCGCTTGTCGTACGACGCCGAGCAGCCGACCCAATAGAGGTATTCGACTTCCACGCCGGGCTCCATCACTGGCACGTCGAGCCCTTCCGCCCACGCCAGTCGCTCGCCCGCCGGCAGGCCCCACGGGTTGCCCGCGCGCTGGATGTTCTGGAGCGACTGGGGCGCCGTCGACGGGAGCGCGCCCTCGGACAGGGTCAGGTAGCGGCGCAGGTCGATGATGGTGTCGACGATGTCGATGAAGGCTGGGCACTCCTGCACGCACGCCATGCACGTCGTGCACGCCCACAGCTCCTCGGCCTGGATGAGCGTGCCGTGGATCGGTCCGGGCAGCTCGCCGTGCATGTGGCGCTTGAGCTTGACGATGATCTGCTTGGGCGAGAGCGCCGTCCCCGCCAGGTACGCGGGGCACGCGGCCTGGCAGCGTCCGCACTCGACGCAGGCGTCGAAGTCGAGCCGCCGTTTCCACGAAAACTCCTCGAGCTTGGAGATGCCGAAGGTCTCGGCTTCCTCGATGTTCTCGATCTTGGGGATGGCGCCGCGCGGGGTCAGCTTCGAGAAGAAGATGTTCAGCGGGGTCGAGATCAGGTGCATGAAGTACGAGTGCGGGATGATCGCGATGAAGCCGAGCGCGATCACGGCGTGGAAGAGCCAGGTGCCGAGATGGGTCGCGCGGAGCGCGCCCTCCGACATGCCCGCTGCCAGCATCGCCTGCCCCAGCGCCCACCCGACCGGCGACCACGCCGCCCACGGCGGCTTCACCGCGGCCAGGCGACAGGCCTCCATCACGAAGCCGGTGAGGTTGATCACGAAGAGGAGGGCCAGCACGTTGGCGAACGACGCGGTGGGATCGATGCGGTGCGGACGCACCACGAAGCGTCGCCACACCGCCATGCCCAGTCCGATCACGAAGAAGAGCCCGAAGAGATCGAGCACGGTCTCGTAGAAGAGATAGAACCAGCCCCTGAGGATCTTCACGCCGAAGAGGGGCAGCGTGATGTCGTAGTCGATGGTGGCGAGCACGGTCCCCATGAACAGCGCGAGGAAACCCCAGAACATGGTCGCGTGCATGACGCCGGGATAGGCCTGCGAGAGCGTGCGGACCTGACCGAGCGCGTGCTTGGCCACGAGCTTCAGGCGCTCGGGAACGCGATCGAAGCGGTCCTCGGGCCGTCCGGCCCGCCAGAGGGCGATGCGCTTCCACAGACCGTGAGCGAAGACGGCGAGCGCGATCGTGGCGCCCACGTACAGCGCGATCTGCGCCCACGGCGGAACGTTCCAGAAGGTGTCGCGGAAGGGGATTGGCGGGGTCATGAGTCTCCCAACGATATCATGCGCTTGAGGATGCTCTCGGCGGCGGAGTACGGGTCGACCACGCCCTCGGCGACGTCGTCGAACGTGCGCGCGAGATCGCCCGAGCGGAGCTTGCGCTCCACGCTGGCCGTGAACTCCTCGACCAGCAAGCGCGACAGCTCCACCCGCCGGCGCTGCCGCCGGCGCTCGGCGAGCGCGCCGGTCGTCTCCAGCGCCGCGCGGTGGCGACGGATCTCGCGGAGCACCTCGCCGGTCCCCACGTCGTTCTGAGCCTCGGCCGACAGCACGGGAATCTCCCAGTCGATGTCGCGGGGGCCGGTGGTGCCGGTGTATTGCAGGTGCGCGGTGAACGCCAGCTCGGCCATCAGCGCGGGAGCGCCGGGGCGATCGGCCTTGTTCACCACGAAGACGTCGGCTGCCTCCAGCAGCCCGGCCTTCATCGCCTGCACCGCGTCGCCGGCCTCGGGCACCAGCACGACCACGGTCGTGTCGGCGAGCTTCATGATGTCCAGCTCGGTCTGGCCGACGCCGACCGTTTCGATGAGGATCCAGTCGAACCCGAACGCGGCCAGCAGCTTGATGACCTGACCGGTGGCGCGCGCGACGCCTCCAAACGCGCCCCGCGTCGCCATGCTCCGGATGAACACGCCCGGATCGAGGGTGTGCGCCTGCATGCGGATGCGATCGCCGAGCACCGCGCCGCCCGTGAACGGACTGGACGGATCCACGGCCACGATCCCCACCGTCTGTCCCTCGCCGCGCAGCGCCGCCGTGAGTCGGTCGACGACCGTGGACTTGCCCGCTCCCGGAGGACCCGTCACCCCGACCACGTATCCGCGCTGAGCCCGCGCATGCACGGCGCGCATGATCTCCGGCACCGCCGCGCTCCGATTCTCGACCAGCGTGATCAGCCGAGCGAGGGCCAGACGATCTCCGCCCAGCATCCGCTCGACCAGAGTTGCGGGATCGACTCGCGTTGTCATGAGGATGGGGCGCCGCCTGAGCGGCGCCCGAATTCTAACAAACTGGCGATGGGAGGGGGCCGGAGAGGCCCCCTTCCACGTACTAACCCTTGCTGGGTGCCGGCGGCGGCGGAACGCGGAACGGCGTGTGGCAGGAGCCGCACGCCTTGCGGCCGAAGTCCTTCACCAGCGCATCGGTCGCTTCCTTGTTGCTGGTCTTGGCGGTGTCGCGCAGCTTGCCGGCCTCCATCTCGAAGTTCTTGGCCGAGGCCTCGAATTCCGGCCACTTCTCCCAGATCTCCTTCTTCGCGGCCGTCTTGCCCTCGAGCGAGCCCGGCGGGAACAGCGGCGTGATCTTCTTGGCGTTCTGCGCCATCGTGTCGGCCTCGGTGGCCACGCCCGCCAGATCACCAGCCTTGGCCTTGGCCTGAGCGCCCTTCCACGCCTCGCCGTTGGCCTTCATGAGCTTCTGTCGCTCGGCCACCGCTTCGCCGGGAGACATCTTGGCCGTCTCCATGCTCGCGCAGCCGACCGCGATGACCACGGCCAGACCTCCCAGAGCTACCGTCGTCCTCAGTGCGGATCGCTTCATCGTCTCTCCTTTCGGTGGGTGCTCGATGCGTTCACCGCTTCACTTCTTGGGCTGCTCGACCCTGTTCTTGACGGGCGGAACGGTCTTGAGGAACTTCGCGATGGCCAGCCGATCGGCCTTCGTCAGGTCCTTGTATCCGGCCAGCGTGCCCTCGATGACCTCCGCCATGAGCCCGCCGGCCACGTCGCCGTCGGGTTTGTTGCCGGAACCGAGATACTCCGCGATCTCTTCCTCCGACCACTTGCCGATGCCGGTCTCGGGATCGGGCGTGATGTTGGGCATGGCCGCGCCCTCCGGCCCCTTGGCGTTGCCGCCGAGGAAGCGGGAGTTGTCGGTGGCCTGCGTCAGCGTGCGCGGGCTGTGGCACTCCCCGCAATGCGCGACCGCGCGCACCAGGTATTCCCCGCGGGCCGCGCCGGTGGTCGGCGCCGCGGCCGGCGGGTTCTCGCGCGGAGCGAACGCGGCGAGCCAGGCCGGAAGCGCGATGCTCTCGAACAGCGGGACCAGCTTCTTCGGCGGCGTGGGCCGGTTGACCGGGGGCACAGTGCGCAGGAACGACACCAGCACTCGCAGATCCTCGGCCGCCATTCCGTTGAAGACCGTGTAGGGATGGACGGGGACGAGGCGCTCGCCGTTCGGCCGGCGGCCGAGTCGGGTGGCCGTGATGATCTGCTCGTCCGTCCAATTGCCGATCCCCGTCTTCGGATCGGGCGTGATGTTGCTGGAGTAGACGGTCCCGAACGGCCCCTCGTACTTGCGCCCGCCGCTGTTGGGCGGCTTCGGCGGGTTGCCGGACTCCGTGTGGCAGCCGCAGCCGCCGGTGGCGCCGAACACGTACTTGCCGCGGGTGATCTCGGCAGGCGTGGGGGCGGCGCCGCCGACGGGAAGCGCCAGCAGCCCGATGACGGCTCCGACGGCCAGCGTGAGCAGGGCGAGCAACGACACGGTCTGGCGGGATGTCATGGAAGCACGGACCTAACTCCTGGCGTGCAGGTTTGGTTCCCGCCAGCGGCGCGCTCCGCGTCTATCGCCACTTGCCCTTGATTCGAGGCTCCTGGCTCGCCTCCGACACCCGCGCCCCGGCCGCGGACACCAGCGCCTCCATCACCAGCGCGTCTTCGCCGGTGTCGTAGTAATAGCCGCGACGGCGGCCGACCACGCGAAAGCCGAACGATTCGTAGAGCGGGATCGCTTCGGTGTTGCTGGGTCGGACCTCGAGCAGGACGATCCGGGTCGCCGCCACGCGGGCTCGGGCGAAGACGCTGTCGAGCAGCGCCCGCGCGATGCCCCGCCGGCGCGCCTCGGGATGCACGGCGACGTTGGTGACGTGCAGCTCGTCGGCGACTTCCCACAGACAGAGGTAGCCGACGATCCGGGCCTCATCGCGGGCGACCCAGCAGCGCGCGACCTGGTTCTGCTCGAGCTCGTAGAGGAACGCGCCGCGCGACCACGGCATCGAGAACGACGCGCGCTCGATGACGAGCACCTCCGGCAGATCGGCCGGAAGCATCCGCTCAATGGACAGTGACGGCATGGCGCTTCAGCTCGGCCTCCGGGGACCGCAGATAGAACGGGGACAGCTCGCTGGCCGACACGACCTGGCCGGCCTGGAATCGCGCGAGCCCCAGCACGCCCACCGCGGCCGGCGATGGTGTCCGCCGATGGGGCGGGGCCATGCGGGCATGGCGCGAGGCCACCGCGCGGGCGCCGTCGCCCAGCAGGATGCTCGGCTCGGTGAGACGCGCGGCGAGCTCTTCGGGCGCCAGCGCCAGGTAATCCCACTCCTGCCGCATCGTGGCCCCGTCCCAGCGGTACCGCGAGCAGTAGACCTCGTTCCTGCGCGCGGCGAGGACCGGGCACACGGGGAGCGCCGCGAACGGCAGCGAGGCGGCCAGCGCGTCGAGGGTGGGCACGGCGGCCACGCTGAGGCCGAGCGCCCACGCCAACCCCTTGACCGCGCTGAGCCCGATGCGCAGGCCCGTGAAGGAGCCGGGGCCGACGGCGACGGCGAGCCCCTCGAGCGACGCAGTCGTCCATCCCGCGTCGCCGAGGAGACGATCGATGGCGGGCATCAGCCGCTCGGAGTGCGTGATCCGAACGTCGAGGAGATACTCTCCGATCACCTGCTCGCCGTCGAGGAGCGCGACGCCGCCGGCGAGGGTCGAGGTTTCCACCGCCATCAGTCGCACGGCAGCCAGTCTAGCATGTGGTCTAATGATCGAAAGGAGGAGGATCGGATGAGCGCCGCCCCGAGCAAAGATCCCAACGTCGTCGAGACCGAGGTCCGCGAGAAGATCCATCTGGAGATCCTCAAGCGCACCGGCGCCTATCACTCGAACGATCACATCCTCCTTCCCTCCGGCCAGCACACCAGCGAGTACATCGAGAAGACGCTGGTCACGACCGAACCGTCGTTCACGGAAGGGCTGGGCGCCGTCATCGCCAAGCACTTCGCGGCGTGGCCGGTGGACGTGGTGCTGTCGACGGGCCCGGCCGCGCTGATCCTCTCGCACTGCGTGGCCCGCGCCCATCCCTCCCGTCCGGTAGTCATCTACGGAACCAAAGGGCTCTCCGGCGGCAAGCGGCGGGTGAGCCTGCCCGTCGAGTTCCAGCGGCTCATCCGGGCCGGCACCCACGTCCTGCTCATCGAGGACCTCGTCTCCACCGGGACCACGCTCAACCTGTTGATCAGCCTGGTCGAGCAGCTCGGGGGACACGTGGTCGGAGCCGGCTGTCTCTGGCGCCGGACGTCGGTGGAGCTGAACGACAAGCCGGTCTTCAGCCTCGTGAGCAGAGACTTTCCCACTTATTCCCCTGACGATTGCCCGTACTGCCGCCGGGGCGTCCCGCTCAACGAGGAGTTCGTCCGTCGCCGCGCGCATCGGCGGCCCTCGTCCGTGCAGGAGTCTCGGCCCTCCTGACCGACCGACGCCTGCCCCGCGCGCGGCGGTGGATCAATCGCGCCCTGCGGGCACTTTTCTTGCTGCCCGCTCTGACATGATCGTCCGACTCACCTCGCTCGCGATTGCGCTCGTGTGTGCCGCCCTCTCGATCCCGCACGCGGTCGACGCCGAGACGGTTCGGGTGATGTTCCAGGAAGGCGTGACGCGAGCGTTCCCGGTCGTTCGATCGCTGACCGGCCAGAAGCTGGCTCAGGGCGATCTGGTCCAGGTCGCGCGGGGCGACGTGGTCGATAGCCGGATGACGTTCCGCTTCACCGACGGCTCGCTCTACGACGAGCACGTGGTCTTCTCTCAGGCCGGCGTCTTCAGTCTCCTGCGCTATCGCCTCGTGCAGCGCGGACCGTCGTTTCCGGAGACCCTGGACGCGTCGATCGACCGCGAGCACGAGCGCTACGAGGTCCGCTACCGCGCCGACGAGGAAAGCCCCGAGCAGCTCTTGACCGGTCGCTTCGCGCTGCCCCCCGACGCGTACAACGGGATGCTCTCGCTCCTGCTCAAAAACCTGCCCGCCGACGAGAGCGCGATCGTGCAGGTGGTGGCCTTCACGCCGAAGCCGCGCCTGGTGAAGCTCCAGCTCCTGCCCCTCGGCAACGATCCGGTGCCGGTCAGCGACTCTCCGATGCGGGTGATTCGCTGGGCGATCCGTCCCCAGCTGGGCCTCTTCGCGTCCCTGCTCGTGGCCGACATCCCCGACGCCCACTGCTGGATCCTGCCCGGCGACGCCCCCGCCTTCCTGAAAGCCGAAGGGCCCCTGTACTTCCAGGGGCCCATCTGGCGAATCGAACCGAATTGACCGACATGGGGAGCCTAGCCACGGGCCCCCCAAACCCCCCGAACGCTCGGACGGCCCCGGGGAACCCGGGGCCGTCCTCGATATCACGGCGGCTGTTGTCGCGGGGCTACGCGGCTTCCCAGAGACCTTCGGCGACTCCGGCGGTCTTGTAGGCCTCGCGGATGCGGTCGAGGTTCTTGGTGAAGAGCAGCCCGATGCGGGCGAACGGCTCGAAGACCGGCCCCTGCCCGCCGATCAGCGGGAAGTTGATCTTGGGGTGCTTGCCGATCTGCGACTGGAGCGCGGTGCTCACCGCGGTGAGCCGCGCGTAGAACTCCTCGCGCTCCTTCTCCGCGCGCTTGACGATCGGGGTGATCACGCAGTCGACGGTCTGGCGCGCGAGCGAGCTGGCGCCCTCCATCGCGGCCTCGGCCAGCGGCACCACCGTGACCCCCAGCTCGCCGAGGAAGCGCTGGAGCAGCCGTCCGATCGAATCCTGGAGCAAGAGCTCCGGCAGACCGACCGTCTTGAATGACACGCGGCCGAGCTGCTCTCGCTCGTTGAAGAGCTGGCCCTTGAGCCAGTCCACGTGGGCCCGGTTCTCGGGGTCCTTCCACCAGTCCCGGATCATCTTCTTGCCGTAGTAGCGGATGGCCGCGTAGTACTTGTCGCCGGTCAGGAGCTTACCCAGGATGCTGCGCCACGAGTAGAACTTCGCCATCGCGTTCAGCGCCCCGACCTGCAGCTCGTAGGGCGACATCCGCCGCGGCTGGTGGACGACGTGGTGGCCGTCGTAGAACTGCCAGTTGCGGCTGACCACGTACTTCTCGCCGCGGGCGTAGATGCCGTCCCAGTCCGGCGAGCCGGGGATCGGGGTGAGGATCATGAACTGGATGGAGTCGATGTCGTGCTTGAGCGCGAACTCGGCGGTGGCGTCTAGGACGTCCACCTCGTCCTCGTCCGAGCCCACCACGAACATCCCGTGGATGCGGATCTTGTGGGCGTGGAAGAGGTCGATGGCGCGCTCGATCTTGGCCAGGTCCTGCTTCTTCTGGAAGAGCTTGAGCGTGCGCGGGTTGATGGACTCGAAGCCGACGTAGACGTTGAAGCAGCGCGAGTCGCGCATGAGCTGGAGCAGCTCGGGGTCGTCGACGGTCTCCGTGCGGACCTGGGCCCCCCAGTCCGGGGTCAGGTCGCGCTCGATCATCCCCCGCAGCAGCTCCTTCACCCGCTTCTTGTTGGCGGTGAAGATGTCGTCGGCGAAGAACGTGTACATGTTGCCGCGATGCGTCTCCAGCTCCTCCAGCACGCGGGGGATCGAGTGGGTGCGGAAGGCGTGACCGTACATGCCAGGCACCGAGCAGAACGTGCACGAGAACGGGCAGCCCCGCGAGGTCGCCACCGAGATGACCCCGCCCGGCTTCCAGCCGGTGATCAGGTGATAGTCGGGGATGGGGTTGACGTCGAGGTTGGGGATCTTCGGGCGCTCGGGGTTGTTCACCAGGTGCCCGTCGACGAGGTACGAAAGGTTCTGGATCTTCTCGACCCCGTGGCCGGCCTGGATGGCGTCGACCAGCTCCTGGAAGGCGAACTCCCCCTCGCCGCGGACCACGAAGTCCGCGTGCTCGAGGCCCTCCTCGGGCAGGAAGCTGGTGTGGGTGCCACCGAGCACGGCGATGCCGCCGGCCGCGCGCACGGTGTCGGCGAGCCGGTACGACTGGGGCGCCGTCGAGGTGATCGCGGAAATCGCCACGAGGTCGGCCGACAGCACCTCGTTCATGTCGACGTCGTGGATGTCCTCGATGTACACGCGCACGTCGTAGCCTTTGGCGCGCATGATGGTCGCGAGCAAGACCGAGCCGAGCCGCGGGATGGTGACCCGGCTGTAGATGTGAAGATGCGTCGAGCTGGGCTCCACGAAGACGAGTTTTTTGAGTGCGCGCTTCATCGGTGAGCTCTCCCCGAGGAGTGAGTTGACCGCTGGACGTTGGCGAGACCCTACCATTCGACCTTGGGAGTGTCAAACTCCATGCCGTCAGACCGCACGCCCTAGATGTAGGGGCAGCGACACCGTCACGCCCCCGTATATGGGATTTTGCCCTTGACAGGCCGCGACACCGCCACTAGCATGCCCGGGACAGCACCCGAACCGGGAAGGGGGTGAGACGATGGCGAAGAAGAAGGCGGCCAAGAAGAAGAAGAAGTAGGCGCCCCTGCGGCGCTCGGCCCTGTCGGCCTCCCGTTCCGGCAGGGCCGCACTATCTGGAGCGCTATTTGGGCCGGACGGCGGGACGCGGCTTGGTGGGCGGGCCCGGCTTGTCGGTCTTGAGCAGGCCCTTGACCTCGTCCATGAACTGATTGATGTCCTTGAACTGGCGGTAGACCGAGGCGAAGCGGACGTAGGCCACCTGGTCGAGCCGCTGCAGGTGTTCCATGACCATGTCGCCCAGCTCCAGGCTCGAGATCTCCTTCTCCGCGCGCTCGTGCAGCTTGGCCTCGATGTCGGCGACCACGTCGTCGACGGCCGGCACCCCCACCGAGCGCTTCTCGCACGCCTTCAGGATCGAGCCCCGGAGCTTGACCCGATCGAACGGCTCCCGCCGGCCGTCGCGCTTGACCACGTGGGGGAGGACGTCTTCGATGTACTCATAGGTCGTGTAGCGACGGTGACATTTCAGACACTCGCGGCGGCGACGAATGAACTCCCCGTCGCGACCGACCCGCGAGTCGACCACGCGGTCCTCGGTATGGCCGCAGAACGGACACTTCATCGCTCTCCGCCTCCGTTCAGCCCGTCACCGGATAGAGTGGGAACCGCCCCGTCAGCTCCTGCACCTCGCCGCGCACGGCCGTCTCGACCGCCGACGAGCCGCCACCGCCGAGCACGCGGTCGATGAGCGCGGCGATCTGGGCCATCTCGGGCTCGCGCATGCCGCGGGTGGTGACGGCCGGCGTCCCGATCCGGACGCCGCTGGTCACCATCGGGCTGCGCTTCTCGAACGGCACCGTGTTCTTGTTGACGGTGATCCACGCCCGGTCCAGCGCCTCCTGGGCGTCCTTGCCGGTGATGTCGCGGTCGCTCAGATCGATCAGGAGCAGATGCGTGTCGGTCCCGCCAGAGACGAGACGATAGCCTCGCTCGAGCAGCGCCTGCGCGAGGGCTGCCGCGTTGAGCACGATCTGCTGCTGGTATGCGCGCCACTCCGGCGTCCGCGCTTCGCGAAACGCCACGGCCTTGCCGGCGATGACGTGCATGAGCGGCCCGCCCTGCACGCCGGGCATGACCGTGCGGTCCAGCGCCTGGGCGTGCTCGGGGCGGCACATGACCATGCCGCCGCGCGGCCCGCGCAGCGTCTTGTGCGTGGTGGTCGTCACGAAGTCGGCGAGGCCGACCGGCGAGGGATGAAGGCCGGCGGCCACCAGCCCGGCCGGGTGAGCGATGTCCGCCATCAGCAGCGCGCCCACCTCGCGCGCGACCTCCGCGTAGGGAGCGAAGTCGATCGCGCGCGGAAACGCCGAGCCGCCCGCGATGATCAACCGTGGACGGTGGCGACGGGCCAGGTCCCTCACCTCGTCGAGATCGATCCGCTCGGTGTCGGCGCGCACGCCGTAGGGGACGATCTGGTAGAGCTTGCCCGAGAAATTCACGGGACTGCCGGCGGTGAGATGCCCGCCGTGGGAGAGGTTCGGTCCGAGGACCACGTCGCCCGGCTTGAGCACGGTGAAGTACACGGCCATGTTGGCCTGGGCGCCCGAGTGGGGCTGGACGTTGGCGTGCTCGGCGCCGAACAGCTCGCGCGCCCGCGCGATGGCCAGGTCCTCGACCACGTCCACGACCTCGCAGCCGCCGTAGTACCGCCGCCCCGGATAGCCTTCGGCGTACTTGTTGGTCAGCACCGAGCCGACGGCCTCGAGCACGGCCCGCGACACGAAGTTCTCGGAGGCGATCAATTCCAGGTTTCGGCGCTGACGCTCGGTCTCGTCGCCGATGGCCTTGGCGATCTCGGGATCGACGTCAGTGAGCCGGGACATGCCAGCGGTGCTCCTTCCGTTCGAGGGCGACGAGCTTGGCCAGGCGCCTGATGTGACGGTCGCCGGCGAAGGCGGTGTCGAGCCACACGCGCACGATCTCGATCGCGTCCTCGCCCTTGACGATGCGCGCGCCGAGGGTGAGGACGTTGGCGTCGTTGTGCTCGCGGGCCATCTGCGCGGTGTAGGCGTCGACGCAGGAGGCGGCGCGGACGCCCGGGACCTTGTTGGCGGCCATCGCCATGCCGAGTCCGGTCCCGCACACGAGAATGCCGCGCTCGGCGGCGCCGGCGAGCAGCGCGTCGGTGACCGCGCTGGCGTAATCGGGATAGTCGACGGACTCGGCGGTGTGGGTGCCCACGTCGAGCACCGTGTGGCCCTGCCCCTCGAGCCAGACCTTCAGGAGTTGCTTGAGCGCGAAACCCGCGTGATCGGCGCCGAGGGCGATGGCCGACATACGGGCTTCACCATAGCGGTAGGGGCACCACGTGTCAAGGCACCTACATATGGCGTCCCGCCAGCGCCGGAGGAAACTCGAAGACTTCGAGCCGGGTACCGTCGACGCCCATGGCAATCAGGCGGGGGAGATCGAGGGGCGATTCGGCGGCGCGGATCTCGTCTTCGCTCACCCGCGTCGAGGGATGCTTGGGGACGAACAGGGTGCAGCAGTCGGCGTCGGGCTCGATGGAGATCTCGAAGGTGCCGAGCCGCTGGGCCTCGGCGGTGATCTCGAGCTTGTCCATGCCGATGAGCGGGCGCAGGATCGGCAGCGTCGCCGCCTCGTTCACCCGCGCGATGTTGGTCAGCGTCTGCGACGCCACCTGCCCCAGGCTCTCGCCGGTGGTCAGCGCGAGCGCGCCCGATTGTCGGCCGATCGCTTCGGTGATTCGCACCATCATGCGGCGGTACACGAACCCGCGGAGGGGCGGCGGCACCGAGAGCACGACCTCGCGCTGGATCTCGCCGAGGGGGACCAGGAAGAGCTGCGAGCGATACTGCCATTCGGTGAGCCGCTCGACGAGGGCCCGCGCCTTGGCCTGCGAGGTGGCCGGCAGATAGGGCACGCTGTGAAAGTGCACGAAGATCACGCGGCAGCCGCGCTTCATCATGCGCCAGGCCGCCACCGGTGAATCGATCCCGCCCGAGAGCAACGCGGCCACCGTGCCCGCGGTGCCCACGGGGAGGCCGCCGGGGCCGGACACCCGCCCGGCGTAGACGAACGTCTCGGCGGGCAACACCTCCACGTGGATCTCGAGCTCCGGGTTCGTGAGGTCGACCCGCGCTCCCGTGCGCGCCACCACGAAGGCCCCCAGCTCGCGGTTCAGCTCGACCGACGTCATCGGATACGTCTTGAAGGCGCGCCGCGCCGAGATGCGGAACGACGCGAAGCGGCGGCCCTCGACGAGCGCCGCCACCGCGCCCTTCATCGCGTCGACGGAGGAGGGCACGCGCGAGGCCAGGGCGGCGCTGGCCACGCCGCACACCCGCGAGACGCGCACGGCCACCGCGTCCCCCTGCTCGTTGCCCTCGAGGTCGAGCAGGATGCGGCCGGGAAGCTGGTGAACGCTCACGGGTCCGAGGTCGCTGGTGGCGCGCTCGAGGTTCCGCAGCAGGTGCCGCAGGAACAGCGGACGATTTCCGCGCTTGAGGCTGATCTCGTGATAGTGAACGATGAGTGACTGCCGCAGCCTGGCCACGCGCGGATCGCTCTAGTAGATCCCGCCGGGGAAGGTGGAGACCGCGGCGGGGCGGCCGGGGACGCGGTACATCTTCACGCCCGACCAGCCGCCGGTGGCCACGGCGTCCAGGATGCCGTCGTGAATGGCCCAGCTGCGGCCGCGCACGGTGGCGTCGAAGCCGCGCCGCCGGAACGGCGTGGAATCGTCGAGGAGCCGGTGGAGCGGACCGCCCTCCTGGAAGCCGGTGTGGATCTCGTCCATCAGCTCGCGCCCCATCAGGTAGTCGCAGCCGTGGCGCTCGTAGACGAGGGCCGAGTGGTAGAAGAGCGGCTCCACGAGGTAGCAATCGCGCCCGAGGATCCGGCAGAACCCGTCCATGCACTCGAGCACGCGCCCGAGCATCCGGAGTCCGCGCCGGACCTGACCGGGACCGAGACCGTCGCCGAGCGCGCGGCCCTCCTCGTCGAGGTTGCGCGACACGGTGCCGAGCAGCGTGTCCTGACCGTCGGCGTCGCGGTCGACGCCGTAGCGGGGGGCGGCGGGATCGTTGATCTGCACGAACGTCAGCTCGGGGACGCCGAAGGCGGACATGGCGATGTCGACGACCAGCACGGGGTCGCGGTCGTGACACCCCTCGCGCAGATCCAGGCGCGCCCACGAGCCCTCGTCCGGCGCGGCCACCCTGAGCGTGCGCTCCCCCGCCCCGTTGAGCAGGGTCCCCCGGTTCACCCCGAAGCGCGCCAGCAATTCCTCGGGGCACAGGCGCACGTAGATCTGCTCGCGCAGCGTCCACGGCAGCGCGTTGAGGTCGAGGATCGACTCCAGGGTCGGCCTGGGGCCGGCGGTCGTCTCACTCATCGGTGATCATCGCGCGCGCCCGCTCCAGCTCCTCCGGGGTGTTGAGGTTCATGAAGACCAGCGCGGGATCGGCGTGGCGGGCGATCTCGGCCTCGGGCACCTCGAGCACGCACACCTCGTCGAAGAAGCCCGAGACCTTGAGACGGCCCGCGCGCAGCCGCGCCTCCATGTGGGGCAGGCAGCCCTTGCCGTACACGGCGTGCAGGGTCTGCAGCTGATCGTCGGCGCGCGGGATCACCACGTCGGCCTCGCCCGCCCGCCCGACCACGAGGCGGGCCACCCCCGCGTGGAGGAACGGCATGTCGCAGGCCACCGTGAAGGCGGCCTCGCCCGGAGCCGCGGCCAACCCGGAATAGATGCCACCCAGCGAGCCGTGATCGGCGAACACGTCGGGGACCATGGGTAGATTCAGGAACCGATAGAGGTCGGGGGTGTTGGTGACGATGAGGACGTCGTCGACCACCTCGCCGACGACACCCACCACGCGCTCGATGAGGCGGCGGCCGCCCAGCTCGAGCAAGGCTTTGGGCGCGCCGCCCATCCGCGAGCTCTTGCCGCCGGCCTGCACCACGCCCGTCACCCGCACAGCGCCACCGCACCGGTCACGCGCATAGCGTGACCGCCCCCGCGCGCAGGACGCGCGGGACGTCCGCCGTGACGTCGACCACGGTCGACGCCGGGCCGCCGGCGGTGGCGCCGCCGTCGAGGACGAGATCGACGGCGCCGTCGAAGACCGCCCGCACGGCCGCCGCGCTGGTGGGCGGCGGAGCATCGGCGAGGTTGGCGCTGGGGGCCGTCACCGGCGAGCCGAGGGCAGAAACCAGGCCGCGGGCCACCGGGTGTGGGCTCAGCCTCACACCTATCGTTCCCGTTCCCGCCGTGACCTCCCCTCGGACTCCATCGCGGGCGCGCAGCACCAGGGTCAGCGCCCCCGGCCAGTGGCGGGCCATCAGCTCGCGGCCGCGCGCGGTCACCTCGGCCACCGTCTCGGCCATCGCGATCGAATCGACGAGGACGAGCAGCGGCTTGCCTTCGTCACGGCCCTTGACGGAGAAGACCCGTCGCACCGCCGCCGGATCGTCGGCCGCCGCGCCCAGCCCGTAGAAGGTCTCGGTGGGAAAGGCCACGAGACCGCCGGCGCGCAGGACGGCCGCCGCTCGCGCCAGCGCCGCCGCGTCGGGATTGACGGCGTCGACGACGAGGACTTCGGTCACCGCCGGGCGCGGCCGCGCGCCCCCTCTGGTCATGCCAGTCCCTTGCGGCCGATGTCGCGGCGAAAGTGCATGCCCTCGAAGTGGACATCGCCCACCGCGGCGTAGGCCCGCGCCACGGCCGTGGCCAGATCGTCGGCGGCGGCGGTGACGCCGAGCACGCGTCCCCCCGAGGTCACGAGCTTGCCGTCGCGCTCGGCGGTCCCGGCGTGGAACACGCGCACGCCCTCGCGCCGCTCGGCCGCGTCGATCCCGTCGATGGGCAGGCCGGTGCGATACGCGCCGGGATAGCCGCCCGAGGCGACGGTCACGCAGACGGCGTGTCGGACGCCGCGCGGCGGCGCGGGCAGCGCGTCGCCGCGGGCGGCGGCGAGCAGCAACGGCACCACGTCGCCGCCGGAGGCCGCGAGGATGGGCTGGCATTCGGGATCGCCGAAGCGGCAGTTGAACTCGACGACCTTCGGCCCCTCGGCGGTCAGCATGAGCCCGGTAAAGAGCACGCCGCGGTACGGCGCGCCCTCCGCCGCGAGGGCCCGGATCACCGGGATGACGATCGCGTCCATGATGTGCCGTGACATGGCCGCGTCGACGCGCGCCACCGGCGAGTACGCGCCCATGCCGCCGGTGTTGGGACCGCGGTCGTCGTCGAAGATCGTCTTGTGATCCTGGGCGAGGGCGAGCGGCACCACGTCGCGGCCGTTGGCGACGGCGAAGAACGAGATCTCTTCACCGCGCAGGAACTCTTCCACCACCACCGTCGCGCCCGACGCGCCAAACGCCCGACGCTCCATGCAGAGGGCGATCGCTTCGTCGGCCTCGGCGAGCGTCGCGCACACGATCGCGCCCTTGCCCGCGGCCAGCCCGTCCGCCTTCACGACGATCGGCGCGCCGAGCCGCCGGCAGTACTCGCGGGCCGCGGCCGGATCGGTGAAGCTCTCGTAGGCCGCGGTCGGGATACCGTGACGGGCCATGAGGTCCTTGGCGAACCGCTTGGAGCCCTCGATCGCCGCGGCCTTCAGCGACGGACCCAGCGCCGTCAGCCCGCGCGCGGTGAGCGCGTCCCAGAGGCCCGCGACCAGCGGGATCTCCGGCCCGATGATGGTGAAATCGACGCGCTCGCGCGCGGCGAAGCTCACGATCGCCTCGTGGTCGTCCACCGGGATCGGCAGGCAGCGGGCGTGGCGCGCGATGCCCGGGTTGCCGGGCGCGGCGTACAGCACGTCGACGAGCGGGCTCTGCGCGATGCGCCAGGCCAGCGCGTGCTCGCGTCCGCCCCCGCCGACCAGCAACACCTTCATGACATGGGGGGCCTAGCCACGGGCCCCCCAAGCCCGATTTCGATCATTGAAGAGCTCGGCTCGCCGCCCGAGCGCGACTCCCCTCGCACTGCCACCGCTCGGGACGCCCCGGCAAAGCCGTGGCGCCCCTCGTTCTCAGCGGGCTTCATTCCCGTTGCCCGGGCGGCTCGACGAACTCGAGGTGGGCGCGGGCGATCTTGGCCCACGGGCTGCCGGAGTCCAGCAGCAGGTAGCGCTGCCAGTGCACGACCGCGTCGGCGCCGCGACCGGTCCGGGCCAGCGCGGCGGCCAGGTTGAAGTGGGCGTCGGCGTAGTCGGGCGAGACCTCCAGCGCGCGTCGGTAGTGCGCGATCCCGCGCTCCACCTCGCCCTGGTCCTCGGCCAGCGAGCCCAGGTTGTAGGCCGCCTCCGCGCACGTCGGGTCGCGGGCCACCGCGGTGTCGTAGGCCGCGCGCGCTTCGTCGTAACGCCCCATCCGGTGGAGCAGCAGCCCGAGGTTGTTCCAGGCCGCCGCGTACGACGGATCGAGGGTGACCACCCGCTGGTAGGCTTCGAGGGCGTCCTTCCATTGCGCGGGATCGGCGTCCCACTCGCTGGCGCGCTCGAACCAGGTCTCGGCCTGCTCGCTCGGCGGCTCCAGCGGGCGGACCATGCCGGTGACCAGGGTGGCGGCGGCGGCCTCGGTGAGCGAGCCGGGGTCGAGCCCGAGCACGGTCTGCCCGGTGCGCGGATCGAAGCGGACGCGGTCGGACTGCGCGAGCAGCCGGCCGTCCTCGACGAGGAAGCGCATCTCGGTGAGCGGCTGCTCGAGGGTCGGGTCCTGGCGCCGCATCGCCGCCAGCGCCTGACGGATCTGCCGCACGGACGCGCCGGCATCGAGCAGCGCGCTCGCCGCCCGCGCCGCCAGCAGATCGCGAAACGTGTACCCGGCCGCGTCCTTCATCAGGTCGAGCCGCCGCAACTGCCCCAGCCGCTTCGGCGTGAGATTGAGAATCCGCGTCAGCTCCCGCAGCCCATAAATCCGCTCCATGCTTTCCACCCCAAAACCTAGCGCCGCACGCCGATCAAAATGATCCAGATGCTAGGCGGCGACGAGTGACGACTGAGCCGTATGCCGCATACGGCGCAGGGAGGAGCGAGGAGCCAACGACGCAGATGGGTCATTTTCATCGGCGTGCTAGTGGCGGAAGTGGCGGATCCCTGTCGTGACCATCGCCATGTCGTGCTCGTCGGCGGCCGCGATCACTTCCTCATCGCGCAACGAGCCGCCCGGGTGAATGACCGCTGTCGCGCCGGCACTCGCCACCACGTCGAGGGCGTCGCGAAACGGGAAGAAGGCGTCGGAGGCGCACACGGTCCCGCGCGTGGCGAGACCCACCTCGCCCGCCCGCATGACGGCCAGGCGCGCCGAGTCGAGACGGTTCATCTGCCCGGCCCCCACGCCCACGACCTGGTCCGGCCTGGCCAGCACGATCGCGTTGGACTTGGTGTGCTTGGCGATCTTCCAGGCGAAGCGGAGCCCGGCCATCTCCTCGGCTGTCGGCGCCCGTCGGGAGACGGTGCGGAGACTCGCCTCGTCGAGGTCCACGAGGTCCGCGCCCTGGGCCAGCAGCCCGCCGAGCACGCTTCGATACTCGACGACGCCCGCGGGCCGAGCGAACGGCACCTCGAGCACCCGGCACTTCTGCTTGGTCCGCCGGAGCTGTTCGAGCGCGTCGGCCGCGAACGCCGGCGCGAACAGGATCTCCACGAAGATCCCCGCCAGCTCGGCCACGACCGACATGTCCAGCTCGCGATTGACTCCCACGATGCCGCCGTAGATCGAGATCGGATCGGAGGCTTTGGCCCGGGCCATCGCCGCCCCCACCGTCGAGGCCACGGCGACCCCGCACGGATTGGTGTGCTTGATCGCCACCGCCGCCGGCTCCGAGAACTCGAGGAGCAGCGAGAGCGCCTCCGAGAAATCCAGGAGATTGTTGTATCCAAGCTCCGGCCCGTGGAGCTGCCGCATCGCGCCCAGTCCGAACGGCGCCACGCCCGCCGGCCGATAGAACGCCGCCGCCTGATGCGGATTCTCGCCGTACCGCAACGCCATCGCGTGCTCGGCCTCGATCGTCAACGTCGCCGGGAATCGGTCGGACGCCGGACGGCCGTCGAGGTATCGCGCGATGGCGGCGTCGTACTCGGCCGTGCGACGAAAGGCCTCGAGGGCCAGCCGGGCGCGCGTCTCGTCGCCCAGCGCTCCGGTCGCGCGCAGCTCGTCGAGGACGGCGGCGTATTGACCGGGATCGGTCACGACGGCGACGCTGGTGTGGTTCTTGGCGGCGGCGCGGATCATCGTCGGCCCACCCACGTCGATCTGCTCGATCGCCTCGGCCCGGGTGACGCCGGGCCGCGCCACCGTGGCCTCGAACGGATACAGCGACGAGACCACGAGGTCGATCGGCGGGATCCCGTGCTGCTCGAGGGCGGCCACATGCTCGGGCACGTCGCGGCGGGCCAGGATGCCGCCGTGGATCTTCGGGTGCAGGGTCTTGACGCGGCCGTCCATCATCTCGGGAAACCCCGTGACGTCGGAGACCTCGCGCACGGCCACGCCCGATTCTCTGAGCAGCCGGGCCGTGCCCCCGGTGGACACGATCTCGATCCCGAGATCGGCGAGCGCGCGTCCAAGATCGGCCAGGCCCGTCTTGTCGTGAACGCTCACCAGCGCGCGCGCCACTTTCATGTCGTCTCCTTCACGAGGACACGGCGACCCGCGGTCGCCGTCGTCACGTTCACGCCGTCTCCTTGACGTGGACACGGCGACCCGCGGTCGCCGTCGTCACGTTCATGCCGTCTCCCCGACGTGGACACGGCGACCCGCGATGGCCAGACGTCCCTCGGCGAACAGGCGGATCGCTTCCGGGTAGAGCCGATGCTCCTCGACGAGGATGCGCGCGGACAGCGAGTCCTCGGTGTCGTCGGGCCGGAGGGGAACGCTGGCCTGGAGGATGACGGGCCCGGTGTCGACGCCGTCGTCGACGAAGTGCACGGTCGCTCCCGAGACCTTCACGCCGTACGCGAGGGCCTGACGGTGCGGGTGCAGTCCGGGGAACGCCGGCAACAATGACGGGTGGACGTTCATCAGACGGCCGGCCCACGCGCCCACGAACGCCGAGCCCAACAGGCGCATGAAGCCCGCGAGACACACGAGGCCGGGACGATAGCGCTCGAGCGTGGTCACCAGCGCCTCGTCGTAGGCCGCGCGGTCACCGTAGGCCTTGGGGTCGAGGACCAGGGCGTCGACGCCCTCTCGCCGGGCCCGTTCGAGCGCGGCGGCGCGCTCGCGATCCGAGACCACGACCACCACGCGCGCGGGGAACTCGTCGCGCCGGCACGCCTCGAGGATCGCGCCCAGGTTCGAGCCACGGCCCGAGGCGAGCACGGCGAGCCTCAGTCGTTCACCGCTCACCCCGTGTCCCCGCTAGGCGTCGAACAGGCGGAGCTGCGGCGTCGCTTCGGGCGAGATGCCCACCCTGTACTGGCCGGTGAAACACGCGTGACAGAAGTTCGCGGGGTCGGAGCCGGTGGCCTTCAGCATGCCCTCGAGCGAGAGGTAGCCGAGCGAGTCGGCCCCGAGGTAGCGGCGGATCTCCTCGACGCTGTGGCTGGCCCCGATCAATTCCTTGCGCGTCGGGGTGTCGATCCCGTAGTAGCAAGGCCACTGGATGGGCGGCGACGAGATCCGCATATGCACCTCGGCGGCGCCGGAGCTGCGGATCATCCGCACGATCTTGCGGCTGGTGGTGCCGCGCACGATGGAGTCGTCGATGACCACCACGCGGCGGCCTTCCAGCATCTCGCGCATGGGGTTCAGCTTGACCTTCACGCCGAAGTGACGGATCCCCTGCTGGGGCTCGATGAACGTGCGCCCGACGTAGTGATTACGGATCAATCCCATCTCGAAGTGGATGGCGGATTCTTCCGAGAATCCCAGCGCTGCGCTGGTGCCCGAGTCCGGCACGGGAATCACCACGTCGGCCTCGACCGGATGCTCGCGCGCCAGCTCGCGCCCCAGGGCTTTGCGCACGGTGTGGACGTTCCGGCCCCACAGGACCGAGTCGGGCCGCGCGAAGTACACGTACTCGAACACGCACTGCAGGCGCTCGGCTGGCGCGAACGGGTGCAGCGAGCGAAGGCCGTCCTTGCCGATCACCACGATCTCGCCCGGCTCGACGTCGCGCTCGGCCTTGGCCTCGATGAGGTCGAGCGCGCAGGTCTCGGAGGCCACCACCCACGAGTCCTCGAGGCGGGCCAAGGTGAGCGGCCGGAAGCCGCTGGGATCGCGCACCGCGTACATCGCCGCGGGGGTGAGGATCAGCAGTGAGTAGGCGCCGGTGACCTGTCGGAGCGCGTACGGAAGCTGCTCCTCCAGCGGGCCGGCCGGCGCCCGAGCCAGGAGGTGCAGGATCACCTCGGTGTCGGAGTTGGACTGGAAGATGGCGCCGTCGCGCTCCATCTCACGCCGGAGCGATTCCGCGTTGGTCAGGTTGCCGTTGTGGGCGATGGCGATGGGACCCTGCACGGTGTTGGCGGTGATGGGCTGGGCGTTGCGCAGACGCGAGGTCCCCGCCGTCGAGTACCGGACGTGGCCGATGGCCCGGTGTCCGGGAAGCCGGCGCAGCCGCTCGGTGCTGAAGACGTCGGCCACCCACCCCATCGCCTTCTCGGTGTGCAGGCTCACGCCATCGGTGGCCGCGATGCCCGCCGACTCCTGGCCCCGATGCTGGAGCGCATAGAGTCCGAGGTAGGTGAGGTTGGCCGCCTCGAGGTGGTCCCACACCCCGAACAGACCGCACTCGTCGTGGAACTTGTCGTCAGCTGAGGTGGCGCTCAAATCCCGTCCTCCACGCGCGCCCGAGCGTATCGAGCGCGGCGTCGATCACCGTCTCCGTTCCGACCGTGATCCCGAGCCGTTCGCCCCCCGTCGTGCCGATCCACCGCCAGGGGATCGCCGATTCCGCCATCAGGGCTTCGAACTCGGGCACGCGCGACGGGTCGACCGTCACGATAACCCGTGACGGCCCTTCGCCAAACAGCGTCAGGTCCGCGCGCTGTCCAATCTCCGGGAGCGTCACCACACAGCCGACCGGATCGGGGCCGGTGACACAGGACTCCGCGAGAGCGACCGCGAGTCCGCCCTCGGCACAGTCGTGCGCCGCCGTCGCGAGTCCCGCGCCGACCGCGGTCTGCACGGCCGTCTGCACTCGCCGCTCCAGCTCGAGGTCCAGGGGGGCCAGCGTCCCCGCCAGCCGCCGGTGCAGCGTCCAGAGATACTCGCTGCCCCCGAAGCTCACCGCGTCTCCTCCGAGCAGGGCGATCCGGTGCTCGCCACGCTTGAACCACTGGGTCGCCGGCCGTCCGGCGTCCTCGAGAAGTCCCACCACCCCGATGATCGGCGTGGGCAGGATCGCTTGCACGTCGAGAGTGCCCGAGACCGTCGCCCCGCTGGGGCCGGACATCGTCCGGCCCGTGGCATCGGACGTCCTCTGGCTCGTGGTCTCATTGTAGAAGGAAACGTTGCCGCCCACTACCGGGAGCTCGAGCGCGCGGCACGCCGCCGCGATGCCGTCGATCGCCTCCGCGAATTGCCAGAGGATCTCGGGCCGCTCGGGCGAGCCGAAGTTCAGACAGTCGGTGACGCCGAGGGGCCGGGCCCCCGCGCAGCTCACGTTCCGCGCCGCCTCGCAGACGGCCATGGCCGCCCCGGCGCGCGGGTCGAGAAACACCTGCCGGCCGTTGCCGTCGGTAGCCACCGCGAGCGCGCGGCGGGTGCCCTTCACGCGCAGCACGGTCGCGTCCGAGCCGGGGAGCACGAGCGTGTTGATGCCGACCTGCTGATCGTACTGACGAAACGCCCACTCCTTCGACGCGATGGTCGGCGAGGCGAGCAACGCCACCAGCGCTCGATTGAGATCGCTCGGAGCGGGCAGGGTCAGCGGATCGAACGCGCGGCACTCGGCGAGCCAGGCCGGGACCGCGGTGGGCTTTTCGTAGCGCGGCCCGTCGGCCAGCGCGTCGACGGGCACCTGCGCGACGACCTCACCGCCGAGACGGATCGTGAGGTTGGAGTCGGCGGTGACCGCCCCGATCTCCACGGCGTCGAGCTCCCACTTGGCGAAGATGCGTCGGACTTCGTCCTCACGGCCGCGCGCGGCCACGAGCAGCATGCGCTCCTGCGATTCGGACAGGAGGATCTCGTACGGCGTCATCGCGGTCTCGCGCTGGGGAACGCGGCTCAGCTCGACGTCCATGCCGGTACCGGCGCGCGCGGGCATCTCGGAGGTGCAGCAGGCGAGCCCGGCGGCGCCCATGTCCTGGATGCCGAGCACGGCCCCGCTGGCCATCGCCTCCAGGCAGGCTTCCAGCAGCAGCTTCTCGGTGAACGGATCGCCGACCTGCACGGTCGGCCGGCGCTCGTGCGCGTGCTCGTCGAAGGTGGCCGACGCCATGGTCGCGCCGTGGATGCCGTCGCGTCCGGTCTTGTTGCCCACGTAGAACACGGGATTGCCGACGCCCTCGGCCCGCGCGCGAAAGAGGCCGTCGGCGCGCACGAGGCCCACGCACAGCACGTTGACCAGCGGGTTCCCCGCGTATTCCGGCGCGAACGCGATCTCGCCGCCGACGGTCGGGCAACCGAAACAGTTGCCGTACCAGCTGATCCCCGAGACCACGCCCTCGATGAGCCGACGCGTGCGGGGATCGTCGGGATCGCCGAAGCGGAGCGAGTCGAGCAGCGCGATGGGCCGGGCGCCCATGGTGAAGATGTCGCGCAGGATGCCTCCGACGCCGGTGGCCGCGCCCTGGAAGGGCTCGATGAACGACGGATGATTGTGGCTCTCGATCTTGAACACGACCGCCCAGCCGTCGCCGATGTCGATCGCGCCCGCGTTCTCGCCCGGCCCCTGCAGCACGCGCGGCCCCGTCTGGGGCAGCCGGCGCAGAAAGACCCGCGAGTGCTTGTAGGCGCAGTGCTCGGACCAGAGCGCCGAGAACAGGCCCAGCTCGGTGTAGGACGGCTCACGCCCCAGCCGCTCGATGATCCGGTCGTACTCGTCCGTGATGAGACCGAGCTCGCGAGCGAGGTCGAGCGTCGCCTTGGGTTCGGTGACGTTCAAACGGCTTGCCGGAAGGTGCCGTCCTCGACGAGGCTGCCGAGGAGCGACTGAAACAGCGCCAGTCCATCGACACCGCCCATGACCGCTTCGGCCGCGCGCTCGGGATGGGGCATGAGCCCGAGCACGTTGCCGTCCTCGCTGACCACGCCGGCGATGTTGTCGAGCGAGCCGTTGGGATTGGCGGCGCGCGTGACCCGCCCGTCGGCGTCGGCGTATCGGAACACCACCTGCCGGCGCTCCCGCAGGGCGGCGAGCGTGGCGGGATCGGCGTAGTACTTCCCTTCACCGTGGGAGATCGGCATCGCGAGCACGCGTCCGGCGAGGCCGCGCGTGAACGGGGTGTCGGCGTTGTCGACCGTGAGGTGCACGGACTGACAGCGGTACTGGAGACACTCGTTCCGCATCAGCGCGCCGGGGAGCAAGCCCGCCTCGCAGAGGATCTGAAACCCGTTGCACGATCCGAGCACCACGCCGCCCCGGGCCGTGAAATCGCCCAGGACCTCGACCACCGGCGAGCGGCCGGCCACGGCGCCCGCGCGCAGGTAGTCGCCGTAGGAGAATCCGCCGGGAAGAATCACGCAGTCGAGATCGTCGAGGTTGCGGTCGCGGTGCCAGACGTAGCGCACGGGCTGGTGCAGGACTTCGGAGATCACGTGGTGAAAGTCGCAGTCGCTCCACGTCCCCGGGAACACGACCACGCCGAATTTCATCGGTTCCTCATCTTACCGCCGGCATCGCTCCGACGGCAACCGCACGATCATTCGATCGCGTAGTCTTCGAGGATCGGGTTGGCGAGGAGCTTCCGGCACATCTCGTCGACGCGGGCGCGTGCCGCGTCGGCGCTCACGGCGTCGACGTCGACCTCGATCACCTTGCCCACGCGCAGGTCCGCGACGTCCGTGAACCCGAGACCGCCGAGCGCCCGCTTCACCGCCGCGCCCTGAACGTCGAGGATGCCGGATTTGAGCCGAACGAGTACCCGGACCTTCACGGTCGCGAGTGGCCCGCCCCGGCTCCGAGTAGATCCCTGGGGAGATTTCGGCGATTGAGCGGACCGTAGGTGGTCAGCGCGAGCTGCTCTTCGTCGAGCACGTCGTCGACGAGACCCTGGACCTCTTCGTACCGAACCGTGTCGATCGCCTCCAGCATGGCGTTCATGGTCAGGAACGAGCCGAAGTGCATCTCGTGCTTGGCCAGCCGGTTCATGCGGCTGGAGGTCGACTCGAGCGAGAGCATGAGGCTGCCCTTGAGGTGGTTCTTGGCCCGGGTCAGCTCGTCGAGCGAGATCCCGTGCTTCTTGAGCCGCCGCAACTCCACGAGGATCGACTTGAGGACCTTGGAGAAATTCGCGGGATCGGTGGCGGCGTACACGTACACGGAGCCGGTGTCGCGAAAGGCCTGGACCCCGGAGTGAATCGAGTACGCGAGCCCCTGGCGCTCGCGGATCTCCTGGAAGAGCCGCGAGGACATGCTGCCGCCGATCACGTCGTTGAGTAGGAAGAGCGCGTAGCGCTCGGGCGCCGCGTGCGGAAGCCCCGGAAAGCCCATGACCAGGTGCACCTGCTCGAGCGTCTTGGGCACGATGTTGATGCCCGGACGCGTGTGCGGCGGCTCCTCGGGACGCGGCAGGCCCGGATGGCCGAACCCGTCGAAGCCCGCGCCGAACAGCTCCACCACCCGCTCGTGCGTGACGTTGCCGGCCACCGCGATGATGATCCGCGGCGGGACGTACTGCTCGCCGAAGTAGTCGACCACCTGCTCCCGCGCGAAGCCCGTCACGCCCTCGCGGGTGCCCAGGATCGGGCGGCCCAGCGGATGGCCCCCCCAGACGTGGGCGGCAAACAGATCGTGGATCAGATCGTCGGGGGTGTCCTCGACCATCTTGATTTCCTGCATCACCACGGACTTCTCGCGCTCGAGCTCCTCGGCGTCGAACCGCGAGCGCAGGAGGATATCGGTGAGCAGGTCGACGGCGAGCGGCAGGTGCTCGTCGAGCACCTGCACGTAGAAGCAGGTGTGCTCCTTGGTCGTGAACGCGTCCATCTGGCCGCCCACCGAGTCCATGGTGCGGGCGATGGCCTCGGCGGTCCTGGTCGTGGTGCCCTTGAAGACCAGGTGCTCGATCAGGTGCGACATACCGCCGCGCTCCACGGGCTCGTGACGGGATCCCGTCTCCACCCACACCCCGACCGCGACCGAACGCACGTGCGGCATCTGCTCGGTGAGGACGCGGATGCCGTTGCTGAGAACGCTCTTGCGGCGCTGTTCGATCATGTCACCGCTCGTCTCGCGGCGCTCGTCGCCTACGGCTCCTCGGGCGCCGCTCATCTCACACGACCGTCAGTCACGGGGTGGGTTGGCGGCGTTCGGATTCTTGAGCTTCTCGCGGTCGGCTAGGGCCGGCTGTTCACGGAGGGCCATCTTCCGGGAGAGACGCATCTTGCCGCTGCCGTCGACCTCGATGACCTTGACCAGCACCTCGTCGCCCTCGCTGAGGACGTCCTGGACGGAACGGATGCGCGAATCGGCGATCTGCGAGATGTGCAGCAAGCCCTCGGTGTTGGGAATCACCTCCACGAACGCCCCGAACTCGACGATCTTCTTGACCTTGCCGAGGTAGATCCGGTCGACCTCGACCTCGCGGCAGATGTCCTGGATCATCCCGAGCGCCTTCTGCACGGACTCGTTGTCGGGCGAGAAGATCGTCACGCGCCCGTCGTCCTCGACGTCGATCTTGGCGCCGGTCTGGTCCTGGATGCCGCGGATGACCTTGCCGCCGGGGCCGATGATCTCGCGGATCTTCTCGGTGCGGATCTTGATCGTCACGAACCGCGGCGCGTAGGGCGACAGCTCCTGGCGCGGCTTCTCCAGCGCCTCGCGCATCTTGGCCAGCACGGACAGGCGCGCGTCACGGGCCTGCTGGAGCGCCGAGCGCAAGATCTCGATCGACACGCCCGAGATCTTGATGTCCATCTGGAGCGCGGTCACGCCCTGCTCGGTGCCCGCGACCTTGAAGTCCATGTCGCCGTAGTGGTCCTCGGTGCCCATGATGTCGGTGAGGATCCCGACCCGGTCGCCCTCCTTCACGAGCCCCATCGCGATGCCGGCGACGTGGCGCTTGAGCGGGACGCCGGCGTCCATGAGGGCCAGCGACGCGCCGCACACGGTGGCCATCGACGACGAGCCGTTCGACTCGAGGATGTCGGAGACGACGCGGATCGTGTACGGAAACTCTTCCTTGGGCGGCAGGAGCGGCTCCACCGCGCGCTCGGCGAGGGCGCCGTGGCCGATGTCGCGCCGCGAGGGCGAGCCGAAGCGGCGCACCTCACCCACCGAGAACGACGGGAAGTTGTAGTGGAGCAAGAAGTGCCGGTAGGACTCGCCCTCCAGCGACTCGATCTTCTGCTCGTCGGACTTGGTGCCGAGGGTGGCGGAGACCAGCGCCTGGGTCTCGCCGCGGGTGAATACGCAGGAGCCGTGGGCCCGCGGCAGATACGACATGTCGATGCTGATCGGCCGGATCTCGTTGACCTTGCGCCCGTCGACGCGAAGCCCGCGCTCGACGATGAGGCGCCGCACCTCGGCCTTCTCCACCTCCTCGAACGCCTCGCGGATGAACGGCTTGAGGCCCTCGTCAGCGGCACAGATCGCCTGCGCGACCTCGTCGAAGAGTCGGCCTACCGCGCCGGCCCGGTCCTGCTTTTCGTGCGCGGAGGTGAAGAGGTCGGCGAGACGGCTCGCGACCAGCTCCTTCACGCGCGCGGTCACCTCGGCCTTGCGTCCGGCGGGGGCGTCGAGCACCCAGCGGGGCTTGCCGGCCCGAGCGACGAGCTCCTTTTGGGCACGCGCTAGCCGCTGGCATTCACGGTGCCCGAATGCGAGCGCCTCCAGCATCGTCTCCTCGGGCACTTCATTGGCGCCGGATTCGACCATCAGGATCGCGTCCTCGGTCCCGGCGACCACCAGCTCGAGACTCGAGGCCGCCTGCTGCGAGGTCGTAGGGTTGGCGATGAAGCGGCCGTCGACGAGTCCCACCCGGACGGCTCCGATCGGGCCGTCGAACGGAATACCCGACAGACACAGCGCCGCCGAGGCGCCGTTCATGGCAAGAACGTCCGGATCGTGGTCCTGATCACCGGAAATCGCAAAACAGATGACCTGCACTTCGTTTCGGAATCCGTCCGGAAACAGCGGCCGGATGGGCCGGTCGATGAGCCGGGACGTGAGGATTTCCTTCTTGACCGGAGCGCCCTCGCGCTTGAAATAGCCGCCGGGGATCCGTCCCCCGGCATAGGCCTTCTCGCGGTACTCCACGGTGAGCGGGAAAAAATCCTGGGCGTCTCGGGCCGACTTCGCGGCCACGCACGTGGCCAGGACCATCGTGCCGCCGTAGCGGACGACGACGGCGCCGTCGGCTTGCTTGGCGAGCTTGCCCGTCTCGATCGAGAGGCTGAGACCATTGATGTCGACGTCTACAGTGTGACTCATACGAACACTCGTCCTCGCTCGTCCGTCGCGTCTCGACGGACGTGATGATTGGAGCCGAGCACCGCGCGGCCCGTGGGGCCACGTCTCGCTCGGCCCGTGGAGATTGTCAGACCTGGGAAGGAGTCCGCCGTCACCGGCGGATACCGAGCCTCTCGATGACCGCGCGATACCGATCGGGGGTGTTGTTCTTGAGATATTCGAGCAGGCTGCGACGCTTGCCGATCAGCATCAGCAGCCCGCGCCGGGAATGATGGTCCTTCGCGTGCTTCTTGAAGTGCTCGGTGAGCCCGGTGATCCGCTCGGTCAAGAGCGCGATCTGCACCTCGGGCGAGCCGGTGTCGCCCTCGTGGACTCGGTACTGCTCGATCAGCGTCTTCTTCTGGTCGATGGTCAGCGGCATCGGAAGGCTTCCTCCAATCGCCACATCCGCGGGAGCGATCGCTCCGCCTGGATGGGTTCAAAAACCTTTGTTTTGTCAACAATTACGCCACAGAGTACCATGCGCTGCCCGCCAAGTAAAGTTACGGGTCACTCGGCGCGGGTGAGCTGCCGGCGGGCGGCCTCGACGTCGCGGGCGATCTGGGCGCGCAGCTGGTCGACGCTGCCGAACTTTTGCTCCCCTCTGAGCCGCGCCATGAAGTGCAGCTGGAGCGGACGGCCATACAGGTCGGCGTTCAGGTCCATCAGGAACGCTTCGATGGCCAGCGCGTTCTCTCCGAAGGTCGGCCGTATCCCCACGTTCACGACCGCCTGATGACTGGCGCCCTCGATCTCGGCCCGGCACGCGTAGACCCCGGTCGGGACCAGCAGCGGGCGCTCGGGATCCAGGTTCGCGGTGGGAAAGCCCAGCGTTCGGCCCCGGCCCGCTCCCCGCGTGACCGTGCCCGCGATCGAGTAGGGACGGCCGAGATAGCGGGCGGCCCGGCTCACGTCGCCGTCACGAAGCACGTTACGGATCTCCGACGACGAGACGGGGACGCCGTCGACGAGCAAGGCCGGCACGACGTGGGTCACCAGGCCGATCGGCCCGCCCATCGCGCACAGGAGGGCGGCGTCGCCGCGTGCCCCGCGGCCAAACGTGTGGTTGTACCCGACCACCACCTCCTGGGCGTGCAAGCGCCCCACGACGACGTCCTTCACGAACGCCTCGGGCTCGACCCCGGCCAGCTCCGGCGTGAAGGCGAGCACGAGCGTGAGATCGACGCCCGCCTCGGCGATCAAGCGCAGTCGCTCGTCGAGCGTGGCCAGCGGGGCGGGTGCGCGCGCGGGGTTGAGGACTTCCATCGGATGCCGATCGAACGTGCACGCCACCACGCGGACGCCTTGGGCCTGGCCGCGCGCGACCGCGGTGCCGAGGATCGCTCGGTGCCCGAGGTGAATGCCGTCGAAAGCGCCGAGCGCCACGACGGACGGACCGACGTCAGGCGGGTAGGACTCGAGTCCCCGGACGGTCCGCATGCAAGATCCGCGAAGGTTGCAAACGTCGGCCACCGCCCGTCAGCTCTCCGATCCCGAGCATGACCCCACTCTCGTCGTGAACCCGCAAGACGCCGTGCGGCGGGTCGAACGCGCACCCGAGGTCGATGGCCTGGCCGTGCACGAACGCCGTCGCGGCCGCGTCGTCGATGTGAGCGGCACGCAGGTGGCCGAGCACGGCTTCGGGCGGGAGCACGCGCGCCCACAAACCCTCCGGCGTCGCCACCGCGACCTCCGCCGCCGGCAGCGCGCGCTCACGATCGAAGGCCCCCACCCGGCTGCGCAGGAGTCGCTCGACGGCTCCCCCGCAGCCGAGCGCGGCGCCGAGATCCGCCGCCAGCGTTCGCACGTAGGTGCCGCGGCCGCAGACGATGCGAAGCGTGACCGTCTCCTCGGTCACCGCCTCGACGGCGATGTCGTGGACGACGACGTCCCGAGGCTCTCGCGCCACCTCGACGCCCTCGCGCGCCAGCTCGTACAGCCGCCGTCCTCGATGATGGAGGGCCGAGAACATCGGAGGCACCTGACGGATGCGTCCCACGAACGGCCGGGTCGCCGCGATCAGCCGCTCGGGGGTCAGCGAGGGCACCGCCGCCGTCGAGAGGACCCGGCCCGTCAGGTCCTGGGTGTCCGTGGTCACCCCGAAGCGGATCGTCGCCACGTACTCCTTGTCCTCGTCGGCGAGGAAGGGCACGAGCTTGGTGGCCTCGCCGATCAAGAGCGGCAGCACGCCGGTCGCGGCGGGATCGAGGGTCCCCGCGTGTCCGACGCGGCGGACGCCGAGGCGCCGGCGCAGCAGCGCGACCATGTCGAACGACGTCGCCCCGGCCGGTTTGTCGACGACCAGGACTCCCGAGCGGGAGAGTCGCGTCATGCGGGCGTGGTCGCCGCGAGACCGTCCCGCACCGCGGCCAGGACGGCGCGAGTCGCTTCGGCCAGCGCGCCGGCCACGGTGCAGCCGGCGGCGTTGGGATGGCCGCCGCCCCCGAAGCGAGCGGCGATCCGGCTCACGTCGACGTCGCCCTTCCCCCGCAGGCTGACCTTCACCTCGTCGCCGAGCTGACGCAAAAAACACGCGACCCGCACGGAATCGATCGACCGCGGGTAGTTCACCAGCTCCTCGGCCTCGATGAAGCTCTCGGGCACGATCCCGCCGGGCAGGGCGAGCCAGGCGATGCGGCCGTCCGGACTCACCTCGATGCGCCGCAGCGATTCACCCAGCCAGCGGAGGGAGTCGGCCTGCCGGCGCTCGTAGAGCTGCCCCGACACCAGCGCGGGCTGGGCGCCGGCGGCGACCAGCGCGGCGGCGATCCTGAACGTCTCCTCCGTCGTGTTCGAGTAGCGGAAGGACCCGGTGTCGGTGTGGATCGCGGTGAACAGGTTGGTGGCCATGGCCGGCGTGAGGCGCGCCTCCAGGGCCACCCCGAGGTGGTAGACCATCTCGCCCGTGGCCGCCGCGCTCGGCTCGATCCAGTTCACGTCGCCGTAGCGGCGATTGTCGGGATGGTGATCGATGTTGACGATCGTCGCCCCCGTCGCGCGGGCCGCTTCGAGCAATCCCTGCGTCCGGACGGGATTCGGACAATCCGTGAGGACGACGACGTCGAGCGGGCCGTCCACGGCCGCGAGGGTTCGATACCGCTCGACCCCGGGGAGAAACGACAGCACGTGCGGCGCGGGATGCGGCCCCCCCGCGGTCACCGTGAAGCCCCGCGCGGTGAGCATCTCGTCGATGGCCAGCAGCGTCCCGAGCACGTCGGCGTCGGGATGGACGTGGCCCAGCATCAGGGCCCTCCCGCCCGGCTTGGCCAGCGGGGTCAGGACGTCGGCGGGGATCCTCACGCCCGGTCCACGGACAGGCGCTTGAGCAGCTCCTGGATGCGGGCGGCGTGGGCCATGGAGCGGTCGGGACGGAAGTCCAGCTCGGGAGTCACCCGTAGTTCCAGGTGACCGCGCAGCCAGTGACGGATGAAGCCTCGCGCGTGGGTCAGCGCGGCGAGCGAGGCCGCCCACTGCGCGTCGTCACCGAGCACGGAGACGAAGACCTTGGCCAGGCGCAGATCCTTGGCGGTCTCGACCTCGGTGATGGTCACGAAGCCGAGGCGGCGATCCTTCAGCTCACGCTGGAGGACGAGCGAGATCTCCTCCTTGATGAGCTGGTTCACCCGGTCGAGCCGCTTGCCCTGCATCAGAGCAGCTCCACCGATTCCCCGATGACCATGCCCTCCACGTGGGCCTCGATGAAGTCGAGGGCCTTGGAGACCACCTCGTTGGCGTGACGGGAATCGCCGGACACGTAGGCCACGGCCAGGGTGGCGCGCTGCCAGCTGTCCTGGTGGTCGACTTCGGCGACCGCGACTTCGAAGCGCGCCCGCACCCGCTGCTTGAGCCCCTTGAGCACGTGACGCTTGTCTTTCAGCGACAACACGTCCGGCAGGTGCAGCTCGACGGTGCCGAGGGCCACACGCGCGGAGGACATTTGGGTGAGAGCCGCCGCTACAGCGTGCGCGCGACTTCCTCGGTCGTGTAGGCTTCGAGCACGTCGCCGGCCAGGATGTTGGGCACCGCCTCGACCCCGATCCCGCAGTCCTGACCGACCAACACCTCGCGGACGTCGTCCTTGAAGCGCTTGAGCGAGGTGACCGTGCCTTCGCCGAGGATGCCCGCGCCGCGGCGCACGCGGACCTTGGCGCCCCGCACGAACTTGCCCTCTTCCACGTACGAGCCGCAGATGGGGCCGAGCTTGGAGATGACGAAGATCTGGCGGACCTGGGCCCGGCCCAGGGCCGTCTCGCGGATCTCCGGCGCCAGCATGCCGGCCAGCGCCGCGCGCAGGTCGTTGATGGCCTCGTAGATCACGTTGTAGTGGCGGACGTCGACCCCGTTGATCTGGGCCTGGGTGGCCGCCTTGGGCTCCGCCTTCACGTTGAAGCCCAGCACGATCGCGTTCGACGCCGAGGCGAGCATCACGTCGCTCTCGTTGATGGCCCCGACGGAACTATGGATCACCTTCAGCTTGACCTCGTCGGTGGACAGCCGCTCCAGCGACTCGCCCAGCGCCTCCACCGAGCCCTGCACGTCGGCCTTGAGGATGAGCCGCAGCTCCTTGACCTCGCCGGTCTGGATCTGCTTGTGGAGTCCCTCCAGGGTGATCCGGATCGTGGTCTTACCCTTGCCCTTGTCGCGCTCGAGCCGCATGGCCGCGATCTGGCGCGCCTTGCGCTCGTCCGACACGGCCACCAGCACGTCGCCCGCCGACGGCACCCCGGACAGCCCGAGGATCTCGACGGGATCGGAGGGACCGGCCGAGGAGGTCTTCTTGCCCGCGGGATCGAGGAGCGCGCGGATGCGGCCGGAATAGGCGCCGACCACGACCGCGTCGCTCTCCTTGAGCGTGCCGTTCTGGATGAGCGCGGTGGCGACGGGGCCGCGTCCGCGATCCAGACGGCTCTCGATGATCACGCCCTTGGCCGCGCGGTTCGGGTTCGCGCGCAATTCCAAGATCTCGGCCTGGAGCGCGGTCATCTCGAGAAGCTGATCGATGCCGGTGCCCTGCTTGGCGGAGGTCCCGACGAAGATCGTCTGCCCGCCCCAGTCTTCGGGAACGAGACCGTGGTTCGACAGCTCGCGCTTCACCCGGTCGGGATCGGATTCCGGCTTGTCGATCTTGTTCACGGCCACGATGATGGGCACGTTGGCGGCCCGCGCGTGGTTCAGGGCCTCCACCGTCTGCGGCATGACTCCGTCGTCGGCGGCGACGACGAGGATGACGATGTCGGTCGCCTGGGCGCCGCGCGCGCGCATGGCCGTGAACGCTTCGTGGCCCGGCGTGTCGAGGAACGTGACCTTGCCGTGCGAGGTCATCACCTGGTAGGCCCCGATGTGCTGGGTGATGCCGCCGAATTCCTTCTCGACGACCTTCGTCCGGCGGATGGCGTCGAGCAGCGAGGTCTTGCCGTGGTCGACGTGCCCCATGACCGTGACCACGGGCGGCCGCAGCGAGAGCTGCGAAGGATCCACGTCCTCCTCGTCGACGACGTCGCCCTCGACGGAGCGGATCTCGAGGTCGACGTTGAACTTGTCGGCCACGAGCTTGGCCGCGGTGGGATCCAGCAACTCGTTGACGGTGGCCATGACGCCGAGCTCGAGCAGGGCCTTGATCACCTCGGCCGACTTACGGCGCATCTTCTCGGCCAGCTCCGCGACGGTGACCGATTCCCCGACGCGGATCAGCTCACGCTTGACCTCCACCGGGGGGGCGGGAGCGGTCGGCGCCGCGGCCGCCGGGGTCACCACCTCGGCCTGACGCTCTTCGAAGCCGACCGGCTCCAGAGTCGGCAACACCGGCTCGACACCTGTTGGTGGTAGCGGCGCGGTCGTGGTGGCCACCGCCGGGCGTGGCGGCATCGCCGGGCGCGGCGGCGCGGCCGGACGGGGCGGTCCCACCGTGATGCGCGGCGGCGAGAACGGCTGACGCGGCCCCGGCCGTGGCGGCGCGGGCCGCTCCAGCGGACGGAAGGGGACGATCCTGGGCTCCGGCTTCCTCGTCGCCGGCGGCACCAGCGGCGCCGGCGGCGTGACGATGGGCTTCGGCGCCGAAGGAACTTGCGGTTCGAGCTCGGGCGTCGGCGGCGGCACGATCGGCTTGGGCTCGGTGACGACCTCGGCCACCGGCGACGGCACTTCCAACCCGTCGGACGGCATCTCCGGCGCGATGGGCGCGGGCTTGGGCTTGACGATCGTCGCTGCGGGCCTGAGCTCGACCTGGGCAGCCTCTTCCTCGCCCAGCGGCTTCTTGCGCGAGCGCAACGGCGCCTTGGCGACCACGCCGCTCCCGTCGGTGGCCACGGCCTTGGCTCGAGCGGGCCGCTTGGGCTTGGGCTCCTCCGGCAGCTCGCGACCCTTGCCGAGCTTGACGCGTAGGTTGTTGGCGAGCGTGGTGTCGAGCGGTGTCATCGCCCGTACGCCCTTCTGCCCCATCTCCTCGGCGGCGAGAATGAGATCCTTGCTCGTGACCCCCAGCTCCTTCGCCAGCTCGATGACCTTGATCTTTGCCACTGCCACGGTTCCCTCACCTCCCCGAAGACGTCACGAGGTTCTCGCCCCTCACCACATCCGATGCGGCCTCCACCGCGATCACCAGCGCCCCTTCCGTCCTCGAAGGCCGCCTGAAGGCCTGACTCAGCCGTCCGCCCTTGAGCAAGCGCGCGGCGCAGCCGGCGCCGCGACAGACGTAGGCGCCGCGACCGGCCGCCCGCCCGCGTTCGTCGACGACCACGGTGCCTTCGTCCCGGCGAACGAGGCGAACCAGCTCGCGCTTGTCACGCACCTGTCGGCACGCGACACACGTCCGACGCGGCTCGCAGGTCACGCGCTCTCCGTCCCCGGCGCGGGCGCGGGTTCCTCGGACGACGCCGCCGACGCCGACACGCGGTTCGCCGCCAGCTCCTGAGCCGCCGCGAACACCTCGTCGGCCTGCTCCGGGCTCGGCAACACCTCGCCCAGTCGCTGGCGTCCCGCGGCCACGATCGCGTCCGGCGAGTCGAGCCCGCTCCCGCGCAGCGCCTCCAGCGCGTCGGGCGTCATCCCGCGCAGCTCGGCGAGCGCCGGGCCCGAGGTCGCCGGCTGCGACCGCTCGGTCTCGAGCTCCGACTCGCTCTTGATATCGATCCGCATCCCGGTGAGCTTGGCGGCGAGGCGCGCGTTCTGACCCTTCTTGCCGATGGCCAGCGAGAGCTGATTGTCGGGCACGATCACGAGCGCCGACGATTGCCCCTCGGCATCCGGCTCGCCGATCGTGACCGACGAGACCTTCGCGGGCGACAGTGCGCGGGCCACGAAGGTCGCCGGATCGTGCGACCACTCGATGATGTCGATCTTCTCCCCGCGCAGCTCGCGGCTGATCACCTGGATGCGCGTGCCCCGGAGGCCCACGCAGGCGCCGATGGGGTCGACGTCGCGCTTGGTCGAGGCCACCGCGACCTTGGCCCGCTCGCCCGGCTCGCGGGCGGCGGCCTTGACGAGCACGATGGCCTCCTGGATCTCGGGGATCTCGGTCTCGAAGAGACGCACCAGGTAGCCCGGATGGGTCCGCGACAGCGTGATCTGCGGCCCCTTCGTGCTGCGGCGGACCTCGAGCACGAACGCCCGCACGCGATCGCCGGGATTGTAGCGCTCGCCCAGGATCTGCTCACGCTCCGGCAGGATCGCCTCGGCCTTGCCGATCTCGAGAATCACGTTGCGCTTCTCGATCCGGTGAACGATCCCGCGCAGGATCTGGCTTTCCTTGCCGGCGAACTCGGCGTAGATCCGCTCGCGCTCGGCGTCCCGCACGCGCTGCAGGATGACCTGCTTGGCGGTCTGGGCGGCGATCCGGCCGAATTCCTGGGGCGGCAGCTCCTGCTCGAGCTCGTCGTCCAACTCGGCGGCCGGGTTCAGCGCCTTGGCGTCGGCCAGACTGATCTCGAGCTTGGCGTCCGTGACCTCGGTCACCACCCGCTTGCGGCCGTAGACTCGCAGCACGCCGGTCTGGCGGTCGAGGTGCATGCGGACGTTGTCGGCCGCGCCGAGGGTCTTCTTGGAGGCCGAGAGCAGGGCAGACTCCAGCGCCTCGAAGAGGATCTCTTTTTCGATCCCCTTCTCCCGGCCGATCTGCTCGATCACCGTGATCAGTTCTCGATTCATCTCCCGTCACATGCTTCGCCGCGGCCAGGGCACCTGAACATCCAGCCGCGCCTTCGTGATCTCCGCCCGCGGAACGTCTACGCTGCCGCCGCTCTGCTCGAGCGTCAGGCGCTCACCCCCGACGTCTGTCAACCGTCCCCGTACCTCCGCGCCCCCCGCGAGCCAGCACCGCACGGCCTTTCCGATCGCCCACCGGTACTCGCGATCGCTCCGGAGTTGCCGGTCGAGCCCCGGGGAGGACACCTCGAGGTCATACGCCTCGCTGATCAGCCCCGAGACGTCGAGCACGTCGCCGATCTCCCGGCTCACGCGCTCACAGTCGCCAACCCTCACGCCGGCGGGCTTGTCGACGAAAATGCGGAGCACGCCACGCGGGCGGTGAGGGCGCCACTCCAGATCGACCAGCAGGAGCCCGTGATCGCTGAGCACCGGCTGGATGATCTCTTCGATCCGGTTGTCCCGCTCGTCGTCCTGCATCGCCACACCGCGAAAGGAAAAAAGTGGGCAAAGCCCACTTTTTCAGGACTTTAGCACGTGTCGCCTCGCCTGGCAAGCGATCGCGCGCGCCGGCGGGCGGAGAACGGTCAGCCGGCCTCGAGGAGCTCGCGAACGGTCGCGATGATCTCGTCCCTCGGCACGCGCCGCTCCTCGCGCGTACGGCGCGACCGGACCTCCACGAGTCCGCTCTTGACCCACGCGTTGCCGAGGGTGACACGCACGGGAATGCCCAGCAAGTCCGCGTCCTTGAACTTCACGCCGGGACGCTCGTTGCGATCGTCGATCAGGACGTCGAGTCCGTGCTCGCGGCACTCGGCGTACAGCGCCTCACCGGCCTTGGCCTGGGCCTCGTCGCGGACGTTGACGACCACGATGTGGACGGCGAAGGGCGCGATGCTCGGCGGCCACACGATGCCATCGGCATCCGCACGCTGCTCGATGGCGGCGGCGGCGATGCGCGCCGGACCGATCCCATAGCTGCCCATGACGATGGGACGCTCCTGGCCCGTCTCGTCGAGGTAGCGGGCGCCCAGGGCCTCCGAGAACTTGGTGCCGAGCTTGAAGATGTTGCCGATCTCGATCACCCGCTCGACGGTCAGCGCCTGGCCGCACACCGTGCAGGCCTCTCCGGGCAGGACCGCGTGCAGGTCGGCGAAGCGGCACGGGAAGTCGACGTCCGGCTTCACCCCGCGCACGTGGAACCCTTCGCGGTTGGCTCCCACGACGTACGTTCCCCCGCGCAGGGTCTCGTCGGCCACGATGGGCACGCGGGCGCCGAGCGGTCCGACCGAGCCCACCGGCGCGCCGAGAAGCGCCGGGACCTCGTCGGGGTGCGCGGGCCGGCACTCCTCGCCCACCGCGCGCAGCAGCTTGCGCTCGTGCAGGTTGTGGTCGCCGCGCACGAGCACCAGGATCGGTCCCCCGCGCGGCGCGACGTAGAGCAGCGACTTGACGGTCAGCCGCGGATCGATCCCGAGAAGGGCCGCGACCTGGGCGATCGTCCGCGCGTTCGGCGTCGCCACGTCTTCCCGCGCGCCCTGGGGAAACTCCGGGGCCGGCGGGAGCGACCGCGCCAGCTCGACGTTGGCGGCGTAGCCACAGCTCGCGCACATCGCGATCTCGTCCTCGCCGGCCGCGCTGGGGGCCATGAATTCGTGAGCGCTGTGACCGCCCATCATGCCGGTGTCGGACTGGACGACGTGAAAGACGAGCCCGCACCGCTCGAAGATCCGCCGATACGCGCGCTCGTGGGCGCCGTAGGAACGATCGAGGGCCGCGTCGTCGGGATCGAGCGTGTAGGAGTCCTTCATCACGAACTCCCGCGTCCTCAGGACGCCCGAGCGGGGCCGCGCCTCGTCGCGCTCCTTGGTCTGGATCTGGTACCAGATCTGCGGCAGATCCCGATACGACTTGATCTCGCGGGCGGCCAGCCACGCCACCACTTCCTCGTGGGTCATGCCCAGACACATCTCGCGGCCGTGGCGGTCCACGAGCTTGAACATCTCGGGAATACCGTCCCAGCGGCCCGACTGCTTCCAGATCTCGGCGGGGTGGATCACCGGCATCGTGATTTCCTGCCCGCCGATCGCGTTCATCTCCTCACGGATGATCGCGGCGACCTTGTCGAGGACGCGCTGGCCCATCGGCAGCCAGACGAACACGCCGGCCGCGAGCTGACGCACGAGCCCGGCCCTCAACATGAGCCGGTGGCTCAGCGCCTCCGCCTCGGCCGGCTCTTCCCGCAATGTTGGAACGAGCGAAGTGCTCAGATGCAAGGGATACCGATCCTCCTGCGGTTTCCGAGCGCGGGCTTCGCCCGCGCCATGTCGGCCCCCCTCAATGCGCTATTTAGCGTCGGGGGTCTTGTTCGGGCCCTTGACGCCCGGGTCGTAGACGAGGCGCTCCACGGGCTTGCCGCCGAGGATATGAGACTCGAAGATCTCCTTGAGGTCCTCTTGCTTGACGCCCGAGTACCACACGTTGTCCGGATAGACCACGATCATCGGACCGTGACCGCACTGCGAGAAGCAGCCGGCCTTGTTGATCCGCACGTCGGTCTTGAGCCCGGCGCGCACGGCTTCGGCCCGCAGGAACTTGACGTGCGCTTCGACGTCGCCCCGCGTCGGACAATCCTCACCGCTCGTGCACACGAAGACGTGGCTGTTGTACTGGCCCATCAGGCTCCCCCTCTGGCCGCCTCGGCGGCCTCTTGGGCCGCGCTCAGGCGGCCCCTCCGGCCGCGGCGTGGGCGGCCTTTCGCTCCGATATGAACCGATCGACTTCCTCGCGCATCGCCTGCACGATGTCCTTCTCCGGGACCTTGCGGACGACTTCGCCATTCTTGAAGATCAGCCCGATGCCGCGGCCGCCGGCGACGCCGATGTCGGCCGCGCGCGCTTCGCCGGGTCCGTTGACCTCGCAGCCCATCACCGCGATGTGGATCTCCTCGTTGAGCCCCCGGAACTCGTCCTCGACCTCTCTGGCGAGCTTGACGAGATCGACGTCGGCCCGGCCGCACGAGGGGCAGGACACGAACGTGAGTCCGCCCTTGCGCAATCCGAGAGCCTTGAGGATGTCGAGCCCGACCCTGACCTCTTCCGTCGGATCGGCGGACAGCGACACGCGAATCGTGTCGCCGATCCCCTCCGACAGCAGCGCCCCCAGGCCCACCGCGGACTTGATGGTGCCGACACCCGGGGTCCCGGCTTCCGTGACGCCGAGGTGGAACGGATAGTCCACCTGGTCCGCCAGGATCCGATACGCCTCGATCATCATCAGCGGATCGGAGGCCTTGAGCGAGATCTTCATCTCCGGATAATTGCAGTCCTCGAGGATCCGGATGTGACGCAAGCCAGACTCCACCATCCCCTTGGCCGTCGGACCTCCGTATCTTGCCAGGAGGTCTTTTTCCAGCGATCCGGCGTTCACCCCGATGCGAATGGGGATGCGCTTGTCCTTGGCGAGGTTGACGACCTCATGGACGAACTGCTTGCCGCCGATGTTGCCGGGATTGAGCCGGAGTCCGTCCACGCCCTGCTCGAGCGCGATCAGCGCCAGCTTGTAGTTGAAGTGGATGTCGGCCACCAGCGGAATGCGGATCTGGCGCTTGATCTCGCCCAGCTTCTCCGCGGCCTCGCGGACGGGAACGGCGCAGCGCACGACCTCGCAGCCCGCCGCCTCCAGGGCCCAGATCTCGAGCAGCGTGGCCTGCACGTCCCGCGTGTCGGTCTTGGTCATGGATTGCACGGTGATGGGCGCGTCGCCGCCGACCTTCACGCCGCCCATCTGGATCTGCCGGGTCTTGCGTCGCGTGATCATCAGGATCTCCTGTCATGGGGGCCCAGAAATGGCCCCCAAACCCCCAAACGCTCGTCACGCCCCGGCGAAGCCGAGGCGCTCCTCAAAATTGCTCTGACATGCTATCGGAAGAATCGAAACGCGTCGATGCGTACGAGATCGTTATAGAGCGCGTACACCATCAGCAGCATGAGCAAGACGAAGCCGAGCTGTTGGGCGGCCTCGCGCTTCCTCAGCGAGAGCGGCCGGCCCATGACGCCCTCGATGACGAAGAAGAACAGATGCCCCCCGTCGAGCATGGGGACCGGCAACAGATTCAACAACGCCAGGTTCACGCTGATGATCGCGGTGAAGAGGGCCAGCGACGCCGGCCCCTCCTTGGCCTGACGGCCGGCCTCGGAGGCGATCTGGATCGGCCCGCCGATGTTGGACGAGTCGATCTGCCGGGAGACGATCTTCCAGAGACCCTTGGCGGTGAGCGCGGTCATGTCCCACGTCTTGACCGCGCCATGCCACACGGCCTTGTGCGGCGGATACGGCTCGTAGTTCACGGTCCGGGTGACGATGCCGACCCCGATGCGGCCGACCTCGACGTCCTCTCCGGCCGCGTTCTTTTCCTTCACCGCGTTGGCCGTGACGGTCAGCGGCAGGCGTCGCCCCTCGCGCTCGACCGAGACCTCGAAGGTCTGGCCCGCGCGCTTCTGGATGGCCTGCATCAACTCTTCGGGCGTGAAGACCGGCTGCCCGGCGACGGCGACGACCGCATCGCCGGCCTTCAATCCCGCCTTGTCCGCCGGTGAGCCGGAGTTGACGGAGCCGATCTGCGGCTGGAGCTGCGGCCCGACGCCGACGTCCCAGGTCTGGTGCGTGTCCTTGAAGATCGGGTCCCGCGCCTCGGTGAGTCGAGGCGTCACGTTCACGTCGTGGAGGGTGCCGGCGCGCGACACCGTGAGACGGAGCGGGCGTCCCCCGGAGGCTGCCACCACGCGCTCGAGATCCTCCCAGTGCGCGATGCGCCGACCGTCGGCCTTCACGATCGTGTCGCCGGTCTGCAGCCCGGCCGCGGCGGCGGCGCCGGCGGGGGCCACGCGGCCGATCGTGGGAGGCCACACGGGACGACCCACCGTGGCGAGCACGACGGTGAAGATCACGGCGGCCAGCACGAAGTTCATGCCGGGCCCCGCGAAGACGATCAGGAAGCGCGCCCACAGCGGCTTGAGGGCGAAGGCCTTCGCGGGATCGTAGGTCAGCGTCCCGCCGCCCTCCAGCGGGTTCTCCTCGCCCATCATCTTGACGTAGCCACCCATGGGGATGACGGACAGACAGTACTCCGTCTCCTTGCCCCGCCAGCGCAGCAGCACCGGCCCGAAGCCGATCGAGAAGCGCTCTACGCCGACGCCCGACCAGCGGGCGACGATGAAGTGCCCCCATTCGTGGATGAGGATCAGGACGCCGATGACGACGATGAACGAGAGGACGGTGGTCATCGAGCCACCGCCATCGGTTGGTCGATCAGCGCGTTCACGAGGCGCCGCGCGTCGGCGTCGATGGCCACGCAGTCGTCGACCGCCTTCGGCTCGCTGGGGGGCATGGTGTCGAGCGCGCGCTCGATCAACTCGGCGATCCGGGTGAAGGCGATGCGGCGGTCGAGGAAGGCCGCGACCGCGACCTCGTTGGCGGCGTTGAGCACGACCGGGGCCGAGCCCCCCTGCTCCAGCGCCTCCCGCGCCAGGCGCAGGCACGGGAACTTCTCGGCGTCCGGCTCGAAGAAGGTGAGCTGGCCCACCCGCGGCAGATCGAGTCGCGCCCCCGGCGTCGGGCGGCGCTCCGGATAGGTGAGCGCGTAGAGGATCGGTACGCCCATGTCGGCGACGCCGAGCTGGGCCATGACGACCCCGTCGATGTACTCGACCATGGAGTGAACGATCGACTGCGGGTGGACGACCACCTGGACCTGGTCCGGCGCGACGTCGAACAGCCAGCGCGCTTCGATGATCTCGAGCCCCTTGTTCATCAGCGTGGCCGAGTCGATGGTGATCTTCGGACCCATCTTCCACGTCGGATGGCGAAGCGCGTCCTCGACGGTCACGGACGCGAAGGCCGCGCGCGGCAGCTCGCGGAAGGGACCGCCCGAGCTCGTCAGCAGGATGCGGTGCACGTCGGCGCGATTGTGGCCGCAGAGACACTGGAAGATCGCGCTGTGCTCCGAGTCGACGGGAAGGAGCGCGACGCCCCGGCGCCGGGCCGCGGCCGTCATCAAGCTCCCGGCCATCACGAGCGTCTCTTTGTTGGCGAGGGCCACGGGACGGCCGGCCTCGATGGCCGCCATCGTCGGCAGCAGTCCGGCCCCACCGACGAGCGCGGACAGCACGATGTCGGCGTCGACGTCGCGCGTGAGACTCACCAGACCGTCGGCTCCGGCCAGCAGATCCGGTCGCGGCCGCGGCAGCAACGCGGCCAGCCGATCCACGGCGGCCGGATCCAGCAACGCCACGGCCTGGGGTGAATACTTCCGGCACAGGTCCGCGATCAACTCGACGTTCGATCCCCGCGCCGCGAAGCCGGCGATCGCGAATTCCTCCGGGAAGCTCGAGACCAGCTCGAGCGCGCGAAGCCCGATCGAGCCGGTGCCGCCCAGCAACGTCACCCGCTTCATCCGCGTCCTCCGACCCAACTCGCGTAGTAGAACAACGCCGGGGCGTTGAACATGAGCCCGTCGAGACGGTCGAGGACGCCCCCGTGCCCCGGGATGAGACCTCCGGTGTCCTTGGCTCCCAGGCTTCGCTTGATCACCGACTCCACGAGATCACCAATCTGTCCCACGATTCCCAGCATGACCCCGGCGACGATCGCTGTCGACATCGACCAGTGGGGCAAGAGCCATGCCCCGAGCGCGGCGGCGACGATGGTCGAGACCGCGAGCTGACCCACGGCACCTTCCACGGTCTTGTGCGGGCTGACCGCCGGGGCGAGCTGGTGACGACCGACGAGCGAACCGACGGCGTAGGCCGCCGACTCGCCGGCCCACGTGGTGCCGACGAGGAACAGCACCAGGGCCGCGCCGTCCGAGCGCGTCTCGAAGGCGACCCCGTGACCGAGCAGCCAGCCGACGTAGACGATGGCGAGCATCGTGGTCGACACGGGCTCGAGGGCGGCGGCGTCGCCGGTCCACACGGGCACGCTGAGGACGGTGGCGACGGCGAGCGCGAGCACGAAAGCGGTGACCCCCGGCAGGCCCGGCATCGCGAAGCTCGCGGTCACCGCCACCGCGCCCACCACGCCGACCCGCGAGTAGCCGCGGCGTCCGGCGCGCTCGACCATGCGCAGCAGCTCCCAGGCGGCGATGCCGCTGAGCGCGACCACGAGGAGCACGAAGAGCGCGCGGGGCGCCCCCATCACGATCCAGACGAAGAGGGGGATGCCCACCGCGGCCGTCGCCGCGCGCTTGAGCAGCGTCACCGGCAGCCCCGCGGACGGTGGCGTCGGCACGGCCACCACCGCGGCCACGTCACACCCCACCGAAGCGGCGCGTCCGGTGCTGGAAATCGGCGAGCGCGCGATAGAGCTCGAGGGGGCCGAAGTCCGGCCACATCGTGGGGGTGACCCACAGCTCGGTGTAGGCGATCTGCCACAGGAGGAAATTCGACACCCGCATCTCGCCGCTGGTACGGATGAGGAGGTCGGGGTCGGGAATGCCGTCCGTGTACAGCGCGCGAGTGATGTGCTCCTCGGAAATGTCCGCGGGGCTCAGCTCGCCCGCCCGCACCTTCTCGGCGAGCGCGCGAAAGGCGTCGAGCAGCTCCTCGCGTCCCCCGTAGTTGAACGCCATCATGAGGTTCAGCCCACTATTGTGCTCGGTCGCGGCGACCACCCGGTCGATGCCGCGCCGGACGGCCAGCGGCACGCCGTGGGAGCGGCCGAGCACGCGCAGCCGGACGTTGCGCGACATCAGCTCGGGCAGCTCGCGGACGATGGCCTCCTCGAGCAGCCGCATGAGGGTTGAGACCTCGTCCTCCGGCCGCGTCCAGTTCTCGGTGGAGAAGGCGTAGAGGGTCAGGTAGCGCAGCCCCAGCTCTTCGGCGGCGCGGAACACGGCGCGGGCGGTCTTGACGCCTTCGCGGTGGCCGGCCACGCGAGGGAATCCCCGACGCGTGGCCCAGCGCCCGTTGCCGTCCATGATGATGGCCACGTGCGTCGGGAGCGGTTGGGACCGGACGATCTCCAGCAGCTCCCGCTCGCCGAGAGATTCGAGGAGCGCCCCGGCTTTGCCGGGGCGCAACGAGCGTTGGGGGGGTTGGGGGGCCATGTCGGGGCCCCCCAACTCGTCAATCGGATTGAGGGCCATGCGCGCTCATCTTACTAAAACGAGAGGATCTCCTGCTCCTTCTTCTTGAGCAGCTCGTCGACCTTCGCCACGAAACGGTCGGTCGTCTTCTGGATCTGATCGTGACCGCGGCGCTCCTCGTCCTCGGACACCTTCTTGTCCTTGGACATCGCCTTCAGCTTGTCGTTCGCCTCGCGCCGGACGTTCCGGATCGCGACGCGCCCCTCCTCCGCGATCTTGTGGACGGTCTTGGCGAGCTGCTTGCGCCGCTCTTCGGTCAAGGTCGGCATCGTGAGGCGGATGAGCTTGCCGTCGTTGGCGGGATTGAGTCCGAGGTCCGATTTGTTGATCGCCTTCTCGATGGCCTGGAGCTGGGTGGCTTCCCACGGCTGGATCAGCAGCGTGCGGGCGTCGGGCACCGAGACCGAGGCCATCTGGTTGACCGGGGTCGGCGTGCCGTAATAGTCCACGCGGATCGTGTCGAGGAGCGCGGCCGACGCCCGGCCGGTCCGCACCGAGACCAGCTCCCGGGTCAGCGAGTCGATGGCGGTGGTCATCCTGCCCTCGAGATCTTTCAGAAGATCCTGCATGGTCGTTCCTCCGCTCACGCCGAGACGATCGAGCCGACCGGCTCGCCGAGCACGATCCGCTTGATGTTCCCGGGCAGCGTCAGGTCGAACACGATGATCGGCAGCCCGTTCTCCATGCACAGGGAGATCGCGGTGGTGTCCATCACCTGCAACCGGCGGCTCAGCACCTCGATGTAGGTCGTGCGGGCCAGGCGCTCGGCGCCGGCGTCGAACTTGGGATCCGACGAATAGATACCGTCGACCTTGGTCGCCTTGATGATCGCGTCCGCGCCGATCTCGATGGCCCGGAGCGCGCCGGCGGTGTCGGTGGTGAAGAACGGGTTGCCGGTGCCGGCGGCGAAGATCACCACCCGTCCCTTCTCGAGATGCCGGATGGCGCGCCGGCGGATGTAGGGCTCGGCCACCGCCCGCATCTCGATGGCCGAGAGTACCCGCGTCTGCAGCCCGGCTTTCTCGAGCGCGTCCTGGAGGGCCAGCGCGTTGATGATCGTCGCCAGCATGCCCATGTAGTCCGCGGTGGCGCGGTCCATGCCGCCGGCACTGGCGGCGATGCCGCGAAAGATATTGCCCCCGCCGATGACGATGGCCAGCTCGACCCGGAGATCGATCACGTCGCGGATCTCGGCGGCGATGCGCTCGAGCACCGGCGGATCGATGCCGTACCCGACGCTCCCGGCCAGCGCTTCACCGGAGAGCTTCAACACGACGCGGCGGTACACCGGGCGGGGCGGTTCCGCTTCCGCCCCCAACGCTAACCGCCCTCGCCGACCTGGAACCGCGCGAACCGCTTGATGACCACGCGCTCGCGGGTCTTCGCGTTGACCGCGTCCACCAGGTCCTTCACCTTCATGGTGCCGCTGGCGTCCTTGATGAACGCCTGTTCCATCAGGCACTGCTCGGTGAAGAACTTCTCGAGCTTGCCCTCGATGATCTTGTCCACGATCTGGGGCGGCTTCTTCTGGTCGACCATCTGCTCGCGGTAGATCTCCCGCTCCTTCTCGAGCACGGTGGCGGGCACGTCCTCGCGACTCACGTAGGACGGGTTCGCGGCCGCCACCTGCATGGCGAGATCCTTGACCAGGGTCTGGAAGTCATCGGTGCGGGCGACGAAGTCGGTCTCGCAGTCGACTTCCACGAGTACGCCGAGCTTCGACCCGGCGTGGATGTACGACCCGATCACGCCTTCCTTCACCTCGCGCTGGGCGCGCTTGGCCGCCCCCGCGACGCCCTTCTTGCGCAGGTACTCCACCGCCGTCTCGAGGTCGCCCTGGCTGGCCTGCAGCGCTTCCTTGCAGTCCATGACGCCGGCGCCGGTCCGATCGCGCAACTCCTTGACGTGCTGGGCGCTCGACGCCATGCGCTAGGCCTCCACCTCGGCCTCGACCTCGACCGCCGGCTCCGGCTCGGCCCCCTCGTCGGTCTCGTCCTTGTTCAGGGTGCCGCGGCCCTCGAGGATCGCGTCGGCGATGCGCGAGGTGATGAGCCGCACCGCGCGGATCGCGTCGTCGTTGCCGGGCACGGGATAGTCGATGCCCGTGGGATCGCAGTTGGTGTCGACGATCGCGACGATGGGGATGCCCAGCCGCTGGGCCTCGGCCACCGCGATCTTCTCCTTGCGCGGATCGATGATGAACACGGCCGAGGGCAGCGTCTCCATGGCCTTGATGCCGATCAGGGCCTTCTCGAGCTTCAGCCGCTCGCGGTCGAGCTCGAGCGCTTCCTTCTTGGGCAGGCGCTCGTACTCGCCCGCTTCCTTCATCTCCTCGATCTTCTTGAGGCGCGCGATCGACTTGCGGATGGTCTCGAAGTTCGTGAGGGTGCCGCCCAGCCAGCGCTGGTTGACGTAGAACATCGCGCAGCGGTTGGCCTCGTCGAACACGGTGTCCTGGGCCTGCTTCTTGGTGCCGATGAACAGGACGGTCCCACCACCGGCGGCGAGCTCGCGGACGGCGGCGTAGGCTTCGCGGAACTTCTTGAGCGTCTTCTGCAGGTCGATGATGTAGATGCCGTTGCGCTCCCCGAAGATGTACTTCTGCATCTTGGGGTTCCAGCGCTTGGTCTGGTGTCCGAAGTGGACGCCGGCTTCGAGCAGCTCCTTCATCGTCAGTGCGGCCATCGTTCCTCCTGTCGGTTCGCCTCCGCCGCGCGTCCGGGGTCGTCCCCCGGCACCGACGTGCGCGGCGTGCGGGTTGGATGAATTACGTCGTGTACTTGGCGTTGAGTCGGACGTACTCCTCCGAGAGGTCGCACGTCCAGACGCGGTCCTCGCCCCGGCCCAGGCCGAGGTCGATGGTGATCGCGTATTCCGGTCTTCCCATGATCTCGCGGATCCGGCCGATGCGCGCGCCTTCCCTGAGCATGCCCTGCTCGACCAGGGGCTCGTCGTCGAAGGCGATGGTGACCCGCTGCTGGTCGACCCGCGCGGCCGATCGGCCGAGGGCCATCATGATCCGGCCCCAGTTCGGATCCATGCCCGAGATCGCGGTCTTGACCAGCGGTGAGTTCGCCACGGTCCGCGCCGCGATCAAGGCGTCCCGGCGCGTGGCGGCCCCGCGCACGGCGACGGTCACGAGTCGGGTCGCGCCCTCGCCGTCGGCCACCAGCATGCGGGCGAGCCGTTGCATGAGCGCCTCGAGGGCGCGCGCGAACGCGCTGAACCCGCGGGCCCCCGGCTCCAGCGGCGCGTTCTCGGCGATCCCGTTGGCGAGCACGGCGACGGTGTCGCTGGTGGACTGATCGCCGTCGACGGTGACCCGGTTGAACGTGCCCTCGACCGCGCGGCGGACCACCGTGCGCAGCGCGTCCGGGGCGATCACCACGTCGGTGGCCACGAAGCAGAACATGGTGGCCAGGTGCGGCTCGAGCATGGCCACGCCCTTGGCGATCCCGCCGATGGTGACCGGACGTCCCCCCACCTCGACACGCAGGGCCGCTTCCTTCGGCCGCGTGTCCGTGGTCATGATCGCCTCGGCCGCGGCTCGCCCACCCTGAGGTGAGAGCGCCTTGACGAGCTTGGGCAACGCGGTGCGGACGCGGTCCATCGGCATGGGGACGCCGATGACCCCGGTCGCCGCGATCAAGACGTGCTTGGCGGGAATGCGCAGGAGCTCGCCGACGAGCTTGGTCATCTCGCGGGCGTCGCGCACGCCCTGCTCGCCCGTGCACACGTTCGCGCACCCGCTGGAGGCGACGATGGCCTGGGCCACCCCGCTGCGGACGTGCTCCATCGAGACCAGGACGGGCGCGCCCTTGACCTGGTTCGAGGTGAAGACGGCGGCCGCCCGCGCCGGCGTGGGCGAATAGACGAGCGCGAGGTCCTTCTTTCCGCTGGGCTTGATGCCGGCGGCCAGGCCCCCCGCCAGAATACCGGGGACCGCGGTCACCCCACCCTCGAGCCATTCGAGCTCGGTCATGGGTACACGGGTGGGGCGGACAGTCCGGTCCGCTCGTTCCAACCGAACATCACGTTGAGGTTCTGGACGCCGTTGGCCGAGCCCCCCTTGCCGAGGTTGTCGATGGCCGACACGCACACCGCGCGGCCGGTCCGGCGGTCGGCGACGACGGTCAGGTCGCAGTAGTTCGAGCCGACCACGCCGCGCGTCGTCGGCCGTTCTCCCTCGGGGTGCACGCGGACGAACGGCTCGTCGGCGTAGAAATCACGATAGGCGGCCAGCAGATCCGGAGTGGAGGCGTCGACGGCGAGCGGCACCGAGGCGGTCGTGAAGAGCCCGCGATTGAGCGGGACCAGATGCGGCGTGAACGACACGCGCACGGGCCGGCCGGCCAGCGCGCTCAGCTCCTGCTCGATCTCCGGCGTGTGGCGGTGCGTGGCGATGCCGTAGGCCTGCACGTTCTCGTTGGCCTCGGTGAAGAGGTACATCGGATCGATCGTGCGCCCCTGGGCGCCGGCCCCGGTCACCCCCGACTTGCCGTCGATGACGATGCCGTCGGTGCGCGCGAGCCCGCCCTTGAGGAGCGGCGCGATGGCCAGCACCGCCCCCGTGGGATAGCAGCCTGGCGCGGCCACCAACCCGGCCCCCGCAATGACCTTTCGGTATAGCTCGGGCAGCCCGTACACCGCTTCGGCCAGCCCCTCGGGATCGATGTGCGGCGCCTTGTACCAGACCGTGTAGTCCTCGGGGTCCCGCAGCCGATAGTCCGCGGACAGGTCGATCACGCGCACGCCGCGGCGACGCAGGACGGGCACCGCCTTCTGCGACTCCATGTGGGGCAGGGCCAGGAACACGGCGTCGGCCGACGCGGCCAGGCGCTCGGCGTCGAGATCGCTGAAGGCGAGGTCCGTGAGACCGCGCAGGTGTGGATAGACGCGGGCCAGCGGCTCGCCGGTCTGCCGCTCGGACGTGACCGCCGACAGTGTCACCTCGGGGTGCTGGAGGAGGACGCGCAGCAGCTCCGCCCCCATGTAGCCGCTGCCCCCGGCAACCGCGACGCGTAGCCTGGCCATGCGCTACCGCTTCGAGTACTGGAACTTCTGGCGGGCGCCGGGCTGGCCGTACTTCTTGCGCTCGCGCATCCGGGGATCGCGCGTCAGCAACCCTGCCTTCTTGAGCGGCGGGCGAAGCTTGTCGTCGAAGCGCACGAGCGCGCGGGCGATCCCGTGACGGACCGCGCCCGCCTGACCGGAGGGACCGCCGCCTTCGACCGTCGCGATGACGTCGAACTGGCCGTGCGTGTTCGTGATCTGCAGCGGCTGCGCGATGATCATGCGCAGGGTTTCGCGCGGGAAGTAGTTCTCGAACGAGCGGCGGTTCACCACGATGCGGCCCGGCCCGGGGCGCACCCAGACGCGCGCCACCGAGGTTTTGCGACGTCCGGTGCCGTAGAAACGATCGATGATGACCGCCATCACTTGACCTCCAGCACTTGCGGCTGCTGCGCCTGGTGCGGATGCTCGGCCCCGCGATACACCTTGAGTTTCTTGGCCATGGCCCGGCCCAGTCGGTTCTTGGGAAGCATGCCCTGCACGGCCCACTCGATCATGCGCTCCGGATGGGTCTTCAACATCTTCTCCGCGCTCACCTCGCGGAGCCCGCCGATGTAGCCGGTGTGCCAGCGGTACTGCTTGTTCTGGAGCTTGCGCCCGGTCAGGTGGATCTTCTCGGCATTGAGGACCACCACGTGGTCACCGACGTCGAGGTGCGGAGCGAACAGAGGCTTGTGCTTGCCCCTCAGAATCGTCGCGATGCGGGTGGCCAGGCGCCCCAGCACCTTTCCGTCCGCGTCCACGACGTACCACTTGCGTTCGATCTCGTTCTCCTTCGGCATCGGCGTCGGCATGTTCTCCCCTTCGAGCGCGCCTCAGGCTAAATGGGCCTCAGGACAGACGAATTTGCAAAGACGTAGCTTAGAGGAAAACCCGCATCCTGTCAACGGCTCGGAGGGACTGCGCCCCGGTTTGCGCCGGCACAGAGCCGGCACCACGGTCAGGGTCGCGTCTTGTCTGGCCAGGGGCAGAGCGCGCGGACGGGACAGACCGGGCAGGCCGGCTTGCGGGCCGTGCAGGTTCGACGTCCGTGGGCCTGGAAGAGATGGCTGGCCCGCGTCCAGCTCTGCCGCGGCAGAACCTCGGTGAGCTGGTCGTGGATCTCCACAGAGTCCTCGGACCGGGCGAGCCCGAGCCGCTGGGAGACGCGAAAGACGTGGGTGTCGACCGCGATCCCCGGCTCGCCGAACGCGTTGCCGAGCACGACGTTGGCCGTCTTGAGCCCGACCCCGGGCAGGGCAACGAGGGCCTCGCGGTCCCGCGGCACCGCGCCCTCGTGCTTGTCGACGAGGGCGCGGGCCATTCCTACGATGGACCGGGCCTTGGCGCGGAAAAACCCCGTCGAATGGATGGCCTTCTCGAGCGTTTCGGGCTTGAGCCGGGCGTAGTCGGCAGCCGAATGGTAGGCGCGAAACAGCGCCGGCGTCACCATGTTCACGCGCTCGTCCGTGCACTGCGCGGACAGAATCGTCGCCACCAGGAGCTCGAGCGGCGTCGTGAAGTCGAGCGCGATCTTCGCGTCCGGATAGGCGCGCTCGAGCCGCGTCAGGATCTTGCGGCCTCTGGCCTTCTTCGCGTCGGGCGATTCCTTCATGGCGACCTCGATTCAGGCCCCCCGATTCGGACGGAGCCCGGCGTGACGGTGACGGGGGCAATGGCCGCGGGGAACGGCAGCCGGCTCGCGATACCCCGCGAGGGGTCGAAGCTCGCCATGATCCAGTTGACGAGCAGCGGCGGAACCGAAATGCTTCCGACCCTGACCCGCTCCGCGACCAGCACGAACAGCCGGTCAGTCCGGGGGACGAACCGCACGCGCGCAGCGACGTCGGGACCCGGCGTCTCGAAGGTGAGATCCACGAACCCGGTCCCCAGCGAGAGCGACATCCGGCCCACGCCCTTCACTTGCCCCAGAAATGACCGGAGGTCCGCCGCCTCGACGGTGGCCCGCTCGATGCGGAGACGGCCGGCGTCGAGCGGGTCGAAGCGTCCCGTTCGCGCCGCGCTCCAGGGATTGACGAGCGCATCCTCGATCACGACGAGCACGTCGCGCACGCGGAGCAGGGCGGGCTGGCGCTTCCGCAGCTCGCCCACGGTGGCCGCCGCCGCCGCGATCTCCAGCCGCGTGATTCGCCCACCCAGGATGCGGGCGTCGTAGTCGAGCCGGATCTCGAGCCCCTCGACGTCGCGCATGACCTCGCCGAGGCGCGCTCGCAGGCCGGCGGTGACGGCGCGCGCGAGCGCGTCCGGGGTCACGTCGAGATCGTCGGCGAGGCGGCGCGCGCGCACGGAAGCGGTCGAGCCGTCGGGCAGCCGGAACTCGCCGATCACGGGAAAGGCGCGGGCGAGGGCGGCGTCGGCCGCGAGGCGTTCGCCGACCTGCCGCGCCTTGTCGATCGTCAGCGGCGGTCCGAGGTCCCCCGACTTCAGGACCATGTAGTCGATGCCGATGGGCTCGCCCTCCCAGGCGCGCGCGACGCGAAGGTGAAGACCGTCACGCAGGGCAAAGTAACGGAAGTTGGACGGAGAAAAGTACGGATGATTCGCCACGATGCTGACCGTGCGCGGAGCGCCGCCGCTGTCGCGCGCAAGCGCCTCGAGGATGGGCCGGTGCGGCCACCGCGCGCCGTCCGGCGGCGGCGCGAGCGCGGCCGAGGACACCTGCCAGAGGACCGCGGCGGCGAGGGCCACGCCCGCGCCCCATCGCCCGGGTCGCGGCAGCGCCTCGAACCCGAGCGCGCAGGCGACGGCGATCATCGGCATCAGTGGCAGCAGGTAGCGCATCTGCTTGTTCTGGAGCAGGAGGAACACGAGGAACGGCGCGAGACCGGCCAGCAGGTACCAGCAGCGCCGGCGCAGCGCAACGCCCACGCCGATGACCACGAGCACCGTCGCGATCACGCCGACCTGAGACGGACTGTTCAGCGGATAGTACGCGAGGCTCGCGGAGCTCAGAGCCGCGGGGAAACCCGCTTCCTCGGCCTGCTTGAACGACCGGTTCTGGAACTGGGTCGCCAGGCCCAACGCGCGCGGACCGTACCACGGCAGCGCGACCAGAACTGCCACCAGGCCGGCCAGCGACGCGTGGAGCCACGCTCGCCGGCTCCGCATCCCGATCGCCACCACGAGGCAGGCGGGCGCGACGAACACGAAGAACGGCGGCTTGGTCAGCATTCCGAGCCCGAGGAGCGCTCCGGTGACGATCGCCCACGTCGGCCGCTCGAAGTGGTCGGTCGCGAGCAGGGCGGCGAGAAACGTGGCCACCAGGGACGCGAGCGGCAGGTCGAGCTGAAAGTGCAGGACGTGGTGGACCACGAGGGGTGCCGTGCCGAAGACGACCGCCGCGACCACCCCGCCGGTACCACCGGCCAGCCGACGGCCCAGGATGTACGTCGAGACCATCCCGAGGCCGAGAAAGGCGAGCATCACGACGTGACCGAAGGCCGCGTCGGACGGGAGCACGCTGTAGACGAGAGCGGCCGCGCACGGCACGAGCGGCGGGTAGAAGGACGAACGGGCGAAGACGGCGCCGAGGTCTCCGGCCGCCACGTCCTGACGGCAGCGCAGCGCGTTCTCGAGGTGGTTGGCGTAGTCCCACTCCGGCGGGCGGCGATCGATGGCGAGCCAGATCGAGGTGACGGCGATCAATCCGAGAAAGACGGCGGCGACCGTCGCCCGTTGCCGCGTCGCGGAACTCACGGCCGCCGCGCGACCGCAAACAGCGAGGTCCCGAAGGGCAGCGGGAGCATCGGGACCACGTGGCGCTCCAGC
>Ga0193725_1000012_pt1 | contig 65488 bp, 62 predicted proteins | sample H2a2metaG_FD_143058 | JGI IMG/M metagenome (GOLD analysis project Ga0193725, IMG submission 143058) | Soil microbial communities from a riparian zone of the East river system, Colorado, United States - H2a2 | ecosystem: Environmental > Terrestrial > Soil > Riparian zone | place: USA: East River... | reverse complement strand
GGCGATGCTCAATTCGCTGCGGCCACTGGTCGACCGCCTCACGCTGACCGTCCCGCCGTCGATTCCGCTCATGCAACGCTGGTCGATCGAGGAGATGGGGCCTGACGTTTCGTTCGAGCCGGATTTCGAGCGCGCACTCTTCGACATTCAGGAGGGAGCGGAGACTATTCTGGTGACCGGTTCATTTCATACCGTCGGCGACGCGATGGCTCGCTTGCCCGGCTTCGCGCCCGTCGGTTAAGTTGTTGCGATGCAAGGAAAAGCCCTCCCCGGCTTTCGCGACTTTTACCCTGAAGACCTGACCCTCCGAAACCACATCTTTGCGACCTGGCGCAGTGTCGCCCAGCGTTATGGCTTCGAGGAGTACGACGGGCCTCCGCTCGAGTCACTCGACCTATACACCCAGAAGAGCGGCGACGAGATCGTCGGCCAGCTCTACAGCTTCAAGGACAAAGGGGACCGCGACGTCGCGCTGCGCCCCGAGATGACGCCGACGCTGGCGCGCATGGTCGCCGCCCGCGTGCAGGCCCTCAAGAAGCCGATTCGCTGGTTCTCGATCCCGCAGCTGTTTCGCTATGAGCGGCAGCAGCGGGGCAGGCTGAAAGAGCACTTCCAGCTCAACATGGACATCATCGGCGAGGCTGGCTTCCTCGCAGACGCCGAACTCATGGCGGCGGCGGTGGACATCATGAGGGCCTTGGGGTTGGGGGCTGGGGATGTGAGGCTCAGGGTCTCAGACCGCCGGCTGATCAACGCGTTGCTCACCAGTCGTGGGCTGATCGAAGGGCAACTCCCGGCCGCGTATGCGGTCATCGATCGGAGCGAACGCGTGCCCCGACAAGTGCTGGAGGAAATGCTCAAGGATGCCAAGTTCGGCAAAAAGGAAACGTCTGCCGTGTTCGAAGTCGCGGCGCTCCGCGGCAACGACGCGCTCGCCCAGGGCGGCCAGTCCGGCGAGCACCTCACCGGGGCCGTGCGCGCCCTCGAGGCCATGGGTCTCGGGGACTTCGTTTCGATCGATCTGACAATCGTGCGCGGTCTCGCCTACTACACCGGCGTCGTGTGGGAACTATTCGATGCCAGCAAGTCATTGCGGGCGATTGCCGGGGGAGGGCGCTACGACAACCTCCTCGATCTTCCCGCCCTGGGGTTCGGCATGGGAGACGTTGTACTCGGCGAGCTCCTCAAGGAGCGCGGCGCAGTATCCAAGGCGTCGAGCGAGCTCGGCGCCTTTTTGATCGCCGTTGGCGGCGACGATCTCCCCACCGTACTCCAGCTTGCGCACGCGATGCGGGACCGGGGAATCTCCGTCGAGTACGGTCTCCGGCATGCCGGCGTGAGAAAGCAGCTCGAGCTGGCCTCGGCACGGGGCGCCGCCCGCGCCGTCATCGTCGGTCCCGAGGAGCGCGCCGAGGGACTGGCGGTCGTGCGCGATCTCCGGACGAGCACCGAAGCGAAAGTACCCATTCGCCAGCTTCTCAACGGATATTTCGATTAATGGCACAAGCACAGAACGCTAAGGCGCAGCGAATCACGCCACGCGCCAAAGACTTCAGCGAGTGGTACGGCGACGTCATTACCCAGGCCCAACTAGCGGACTATTCGCCCGTGCGCGGCTGCATGGTCATCCGGCCGCACGGCTACCGGATTTGGGAGCTGATGCAGCGCGCGCTCGACGACATGATCAAGGCGACGGGCCATAAAAACGCGTACTTCCCGCTCTTCATCCCGATGAGCTACCTCGCGAAGGAGGCCGAACACGTCGAAGGATTCGCGAAGGAGGTCGCCCTAGTCACGCATACGCGTCTACGGGCGACAGGCAAGGAGGGGAAGGATGCCATCGAGGTCGATCCCACGTCGGCGCTCGAGGAGCCGCTCGTCGTGCGCCCGACGTCGGAGACGATCATCTACGGCATGCTCGCGAAGTGGATCCAGAGCTACCGCGACTTGCCGGTACTGCTCAACCAGTGGTGCAACATCGTTCGCTGGGAGATGCGCACGCGGCTGTTCCTGCGCACCACGGAGTTCCTGTGGCAAGAAGGGCATACTGCACACGCCACGTCCGAGGAAGCGGAGGCCGAGGCGCGCCTGATACTCGGCCTCTACCGCCGGTTCCAGGAGGAGTGGCTCGCATTACCGGTGCTGACGGGCCTGAAGACCGACAGCGAGCGCTTCGCGGGCGCGGTGCGGACCTACGCACTCGAAGGCCTGATGCAGGACAACAAGGCGATGCAGGCGGGGACGTCGCACTTCCTTGGCCAGAACTTCGCCAAGGCGTTCGGCGTGCAATTCCAGACGGCCGCGGGCGGGCTCGACTACGTGTGGTCGACATCATGGGGCGTGTCCACCCGCCTCATCGGCGGGCTGATCATGACCCACTCGGACGACAACGGCCTGATCGCGCCTCCGAAGGTCGCACCGGTGCAGGTTGCCATTGTCCCGATTTGGAAGACTGACGAAGAGAAAAGCCAGGTATCGGCTGTCGGCCACCGGGTTAAGGAGGATCTCGAAAAGGCGGGCCTCCGCGTAGAGCTCGATCTCCGCGACACCATGAAGCCCGGCGCCAAGTACTTCGAATGGGAAGGGCTCGGTGTTCCAGTGCGGCTCGAGATCGGGCCTCGGGACCTGGCGAGCGGCCAAGTCGTGTTGGCACGACGGACCGGCGGGAAGGCGCCGGTCCCACTGCAGGGCGCTACGGCCGCGGTAACCACCGCCCTCGACGAGATTCAGGCGTCGCTGTTCGCCGCCGCACTCGAGCGGCGCGAGAAGAACTCGATCCGCGGCGCCACTAAGGCGCAGTTTCTCGAGTTCATCAAAGGGAGTGGCGGGTTCGCATATGGCGGTTTTTGCGGCAGCCCTTCCTGCGAGGCGGAGATCAAGAAGGAGACGAACGCGACGATCCGCGTCCTTCCCGATCCTGAGTTTCGCAGCAAGGAGGCGCCGAAGACCTGCATGTGGTGCGGAGAGCCCAGCATCGCGGAGGCCGTGTGGGCACAGGCGTACTAGGGTTCGATCCGGGATTGCTCCAGGCAATCGCGGATCGGATCGGAACGCCAGCCTACGTCTACAGTGCCAATCTGATTCGCGCGCAATACAACGCGCTCGACGACGCGCTTCACGGCATCCGCCACCGCATCTGTTACTCCGTCAAAGCCAACGGCAACCTCGGCGTGCTCCGTGTCCTGAAACAGCTCGGGGCGGGGGCCGACATCGTTTCGGTAGGCGAGCTGCGGCGCGTGCTGACCGCCAGGTTCGATCCCGATGGCATCGTGTTTTCCGGCGTGGGCAAAACGACGCGTGAGATCGAAGATGCGATTCGCGCCCTGGTCGGCTTCATCAATATCGAGTCGACGAGCGAGCTCGCGACTCTCACGGCGGTCGCCAACGATCTCAAGATGCCGGCACGCGTGGGGATTCGGGTCAACCCAGACGTCGCGATCGACAGTCATCCGTATACCAAGACCGGTGAGAAGACGGCGAAGTTCGGCATTCCGTTCGACGAAGTCCTGGCGGTCGCCAAGCGGATCGCGGCCGAGCCGCGACTTGTGCTGCGCGGGCTCGCAATGCACATCGGCTCGCAGATCACCGATGTGGCGCCCTACCATCGCGGCGCGATCAAGCTGATCGAGCTGGTCACGGCGATCCGCGCCTCCGGCATCAACACGCTGGAGGCGCTCGACGTCGGCGGTGGTCTGGGCGTCCGTTATCACAACGAGAAAGCCCCCACCCCCAAGGCGTTCGCGGAAGCGGTCATTCCGGCGGTCGGCGCCGCCGGGCTGGGACTGCTGTGTGAGCCGGGGCGCTATCTGGTCGCCAACGCGGGCGTGCTGCTCACGCGCGTGCTGTATCGCAAGCACGCGGGCGGCAAGGAATACGTGATCGTCGACGCCGGGATGTCCGACTTCGTCCGGCCGAGTCACTACAATGCGCACCATGACATCCTGCCGCTGCGCGACGGCAAGCGGCCGGAAGAGGTTGTCGACGTCGTCGGGCCGATCTGCGAGACGGGCGATTTCCTGGCGCTCGATCGCAAACTCGTCACCGTTGGACCGGGCGAGGTGCTGGCCGTGCTGGGGACCGGCGCATACGGCTTCGTCATGAGCTCGACCTACAACCAGCGGCCGAGGGCGCCCGAGGTGGTGGTCGACGGCGACCGTTATTACGTCGCGCGCCAGCGCGAGACGCTCGAAGATCTCGTCCGCGGTGAGACGGCCGAGCCAACGACCTGGTACAAGGCGTGAATCGCATCCTCGTCCTCGACTACGGGTCGCAGTTCACGCAGCTGATCGCGCGGCGCATCCGCGAAGCGAGCGTGTATTGCGAGATTCATCCCGCGGGCAAGGGACTGGACCTCGCCTTCATCCGGTCCTTCGACCCCAAGGGCATCATTCTCTCGGGCGGTCCGAATTCCGTCTTCGACGAGGGCGCGCCCACCGCCGATCCCGCGATTCTGGATCTCGGCCTCCCGGTGCTCGGCATCTGCTATGGCATGCAGCTCGTCGCGCTGCTGTCGGGCGGGAAAGTCGTGCCCTCGAGCGAGCGGGAGTACGGCCGCGCCGAGATCGCGATTCGTGAGAACAAGGGCCTCTTCGCCGGATTCGAGCCGCGCGCGACGGCCATCGTGTGGGCGAGCCACGGCGATCGGGTGGACCAGCCACCACCGCATTTCCGGGTCACCGCCACGAGCGCCAATGCGCCGGTCGCGGCCATGCAGCACGACACCAAGCCCATCTTCGGCGTCTTGTTTCACCCCGAGGTCGCCCACACGCCGCGCGGCGGCGAGATCCTCCACAACTTCCTGTTCGATATCTGCGGTTGCGTCCCCGACTGGACGCCGGGCCACTTCATTGATCACGAGGTCGGGCGGATCCGGAACCTGGTCGGCCCGACGGGCCGTGCCATCTGCGGCTTGTCGGGCGGGGTGGACTCGGCCGTCGCGGCCGCACTCGTGCACCGCGCCATCGGGGATCGTCTCACCTGCGTCTTCGTCGACCACGGATTGCTTCGCCGCGGCGAGCGAGAGCAAGTCGAGCAGACGTTCCGCGCGCATCTCGGCATGGATTTGCGCGTGGTGGACGCGACGCACCGCTTCCTGAAAGAGTTGAAGAACATCGAGGACCCCGAGGAAAAACGCCGCCGCATCGGCCACACCTTCATCGACGTGTTCGAGGACGCGGCCGACCACCTCGAAGGTCAAGTGGGATTCCTGGTTCAGGGGACCCTGTATCCCGATGTGATCGAGTCGTCCTCGCCCAAAGGCGGCCCATCGGCGACCATCAAGACCCATCACAACGTCGGCGGGCTGCGGCCCAACATGCCGTGGAAGCTCATCGAGCCGTTGCGGGAGCTGTTCAAGGACGAAGTGCGTCAGGTCGGGCGGGAGCTTGGGTTGCCCGATGAAATCGTGGGGAGGCACCCATTCCCGGGTCCCGGGTTGGCCATTCGCGTCCTCGGACCCGTGAATGAAGAGCGGCTCGACCTGCTGCGCCGCGTGGACGCGATCTACCTGGAGGAGATCCGTGCGGCGGGGCTGTACGACCAGATCTGGCAGGCCTTCGCCGTGCTGCTCCCCATTAAGTCAGTTGGCGTGATGGGTGATGGAAGGACCTACGATCACGTCGTCGCGCTCCGCGCGGTAACGAGCCGCGACGGGATGACCGCCGACTGGTTCCCGTTCCCCCCCGACGTGCTCGGCCGGATCTCGAATCGCATCATCAACGAAGTACGCGGGGTCAATCGCGTCGCCTACGACGTGAGCTCCAAGCCACCGGCCACCATCGAGTGGGAGTAACGACTCGACAAGCGGTCCTGATTGCTGCTCTCGCCGCCGCGGCAGTCGCTGCACCCTCGATTCGCAACGGGTTCGTCGCCGATGATCAGTGGGTCATCGCACAGCGGTCGTTCCTACGCGACCCGCCGTCCGTCGGCGCCGTATTGGTGGAGCCCTATTGGCCGGCGACGTTCGGCGGATCGATGTGGCGTCCCGCCGTACTCACGTCCTTCGTACTCGACTATCGCATCTCCGCGAGCCCCCACTGGTTCCACGTCGAGAACGTGGTCTGGGCCGCGATCGCCGCGGCCTTACTGACCTTGCTCGCCTGCGAGCTGACCGGTCCGCTCACGGGCCTCACCGCCGGGCTGCTCTTCGCGGTTCATCCGGTTCATGTCGAGGCAGTGGCCAACGTCGTGGGACGGGCCGAGCTGATGGCTGCGGCGGGTTATGCGACGGCGCTGCTGTGTGCACTGCGAGTCGAGCGGCGGCCGACCTATCTCATCGGTGTCGCGCTGGGGGCGGCATTTGGCATGGCGTCCAAGGAGCTGGTGGCAACCCTCCCGGCTGCCATCCTGCTCGTGTATGCCGCCAAGCGCATGGACTGGCGGAGGTCGTGGCGGCCGGTCCTCGCCGCGGCCGCGCCGATCGTTGGCTATTACATCATTCACGCGGTGGTGAATAGACACGCCGTATTCTTCGCCGGTGGAATCGCGGTCGGGATCGAGGGGTTAGGGGCCGTGCAGCGCACCTGGGCGATGGTCCCGATCTCGCTCGAGTGGTGGCGCCTGCTTCTGTTCCCGGTGCACCTCTCGGCCGATTATTCGCCCGGTGAGTTGACGGTCGCGACCGGTCTGACGGCGGGGCATCTCTTCAGCGCCCTCGTCTGGGCGGCATTGGGTTACCTGGCGTGGCGGACGAGGCGCACCGTGCCCGGTATCGCCATCGGGTTGGCCTGGTTCGTCATCACGGTGTCGCCGGTGGCGAACATCGTGGTACCGATGGAGCTGCTCATCGCCGAGCGGACGCTCTATCTCCCGTCGTTTGGGATCGCGTTCGCGCTCGCATCGGCAGCGGTGGCGGCACCCTGGTCGCCGCGGGTGCGAGCGGCTGTCGTCGGCTTCGTGGTGCTCCTTGGTGCCGCGCGCAGCATCGCCCGCGTTCCCGTCTGGCACGATGACGAAACGCACTATCAGGCGCTCAAGCGGGACGCACCGCGCTCCTATCGCACGCTGTGGCTCGAAGGGAAGGACGAGTTCGCGGCTGGGCGGTGGGGAGCGGGCGAGCGGTTCCTTTTGGAGTCCATCGCGTTGGCACCGGGAATTACGGGCCCACGCGTCGATCTCGGTCGCTTCTACATCAGTGCGAAGCTGTGGCAGCCCGCGATCCGGCAGCTTCGCGCCGCCGTAGCGGTCGATAGCGCGCTCACGCCAGCCTGGGACGCCCTGCGGGAAGCCTACCTAGGGGCGGGGGATAGCGCCGCAGCCGCGAGTCTACGCTCGCGAGCCGACACCACCGGAGTTAGAATCCCCGCTGTGCCCCACTAGGTACGCTCCGCAAGGGAAGTCAGCATGCATCGGAAAGGCTTCACGCTCATCGAGCTGTTGATCGTGGTCGTCATCATCGGGGTCCTTGCGTCGATCGCGATCCCCAAGTTCGCGAACACCAAAGAAAAAGCCTACCTCACGTCGATGAAGTCCGATCTCCGCAACCTCGTGACCGCCGAGGAGGCGTACTTCGCGGATTCGATCAAGTACACGACCAATCTTGGCACGATGTACCGCACGAGCACCGGCGTCACCGGACCAACAATTGTGCTTACCGGCGACGGGTGGACCGCAACGGTTACTCATACTACGACGACGCGGACATGCGCGATCTATGGGGGATCGACGTCGCTGGCGCCGGCCGTGAAGGAGGGGGAGGCTCGCTGTAGCTAAACCTCTCCTAGCGTCGCCTCATATGTTTTTCTCTTCCAACAACGCCAAAAACTCAGCCGGCGCCCCAAGCTTGGCGAGGCGAGCCGGCACATCAGAATCCTTGGCGAACTGTGCGATCTTTCCGAGGACAGGCAAATACTGGTTGGATACCTCTAACGGCGGGGCGACGATCAGGAAGAAGTAGTTGACGGGCTGGTCGTCGATCGCCTTGAAGTCGATCCCCTTGGCGCTCCGGCCGAATGCACACCGCAGCCGACTCACCACCAGCGATCGGCAGTGGGGGATCGCGATGTGTTGCCCGATGCCGGTCGACCCCAGGGTCTCGCGCCGCTTCAGCATCTTGAACAGCATCGCTTGTGCTTTTTCGTCGAGCTTGAGCAGCCCGACAAGCTCCTTGAGCACCGCATCCTTCGTGGTGCTCTGGAGGTCGAGCGAGATAGCATCTTCTGAGAAGAACTCGCGCAGGCGCATTCGCGCGCGAAAGGTAAATGTTGGTTGCTCCGTGCGCAACGCGCTATTACGTTCCAGCGCATGCACTTCCCGTACTCGGTCTCGCACGACGTCCCCCTCTTCCTCGCCCCCATGGCGGGGGTGTCGGAGTCCCCGTTCCGGCAGATTTGCCGCCGCTATGGGGCCGACGTCGTGGTGTCCGAGTTCATCTCGTCCGTCGGCATCTCGCTGGGCATCGAGCGGGTGCTCGCGGAGATGCGCTTTGAGCCGGTGGAGCGCCCGATCGGCATCCAGATCTACGGCGCGGACGCCGGAATCATGGCCACCGCGGCCGGGATGGTCACGGAGCTGTTTCAGCCGGACTTTGTCGACATCAACTTCGGCTGTCCGGTCAAGAAAGTCGTCCGCAATAACGGCGGTTCGGGCTGCCTGAAGGACATGAATCTGGTCCGCGGCATTATCGGCGCGGTCCGGGATGCCACGCGTCTGCCGGTGACGGTGAAGATCCGCAGCGGCTGGGACGAGACGCAGCGCGATCCGGTCGACATCGCGCTTCGCTGCCAGGATGCCGGCGCGCAGGCGCTGACGCTGCACCCACGCACGCGAACCCAGATGTACCATGGGGTCGCGAATTGGGACGAGATCGCCGCCGTCGCCGCCGCACTCACGATCCCCGTCATCGGGAATGGCGACATTCGCACGCCCGCAGACGTGCTGGCGATGCGGCAGCAGACAAACTGCGCCGGCATCATGATCGCCCGCGGCTCGTTCGGGAATCCGTGGCTGTTCGCCCAGGCGCGCGACCTGCTCGCAGGCCGCGCGATGCGGCCGGATCCGACTCCCGCGGAGCGCTTCAGCACCGCGCTCGAGCACGCGCGGCTGGCGCTGCGGCTGCAGGGCGACACGCGGAAAACCGCTCTCGAGTTTCGGAAGCACTTCGGCTGGTACACCAAGGGGCTGCCGGGCGCGTCCGAGCTGCGCCAGCGGCTCTTTGCCATCGAATCGATGGCCGAAGCTGAAGCGATTTTCTGCGAGTATCTGTACGGATCTGCGAGATCTGCGGCTTGAACTTCGAGCCGCTGCCGTTCGCAACGATCGATCACCTCCGGCCCATCACCCAGGGGCATCAGGAGGTGATCTTTTGTCCGGGCAAGACGGTCGGCCAGGTGGTAGCGATCGCGGAACGACTTGAAGCGGCGAGCGGCAGTTTTCTCGCGACGCGCGCCGATGCCGCGCAGGCCCAGGCGCTCGCGGCCCGATTTCCGCGCGCTTTCATCAACGAGCTCGGTCGCACGGCGTATCTCCCGCCAGATCCTGAGCCGGCGCCCACGGGCCGCGGTACGGTGCTCATCTGCACGGCCGGCACGAGCGATCTGGCGGTCGCCGAAGAGGCTGCCGTCACCGCGCGAGCGCTGAAGAACGCCGTCGAGCGGCTGACCGACGTCGGCGTCGCCGGGATACACCGCCTGCTGACGCAGACCGACGTGCTGCGCGCCGCGAGCGTGATCATCGTCGTCGCCGGCATGGAAGGCGCGCTGCCGAGCGTGGTGGGCGGCCTCGTGAAGGTGCCGGTGATCGCTGTGCCCACGAGCGTCGGCTACGGCGCCTCGTTCGGCGGGCTCGCCGCCCTGCTCGCGATGCTCAATTCCTGTGCTTCGGGCGTCACCGTCGTCAACATCGACAACGGATTCGGCGCCGCAGCGGCCGCAAGCCGCATCAATCATTCATAGCCGCGCGCCGGCGCGGCGATGGGTCGCGCTCGCACTCCAACTGTTCGGCATCGCGGCGCTGGGCATCGCAGCCTGGCGCGTGGGCTCGTGGGCGTTGCTCGCTGCCGCGGGCGGCATAGCCGCAACACTTGGATGGACGATTCGCTGGCGTCCGGGCCGGTTGCGCCGCCGGGGACCTCCACCGCTCGCGGTGCGCGAGGTGCTCGACCTGATACGCCAGGCGTATGGTGCCTCGGCGGGCTGGGCGATCGGGACCGCCGAGGGCCCGCTCGACACGCCCGTGACCCACGATCCCGCGGAGCTCGAGCAGCGCCGGCGTGGGGCCGCGCTGGTCCAACTCGCTTCGGTCGACGGCAGGCTGCATGTGGTGCGCGATCCGGACGCCGTGTACCTCGCCGTCGGAGACTTTCCGTATGCGGCCGGCCTGGCGCTCGAGGGGGCGCTACTCGACGACACGGGCGTCGATAAGCTCGCCGCGGCGCTACGGCGTTTCGTCGCCGGCATGCGACTCGGCGAAGAGCAGAGCGCAGCTCCCCGCGCGCGCATTGTCGCCGGACGCATGGCCCGGCTCGCCGCCGGCGCGGTCACACTCGAGGGCACGGCGCGCGCGGCTGTGGAGCTCGCGGCGCAACTCACGCATCGCGCTGTTGCCCTGGCGATCGCCGCCGATGAGCCGCGTATCATCGCGATCTCCAGTGCGGCCGACAAGCGGCTCGGCGGGATTCCGCTTCCCCATCAATCGGCCGTCGCCCGCGCGATCGCGTTCGGCATACCCGTCACCACGCGAGGGGCCGAGGACGTGTTCGGGGCCGGCCCCGGCGTGCCGGAGCGCCGGCGGAATGAGCGCGCCGGGACAGCCTACCCGCTGCTCGACGGATCGATAATTGTCGGCGCGCTCGTCGTACTCGGCCCGCCGCTCGAGCCCGACGCCGCGATCCTCGACGATCTCGGCCCGGTGCTCACGGACCTCGGTCCGCGCATTGCCGCAGCGCAAGCCGTGCACGAAGCGGAACAGCGCGCGGTCGTGGATCCGCTCACCGGTCTGCGCAACCGGCGTGAGTTCGAGCGCGCGCTCAATGCGTCGGGCCACGGATCGCGCGGACCGGCGACGCTCATCTACGTCGATCTCGACCACTTCAAAAAGCTCAACGACTCGCTCGGGCATCCCGCCGGCGATGCCGCGCTGAAACACGTCGCTCGTCTGCTCGAGGCCGCGGTGCGCGACGGCGATCTGGTCGCGCGGATCGGCGGCGAAGAGTTCGCGGTCTGGCTGCCGCGCACGGAGCTGCGGGAAGGGCTGGAAGTCGCCGAGCGTATCCGTCGATCAATTGCGGAGAAGCCGCTCACCTGGAGCGGCTCGCTCCAGTCGCTGACGGCGTCATGTGGGATCGCGTCCTGCCCCGAGCTGGTCGGCGACGTATTGAACCTCCCCGCGGCAGCGGATGCGGCGCTCTATCGGGCCAAGCAGGGTGGACGGAACCGCGTGGAGCGCGCGCAAGGCGTAAGCATTGAATAGCCGCGTCGCACCGATTAGTTTGCGCCGCGAGGGGGCGAAAGGCTTCGACGGGTTTGGCGAGGATATTGTTGCGTGCCCAGGTTCTCAGTTACCTGGCTAATCAACTGGGACTATACACAAGCCAATTCTGAACTGGCTCTGGCTGCGTAAGCTTCGGCTTCACGCACCTGCGTGAGTGGCAGCCCGCCTGAGGCGGCGCTCACGTATCGCAAAGTCGGGCTGGCGGAACGTGGGGCCTCAACGCGTGCCGCAAGAGATTTGAGAGGATTGTTGCTACCAGGGCTGACGGAGCGCCGAGGTAGCGAGACCACAAAGCTCTGTCTACGCACGTAGTAGCGGTATCGGAGTCATGCTCGGACCGGGGTTCAATTCCCCGCGCCTCCACTAGGGACTGGGGATTGGGGACTAGGGGCTTCCGAGGCCTAGTCCCTTTTCCTTTTCCCCCTAGTGACGTCCACCGGTAAACGTCCTCAGCTGCGAGGACGAGGGCACGACGAGGCGCGGCGCGATCGGGTAGGCAACCCCGAAAGAAGGCCGAGGGGCCGGAGGTGGGGGCGGCAACATCGGCCGTTCGAACCGTCGGTGGTCACCGCGGACGAACCCAACCGGCATGAAGTAGGGAACGTAGACCGGTGCCGGCGCCGCGGCTGGCGGCGGTTGGTAGGCCGGCTGGGACACGTTCGTGATCGACACGGTCCCGCTGTTCATCCCGCAGAACGAATTCGTCAGTGATGCGTTCGAGCAATCGACGGCATTCGTCGGCGCCGCGGCAACGGTGACTACTGGTGGAGCCCGGCGCACGCAGCTCAGACAGACCTGCGGCGGGACGACCGGTCCGCGCGCCACCACCGTGCCCGCCCGAGAATAGGTGACCTGGGCGTAATCGTACGGACGCCCGTCCGTCACGCGATCGGCGATGTCGAGCAACGCGCCGAGGGGATCGCCGGCCGTCGGCTGCAGGAGCAGGGCATCGTGGTAGTTCCACGCAGAACCCGCCCGCAGCGCCGCGAACTCGAACGTCCAGCGCGACCGCACCGCGACGAACGTGGCCGGGTTCCCTTCCGCAGCCGGTGGCAGGGGGATCGCGACGAGCGTGTCGTTCGACAACATGCCGCTGTCGTCGTCAGGACCCGCGGGGAAGAGCACCTGGATGCGACCGATCGCGTCGACGTGCAGGACCAGGAGGTCCCCGGGCTGGCGCAGCGCGACGAAGACGGTCGAGTCGGCCCGCCAGATCCGCACGGGGTCAGGCGCACGGTTGGGGGCCCGTGCCGGATGTCCGTTGCCGGCTGCCTGTAGCAGAAGTCCTGCGGTCACTGCGAGAGAAGCGATCATGGGTCCATCCTCCAGGCCTGCCCCGAAGCCTACACCGCCATGGCAGTCCCGGAAAGGTCGAGGGCATCTGCTACTAGAGAACTAGTTGACAAATTGGAACCCGCCGGGTATAACTACTATAACATTAGTAGATGAGAGGGCCGATGCGAATAGCATTTACCGATCGCGAGCTGGACGTCATGAGCGTCCTGTGGGACCTGAGCGACGCGACCGTCGCCGAGGTCCGCGAGCGGCTCGCGGACAAACTCGCCTATACCACCGTGCTCACGGTCCTCCGGACCCTCGAGCACAAAGGGTACGTCGAGCATACCGGGGAAGGCCGCGCGCATCGCTACCACCCGCTGGTCCAGCGCGAGGCGGCCGGCCGCAACGCGCTGCGCCGGCTCGTCGACAAAGTGTTTCAGGGTTCGCCCGAGCTCTTGATGACCCATCTCGTGTCCGACAAGAATCTGAGCGACGCGGAGCTGCGGCGGCTCCGCAGACTCCTCGAAGCGCGCCTCAAGGGAGGTGCCAAGTGATCGCCCTTTGGATGCTGTATTGTCTCGGAATCGGCCTTGCCTTCGTCATCGTGGGACACGCGCTCGAGCGTGGACTACACCTCGCGGGCCGCGCCATGCGGTGGGCGTGGGCTATCGCGATCGTGGGCTCATATTTGGTTCCGGTGGCCGCCTGGGTGCGTCCCGACGCATTCGCCACGTTTGCGGCGCCGATTCCGGTCGTCGCTGAGTCCGGACCAAGCTTGCCGGCCTCCACAACCTCCACCAACCTCGACCAACCTCCCGCGTCGGCCTTTTCTCTCGCCGATCTCGATCGACCGCTGGGCTGGGGATGGATGATCGCATCGCTCGCGCTGATCCTGTTCGTTGGCGTCGGAGCACGGCGCCTCATCGCGTTGCGGCGGCGCTGGCGGCCGGCGAACGTCGACGGTCGAAATGTTCTGATCTCGCCCACTGTCGGTCCCGCTGTGGTCGGTGTGTGGGCGCCCAGCGTCGTGCTCCCGGAATGGGCACTGGAAGTTTCTCAGGATGAGCGTGCAATGATGTTCGCGCATGAAGAGGAGCACATGCGTGCCGGCGATCCCGCGCTCAACACGCTGGGGTTCTGGCTTCTCGTACTGGCTCCCTGGAATCTGGCGCTCTGGTGGCAGTGGCGGCGCCTGCGCCTTGCGGTAGAGGTGGATTGCGATGCGCGCGTGCTGGCTGCGGGCTGCTCGGTGGTGGCCTATGGAGATTTGTTATTGCGGGTCGCCCATCAGCGCCGGCCCGGACTGGTCGGCGTCGCGGCATTTGGTGAACCGGTCTCGTTCCTCGAGTCCCGGATTCGTCGCATGGTCGCGAGTGTACCGCGCTGGCGCTGGGTTGGTGTGGCCGCGGCGCTAATCGTGGCCGGTGGTGCGATTGTCGCCGCCTGCGAGGCGCCGCGGCCACTGGTTCCACAGGCAATGGCGCAGGAGCCAGCAGGGAGTCAGATGGCCGGACCGCAGACGGCCTGGCTACGCGACAATGTCCGTCAATTCTTCCCAACGCTTGCGGATTCCAACGGCCCGCCATTGGACGCGTACCTCATCCATGACGCGGAACATCGTGTCTATCAGGGCACAGTGACCCAACGCGGGCGGGATGAACTCCGCGCGAGCGACTTGAGGCGCGTCTTCCAAGCATACGACAGGGGTCATGACGGTTGGGGAGTCGTCGATCGCAGCGCTTTGCGGGGGATCGTGCGCGATAACGTGCGTGTCATCTGGTTGCATCACGATCGGCAGGCGCAGGATACCATGCCGAGCATCGAAGATCGCCTCGATGCAGTCAGGGAGCAGGCGAATCGAATGCAACCCGCCGCTGCAGATACCGTCTTTGTGAGCCTCCAGTCCACCCTCGAGCAGTTGCGTTCGAAGCAGCGGGATGACGCGCGGGATGACGCGATACGTACACTCGCTCACCAATCTGAGCCCGCCGCGTTTGCCGGCGCTCGTAACGCCATCGCGATCATCGTGGACTCGGAGAATCGGCTGGTGGCGCACGCGTCCGGCACACATGAACCAGGGTCTGGCTCCTGTGACGAGGCGTTGGCGCGGTTGCTTCCCGCTTACCGGAATACGCGGTTTCAAATCAGCGGCTGCATGATCACCGCAAAGCATGGCCCCGTCGTCGTATACTGGGGACAACTCGCGAATCGCTGAGGACCCTCTATATTCTGCGCCGACCTTCACCGGAGACTGCATGGGCGCAGGCATTCAGCAACCCGCCGTAGAGCAGGGCAGCGGTGGGAACGCGTGGCTCGATGTGTTCAAGGTGCTGTTCGAACCCGGCGCGGTTTTCGAGCGCGTACGCACGCAACCTTCGTTCCTCGCGCCATATGTGACGATCATGGTCGTGCAGATCATCCTGTTCTTCGTGAACATGTCGTATCTCACGGCCGCGATCCAGAATCAGATGGCGACGCAGGCGCCGGGACGGCCGGTTCCTCCTGCCGGTGTCCTGGTCGCATTTGGCCTCGGGTTCCTGCTCATCATCCTCACGATCATTTTCTTGATCAGCGGCTTCCTCCTCTGGGTGCTGGTCTCGCTCTTCGGCGGCGAAGCGAAGTTCGGTACGCTGATCAGCGTCGCGTTGTATGGCGCGGTGCCCTCCGCCATCCTGCTCTCCATCATCGGATCGATCGTGCTGCGCATGAAAGGGGTCGAGAGCATGACCTCCCCACAAGACATGCAGCCGGCACTCGGGCTCGATCTCCTCGCTCCCGGGGCGAAGGGGTTCATGGGCGCGGTTTTGAAGGGGATCAACCCGTTCAGCATTTGGTCCGTCGCGCTGACGGGGATCGGCGTGTCCGTCACGCATCGCCTGTCGAAGGGGACGGGCTACACGGTGGCCATTATTTCGTTCGTCGTTGCATTGCTGATCGGAGGTTCGCTGGCGGCACTCGGCGGCGGGCGCTGATTACACGGTAGCGCGCGTTCGACTGACGACGCCCGCCTCCTCGAGGGCCGCCTGGGCCGCGGCGAGGCGGGCGATCGGCGTCATGGGCGCCACGTCGGCATGTTCATATTTGACGAGTATCCGAGAGGGAGCGTCAAACCGCTCGCGACATTGAGGAGTTCAAGCGTGTTGACTCCACGAGCAACGATCCACTGCCCGTCAGGTGACCAATCAAAGGTGCGCTCTTCGTAGGAGCGCCCTGGCTCGCTGATGACCCGTGCACCGGTTCCGTCACCGTTCACCATCGAAATCGGCCCCCCGTATGACTGCAAGTAAGCCAGCCGATCACCCACCGGATCCCACCGCGGCGTGGTGCCATTGAGGTACCATGAGGATGTCGTATCGGGGTTGAAATACTTCATCCTGATTGTCGTTGCACCGGTGAAATAGACGTACGCCACACGCTTGCCGTCCACTGAAGGCGCGGGACGAACCTCGGCCGCCCATGACACCGAATCCGGACTGATGCGGACCGCTCCAGTGCCGTCGCTCGCGACGCGCCAGATCATGAAGTTCGTCCCGTTGGGACGGCCCGAGAAATAGACGAACGCGCCATCGTGTGTGTAGTGCGGCCAAATCTCCGCCACCAGATCGACGGGCGGGGACGGAATCAAGCGCGCCACATCTCCGGTTGGCGTGACGGTGAACAAGCGTGACACCCCCCCGACACCAGAGGAGTAGACGATCCGACTGCCATCGGGGGACCAGCGAGGGTTCGGATCATCGAAGGTGGGGATCGACAGTGGAGCCAAGACGGTGAGCCCGGAGCCGTCGAGCTGGAACATGACCAGCTCCGGAGCTGACCCGCTAACGGGTATCCGCATTGCCGCGATCGTGCCGTTCGGTACAACGCTCACATAACCGGTGTCGGCAACGCTCCCGGACCGAACCTCGTACATGGCCCGACCAATCGCCGTCGCGGTGATCTGCCCGGTAACAGACACCGTGGCATTGCCGCTGCGAGCCGCGTAGCTGACTGGGTCGGTGCGGCGATTTCCGAACCGGTCGGTGACTGCTCCGCGTGCCTGGAGTGTTCGGGACACGAATAGCGCCGTGTCTTTGGGAAAGGCCATGACGTGATAGGCATGACCCGGGAGGACCGTAAACGTTGCTACCGCTTCCAGATCGAGCGCCGGTACGGTCACCTTGAGGCGGCCTGTGCCCGCGACCGCTCCAAGCTTGATCAGTGCATGTGCTTCACCGGCCTCGTCTGTGGAGTCAGCTAGGAACGTGCTGTAGAACTGAGACGTAAGCGACTCGACGTAGAGTCCAGGCGATGATTGCACGGAATCCGATGGCAGCGACTCGAATCGAACCACCGTCCCACGTGGGGCCCCGCGCACCATCACGTTCAACGCCTGTGATAACTCGGCGAAGACGGTGTCGGTCTGTTGATTTCCTTCGGGGAAACTGATGGCGTGCACAATGGGTCCGCTGTCCGAACACGACAGGCAGAGACAAAACGCCAGTGCCAGAAAGAGACGAGGCGACACGGGTGCCGATCGCTTAGACGGTAGCGCGCGTTCGACTGACGACGCCCGCCTCTTCGAGGGCCGCCTGGGCCGCGGCGAGGCGGGCGATCGGCACCCGGAAGGGTGAGCAGGACACGTAGTTCATCCCGGTACGGTGGCAGAATTTCACCGAGCTCGGCTCGCCGCCGTGCTCGCCGCAAATCCCGACCTTGAGATCTCGCCGGGTGTTTCTGCCGAGCTTTACCGCCATCTCGATGAGCTTGCCGACGCCGCCCTGGTCGAGGACCTGGAACGGATCGTCGGGCAGCAGCCCGTGCTCGACGTAGAACGGCAGGAACCGCCCTGCGTCGTCGCGCGATAGCCCGAAGGTCGTTTGGGTGAGGTCGTTCGTTCCAAACGAGAAGAACTCCGCTTCCTTCGCGATCTCGTCGGCCGTCACCGCGGCGCGCGGCAGCTCGATCATTGTGCCAATCAGATAGGGAACGGCCCGGCCTTCCCGGTGGAAGACCTCCTGCGCGACTTTGCGAATCAGCGCAGTCTGATTGACGAGCTCACGGACATCCGCCACCAGCGGCACCATGATCTCGACCGTGACTTTCTTGCCCTTGCCCGCGACGTGGCCGGCCGCTTCGAAGATCGCCCGCGCCTGCATCTCGGTGATCTCGGGGTAGGTGATCCCCAGGCGGCAGCCGCGGTGGCCGAGCATCGGGTTCGCCTCTCGCAGCGACTCGATCATCTTTTCGAGCTGCGCCGCCGGCACCTTCGCATGCTTGGCGAGCGCGGCGATCTCCTCGCGCGTGTGCGGGAGGAATTCGTGCAGCGGGGGATCGAGCAGCCGGATCGTGACCGGCAGCCCATCCATGACTTCGAAGATCCCCTCGAAGTCCCGGCGCTGAATCGGGAGCAGCTTCGCGAGCGCCTTGCGGCGGCCCTCCTCGTTCGTGGCGACGATCATCTCGCGCATGAGCGTGATGCGGTCGCCCTCGAAGAACATGTGCTCGGTTCGACAGAGGCCAATGCCTTCCGCACCGAATTCGCGCGCGCGGCGCGCGTCGGCCGGAATGTCGGCGTTGGCGCGCACGCGCATCCGTCGCTTCGCGTCCGCCCAGGACATCAGGCGAGCGTACTCTTTGCCCGCCTTGGGGGTGACCAGCTTCGCCGCGCCCAGGATGACGCGGCCAGTCGTCCCATCGACGGTAATCACCTGACCCCGTTTGACGGCACGGCCATTGACTCGGAATCGGCCGGCGGCGGGATCGACATCCAGCTCTTTTGCGCCCACAACGCAGGTCTTCCCCATGCCGCGGGCTACGACCGCCGCATGGCTCGTCATGCCGCCTCGCGCGGTGAGAATCGCGCGCGCCGCCACGATACCATGGTAGTCCTCGGGCGAGGTCTCGGGCCGCACGAGAATCACATCGTGCCCCTTCTTCTTGAGCGCCTCGGCCTCATCGGCATCGAAGACGACTTCCCCCGTGGCGGCGCCCGGAGAGGCGGGCAAACCCTTGGCAAGCACCGTCACGCTGGCGCGGGGATCGACCATCGGGTGAAACAGCTGATCCAGATCCTGCGGCGGCACGCGCTGGATGGCTTCGTCTTCGGTGATCAGCCCCTCGTCCACCATTTCGACGGCAGTCCGAACCGCCGCCATTCCGGTCCGTTGCGCGCGACGCGTCTGCAGCATGTACAGCTGGCCGTGCTCGAACGTGAACTCCACGTCCTGCACGTCCTTGAAGTGCTTCTCGAGTTTGGTCGCCAGGCGGTCGAGCTCGCGGTAGATCTTGGCGAACTTGCCGCGCTTCATTTTCTGGATGGACTCGGGCGTACGTGCGCCGGAGACCACGTCCTCGCCCTGCGCGTTGGTCAGCAGGTCGCCGTTCAGCACGTGCTCGCCGGTGCTGCAGTCTCGCGTGAACGCCACGCCCGTGCCGCAGTCGTCGCCCATGTTGCCGTAGACCATGGCGACGATGTTCACGGCGGTTCCCAGGCTGTCAGGAATGTCGTTCACCTGACGGTAGTCCTTGGCACGTTTGGTGTGCCAGCTCTTGAAGACCGCTTCGATCGCCCCCCACAGCTGTTCCTGCGGATCGTCGGGGAAGGGATGGCCCGTGCGCTTCTTCACGATCGTCTTGAAGTCGTGCACCAGGTCGTGTAGGTCGTCCGCGGGCAGATCGATGTCGCGTTTGACCTTGCGGCGTGCTTTGGCTTTGTCGAGCTCTGCTTCGAACGGAGCCTTGCCGATGTCGTACACGACGTCGCCGTACATCATCACGAAGCGCCGATAGGAGTCGTACGCAAAGCGCGGATTCTTGGAGCCGGCAATGAGACCTTCGACCGTCCGGTCGTTGAGGCCGAGGTTGAGAATCGTCTCCATCATCCCCGGCATCGAGACCGCCGCCCCTGAGCGCACGGAGACGAGCAGCGGATTCTTGGCGTCGCCAAACCCCTTCTTGGTGACACGCTCGAGGTGCTTCAGGTGGCGATCGACTTCAGCGCGCAGCGCCGCTGGAAACGTGCCTTCTTCGAGGTAGGTGATGCACAGCTTGGCGGAGAGGGTGAAGCCCGGCGGGACTGGCAGGCCCAGGTTCGCCATCTCGGCGAGGCCGGCGCCTTTGCCACCCAGGATGTCGCGCATGGCGGCGGAGCCATCGGCGCGGCCGTTGCCGAAGAAATAGACGTGTCGTTCAACGGACATACCGCGATTATGGAGCCCGAAGAGGTTCGGCGGTAGGGGGAGCGCATCCGGCCGTGGCGAACCCCACGGTGTGATATTGCGGTTAGGCAGACCTGCCTATTTCATTGAACTGAGCACGAACGCGGGGTATTAGGCTGCGAGCTATGCTTTCCGAAACGGTATATACAGTTCTGTCTAATTCTTGTTAGGCCGCCGTTGCCGCGTGACAACAACCCGCAGGGAATACCATGACTGACAAGAACGTCTGGTTTGTGACCGGTGCCGGCCGTGGCATGGGCGTTGATATCGCGAAGGCGGCGCTCGCCGCAGGCCACGCGGTCGTGGCGACTGGCCGGAACACCAACGTGGTGGCCAAGGCGCTCGGCGCGGTCGACGACCTGCTCATCGTCAAGCTCGACGTCACCCGTCCCGAGGACGCCAGGGCCGCCGTGGCCGCGGGAGTCGAGAGGTTCGGACGCATCGACGTCCTCGTCAACAACGCGGGCAACTTCTACGCGGGGTTCTTTGAGGAGATTTCTCCTGAGGACTTCAGGGCGCAGATCGAGACGAACCTGTTCGGCCCGGTGAATGTCACGCGCGCCACGCTTCCCGTCCTCCGCGCCCAGCGCAGCGGGCTGATCGTGACGATCTCCTCAACCGGAGGTATTACCGGACAGGCATTCGTTTCGGCATACTCTGCGGCGAAGTTCGGCGTCGAGGGGTGGATGGAATCGCTGGCCGAGGAGATTGCGCCGTTCGGCATCCGCACGATGCTTGTCGAGCCCGGCTTCTTCCGCACCGAGTTGCTCACAGACCAATCGACGGTATGGCCCGAGGCTTCGATCGACGACTACGCCGAGAAGACCCGTGAAACTGTTGCTCGCTGGAAAAAACTGAACGGCTTGCAGGGCGGTGACCCCGCCAAGCTTGCCAAGGCCCTTATCCAACTTGCCAGGCAAGCCGAACCTCCGAGGCGGTGGCCCGCCGGCGCCGACGCGGTCGAGACCTTCGCCAAGAAGGCCAAGGAATTGCTCGACCAGGCCAGCGCCCACCGCACACTATCGGTGTCGCTCGCGCATGACGACGCCAAGTAGAGCGGCTAAGGCTAGCGCCGTTCTAACGGACGCGGCCTAACAAGCGCTTGAAGCTGGCGGCGCGCGTAGATTATGGAATGAATTCTTTTTCAGCGCGCCGCAGCTTAAACGCGATCCGTTAGGCGGCGAACAAGCACTTGGTATGATTTGGCGCTCACCCATAGTGTTCTGCGCGTTTCTGTACGCGTGCTCGCGAGGTGGAGCTGAACGCGATCGGGCTCAGTCGCTTCAGTCGGACAGTCTGCGTGTCAGCGCGAGTACCACGACGCCCGCTTCGAGTTCAGACACTGGTCGCCGATCCTGTTCAGAAGGCGTCGGTTCGCTCTACATATCCGAAGACTGTATCGGCCCTCTCCATCTGGGCATGACCGTCGCAGCATTGAAAGCTGCCTTCCCGCATTCACGAGACACTGTGCTGTACGGACAGGAGAGCGTGAATCCAGCCGTTCGCTTTCCACTGCAGGGATTAACGGTGCTCGCTGTCCAACATGAAGACTCACTGATCCCTCGGCACGGTGCGGACGTGTGGAGTGTCAGTGGATCGGACGGTCTTCTACTCGGTCAAGTACCGTTGTCCGCCCGATGGGCTGAGTTCCGGGCTGCCTTCGGCGCTGGGATCGTTTATGCCGACCCATCGACCAATGAGCACCAGGTAACCGTTATGTTCTGCTCGCATCCACGCCTGCTCTTTATTGTCGACGCATCGCCAGACCGTGTTGCGATCGACGACCGGTCTGGTTTTTATCATGACTTGTCTCGTATTCCTGGCACCGCGACTCTCAGGGAAATCGAGATCTTTCCCTCGCCTATGGCAGATTGGTCATGCTGATGGACCGCGGCACTCGCCGCCTAACAAGCGCTTGAAGCTGGCGGCGCGCGTAGATTAGGGAAGGAATCTCTCTTCAGCGCGCCGCAGCTTAAGCGCGATCCGTTAGGCCGCAGCGCTCGCAGGTTCTTGGGAGGAACGCATGACTCCACCGGACATCGTCTTCATCAAGGTCGTTATCGCATTTGTGCTTGTGGCGGGGACCGGGATGACCGGCCTTTGGCTCTGGCTCCGGGCGCGGGCTCGAGCGGGGCCTGACCTCAGCAAGTTCCTCGGTTCCGTTCGCGAGGAAAACGCGCAGCTCGGAGCGGACCTGAGCGCCCGCATTGCTGAGTTGGAAGAGCGCGTTGATTTCACGGAGCGGCGCATGGTGCAAGAGCGGGAGCCTGCTCGGCTGCCGCAAGCGCCGAAGGCTCGGACACCGGTCTAGGGTGTAGTCGAACTATCCGGTCTTCAAAGGCCCAACGGCTTTGTAAGTATTGAGGATGATGCCGGACGGCATTGCTTGCGTGCTGACGAGAGCGAGTTCGCGCGGGTCAACGCTGTCCGAAAAGAAGCGTTTGCCCCGTCCCAGCAAGACCGGGTAGACGGCCAGCACCACCTCGTCGACCAGGCCCTGGTCGAGCAGGCCGTCGGTTGACTTGACGCGGCGAACACCCGCCATGACGTCTGTGCCCAGGTCCCCGACCGGGCCCCATCCAAGGCTCTCCGGCCTGTGAGTCGCGACGTATTTCCTCGCGGCGTTCAGACCGTCCGCAAACGGACCGCCCTTGACCTTAGGCCAGAAGCCGGCCCAGAGATCGTAGGTGCGGCGGCCAAGCAGCAGGTCGAAGCCCGTGCCTTGTGCCTCGGCGACGCCCGCTGCCCCAGCCGGACTTCGATACGGTGCCGTCCATCCGCCATGCGCGTAGTCGTCGCCGTATTCGCCCGGTCCGCCGGGCGAGATCACACCGTCCAGCGAGATGTGTTCGATGATTTTGAGCTTTCTCATACGCTCTTGATCTCCGTCGGCATCGGGAAGCGTTCCTCGAACCACGCTTGCCACAGCGGCGTCACGCGGGCGACGGTTCCGGCCGCCTGCTCGCCGTACATGTACAAGTTCATCGCCACCATGCCCTGGCCACCGGGATAGGTGACGGCGCCAAGAGCGGCTATGCCTGGCCCGGGCTTGTCGAGCCGCAGCAGTGCGTCGTAGGGATTCTCCGTGACAAGCTCCACCACGCCGCTGAGCGGTGAGACACCCGCGGGCGTCGTCCAACGCTGCCCGACGCTCAACCCTTTCACGCCCAATGCCGCGGTCAGCGCTTCCCAGGACTCTGCGTCCGACGTCGCGACGGGAGCCGTGACCTGCATGATTGCGGACCGTTGGCCGCTGAAGTGCGTGAGATAGACCCGCAGGATGTTCAAGAAACCTGCCCATCCGGACGTGGCACCTTCCAGCTGGTTGTCCCACTCGTCTGTGCTGGCGAAAAGGCTATGCACGAGGCGGACACGGCACACACCACCCGCGCGCGCTTCAACGCTCCACTCGCTCGCGATCGGCGGCGAGCCACCCATGCCATCGCCCTGCGCGGCAAACATCCGCGGCGCATCCCACGCCGTCACGGCACCGCGGATCTCCATGCCCGGACCGAACTGATACTTCACTGCGACGGGCTTCCCGTCGCGCTCCTCGAACTCAGCCGGCACGAACCAGGCTGAAATGCCCGGACCGGTGGCGATGGCCTGCCAGACTTCCTCCGGCGTGCCGGGGACTTCGAATTCGACCTGAACGGAACGGCGACCGTTGGCTTCTTGCTTCACGCTCATGATAGCTCCTTGGAGTCGGATCTTTTCGGCAGAGGATGTGCGACGACCACTAGGCGATGCGCGCGGCCGCCGGCCGCAGATTCGTCGTGATATTTCGAAACGAGTTTCGCGATGGCTTCGGTGAGTTCGTGGGTGAAAGCCGCCCGGTCCGACGCCGACCGGAACCGAACCTCGGTATCCACCGCCAGGGTCGCCAGGCGCTTGCCCGCCTTTTTCGCACGACGAACGAGATCAGCCACCTCGCGGACGATCCGTGCGCCCAGGGCGATGAGATAGCTCGCGGACAGCCGATCGACTTCCCGATTTGGATCAATGGCGACCGGTCCCAAGGCGCTCGGCGAAACGACGTAGGAAGCGGCCGTCGCGACGAGCAGGCGTTCCGTCAGCCCGCCCCACTTGCGTTCCTGCGCCAGCCGCACCAACCCGTGCGCCTCCAGCGCGTGCAGGTGGTAGTTGACCTTCTGGCGAGCCAAGCCGACCCGCGTAGCCAATGTCGCCGCCGAGGCGGGGGCGGCCAGCTCGGAGAGGAGCCGGCTTCGCATCGGCTCCAAGGCCACCGTCGCCGCCGCTGGATCATCGATGACTTGGATGTCGAGCATGAGGGGATGGTACCATTGACAACTTATATTGTCAAGGCGGGATCCAAGGATGGCACGGAGACTCCTTAGCTTAATAGCACATGACGGAGGCACGCCTCTACGCCCGCGTCACCAGGCGCGTGATCCCGCTGCTGTTCGCGTGCTACGTCGCGGCCTACCTCGATCGGGTGAACGTCGGCTTCGCGAAACTGCAGATGCTGAGCGACCTGCGGTTCAGCGAGACGGTCTACGGCCTGGGCGCCGGCATTTTCTTCATCGGATACTTCCTCTTCGAAATCCCGAGCAACATCATCCTGCACCGCGTCGGGGCGCGCCTGTGGATCGCGCGCGTGATGCTGACCTGGGCGGTGATCTCGGCCGCGATGCTGTTCGTGACTTCGGCGACGGGATTTTACATCCTGCGCTTTCTGCTGGGGGTCGCGGAGGCGGGGTTCTTCCCAGGGGTGATCCTGTATCTGACCTACTGGTATCCGTCCGACCGACGGGCCGCGATCATCGCGCTGTTCATGACCGGGATTCCGGTCGCAGGGGTGATCGGGGGGCCGATCTCCGGCTGGATCCTGAAGGCGATGGCAGGAGTGCAGGGACTCGCGGGCTGGCAATGGCTCTTCCTGCTCGAGGCGCTCCCCTCACTCGTCCTCGGCGTGGCCGTCCTGGCCTACCTCGATGACGGGATCGCCAGGGCCCGCTGGTTGGCCGCCGACGAGAAGGAGATCCTCGCGGGTCGCATCGCCGAGGACCAGCAGCACGCCTCGACCCACGCACTGTGGGATAGCTTCACGAAGCCCCGAGTCTGGTTCCTGGGCGTCATCTACTTCTGCCTGATCGCGGGGCTGTACGGCGCCGGATTCTGGCTGCCGACACTGATCCGGCGAACCGGCGTCGAGAGCCCGCTGGCGATCGGCATGCTCACGGTTCTGCCCAACGCCGTCGCTGCGGTCGCGATGGTCACGATCAGCCGACGGTCGGACCGGACGCGCGAGCGGCGGTGGCACCTCGTCACTCCCGCATTGGTTGGAGCGGTGGGCTGGATCGTGACGGTTCGCTACGGTCGGGATACGGCCATCGCGCTGTCAGGGATGTCCCTCGCGATGGCCGGCGTGACGACCTCGCTCGCGCAGTTCTGGTGCCTGCCCACGGCCATTCTCGCGGGGGCTGCCGCCGCGACTGGAATTGCCCTCATCAACTCGATCGGCAATCTCGCTGGGTTTGTCGGCCCATGGCTGATCGGCTCGCTCGTCGATCGCACGGGGTCGACAGACTTCGGCGTCTACGCGCTCGCGGGCGTCCTGGCCATCGGCAGCATGCTGGTCCTCACGATCCCCGCGCGGGTCGTCAACCGCTGAACGGACGCGTTGGGCCCCTAGACCGCCACGGTCACCTGTAACGGCGTGGCATTTCTGGCTTTCTGCGTGTCATCGGGGATTTCAGTGGGGTATTCGCCCGAGAAGCAGGCATGGCAGAATTCGGTCGAATCGCCGCCCGCGGCGCGCTTCATACCGTCGAGCGAGAGGTAGCCCAGCGTGTCGACGGCCAGGTGCTGGCGAATCTGCTCCAGGGAGTGGCTGGATGCTATCAGCTCCGACTTGGTCGGCGTGTCGATGCCGTAATAGCAGGGACCTGTGATCGGCGCCGAGGCGACGCGGAAATGGACTTCTTTCGCACCGGCTTGCCGAATCATCTGCACGAGCTCGCGGCTCGTCGTCCCGCGGACGAGGGAGTCGTCGACGACGACGACCTTCTTTCCTGCCAGCACCTCACGCACCGGATTGAACTTGATCTTCACCTTGGCGTTGCGGGCGGCCTGCGTGGGGTTGATGAACGTGCGGCCCACGTAGTGGTTGCGGATCAGCGCGTGCTCGAGCTTCAGCCCCGACTGCTCCGCGAATCCGAGTGCCATGGCATTGGACGAGTCTGGCACCGAGAAGACGCAGTCGGTGTCCGGCGCGGGATGTTCCTTCGCCAGCTCGCGGCCGAGCGCGCGGCGCACGCGATCCACCGACCGTCCGAAGATCGTGCTGTCGGGCCGCGAGAAATACACCAGCTCGAAGATGCAGCGCTGATGTCGCTTCGGCACCAGTGAGGGCAGGCGATCGATCTCCGGCGGCGAGCCCTGAATCCGTAGGAACTCACCCGGCTCGAGCTCCCGCACCGTCGCCGCACCGATCAGATCGAGGGCACAGGTTTCGGAGGCGAGCACGTAGCCTGTACCGAGTTTGCCAAGCCACAGCGGGCGGAAGCCGCGCGGATCGACGATGGCGTACAACGTCCGGCCGATCGTGACCACGAGCGAATAGGCGCCTTCGACACGTTCCAGTGCATCGAGCAGCTGATCTTCGGGCTCGCGCGCCTCGGAGCGGGCGATCAGGTGGATCAGGACTTCGCTGTCCGACGAGGTTTGAAAGATCGAGCCCTTCGCGACCAGATCGGACCGCAGTGCCTCGGCGTTGGTGAGATTGCCGTTGTGCCCGAGCGCGAGCGGCCCCTCGCGGTACCCGGCGAGAATCGGCTGCGCATTGGCGAGCACTGACGAACCAGCAGTCGAATACCGCGTGTGACCGATCGCCACGTCCCCCGGTAACGCACCGAGCACCGTCTCGCTAAAGACGTCCGACACCAGACCCATCCCACGGTGCGCACGGGCGACACCGGCCCCGTCGACCGTGACCACACCTGCCGACTCCTGGCCACGGTGCTGCAGGCTGTAGAGGCCGAGATACGTCACGCGCGATGCGTCCGCGACGCCCGCTACACCGATGATGCCGCACATCTGCGATCAGTCTCCCATGCGTCGAGGAATGGCGCTGAAATATACGTCCCGGAGCCGCGCGACCGACTCCTCGACCTGTCCGTCTCGCAGCGCGATGCGGAATGCCCCATCCTCCGAGCCCACCGTGCCCGCGCGAAACAGCGGGACGCCAAGCTCACCGGCGAGCGCCTGTACGGCACCAACGCGGTCCGGTGAACAGGTAATTACGGCGCGGCCGTGAGATTCGCTGAACAACACCTGGTGCGCGGTGAGCGGTGCGCTGTACGCGGTTAAGTCAACGTCCAAACCAAATCCGTGTTCTTGGTAGGGACCACGCATCGCGATCTCGGCGAGCGCCACGCCGAGTCCGCCTTGCGAGCAGTCGTGCGCAGAGCGGAACAGGCCGCGCTCAGCGCCGGTCACCAGCAAATCGATGAGACGCTTCTCGTCCTCGAGATTCACGCGCGGCGGCTGGCCGCCCATGAACTCCTGGCAGACTTCCCAATACGCCGAGCCGCCCAGCTCGTCGCGAGTTTCGCCCAGCACGAACAGGACGTCGCCGCTGACGCGTGCGTGGCTCGGCACCGCACGGTCGGCCCGGGTCAGCAACCCGATCATCCCCACGACCGGCGTGGGGTCCACGGCGCCGGTCGGGCTCTCATTGTAGAACGAGACGTTGCCGCCCGTCACGGGCGTGCCGAGCGCACGGCAGGCATCGGCAATGCCGCGACACGCCTCGCGGAACTGATAGAAGACGGCAGGGCGCTCGGGGCTGCCAAAGTTCAGGCAATCAGTGATGCCCAGGGGCCGCGCGCCGGTGCACGCCACGTTGCGCGCCGATTCTGCGACGGTCGCCTTGCCGCCCTCGTACGGATCGAGCCGGACGTAGCGGCTGTTGCAGTCGGCCTTCATCGCGATCCCGAAGTCCTCGTGACGCACCCGCACGACGCCCGCGTCGCCGCCGGGAGCGATAACTGTGCTCGCCTGGACGGTGGAGTCGTACTGTTCGAACACCCAGCGTTTGCTCGCAATGGATGGCGCATCCAAAAGCGTCAGTAAGGCGTGTGAAGGCGTGTAACTGCGTGGGGCGTGTGGCGTGGATGCCCGAAGCTTCGCGACGGCCGGGTCCTCTTTCGCCTCTGGGTGATAGACCGGGGCGTCGTCGACCAGCTTTTGGCCGGGAATCTCGACGACGACTTTGCCCTGCCAGGTGCAGCGATACATCCCGTCGTCCGTGACCTTGCCAATGGGCGTTGCGGTGAGGTCCCACTTCGCCGCGATCGCCTGGACCTCCTTCACGCGATCGCTCTTCGCCACCACCAGCATCCGCTCCTGCGATTCCGAAAGCAGGATCTCGTATGGGGTCATCCCCGGTTCCCGCGTCGGGACCTTGGACAGGTCGATCTCCACTCCGACGCCACCGCGGGCGGCCATTTCGGCCGACGACGACGTGAGTCCCGCGGCGCCCATGTCCTGAATGGCCACGATGTGCCCGGACGCGATGAGCTCGAGGCTCGCCTCGAGGAGCAGCTTCTCGGTGAAGGGATCGCCCACCTGGACCTGGGGACGGCGCTGCTCGCTCTCGTGCGTCAGCTCCTCGGACGCGAACGACGCGCCGTGGATGCCGTCGCGACCGGTGCTCGAGCCGACGGCAAGCAAGATGTTGCCCACGCCATGGGCGGCCGACTTGATGAGATCCTTCTCCTTCAGGACGCCGACGCACATCGCGTTGACGAGCGGGTTACCGGAGTAGCCGGGGGCGAAGTCCACTTCTCCGCCGAGGGTCGGCACGCCCACGCAGTTGCCGTAGTCGCCGATGCCGCGGACGACACCCGCGAACAGATAGCGGTTGCGAGCCTCGTCGAGGGGACCGAACCGGAGGCTGTTGAGCAGCGCGACGGGACGCGCGCCCATGGTAAAGACGTCGCGCAGGATGCCACCCGCGCCGGTCGCCGCCCCCTGGTAGGGTTCGACGGCCGACGGATGGTTGTGCGACTCGATCTTGAATGCGACCGCCCAACCGCCCGGCAGCCGCAGCACGCCGGCGTTTTCGCCGGGACCTTGGACGACCTGGGGGCCGGTCGTGGGGAATGTCTTGAGGATCGGCCGCGAATGTTTGTAGGAGCAGTGCTCGCTCCATAAGGCGGAGAAGATGCCCAGCTCGGGGAAGGTGGGCGTCCGGCCGAGCATCGCTACGATGCGCGCGTATTCGTCGGATGTGAGGTTGTGTTCCTGCACCAACTCGGGCGTGATCTGCGGATCGGTCACTTCCGGGTCACACCCTTCGCGACCGCGCGGAACACGCGCGCCAGAATATTGGGCGCCGAGGTCTTCATCAACGCCTCCGCCTCGCCGGCGTCGAACCAGACGCCGTGACAGTTCGTGCACTGGTCGATCTGGACCCCGTCCCAATCGTGCGTAATGAGGTCAAATCCGCACTTGGGACACTTCATGTAATGCTTTTTGCGCTCGCTATCGGCGGCCGCCTGCTGGGCGGCGGCGCGCTGCTGCTTGAGCAGCTCCGCGTCCCGACGCGCGAAGTACTCGTCTTCGTTCTTGCTCGGCTTGTCGTGCGTCATGGGCTCGCGGGTGCCGGCGGAGGCGCAGGCATCTGCAGCGTATCGCCACCAGGATTTGCCACAGGAACGCGTCCTTCAGGCGAAGACGACTCGCCGGAGTACCGGTGGCCGTCCCAGCGGACGATCGCATCCACGACCTTGCCGTCCTTGAGTGTGACGACGTCCATCGTTCCGCACGTGTATTCGCAGCTATTGCGGAAGAAGAGATAGGTGTACTGACCGACCCGCCGGACGGCCAGCGGTGCGGCCCACAACTCGTAGACCTCGCGCTCAGACATCCCGGGATTCACGGTGCCGGTGTCAGCGGAGCGGTACGGCACGTCTCGGGTAAACGCCTGGCCCGGAGGTGCAGCAGGAGGACGGGGACGCTGCGCGCGCGCCAGTTCCTGTTCCGAGGCGACGCGCGTAGCCGCCGTATCGGTCGCGGGACGCACGGGCGCCGGCGGCGGGGATTGGGCAGTCGAGCGCCCCCGCAACTTGTCCCACGCCAGCTTCAGTTTGGCTTTTGCGGTGTCAATCTGGTCACACCCTGAGGTGGCGACCATCAACAGCGCGCATATCGCCAGCGTGCTGCGTCGCATTGCGAGCCTCCAGAGAAAGGAAGACGCGGGCACCGTCCTGACCGCCTAACAGCTGCGCGTTGCGGCGCTCCGGATGCGGCATGATCCCCACCACATTGCGGCCGGCGTTGCATACGCCGGCGATATCGTGCATCGACCCGTTCGGGTTGTCTGTGACGTACCGCAGGACAACCTGACCGTTGGCCTCGAGCTCGGCCGCGGTCTGCGCATCAGCGACGTAGCGGCCATCGCCGTGCGCGATCGGCAACGTCAGCTCCTCGCCGCGCTCGTACCTCCGCGTGAACGGCGTGTCTGTCGCCTCGATACGGACCCGTACCGGCCGGGACAAGAACTTGAGCCGGGCATTCCGCATCAGCGCGCCGGGCAAGAGCCCCGCCTCGCACAGAATCTGGAACCCATTGCAGATGCCGAGGACGGCGCCACCCGCGCGCGCATGGGCGGACACCGCGCGCAACACCGGCGAAAAGCGCGCGATGGCCCCGGAGCGAAGATAATCACCGTAGCTGAAGCCGCCCGGCAGGATGACCGCATCGGGCTGTTTCAGGTCGGTGTCGCGATGCCAGACGTAATAGGCGTCCGACCCCGCCGCGCGGGCCGCGTCGAGCGTGTCCGCGTCGCAATTCGAGCCGGGAAAGACGACTACTGCGACACGCGGCATTCGTAGTCCTCGGTCACCGGATTGGCGAGCAGCCGGTCGCACATGGTCCGCGCCTTGGCGGCCGCCTCTTCGCGCGTCGCTGCCTGAACCTGCAGCACCAGATGTTTCCCGGCGCGGACGCTCGCGACGTCGCCGAAGCCGAGCGCCTGAAGGGCATGCTGCACCGCCTGGCCCTGGGGGTCGAGCAGCGCGGCGCGGGGCATGACCCGGATTTCGACCGTGTAGGCGCTCATGCCGCCCCCCCCCCGGTCCCGGGACGCCGCGGGCCCCGGTAGTTCTGCTCGCTTTCGTCGATTTCGATCGGACCTGCGATTTCTGCCTCCTCATCCTCGGCGGGAGCCTTGAAGAAGCCGAGCAGGATTGCGCGCCCCACACCGAAGAACATGTACGCGATTCCCAACGGGAACAGGAAGACGTCGTGCTTCCAGATCCCGAATACCAGGATAACAACAATCAGCGTGAGTCCCAATAGTCCGCTGGCCGTGCGGAAGCCGGCGCGTGGCAGCGTCGGGTAATGGACGTTGCTCACCATCAGAATCGTCAACGCGATCATCAGAAACGTGAGCGTCAGGTGCCAGGGAACGCCGTGCAGCGAGGCGTACAATGACGTCTGCGTGAACGGATAATAGGTGGCGAGTGTCATTCCGGCGGCCGGAGACGGCAGGCCGATGAAGTAGGTCTTGGGGCGACCGGCCTGGGTGATATTGAACCGCGCCAGGCGAATCGCCGCGGCCATGACGTAGAAATAACAGAAGATCCAGGATGCGCCGCCGGTGCCTCCACCCGCGGCGCCGGTGGCAAATTCCACCTGATACATAAGGAAAGCAGGAGCGACCCCGAAGCTCACGATGTCGACCAGGCTGTCGAGCTCGGCGCCGAAGCGGGTCCCGGTGCCCGATATCCGGGCGACTCGCCCATCCAGCGTGTCCAGGATCCCGGCGAAGACGATGAACCAGCCAGCGCGGTAGAATTCGCCGCGCGTCGCGAGCACCATCGCCCAGATGCCGAAGAACAAATTGAAGAGCGTGAACAGACTGGGCACCACGATGACGACGCGGCGGAGCGGCAGGGGCGGTGGTCTCACGCGTACTCCGCCAACACCGTTCCACCGACCAGGACCCGATCGCCCGGTTTGACCTTCACGACGGGGCGCGCCGACAGCGGAAGGAAGACGTCGGTGCGCGAGCCGAACCGGATGAGACCGAGTCGCTCGCCCTGCTTGACCCGATCGCCGGGCTTTGCGTCGGTCACGATGCGCCGCGCGATCAGGCCCGCGATCTGCCGGACCAGCACTCGGCCGCGCGGCCCGCGGACCCCGACGGACGACTGCTCGTTCTCGAGACTCGCCTTCTCGTCGGCGGCGTGCAGAAACCTGCCCTTGTTGTAGTGGACCAGCTCGACCGCGCCATCGACCGGATAGCGGTTCACGTGCACGTCGAAGACGGATAGAAAAATCGAAATCCGGACCGACTTTTCCTTCACGTACATGGGCTCATCGGTTTCGATCACGTGCAACACGTGACCCTCCCCGGCGGCCACCACGTAGCGCTCACCGCGTGGCCCCGAACGAATCGGATCCCGAAAGAACGCGACGACCCAGATTGCCACGATCGCGAGCAGGACACCCAGCGGCCACCACAGCAAGGCGGCACCGAGTGTCAGGATCCAGGCCCCTGCGATGAACGGCCATCCTTCGCGCGCTATCCTCACTCCAGCTCTGTTCCGGTGATGCGCCGATAGGCGTCGCGATAACGTTCGCTGGTCGCCTTCACGACTTCGGCCGGCAGGGGCGGCGGCGGAGCCTCGCCATTCCATTTTCCCTGCTTCTTCAGGTCGGCCAGGTAATCGCGCAACGGCTGTTTGTCGAAGCTCGGTTGGCTGTTGCCCGGCTGATACCGGTCTGCCGGCCAGAAGCGCGATGAGTCGGGCGTCAGGATCTCGTCGATGACGAGCAATTCGCCGTCCGGCGTCGTCCCGAATTCGAATTTCGTGTCCGCGATGATGATCCCGCGCTTCGCGGCAGAATCGCGGCCTGCCTCATACAGCGCCAGACTGGCGCCCCGTAACCGCTCGGCCGTGAGCCGGCCGAGGTCGCTCACCACGTGGTCGAAGGTCACGTTCTTGTCGTGTCCCTGCTCGGCTTTGGTCGCCGGCGAGAAGATCGGCGGATCGAGTTGCGCGCTTTCGACCAGCCCTTTGGGCAGCGGTTCGCCGGCGAGCGTCCCGGATTGCTGGTACTCGGCCCACGCGGAGCCCGAGATGTAACCGCGCACGACGCATTCGAACGGCACCGTGGTGGCGCGCCGCGTCAGCATCGCGCGTCCCTGCAGCTCGTCACGATGCGGAGCGAGCGTCGGGACGCGCGCGACGATGGCTTCGACGTCGGCAGTCAGCAGGTGGTGCGGCATCACGGACTTCAGCCGCTCGAACCAGAACGCGCTCATTTGCGTCAGCACCGCGCCCTTGTGCGGCACCGCTTCGCGCATCACGACGTCGAAGGCGCTCACGCGGTCGCTGGCCACGAGTAGTAACGTGCTGCCGTCGACCTCGTACACCTCGCGGACCTTCCCGCGACGCAGGAGCGGGAGTGGCAGCTTGCTCTGAACCAGCACTCCGGTCATACCTGAACCTCCGCTGCGGCCGCCGCGGGTGCAGCCGCCTGAATGGAACGCATCAGATCGGGCAGGACCCGATCGAGAAAGTCGTCGACTTGCTGCGGCGCGCGGCCGACGTAGGCCGCCGGATCGAGCTCGTCGGCCGTGGCGCGCACGCCCAGCGCCTTGAATTCGGGGCTCTGCGCCAGCCGCTCGAGCAGTTTCTCCGAACCCTTGAGGCTCGCGGTCCGGATGACTTCGTGGAGCGCCTGGCGATCGCCCCCGGCCTTCACGCCTCGCATCAAGAGCCGCTCGGTGGCGAGATACGGCATCGCGGCGGCGACGTGCTGGGAGGTGGTCTCTTCGCGGACCTCGAGTCCGGCTGCCACGTTCGTGGCGAGGACGAGGATCGCATCGGTCCCGAGGAACGCTTCCGGAATCACCAGTCGCCGGTTCGCACTGTCGTCGAGCGTCCGTTCCAGCCACTGCGCCGCGGCGGTGTGCCAGGCGTTTCCCTCCAGCTCGATCACGAAACGCGCCAGGCCCGTCATGCGCTCGGCGCGCATCGGGTTGCGCTTGTACGGCATGGCGGACGAGCCGACCTGCTCGCTTTCGAACGGCTCGAGCAGCTCGCCCTCGTGCTGCAGCAGCCGCAGGTCGGTCGCGAACTTCGCCGCCGACTGCGCGATGCCCGACAGCACCGCCAGCACCTGCGCATCCAGCTTGCGCGTGTACGTCTGCCCGGTAATCGGGAGGACGTGCTCGAATCCCATCGCGCGGGACACCCGGGTGTCGAGCTCGGCGACTTTGGCCTGATCGCCGTCGAACAAATCGAGGAAGCTCGCCTGCGTCCCGGTGGTCCCCTTCACACCGCGAAACGGGAGCGTGGCGGTCCGATGGAGCAGCTCCTCGGCGTCCAGCGCGAAGTCCTGCATCCACATCGTCATGCGCTTGCCGACGGTCGTGAGCTGCGCCGCCTGGAAGTGGGTGTACGCGAGGCAGGGGAGCGCGCGATAGCGACGCGCCACTTTTCCCATCGCCACGAGCACCGCGCCGATTCGTCCCAACAGCAGCTGCATGCCCTCGCGCATCAACACGAGATCCGCGTTGTCGGTGACGTAGGCGCTCGTCGCGCCGAGGTGAATGAAGGGCCGGGCGGCGGGCGCCTGATCGCCGAGGTGATGGATATGAGCCATCACGTCGTGCCGCACGCGTCGCTCGTACTCGGCAGCCTTGTCGAGATCGGCATCGTCGAGGTGCGCGCGCAGCTGCGCCAGCGCGGTGCCGGGGATGTCGAGGCCCAGGTCTTTCTGCGACTGCATCAGCACCAGCCAGAGCCGGCGCCAGAGACCGATGCGGCGCCGCTCGCCCCAGAGCGCCTGCATCGCGGGAGAGGCGTAGCGTGTGCCGAGGGGCGAGACCCAGCTCAAACCGTGGCCTTGGCCCGCGCGACCAGTTTGCTCCAGTCGGCGAGGAACTGATCGAGGCCGCGGTCGGTGAGCGGATGCAGCAGCAGCTTTTTCAGGACGTCGGGGGGGAGCGTGGCGACGTCGGCGCCGATCATCGCCGCGTCAATCACGTGACGCGGGTGGCGCAGCGACGCGGCCAGGATCTCCGTCTCGATGTTGTAATTGTCGAAGATCACCCGCGCCTCCCGGATCACCTCCATCCCTTCCTGGCCGACGTCATCCAGCCGGCCGATGAACGGACTCACGTACGACGCGCCCGCCTTCGCGGCGATGAGGCATTGGATACTCGAGAAGCAGAGCGTGACGTTGGTCCGGATTCCCTCGGCGGTAAGCCGCCGCACCGCCACCATCCCGGACTCGAGCATCGGGATTTTCACAACGATGTTTTCGGCGATCTTCGCCAGCTCTTTCCCTTCCTTGACCATTGCTTCGGCATCGACGGCGACCACTTCGGCCGACACGGGTCCGTCCACCAGCGAGCAGATTTCTTTCAGCACGTCACGGGGATCGAGATCGCCCGCCTGCTTGGATAACAGGGACGGATTGGTCGTGATGCCGTCGATCAGCCCGGCCTGCGCCGCCCAGCTGATGTCCTTGAGGCTCGCCGTGTCGAGGAAAAACTTCATGACGTAGACTCCTCGGCGTAGAGGTCCGGTGGATAGCGCACCGCCTCCAGGTACAGACCCTGGGGCGGGGCAGGCGGACTGGCCGCCAGGTTATCGCTCGCAGCAAGCAAACGGGGGAAATCCGCCGGCGGGCGCCGGCCAAGGGCGATGTCGACCATGGTGCCCACGATGAACCGCACCATGTGATGCAGGAACCGATCGGCCTCGACCGTGAACGCCATCCCCACTCCGTCCGCACGCGGCGCCCATTGCGCAAGCGCCACGCGGCATCGGTAGTGGGCAGTGTTCGCGCCGGCCGCGGCCAGGCCACGAAAGTCGTGCTCCCCAATCAGGACCGCGGCGGCGCTCTCCAGCGAGCTGGGATCGAGCGCCCGACTCAGGGCCCATTCGTACGGCTTTCGGAACGGCGACGCCGCAGCTTCATCGGTACCGATCAGGTACCGGTAGCGCCGCGCGGTGGCGGAGCGCCGTGCATCGAACCCGGGCCGCATCACATGCACCTGCTGAACCCAAATCTCGCGTGGCAGCAGGGCATTGAGTGCGCGACGCAAGTCACTCGCCGGTGCGTCCCACCGCTCGCCGCCCAAAAAGCTGACGGCTTGGCCGAGCGCGTGAACTCCCGTATCCGTCCGCCCCGCGCCCGTCGCTGCCGTCTTGCAACCCATCAACCGCTCGAGCGCGGCTTCGAATTCGGCCTGGACCGTGCGATCTGCGGGCTGCCGCTGCCACCCTGCAAAGCCACCCCCGTCGTATTGAATCACCGCGAGGTAGGGGCGGCTCGTCACGGGGGGAAAGATGCAACTCGTTGTCACTATTTGACAAGGGTGATAGCCTTAATCCTTCATGGACTCTCCGCTGCGGCGCGCGCTCATCGCCCTCGCCAACCGCCAATCGCTCTCCGAAGAGCAGACGGCTGAAGTGTTCGGCGTCGTGATGGCCGGCGAAGCCACGCCCGGGCAGATCGGCGGGCTGCTCATGGGACTGCGAGCGAAAGGCGAAACCGCCGACGAGCTCGCGGGCGCCACGCGCGCGTTGCGTGGCGCGATGGTGCGTGTGACTGCCGCTCACGACCACCTGGTCGACACGTGCGGAACCGGCGGTGGCAGCGTCCCCACGTTCAACATCTCGACGGTCGCGGCATTCGTGGCCGCCGGCGCGGGAGCCGTCGTCCCGAAACACGGGAATCGTTCGTTCACCTCGCGCTGCGGTTCAGCGGACGTGCTCGAGGCGCTCGGCATCCGGATCGTGCTCGACGCGCCATCGGCTACGCGCGTGCTGAACGAAGCGCGCGTGGTGTTCCTGTTCGCGCCCAACTTCCACCCGGCGATGAAGCACGTGGGCGCCGTGCGGCGGGAGCTGGGTACGCCCTCGCTGATGAATCTCGTTGGCCCGCTCGCAAATCCGGCGGGTGTGCGGCGACAGGTGATCGGCGTCGCCGAGCCAGATCGGGCGGCGGTTGTGGCCGACGCCCTCGTGCGGCTCGGCGCCGAACACGCCCTCGTCGTCCACGGCCGCGTGGGGATGGATGAGATCTCGCCGCAAGGCGTAACCGACGTCTGGGAGGTGAAGGACGGCGCCGTACGAAGCTGGGAGATCGATCCCGAGCGGTACCGTCTCGGCATCAAGGACGTAGGAGAGCTGCACGGGGGAGAGCCGGCGGCGAATGCCGAGCGGCTGGAACGCATTCTGGGAAATGGCTCCGCCGATCCCGCGGGACTGGCGGCGGTCCTGCTCAACGCCGGTGCGGCGATTTACGTGGCGGGAATTGCGAGCTCGCTCGCCGAAGGGATCGGCCGCGCGCGCGAGGTCGTCGCATCGGGGGCGGCGCGGGCCGCGCTCGATCGGCTGCGCAAAGCAACCGCTAGTATTTCCTGATGACGCCGACCACCACGCCCTGGACGATGACGTCGCGCTCATTGAGCCGCAGGGGCTGCATCTTGTCGTTGGCCGGCTGCAGCCTGATCCACCCGCCGGGCTCGCGGTAAAACCGCTTCACCGTGGCCCCCTCACCATTGACCAGGGCAATCACAGTTTGGCCGGCGTCGGCCTGGTTGCGTTCTTGAACGACGACGTAGTCGCCGTCCTTGATGTGCTCGTCGATCATCGAATCGCCGCGCACCTTGAGGACGTAGCTGCGCCCGCGTCGCGGCAACAGCTCGTCGGGCACGGCGATCGTCTCGTCACCCGTGATCGCTTCGATCGGAGCGCCGGCGGCGACCAGCCCGAGCAACGGCAGCTCTGTGGCGCCGGTCTGCCCCTTGGGCGGGACGACTTCGATCGCCCGGCTCTCGTTATGCGTGCGCCGGATGTACCCTTTGCGCTCGAGATTGGTGAGGTGCTCGTGAACGGTCGCCAGCGATTGGAAGCCAAACTGGCGGGCAATCTCCTCGAAGCTGGGGGCGTACCCCTTCTCTTCGATGTGCTTTCCGATGTAGTCCAGGATCTCGCGCTGGCGTCGCGTGACCGGCATTTTGGCTCCCGAAGATATACCGAACATTAATCTACCCGAATAACGACCGAACGCAAGGATGACCACCAGCCCCCCCCAGCGCCCCACGCTCGACGCTATTCTGGCCGTAGCCAGGACACGGGTCGAGGCTCTTAGAGGGAGGGCGGCCGAGCTCGAGCGCCGGGCCGCAGCCGCCCCGCCGGTGCGGCGGTTCCAGGAGCCCACCGAGGCGGTGGGGCTGATCGCAGAAGTGAAGCGCCGCTCCCCCTCGCAGGGAGATATCCGAACTGATCTCGATCCCGTGGAGCACGCCCGCGCTTATGTCCGGGGGGGCGCCGTGGCCGTTTCCGTGCTCACCGATGAAGCGCACTTTGGAGGATCACTCGACGATCTCGTGCGAGTTGCGGCGGCGGTACCGGTGCCGGTGCTGCGCAAGGACTTCATCCTCGATGAGCTCCAGATAATGGAGGCGCGAGCGGCAGGAGCGAGTGCGATACTCCTTATTGTGCGAGCACTGGCCCCGGACACACTCCAGGCCCTCGCGCGGGCAGCAGCCGGATGGGGCTTGCCGACGCTGATCGAGGTTCACTCGGCTGCGGAACTCGAGCCGGCGCTGGCTGCAGGGCCGGGTGCGATCGGCGTGAACGCGCGAGACCTCGCGACATTTGCCGTCGATTTGCGCCGGGCAGAAGCTGTGATTCGGGACGTCCCGAACAACGTTGCGGTCGTCGCCGAGAGTGGTATCGAGAGCCGCGCGGACGTGGAGCGGGTCGCGGCCGCGGGCGCGGATTTCGTGCTCGTCGGCGCGAGCGTGGCGCGGCAGAAAGATCCCGAAAAGGCGGTGAAAGCGTTGGTGGGCGTGAAAAGACAACCGGAAATTCGATCGTGACTACAGAGACCGCCATCGGCCGCTTCGGCCCCTACGGTGGCCGCTACGTCCCCGAGACGCTCATGCACGCGCTCGAGGATCTTGCTCACGTCTACGACGCGGCCCGCAACGATCCGCGATTCTGGGCCGAGCTCGAAGGGTTACTCAAGAACTACGTCGGGCGCCCGACGCCGATCACGGCGGTTCCGCGCCTGTCCGCCCAGGTTGGCGCGCAGGTCCTGCTGAAGCGGGAGGACCTGAACCACACAGGCGCCCACAAGATCAACAACACGCTCGGCCAGGTGCTGCTCGCGCAGCGCATGAACAAGCGGCGCATCATCGCGGAGACGGGGGCCGGACAGCACGGCGTTGCGACAGCGACGGTGTGCGCGCGGTTTGGTCTCGATTGCGTCGTCTATATGGGCGAGGAGGACATGCGGCGGCAGCGGCTCAACGTCTACCGCATGGAGCTGATGGGGGCGAAGGTCGTACCGGTCACATCCGGCACGCGGACGTTGAAAGACGCGACCAATGAAGCGCTGCGTGACTGGGTCACGAACGTCACGACGACGCATTACATCATCGGTTCGGTCGTCGGGCCCGACCCATTTCCGCGGCTCGTGCGCGATTTCCAATCGGTCATCGGGCGGGAGGCGCGGGCGCAAATGCTCGAGCAGGTTGGTCGCCTGCCGAGCATCGTGGTGGCCTGCGTGGGTGGCGGGTCGAACGCGATGGGGATCTTCACCGCCTTCCTCGAGGACAAAGCGGTACAGTTGGTCGGCGTCGAAGCGGCGGGGGAGGGCGTGAAAACTCAGAGACACGCGGCCACTCTGGGCGCCGGGCGGCCCGGGGTCTTCCACGGCAGCAAGAGCTATCTGCTTCAGGACGCGGATGGACAAGTCCAGCCGGCACATAGTGTTTCAGCCGGCCTCGACTATCCCGGTGTCGGCCCCGAGCATGCTTACCTCAAAGACACAGGTCGCGTATTGTATGACGCCGTGACAGACGAGGACGCACTGGACGCCTTCGCCGCCCTGTCGCGACTGGAAGGCATTCTTCCGGCTCTCGAGAGCGCCCACGCCATCGCCTGGGTGATGAAGACGCGGCGAGCCTCTCACGAACTCATCCTGATCAACCTGAGTGGCCGTGGCGACAAGGACGTCGCCATGGTCGCCGAGCTTACGGGAGCAGCGCTCTGACGAATCCGCAGGCCCAGATCCCCGAGCTGGCGCTCCCGCCGTCACAGGTCGAGGAGCTGATGCAGATCGTCAGCAAGGGGATGCGGGCGACGCAGCTGTACCTCCCGAACAATCCCGTCTATCAACGCGCCGTCGACAACATCCGCAACGCGTTCCGCCAGATCTGGCAGGCCACCGACGACCTGATCTTCGACATCGGCGAGACGGAAATGCGCTGGGAAGATCACGCCATTTACAGCCAAGAACAGCGGAACGAGAGCATCGCCTGGACCCTCTACAAAGACGGCGTCCGGTCGCTCTCATTCAAACCGGGCGTTGAGGACGCCGAGATCGTCCGCTTTCTCGCGGTGCTGCAGCAGGCGAAGAACCTGTCTGCCGACGCGCCCGACGATCTCCTGACGCTGCTCTGGGCCGAAGACTTCCAGTTCGTCACGTACACGTTCCGCGAGCTCGCCAGCGAAAATGCGGTGCCCATCGAACGCACCGAGAAGGATGCGCCGACGATCGGCGGTGGCGGCGACACTCCCGAGGGCGACGCCAGCTCGGCGGACCCGACGACGGTGCGCCGCCAGGTAGAAGAAGAGGCGCCGCCCAAGCGCGAAGGGCTCGTGTCGATCGACGACTTCGACACGACGCTCTATTTCCTGGACGACAAGGAGATCGAGTATCTCCACAAGGAAGTCGAGCGCGAATACGGCCAGGACTTGCGCGGCAACGTGCTGGCGATGCTGTTCGATCTGCTGGAGCTGCAGACCTACGGCACGGTGCGCGCGGAGCTGATCTCCATCATCGAGAACTTCATTCCGTATCTGCTCGGGGCAGGAGATTTCCGGTCGGTCGCCTTCATCCTGCGCGAATGCAAAGTCATTCTGCAGCGCGCCCGCGAGCTCATCCCGGAGCATCGCCAGGTCCTGGAGGGGCTCCCGACTCGGCTGTCACAGACCGACGCGTTGTCGCAGTTGCTGCAGTCGCTCGACGAAGCGACGAGCCATCCGACCGAAGACGAGCTGAGCGAGCTGTTCGGGGAGCTGCGGGCGGAGGCGCTCGGCACCCTGATGGGATGGCTCCCCAAACTCTCCAACGAGCGCGTGAAGTATCTCGTCCAGACCTCGGCGGAGCGGTTGGCGCTGGCGCATGCCGCGGAAGTGCTGAAAGCGCTCGCCAGCGAAGACGCGACCGTACAACTCGAGATGGTCCGGCTCGCGGGCCGGCTCAAACTCCCAGGCGCACCCGAGGGCATGGGCCCGCTGCTGGAGCGCGGCGAGCGCGAGCTGAAGCTCGCCGTCGTGGAGGCCCTGACCACGATCGGCAGTCCGAGCGCGACGCGCTTGCTGGAGAAGGCGATCGACGACACCGAGCGCGACGTACGGATCACGGCCGTCAAGTTCCTCGGCCAGCGGGGCTACCGGAACGCGTTCTCGCGCATCGAAGCCGCGGTCGTCGGCAACAAGCTCAAGGACTCGGACCTCACCGAGAAGATGGCGTTCTTCGAAGCGTACGGCGCGCTCGCCGGCGAGTCCGGAATCGCGACGCTCGAGAAGTTGCTCGTGGCCAAAGGCGGCCTGTTGTCGCGGAAGGAAGATCCCGAAACGCGCGCCTGCGCCGCGATGGCGCTCGGGAAGATCCGCACGCCGGCGGCCCGCGACGTCCTCCAGAAGGTCTCGCAGGACAAAGAGGCGCTGGTGCGCAACGCCGTCAACCGCGCGCTGCGCGACGTGGGGAGCGTATGACGACGCCGGGAGGCAAGCGCCCCTCGATGATGGAGACCGCCCAGACGACGGACGGCTTCCTCCGTCATGCCGGGCGGGACTTCCTCATCGTGCTCTACACGGCCTTCCGGTCACTCAAACTCTACCCAATCGAGAACGCGCAGGTGCAGAAGGCGCTCGACGACCTCGGGGGGACAACCAAGCATTTGCTGGATGTGGAGAAGGAGCTCGAGATCCGGCTCCAGGGCGAATTCATCTTCGTCAACTCGACGCGGCTGCGGCTCGATCTCGATAACTACGCCTCATTCTCCCACATCCTGAACGTATTCCAGCAATGCGGCATCGGTGCCGTGCGGCTCGATGAGGGCGTCGACCGCCGGCAGCTGCAGGTCTTCGTGTCGCTCCTCCTCGCCTACGCGGCGAAGGAAGCCAATCCCAACAAGCTGTTCGAGCTGTCGCAGAAGCTGAGCGACGGCGGCGTCTCGCACGTGAGCGTCGAGCCGCCGCTCGAGGCCGAAGAGGACGTCGAAGAAGAAGAGCGCCAGAAGGAAGCGGCCAAGCGGACGTATGCGCGCTCGGTCGCCGTGACGAAGGAGGTCATCAACAGTATCCGCATGGGCCGCACGGCAAACGTGAAGAAGGTGAAGCGCGCGGTGCAGGCGATCGTGGACCAGGTGCTGAACAACGAGTCGTCACTGGTCGGGCTGACGACGCTGCGCGACTACGACGAGTACACGTTCACCCATTCGGTCAACGTCTGCATCTTTTCGGTTGCGCTGGGACGGAAGCTCGGACTGACCAAGCTGCAGCTCTACGACCTCGGCATGGCGGCGCTGTTCCACGACGTGGGCAAGTCGCGCGTGCCACTGGAGGTCCTCAATAAGGAAGGGGGACTCACCGAGGAGGAGTGGCGCATCATGCAGGCACACCCCTGGCTCGGAGTCCTCACGCTCTTCGGGCTGCGGGGCTATGGCGAGATTCCGTACCGCGGCATGGTGGTCGCCTACGAGCACCACATGAAGGTCGACCTGACCGGATATCCGAAGTCGATCCGCGGTCGGACGTTGTCGATTTACTCCAAGGTCATCGCGGTTGCCGACGGCTTCGATGCAGCGACCAGCCGGCGCGTCTACCAGACCGTGCCGATTCAGCCGGACCAGGTCCTCAAAGAGATGTGGGAGAATCCGCGCCGCGGTTACGACCCCGTCGTCGTGAAGGCGTTCATCAACCTGATCGGGATCTATCCGGTGGGTACGTGCGTCATTCTCGATACGTACGAGGTCGCGCTGGTGCATAGCTCGAATCCCGACGTCGCCCACGTCCACCGGCCTGTGGTGCGTCTGGTGACGACACCGGACGGCGGCCTGCTGAATCCCGGCACCGTCGTCGATCTCTCGGAGAAAGACGCGGGCGGACACTTCCCGCGCACCATCGTCAAGGTCACCGACCCGGTCAAATACGGTATCAACGTCAGCGATTACTTTGTCTGAGAATGCCATCGCGACGCGGTGGCGAGCGCTCGGCAAATCGCGGGCGCTGATTCCCTATCTGACCGCCGGGTTTCCCACCGCCGCCGTCTCGCTCGACGCGATGCGGCGCATGGAGGCAGCGGGCGCCGATTTCGTCGAGGTCGGCGTGCCGTTTTCGGACCCGCTCGCCGACGGACCGACGATTCAGCGTACCACGCAGGCGGCCCTGGAGCAGGGGATGACGGTGCCGCGCGTGCTCGAGTTGATTCGTCAGGCCGCGCTCCAAGTCCCCGTGATTATCATGACGTATCTCAATCCCGTGCTGGCCTATGGGGTCCAGCGCTTCGCCAAGGAAGCGCACGATGCCGGAGCCGCGGGCGTGTTGCTCACCGATCTTCCAGCGGGCGCCGATCCCGCTGTGGAGCGTACCGTGACGAGCAGCTCCCTGGCCCTGATTCGCCTGATCGCGCCGACGACTGACGACGCGCGACTCAAGACGGCGCTCAACGGTGCGAGCGGGTTCGTCTATTTGATCTCACGGCTCGGCGTGACCGGAGCGCGGGCGGACGTCCCGCCCGATCTCGACGCCCAGGTACAGCGCGTCCGGGCGGCGAGCCCCTCGTCCGCCCACTTGCCGGTCGCGGTCGGCTTTGGCATCGGCACGCCGGCGCAAGCGGCGGCCGCCGCGCGGTCGGCGGATGGCGTCGTGGTCGGGAGCGCCCTGATGGACGCGCTGGCGAAAGGTGGCATTCCCGCGATGGAGCGCCTCACGCGCGAGCTCGCCACGGCGGTGCACGCATGAAGGTCGCGCGGTTCGTCGCGCTCTACAGTCAGGCGCTGGCCTGGGTGGGCACGGCGCTGCTGATCGCCGTGCTCGCCACGGATCACCGCTGGCTGGGCCAGATCCCCGAGCTCTTCGTGTTGTTCGGCGCCGCGGTGGCGCTGCGCGGTCTCTTCGTTCCGCTGAGCAAGTACTCGTACTTGACGCAGACCGCGCTCGTCGGCGTGGCAGGCAGTCTGGTGGTCGGCGTACCCGCAACCGGGCTCGCGATCGTGGGCGCGACGATCGTCACGGATTGGCTGTGGCAGCGGAAACCGCTGCGCGTGGCCTGGATCAATCTGGGTCGCGAAGTCATTACGCTGGTCGCCTCCTTCGGCGTGTATGCGGCTGCGCTGCACTGGCTCGACATGCCCAATGGCGCTCCCGTCCTGAGTATCGAGCTGCTGCCCGCCCTCGCCGGGTACGCCCTCGCGTATTTCGTGTTTGGCCGGGTGCTGTTCTACCTCAGCCTCATCATCCGCGCCAAACTGGAGCCGGCGGAACGATTGATGATCGTGCGCTACGAGGTGATCACCTACGCGGCGACACTGCTCGCGGCCACCATTTTCGTCGGCGCCGTGGTTGCCTGGTCCTTCGGCGCCTGGGTTCTCGTCGGCCTCGTCCTCACGTTCCTCGGCCTCCTCCTCAAGCAGATGATCGAAGAGGCGATCTCGGCGGAGGAGCTCAACAAGATCCACGCGATGGAAGCGGTCATCACGGCCAACATCAGTCTCGAGGATTCGTTCCAGCGCATCGAGCGCCTCGCCAACCGCCTCGTGGATTGGGGCGACTTCCGTATCTACCGGCTCCACGATGGTCAATTGTCCCTCGCGCACCGCTCGGCACGGGGGCGGGAGGGGCGCGGGGAACCCTCGTCGGACACGAAACACCTCCGCAACGAGGTGGCGACGCACGGCGAGACCGTTGTCATCGACGATGTCACACGGGACAAGCGTGTCGCGGACGCGCCGCTCGAGGTGCAAAGCCTCGTGATCGTCCCGCTCAGGTTCGGCGATCAGATCATCGGGACCCTGGAGCTGGAACATCACAAGAAACACTGCTACCGCCGCCAGGACATCCTGACGATCACGACGTTCGCCAGCCAGCTCGCGACGGCCGTGCACATCACCGATCTGCGCCGGCCGCTCGTCGAGACGGTCGAGCGCATGACGCGGCAGCTCGCCACGATCACCCAGACCGCGGAGGCGCTGAAGCGCGCCGCGTCCGCGGTGGCGCAGTCGACCGGCGTGATTCGCGAGGGCGTGCGCCGCGAGGAAGGGGAGGTGTCGGGCGGGCTCGAGGCAACCGAGAGCCTCGCCCAGGTCTCGCGTCGCGTCTCCGATGACGGCGCCGGCGCCGCCCGCGCCTCGACGGCGGCCAGCGACGTCGCCAGCCGCAACCGCACCCAGATTCGCGAAGCGATCGAGCGCCTCGTCGCCCTGAAGGCGTTCGTGGGTGAAAGCTCGAGCAAGGTACAGCAGCTCGGGCAGACGAGCCGCCGCATCACCGGCTTCATTGCGTCCATCCGCGAGCTCGCCGATATGACGAACCTGCTGTCCCTGAACGCGGCGATCGAAGCGGCGCGCGCCGGCAAACACGGCAAGGGCTTCGGCGTCGTGGCCGACGAGGTGCGCCGCCTCGCCGAGCAGAGCGCGACGGCGGCGGTGGAAGCGGGCGAACTCGTGCAGGACATTCATACCCAAGTCGGGGAGGTCGTCGAGCAGATGCGCCGCGGCCAAGTCAACGTCGGTGACGTGGAGGAGCTCTCCGCCGCGGCGCTCGAAGCACTCGACGCGATCGTCGCGGCGACGGCGGAAGCGACGGCGCACGCGGGCCGGATCACCGCGGCGGCGGGAGAGCAGAATACGGCGTTCGCGCGCCTGCGCGAGCGCATCAACGCCGTGGCGACCATTGCGGGCCAAAACCGGATCGAGGCCGACGACGTCGCCACGCGGGCCATCCAGGCGGCCGAAGGTCTCACCGACCTCGAGCGGGCGACCCGCGACCTCGAGCAGGTGGCCACCATGCTGCGCGACTTGACTCGCGGGTTCGCCAACGTCAATTGAACGAGCCTTCGTCGCCCTCGGCTCCAACCTGGGCGATCGGGCGGCACATTTGGCACATGCACGCGAGCGACTGGGCGCGCTTCCCGGTACGCGCCTAGTCGCCGCGTCGCGGGTCGAAGAGACACAACCGCTCGGGCCGGTTGCGCAGCCGCCGTACTTGAACCAAATGGTTCTGCTCGAAACCACGCTGGCGCCGGCTGCGCTCCTGGTCCATTGCCGGCGCATCGAAACGGAGCGGGGACGGGAACGTCGCGAGCGCTGGGGACCGCGGACCCTCGACCTCGATATCGTGCGCTACGGCGACCAGACGGTGCGGCAACCGGACCTGACGATTCCGCACCCGGAGCTTCCAAACCGCGATTTCTGGCAGCGTGAAATCGCCGAGCTGGAAGGAGAGCATGTCTAGCGTCACCACGCGCGGGTTGCTCGAGATGAAGGAAAAGGGCGAGCGCATCGTCGCGCTCACGTGCTACGACGCGCTGTTCGCGCGCCTGCTCGATGCGAGCGGCGTCGACATCCTGCTCGTCGGTGACTCGCTCAATCAGGTGCTGGCGGGCGCGCCGTCAACTCTCTCGGCGACGCTCGATCAGATGATCTATCACACGAAGATGGTGCGGCGCGGAACGGAGCGCGCCATGGTCGTGTGCGACATGCCGTTCCTGAGTTACCAGGTCTCGCCCGAGGACGCGCTCCGGAACTGCGGCCGCGCGATGAAGGAGACCGGTTGCGACGCGGTGAAGATCGAAGGCGGGCAGCCCATGGCCGCCACCGTGCGCCGCCTGGTGGACATCGGGATTCCGGTGATGGGGCATCTCGGTCTCACGCCCCAATCGGTACACGCCCTGGGCGGCTATCGCGTCCAAGGCCGTGACGACGCGGAGGCCGGGCGGCTGAAAGCCGATGCGACCGCACTCCAGGACGCCGGTGCCTTCGCGGTCGTGCTGGAGCTCGTGCCTGCGCCGCTCGCGTCGCAGATCACCAAGGCGCTCGTCATTCCGACCATCGGCATCGGCGCCGGGCCGGCGTGCGACGGGCAGGTGCTCGTGCTGCACGACATGCTCGGCCTGAACGACCAGTTCTCGGCCAAGTTCGTCAAGAAGTACGCCGCGCTCGCCGAGGACGTGCGGGAGGCGGCGCGGGTCTTCGCGGCGGAGGTGCGGGAGGGCCGCTACCCGGGACCCGAGCACTCCTTTGGGAAATGATCAATGACCAATGACCAACGATCATTGAAAATTGATCAGTGATTATTGATTATTGACTATTGATCATTCTGACCGGAGGGAAGTCGTGTCCAAGACGGAAGACGAAAAGCTCGCAAAGCTGATCAAGAAGAACATGGCGAAGGCCGCGAAGGCCAAGCCCAAGGCGCGCAAACGCTACGACCCGACGCTGCCGCCGGACAGTTCGGACGATGACATCGAGCGTCGCGACTTCTTTTCGGAGATGAAGAAGCGCGAGTTCTAGTTGCGCGAGCTCTCCATCCCTTCCGAGATGCGCTCCTGGTCTCGGACCGAGCGCTCTCGCCGTCACACCATCGGCTTCGTTCCCACCATGGGATATCTCCACGAAGGCCATCTGCGCCTCGTGGACCGGGCGCGCGAGCTCGCCGAGCGCGTCGTCGTCAGCATCTTCGTCAATCCGCTCCAGTTCGGTCCCCACGAGGATCTCGCCCGCTACCCGCGTGACTTGCCGCGCGACCGCAAGTTGGCGGAAGCACGCGGCGTCGACTGCCTCTTCGTGCCGGATGTCTCCGCGATGTATCCAGCCGAGCCACTGGCGCGCGTCGTCCCCGGACCCGCAGCAGATACGCTCGAGGGCACCGCGCGGCCGGGTCACTTCACCGGCGTTCTGACGGTTGTGAGCAAGCTGTTTCACATCGTCGAGCCCGACGTCGCCGTGTTCGGCCGCAAGGACTATCAGCAGGGGATGCTCGTCAGGCGGATGGTCCAAGACCTCGATTTCGGAGTCGCGATCGACATCGCGCCGACGGTGCGCGAGCTGGACGGGCTCGCCCTGTCGTCACGCAACACGTACCTCAGCCCGGACGAGCGACGCTCGGCACTGGCGTTGTCGCGCGCCCTGCGGACCCTCGAGCAAACCTGGCGCGGCGGGGAAGCGGATCCCATGAAAGTGCAACGCGCCGGGCTGGAAGCGATGCATGCCCCCGGCGTGATCGCGGAGTACTGCGCGCTGGTCGACGAGAACCTGCAGCCCGTCACCCGCGTCACCGCCCACACCGTCGCGGTGGTGGCGGCGCGCGTCGGCAAGACGCGGCTGCTCGACAACGTCGTCCTGGGTGAAGGCATCGGCGCCGATCCCCGGGTCACACCGTGAGTCTGCCGCACTGGGCGCAGGCATCACCGGAGCGCCGCGCGCATATCGAGCGCGTCGTCGCACTCCTGAAAAGCTGGGCTGACGCGATGCACGTCGATCCCAGGGATCAGGGCCGCTGGCTCCGCGCCGGTTGGCTGCATGATGCGCTGCGTGATGCGCCCCTTCCCGATCCCCTGGCGCACGGGCCGGCCGCGGCGGACCGGGCTGCCGCCGACGGGGAGCGAGACCGCGGAGTGTTGGACGCCGTGCGGTTCCACACGATCGGCTCCCCCGATTGGGATGACGTGGGACGGATGCTGTATCTCGCGGACTTTCTGGAGCCGGGGCGCGACGGGATCGCGCCGGACCGCGCCGATCTGGCACGGCGTGTTCCGATCGAGCGCGATGCCGTCCTGCGTGAGGTGGCGCGCCGCCGAATCGAGTGGCTGGTTCGCTCCGGCTGGGCATTGCCCGCCGCGACGGTGGCGTTTTGGAATCAACTCGTCGGACGGTCGGAAGGCCGGACGGCCGGACGGCCGTGAGAATCCCCGTGCTGGTGGTCGTGGCCGTCGTGTGCGCCAGCTGCGGTGGCGACTCCGCGCAAACGCGTGCCATCCCGGGCGATCGCGGTCCGGCAATCACGGTCGAGGTCCTGAACGCCAACGGGCGGGGCGGGGACGCCCGCATCGGTACCCAGCGCCTGCGCCGGGCGGGAATAGATGTGGTGTACTTCGGAAACGCGTCCGAAAGCGGGCTCGATTCCACCCGCATCATCGTGCGCCGTGGCGCGGAAAAAATTGGGGAGCGGGTGCGGGCAGCGCTGGGGCAGGGACGCGTCGAGGTTCAGCTCGACAGCGCGAAGCTACTCGATGTGAGCGTGCTCCTCGGCCTCGACTTCCACCCGTAGTTGACCGCATGCCGCGCTGATATCCAGGCCGCGGCTGCGCCGCAACACCGCTTCCACTCCCCGTTGCTTGAGGCGCCGCTCGAAGGCGAGCATCTGCGCGCGCGTGCTGGGCGTCAGATCCGGAGCGCCGCCGGGATGGAGCGGTAACAGGTTCACGAGTGCCTCGAGCGGCCCCGCGAGATTCGCCAACTGATCGGCGGTCTCGAGCGAGTCGTTCTTCCCGCCAATCAGTACGTACTCGAGCGTTACCCGGCGGCGAAACTGCGTCAGCGCCTCCATCAGCTCAGGGAGCGCGTACTTCTTTTCGATCGGCATCAGCTCGCGGCGCAGCGCGGGGCTCGGAGCATGTAGCGAGACTGCAAGGCGGAACTGCTCCGGACGTCTTGCGAACTTTGCGAGATTCGGGAGGATGCCAACAGTCGAGAGAGTGATGTGCCGGGCCCCAATCCCAAGCCCCTCGGCCCTATTGAGAATGGTGAGCGTCGCGTCCACCGCATCCCAGTTGAGCAACGGCTCGCCCATCCCCATGAACACGATGTTCGTCGGCTTGAGGGCGGGGTCGCGCAGCACCAGCTCCCGGACCTGCCCGGCGATTTCCCCGGCCGAGAGATTGCGGCGGAATCCCATGCGCCCCGTCGCGCAGAACACGCAGCCAAGCGCGCAGCCGGCCTGCGACGAAATGCACAACGTGCGGCGCTTGCCCTCCGGGATGAGGACCGATTCGATCGCCTCACCGTCATCCAGTGCCCACAAGAACTTTTGCGTACCGTCGCTGGAGACCTGATGCGTTTTCAGCGTCAATCTGCGCAGCGGAAAGGATTGATCGAGCGCCGCTCGAAGCGGAACAGCGAGATCGGTCGCCTCGGTCCAGCGAGCCACCGGCCGCTGCCACAGACGCGGAACCACCTGGCGTGCGCGATACGTCGGCTCGCCCCGCTGTGTCAGCCATTCCACAATCGCGGCGCGGGCCGCCTCCGGCGTCAGATCGAGGAGGTCGACGCTCACCGAAACCGCATATCCACGCCCACCCGGTACGTCGAGCCTAGGTCGTTCGCGCCGGCGTCGCGCGCGAGCGTCACGCGATACTTGCCGATCACGAGCCGCAGACCGGCGGCGGGCCGCCAGTGCGTGCCGTCGCTGTAGCCGCCTTCCCGGGACACCATGAGATCGAACGCAACGGTCTTTGCGACCTCAGCGCCCACGCCCAATTGGTGATCGACGCCGAAGCCGTGCGCAAACGAGATGCCGTATCGCCCGCGGACGACGACTCGGTTCCGCGAGACTGGCCCCTGCCAGATCCGACCTTCGAGGCCTGCGTATATGTCTTGCGCCGGATCATTCGTCTTGAGCGACGAAAAGAAATGCGTCGCGGCGGCCACGCGCAGCCTGTCTCCGAACAGCGGCCGGCCCGCGCCGACGTCGAGTGTCCACCGGTCCCCACGGACGACGTCGAGGCGCGTCTCGTGAAAGGCGAGTGTGGCGCCGACACTCGTCCCACCGACGAGTCGCGACCACGTCGCGCCCACCGCGAACGTGTAGACTGGTACTGACGTCCCCTGGGGATCGGGACTGTCGATGGTCCGGGTAATGTCGCTCAAGCCAACACGGCCGTAGAGCAGACCCAGCTGTCCGATGGAGCCTGCAGGAATGCGAACCGCGGCGATGATTCCCGTCGCATCGACCGAGGCAGGTGTCTGAATCGCCTCGAGGGCGAGTTGGAGCCGCGCGCTATCCTCGGTCTGGGCTGGATTCCACATGGCGGCGGCGGGTCCCAACGCCAGCGCCGGCGGGGTCGCCAGCGTCGTCGCGGCAACGCGCCAGAGCGTCGTACCGGTCGACTGCTGTCCGGGTGCTCGCGGCGCGGCGAGCAGCAGGAGTCCAACAACCAGCAGGCCAATGCGTTGCATGCCGAACGTTTACCGTGGCATGTGGCGCTGTCAACTCAAGTCAACTATCTTCAACCGGTTACGGCACTTGGACATACTCCATTGCGACTCTCCGAACTGCTAACTCCCGACCGCATCCGGGTCCCGATTCGGGCCCAGAGCAAGGAGGGCGTGCTACGCGAGTTGGTCGACCTCCTGGTGGGGGGCAACGGGGCAGCCCCTGATGTCCTTCAGGCCGTCATGGAGCGGGAGCGGCAGTTCCCGACTGGCATTGGCTACGGCGTCGCGGTGCCGCACGGGAAGACCCCAGCCCTCGCCAATCTCGTAGCAGTCGCCGGCACCGCGCGCACTCCCGTGCCATATGAAACGGTGGATGGCGAACCGGTACGCTTGTTCTTCTTGCTCGCCGGCCCCGAGTCGCAGGCGGGCGCACACGTGAAAGCGTTGAGCCGAATCTCACGGCTGGTGCGGCGCGAGCCGATCCGCACCCGGTTGTTGGCGGCGAGTGATGCCCAGGAGTTTTATCGCATCCTGTGTGATGCAGAGAGGGGAGGCGCATAAACGCAAGCGTGACTCAGACAACCCTGCGAACCCACCGCTGCGGCGCGTTGCGGAAAGAGCACGTCGGACAGCGGGTCCGTCTGGGGGGCTGGGTCCACCGCCGCCGCGATCTCGGAGGAATCGTTTTTCTCGATCTCCGCGATCGTGACGGCCTCGTCCAGGTCGCCGTGGGACCGGGATGGGCATCGCCCGATCTCGTGACTCGCGCCCAAAGCGTGGGGCCCGAGACGGTCGTGCTCGTCGAGGGCGAGGTGGTCGCCCGTCCTCCCGCGATGCACAACCTCGAGCTTGCGACCGGCGAAATCGAGGTGCACGCCGCCACGTTGCAGGTCGCAGGCCCGGCGGAGACGCCCGCGATTCCCGTCGCGCGGGGCAAGGGTGAGGAGCTTCCGGCCGAGGAGCTGCGCCTCAAGTATCGCCACCTCGACCTGCGGCGTCCGGAGCTCCAGGCGAATCTGATCCTGCGCCACCGGCTGCTGCAGCGGGCGCGGCGCGCGCTCACCGAGCTCGATTTCCTCGAGCTCGAAACGCCGATCCTCACCAAGCCGACTCCCGAAGGCGCGCGCGACTATCTCGTGCCGTCGCGCGTGCACCCGGGCGAGTTCTACGCGTTGCCGCAATCGCCGCAGATCTACAAGCAGCTGCTGATGGTGTCGGGCTTCGATCGCTATTTCCAGATCGCCCGCTGCTTCCGGGATGAAGATCTGCGGTACGATCGGCAACCGGAGTTTTCCCAGATCGACATCGAGGCGTCGTTCGTGACCCAGGAGGACGTCATCGGGCTGGTCGAGACCGTGCTCGTGGCGCTGTGGGACGAAGCCGGTCACAAGATCCCGCGTCCCTTCCCGCGGCTGACGTGGCGCGAAGCCATGGAGCGGTACGGGACGGACAAACCCGACCTGCGCTTCGATTTTCCCATTTCCGACTGGACCGCGCAGGTCCAGCCGCTCGCGGTGCCGTTTTTCCAGGCCGCGACGAATGGCTCGCGCGTGCGCGGCATCGCCGTGCGCGGTGGCGGCACCCTATCCCGCAAGGATGTCGATCAGCTCGCCGAAACGGCGAAGACGCACGGGGCGCCCGGCCTCGCGTGGGTGAAGCGCCAGGGCGAGCAGTTGTCCGGCTCGGTCGGCAAGCACTTCACGGCCGAAGCCCTGGGGCGAATCGGCATCGGCGACGGCGATGTGGCGCTGATGACGGTCGGACCCGACCGCGTAACGTCGCCGGCACTCGACAAGGTGCGGCGGGAAGTGATCCGGCGACTCGCGCCGCAGCCCAAGCTCGCGCACGCGTTCTGCTGGGTGGTCGACTTCCCGCTGTTCGAGCCTGATCCCGAGACGGGGAAGCCGGTGTTCGCCCATCACCCCTTCACGTCTCCGCATCCGGAAGACGTGAGTAAGCTCGATTCCGACCCCTTCGCGTGCCGGGCGTTGCACTACGACGCCGTCTACAACGGCAACGAGCTCGGCTCGGGATCGATCCGGATCACCGATCCGGCGATCCAGCGGAAGGTGTTCGCGCATCTGGGGCTGTCGCCGGCCGACATCGATGCCCGTTTCGGTTTCCTGTTGACGGCGCTCGCCGCCGGCGCGCCGCCGCATGGCGGGTTCGCGGTGGGATTCGATCGCACGGTGATGCTCATCGTCGGCGCCGTCTCGATGCGCGACGTCATCGCATTTCCCAAGACTACCGCGGCGCGCGCGTTGTTCGAGGGCGCGCCCGCGCCGGCGCGGCCCGAGGATCTCGCTGCACTTCACATAAAGGTGGTGTCATGAGTGATGACGTCGTCCACCGTCTGTCCGTGGAAGGCGTAGATCCGCTGGCGTTGGCCGGCGTGAACGATGCCAATCTGCTCGAGCTCGCGCGCCGCCTCGGCGTGCGGGTCTCGTTGCGCGGTGACAGCCTCTCGCTCTCGGGCCCGGCGGCGGCGATCGAGCGTGCCGGACAGGTTGCGCAGGCGCTGATCGATCTCGCGCGCATGGGAGAGAACCTCGACGTGCACGACGTGGAGCGCCTGGTGTCGGATGAAGCGCACGGGGAGCTTGGCCGCCAGGGCGCGTCCCCCGATCCGGTGAAGATCATTCTTCCCGGATTGCGCCGCGTCATCCAGCCGAAAACCGCAGGCCAGCGCGAGTATCTGCGGTCGATCGCCGAGCACGACATCGTGATCGGCATCGGGCCGGCGGGGACGGGCAAGACCTATCTCGCGGTCGCGGCCGCGGTCGACGCGCTCGCCCGCAAGCGGGTACGGCGCATCATCCTGGCGCGGCCCGCGGTAGAAGCCGGCGAGAACCTGGGGTTCCTCCCCGGCGATCTCCAGGAGAAAGTCGATCCCTATCTGCGGCCGCTGTACGACTCGCTCGAGGACATGATGCCGCGCGAGCGGGTGCAAAAGGCACTGGAGACCCGGATGATCGAGATTGCGCCGCTCGCGTACATGCGCGGGCGGACGTTGAACGACGCATTCGTGATTCTCGACGAAGCACAGAACGCGACCGGCATGCAGATGAAGATGTTTCTCACGCGTCTGGGCGTGAATTCCCGCGCCGTGATCACCGGCGACAAGACGCAAATCGATCTGCCCAACCGCGAAGACTCGGGGCTGCTCCAGGTCGAGCGGATTCTCCCCGGGATCGAAGGAATCGGCTTCTGCTACCTCGGCGACGCCGACGTCGTCCGCCACCGGCTGGTGCGGGACATCATCCGCGCTTACGCCGAGGACGCGCAGGGTTGAGATGAAAGTGCCGACACAAGAGAAGGCGCGTTATCACCTGGCGCGCTGGATCTGGGTCCCGGCGCTCGCGCTGGTCGCCCATGTCGCCTTCCCGTCGGGGGGCGCCGATGTGGCGCCGCTGCTCGAGCCCGGCGCCCGCGCCGACAAGGATGTCGTCGCGCCGTTCAACTTTGTCGTGAACAAGTCGGAAGACGAGCTGCAGCGGGAGGCGGAGGAGCTCGCCGCCTCGGCGAAACCGATCTACGAGTTCCGCCAGCGCACCTACGACAGCCTCGCGACCGCAACGGCGGCGTTCTTCGGCGCCGTCGATGCCGCGGCGGATCAGGGCCCCCAAGCGATCATCCGTGCCGCGCGCGAATTCGGCGTGCCGCTGACGCCTCAGAAGGCGGCCTATCTCAGCAAAGGCGGGAAACGGCGCGCGCTGCAACAAGCGCTCCAAAGACTGTTCGACCGCACCCTGGCCCAGGGCGTCACGGGGCCCGGTGTTCTCCAGGGCGAGCAGTCACGCGAGCTGATCGTGCGGCGCGGGTCCACCGAGTCCTCCGTGCTGCGCGATCAGGCGTTGACGTTCAACCAGTACCTGAACCGCGCCAGGACGTTGCACCCCGATCCCGGCTCGAGCGTGGGTGACGTGCTGTACATCAAGCTCCAGCGGCAGTTCTTCCGGCCGACCCTGATTCCCAGACCGCTGGAAACGGAGCGGCGCCGCAACGAGCTGCGGGGCAGCGTCGATCCGAGCAAATACATCGTGCGCGCCGGCGATCGGATCGTGGGCGCGAACGAGATCGTAACGAACGAGGCCCACGAGCGCCTCGTGACGCTGCACCAGGAACTGCTCCGCCGCGGTGCCGCGACAACCTACTCGATCCGCGGCGTCATCGGTCCGCTCCTCCGCGATTCGCTGATCATCGTGATCTTCTGGGTCCTGCTGGTGTTCTACCGGCGCGAGACCTATCGCGATCTGCGCCAGGTGGCGCTGATCGGCGGTCTGTTCGCGGTCCTGCTGACGCAGGGGGGACTGGTCGCGCGATTCTATCCGGCGCACCCCGAAATCATCTTCATGCCGTTCCTCGCGATGATGATGACCGTGCTGTTCAACGGCCGCGTGTCGATGATCGCCGCGATGATTCTGGCCGTCGTGATCGGGCAGCAACCGGTGTTTCACGACGTCCCCGCGACGTTCCTGTGCGTCGTCGGCGGCGTGACCGCCGCGCTGTCGGTGAAGACGCTGCGCAGCCGCAGCAACTTCTACGCGCCCGTGCTGATCATCGCCGGCGGATACTTCACCGGCGCACTCGCGCTCGGGCTCTCGAGCGGCTGGCCAATCGCGGAAATCGGGGTCCGCTGCCTGTGGGGCGCCCTGAACGGCTTGGTCTCGGCGGGCCTCACCTTCTTCCTCCTGCCGGTGGCCGAGTCGATCACGCACATCACCACCGATCTGACGCTGCTGGAGCTGTCCGATCCCAGCCGCCCGCTGCTTCGTCGTCTATCACTCGAGGCACCGGGGACCTACGCCCACAGCGTGGCGATGGCGAACCTCGTCGAAGCGGCGTGCAACCGGATCGGCGCGAACGGCCTGCTGGGGCGCGTCGGGTGCTACTACCACGACATCGGGAAGGTCAAAAACCCGTTGTTCTTCGTGGAGAACCAGATCCCGGGCAACAATCCGCACGACCGGTTGAAGCCGCTGCAATCGGCGCAAATCATCAAGGCGCACGTCACCGACGGGCTCGCGCTCGCCAAGGGGGCCGACCTGCCGGATGCCGTGTCCGCCTTTATTCCCGAGCATCATGGGACGACGGAGATCACTTACTTCCTCGACAAGGCGAAGAAGGCCGACGGCGGCCAGGCGCGCAACGTCGAGGACTTCACGTATCCCGGACCGAAGCCGCGGTCGATGGAGACGGCGATTTCGATGATCGCCGATTCGGTTGAAGCGGCGCTGCGGGTCCTCGAGGACCTGACCCCGCAGAAGATCGAAGAAGCGATCGATCACATCGTGCGCACCAAGGTCAATGCGGGCCAGCTCGACGAAGCCCCGCTCACGCTGCAGCAGATCGAGCAGGTGAAAGCCGCGTTTTTGCTCGTCTTGAGCGGCATGTACCACAATCGCATCGATTACCCGGAGTCCAGTGGCGGTATCAGTGCAGCCTGGCACTCAGCGGGCGCGCCAGGCGCGCGCTGACGAGCTGATGCGCGTCGCAGACCGGGTGCTGGCGTGGGAGCGCGCGCCCGCCGGGTCGCACATCGACATCACCCTGCTTTCGGCGGCGGCGATGCGGCGGGCCAACCGCCGCGCCACGGGACGGCGCGGGCTGACCGACGTCATCGCCTATGCGCTTCCGCAACCGGACGGACGCATGCTCGGTGACGTCTATATCTGTCCAACTGCCGCTGCCGCCGCGGCCCGGAACGGCGTTGCGTTGAACGACGAGCTGGTGCGATTGGCCGTCCACGGCACGCTGCACGTGTTGGGATACGACCATCCCGAGGGTCCGGGGCGCACACGCTCGCGGATGTGGCAGCTGCAGGAACGCTACGTCACACGACTCCTCCGCTAATGCTCACCGAAGCGGCACTGCGCATCATCGGGCTTGTCGTCGCCATCACCGCGGGTACATGGGCCGCGCTGCTCGCCCTGGCGGAAGAAGCCGCTGTAGGCGAGGCGCTCCATACCCTGGGCGATGCGCCACCCATCGCCGCCGAGCGACGTGTGCCGCTGCATCGCGCGCTGCACGTGGCGCGCCTCGCGTTGCTCGTGCTGGGCGCCGTGGCCACGGCCAACGCGGTGACGTGGTGGACCCGGCCGTGGGCCGAAGCGCTCATCATCCTGGTCGTGGGAACACTGCTGCTGTTCATCGTGGGCGACGCCCTGCCGCGCAGTGTGGCGCGCATTGCCCCGGAGCTCTCCGACGCGGCGCTCCCCTTCGCCCGCCGCACGCTCGCTCCGTTCGGTCCGCTGCTCTGGCTGCTCGCGTGGGCTGATCGCGGGCTGCACGCCCTCGTGCACACGCCGCGCCCGCTGCAACCCGATCTGGGCGTTGCCCAGCGCGACATGCTGCTCGGGGTCTTCACGCTGGCGGATACGGCGGTGGACGAGGTCATGACGCCGCGACTCGACATGACCGGAGTCGACGTGTCGGCGTCCACCGACGAAGTCCTCGAGGCCTTCCGGCAAAGCCAGCACAGCCGGCTGCCCGTGCTGGATGGCTCGCCCGACAACATCGCGGGCGTCGTATTCGCCAAGGACCTCGTGCCCATCGCGATGGGGCTCGCCGAATCGGGCACGCGCTGGCAGACGCTCATGCGGCCCGCGGCGTTTGTTCCGGAAACCAAGACGCTCGACAATCAGCTGCGCGACTTTCAGGGAACGCCCGCGCACATCGCGATCGTCGTCGACGAGTTCGGGGGGACCTCGGGACTGATCACCCGCGAGGACATTCTCGAGGAAATCGTGGGCGAGATCCGCGACGAGCATGACACGGAGACCACGCCAGCGATTCGACAGGACGGCGGACGGCTCTGGGTGGATGGACGCACCAGCCTGGACGACCTGTCGGCCGCGCTCGGTACCCCCATCACCCATGCCGAGGTCTCTACCGTGGGTGGGCTCGTGTATTCGGTCCTGGGGCGCGTACCCCGGCCCGGCGACGAGCTCACGCTCGACGGCTATCGCGTCGTCGTGGAGCGCGTCGACCAGCGCCGTGTCACGCAGGTGTCGTTCGAAAAGCGATGAGCGTCGCACTCGCGGTTCTGCTCGTCGGCCTCCTGTTGGCCGGCGTCTCGGCGGCAATCGGCGTCGCGGCGGCCGCCGTGAGCCAGCACGAGCTGACCCGCTGGGTGGCATACAAGCTGCGTGGCTCGGCGGCCACGGTGAACGTGCTGAAAAACCCCGGACAGACACTCGCCACATCCAACATGCTGACGACACTCGGCGTGCTGCTCGCAGCCGGAGCGATTCCGGCACTGCTGGCGGCCACGACGCCGACATTTCTCGGGATTTTCACGATCACTGTCGGCGTGCCGCTGTTCATCGGTGCGGCATACCTCATACCACGCGTGCTCGGGAGGCGCTGGGCCGAACCGCTGGTCGGACACGCCGTCCCTCTGATGGAACGCTTCGGGGCGGTGCTGTCTCCGTTCATTCCGCGGCGCGAGGGCTCCACGCGTACCACCCTCGCCGCGCTGCTCACCGGCGCCGATACCGACGCCCTCGCCACGACGGACGAGATGGCCGTGGTCTCCGGCGTCCTCGCCTTCGCCGATCGTCCCGTGCGCGAGCTGATGACGCCGCGGACCGCCATCGTCGCGTTTCCCGAAGGGATTCTGACCGCCGAGGCCGCGCACGTGCTGCAGCAGTCGGGATACAGCCGCTATCCCGTGCATCGGGGATCGCTGGATGAAGTGGTCGGCGTCGCGCACACGCTCGACTTGCTCGGCCGTCAGCCGGAGGATCCCATCCTCGTGCGGCCGCCGCTGACGGTCCCGGGCACGATGCGCGCGGCCGACTTGATGCTCGAAATGCAGCGGGGGGGGCGTCACCTCGCGGTCGTGTTGGATGAATTCGGCGGGACCGCGGGACTCGTCACGTTCGAGGACCTCCTCAACGATCTCGTCAGTGAGCTGTTCGAGCCGTCGTCCTCCACCCCGGATACGACGCGAGTTGTCGAAGTGGAGGGCAGCACGCCGACCACCGAGCTCGCCGAAAAACTCGGGATGCCGCTGGCCGGTGCGCAGACCGTCGGCGGACTGCTGATTCAGGCGCTCGGCCGCATCCCTCGCGCCGGGGAACGGTTCACGTACAAAGGTCTGGAGTTCGATATCCTGACGGCCAGCGCGACGCGCGTGGAGCGCATCGCCGTTCGTGCCGGTCCGGTGCGCACGATTGCGCTCGGCGGCGGGGGAGGGTCAGCGTGACCATGCCCGAAGCCCCCGACCTGAGGCTCGACGAGCTGAAGGAGCTCGCCGAGCAAGACGATCTTCATCCGTTCTTGCAGCGCGTGCGCCACGTTCACCCGTCGGATCTGGCCGACGTCCTGTCGGCCCTGGAAGAACCCACCCGCGTGCGCGTGATCTCCGAGCTGCCGCTTGACGTCGCCTCGAGCGCCCTCGCCGAGATGGAAGCGGCGGAACACCCCGAAGCGATGCTGCTGGCCGTGGGCCCGGAGTACGCCGCGGAGCTGGTCGAGGAGATGCCGACCGACGATGCCGCGGACCTCGTGGCGGAGCTCTCGCCCGGCCAGCGCGAGGCGGTCCTCGCGGAAATCAGCGATCGCGCCGACGTCGAGCGGCTGCTCAAGTACCCGGAGGATTCAGCCGGTGGCTTGATGACCACCAACGTGGTCAAGGTGCGCGAGGATGCGACCGTCGCAGAGGCCATCGAGGCGATTCGGCAGCAGAGCGATGAGGACGAGAGCCAGCTGTACCAGGTGTACGCCGTGGACGTGCAGGGGCAGCTACGCGGCATCGTGCCGGTCGCCCGTCTGATCGTGACGTCCCCGGCACGGCTGGTCCGTGATGTGATGGAGCAGCCCGTCGTCCAGGTCCAGCCCGAACACGACCAGGAGGAAGTCGCCCGGCTTATGGCGCGCTACAACGTCGCAGCCGTGCCGGTCGTCGACGCAAACGGGCGGTTGCTGGGACGCATCACGTTCGACGACGTCGTCGACGTCGTCGAGGCCGAGACCACCGAAGACCTCCTGAAGTTCGGCGGCATGGAGGCGCTGGACGCGCCCTATTTGACGGTCGCCTTCGGCCGCATGGTCCGAAAACGTGCCGGGTGGCTGGCCGCCTTGTTTCTGGGGGAAATGCTCACGGCCACGGCGATGGCGTTTTTCGAAGAAGAGATCGCCAAGGCCGTCATCCTCGCCTTGTTCGTGCCGCTCATCATTTCGAGCGGCGGCAACTCGGGCTCGCAGGCGTCCACGCTGGTGATCCGCGCGATGGCGCTGGGCGAAGTCAATTTGCGCGACTGGTGGCGCGTCATCCGCCGCGAGATCGCGACCGGTCTCGTGCTCGGCTTGGTACTGGGCGCGATCGGATTCTTGCGAATCACGCTCTGGCACGCGATTACCGGGATCTACGGTGAGCACTATCTGCTGGTGGCGTTCACGGTATTCGGTAGCCTCATCGGCGTGGTGACATTCGGAACGATGGCTGGCTCCCTTCTTCCCTTCGTCCTCCGCAGGCTCGGTTTTGACCCGGCCAGCGCGTCCGCGCCTTTCGTCGCGACGCTCGTCGACGTGACGGGACTGGTTATCTACTTCACCGTGGCGAGCGTCATCCTGCGCGGAACCCTCCTATGACGGCTACACCCCCCCCGGCGTTATCCTTAGGGCATATGCGACTCGAGGCGGTGCTCGAAGGGTTGACGCGCGGCGACACCGCGGCGCTCGCGCGAGCGATCAGCCTGGTCGAGAACCAGCGCGACGGCTTCGAGCGCGTGCTGGCCGCGCTGCACAAGAAGATCGGGAAGGGAAGCACCCATCGCATCGGCATCACCGGACCACCCGGCGCAGGCAAGAGCACGCTCACCGAACAACTGGTTCGCGCGTATCGCGAGCGCGGTCTCAAAGTGGCGGTCATCGCAGTCGATCCCACCAGCCCCTTCACCGGCGGCGCGCTGCTCGGCGACCGGATTCGCATGGAATCGGTCAGCCTCGACCCCGGCGTGTTCATCCGGTCGATGGCCACGCGAGGGGCGCAAGGCGGTCTCGCCACCACGACCGAAGAGGTGGCGGATGTGCTGGAGGCCTTCGGCTTCGAGCGCATCCTGATCGAGACCGTCGGCGTCGGACAGACCGAGCTCGACGTCGCTGCGACAGCGGAAACCACCGTGCTGGTGCTCGTCCCCGAATCGGGCGACGGAATTCAGACCCTGAAAGCGGGCGTCATGGAGATCGCCGAGCTGTACGTGATCAACAAGAGCGACCGGCCGGGGGCGGACAAGCTGAAGCAGGAAGTGGAAGTGATGCTGGGGATTCGAAGGGGCAACGCGTTCGCGCATATCACGCCGCACCATGGGGCGGCGAAGGGCGGCGGAGGGCGGCGAGGTGAGGCGGCGGCAACTGCCGACTCATGGGACGCCCCGGTGCTCAACACTATTGCTTCCAAAAGTGAAGGAATCGGCGACCTGGTCGCTGCCCTCGACAAGCATCGTGAATATCTGACTGCCAGTGGCAAGCTCGAAGAGCGGCGGAAACGCAGGCTCGCCGCCCGCACTCGTGCCGTGGTGAACCGCGCCATCCGTCAGTGGGTATGGGATGCGACAGAGGCCGAAGATCTGGTCGCGCAGCGACTCGACGACGTCGCGGCAGGCACGCGGAGCCCCTACGACGTCGCGGCCGAAGTCCTGGACAAGGTAAGGAACGGCAAATGACCATTCAGAAAAAGCCGGTGTACTCGTCCGCCGATCTGAACGGCTTCGATGCGGAACGGCAACTGGGTCGCCCCGGTGAATATCCGTTCACGCGCGGGATTCATCCCACGATGTACCGCGGCAAGCTCTGGACGATGCGGCAGTTCGCCGGCTTCGGCAGCGCGGCCGATACCAACCAACGCTACAAGTTCCTGCTCGAGCACGGGCAGACGGGTCTCTCCGTCGCGTTCGACTTTCCGACGTTGATGGGCTACGACTCCGACCATCCCCGGTCCGAGGGGGAAGTCGGCAAATGCGGAGTCGCCATTGCGTCCCTGGCGGACATGGAAACGCTGTTCGACGGCATCCCGCTCGACCAGGTCTCGACGTCCATGACGATCAATGGGCCGGCGGCAATTCTGTTCTGCTTCTATGTCGCGGCCGCGGAGAAACAGGGCGTTCCGATCGCGAAGCTGCGCGGCACCGTGCAGAACGACATCCTCAAGGAGTACATGGCCCAACACGCCTGGGTCTATCCGGTCGAGCCGGCGCTCAAAGTCATCGTCGACATGTTCGAGTGGGGCGCGAAGCACACGCCGCTGTGGAACACGATTTCGATCTCGGGCTATCACATCCGCGAGGCGGGCGCCACGGCGGCTCAGGAGCTCGCGTTCACGCTCGCCAACGGTTTTACGTATGTCGAACGCGGCGTCGCCCGCGGTCTCGATATCGACAGCTTCGCGGCGCGCCTTTCCTTCTTCTGGGACATCCACAACGACTTCTTCGAGGAGATCGCCAAGCTGCGCGCCGCCCGGCGGATCTGGGCGCGGCACATGCGCGAGCGCTACAAGGCGCGCCAAGCACGTTCGTGGATGATGCGCTTCCACAGCCAGACGGCGGGAGTCACACTGACGGCGCAACAGCCGCTGAACAACATCGTGCGGGTTGCCTACCAGGCCCTGGCCGCCGTGCTCGGCGGAACGCAGTCGCTCCACACCAACTCTCTGGATGAGACGCTGGCGTTACCGACGGAGCAGTCCGTGCAGGTGGCCCTCCGGACCCAGCAGATCCTGGCGCACGAAACGGGAGTCGCGCAGGTGATCGACCCGTTGGGCGGCTCGTACTACATCGAGGCACTCACCGACCAACTCGAACGCGAGGCCGAAGCCCTCTTCGCCGAGATCAACTCGATCGGGGGAGTCGTCCGAGGGATCGAGAGCGGCTGGTTTCAGCGGCAGATTGCCCAGTCGGCGGCGGCCTTCCAGCATCACGTCGAGATGGGTGAGAAGGTCATCGTCGGGGTCAACGAGTTCCTGTCCGACGACGATCACCCCGTCGAGATCCTGAAGGTCTCCAATGACGCGGAGGAACAGCAGCGCCGCCGTCTCGCGCGGGTGCGGGCGGAGCGGGACAATACGCTGGTCGAGCGCCGCCTCGAGGCCCTGCGCCAGGCGGCCGAGTCCGATCAGAACGTGATCCCCCCAATGCTCGATTGTGCGCGTGCCTATGCCACGTTGTACGAGATTCGCCATGCGCTGGAGCGCGTGTGGGGCGCGTACCGCGAACCGGTGTTCTTCTAGACCATGAGCACGCTCCCCGCCCTTGTCACCGAGCAGGACGTCCATGCCGCGGTTCAGCGGCTGGCGAGGATCGACCCAGGCCCGTACTGGGTCGTGACGTGCTACCTCAAGCTCGAGCCCCGCGACCGGACTCGCGGCAAGTACCTCATCAAGATGAAGAACCGGGTCAAGCAAGCTGCCGACGGACTCTCCAAGCAATCGCTGGGGCACGAGGACCGCGAGGCGATCGCGGCCGACTTGCAACGCGTGCTGGACTACCTCGAGGAGCCGAATCACCTGCCGAGGACGCGCGCGATCGCGATTTTCGCGTCACAGGGGCTCGATCTGTTCGAGACGTTGCCGCTCCCCCACGTCCATCGCTCGCGCCTGGCCGTCGAGCACGAGCCGCTGGTGCGCGAGCTCGTTGCCCTCGACGAGGAGTTCGGCACGATCCTGGTCGTGGTCTACGACCGGACGGCGGCCCGACTCTTCGAAGTCACGGCGTACGACTGCGTGGAGCTCACCGCGCTCCCGGCGATCGACGCCTCGCGCGCGAGCAAGTTCCACGGGTCCGGCAGCGCGGGCGAGCACAACCACCACATGCGCATTCGCACCGAGAAACAGCGGTTCTACGCGCAGATCGCGGACCGGGTTTTCAATATCCATCGCGTGCGGCCGCTCGCGGGGCTGCTCATCGGCGGCGTTGGTCCCGACGGCGGCGCCGTCATCCCCCACCTTCACACCTACCTGCACGATCTGGTGATGGGCGTGGTCAAGCTCAATCCCAAGACGGCGACGAAGGCGGAAGTGCGCGATGCGGCGCTGGCGCTGCGCGAGGAGCGGGAACGCGCCTGGGAACGCGCCCACGCAGAAGCCGTGAAAGAGGGCGTCCCGGAAGGATGGGCGGTGAACGGCGTGGATCCCACCCTCAAGGCCCTGTCACGCGGCCAGGTGCGGACCCTCTTGGCCGACGGCCAGGACGACGATCCGCGAATCGATGAGGCGGTCGAAGATGCGCTGCGGCAGCGTTCGCAGGTGGACGTCTTGTACGACGAGAAGGCACGCCGTGTGGTCGACGGCCTCGCGGCGTTGCTGCGGTTTCGCCGCTGATGACCGCGCGCCGCCGTCCGATCCGGATTCTGGTCGCCAAGCCCGGCCTGGATGGGCATGATCGCGGGGCGAAAGTCGTCGCCGCGGCGTTGCGGGACTCCGGGATGGAAGTGATCTACACGGGCCTGCACCAGACACCCGAGATGATCGCCCAGGCCGCGATCCAGGAGGATGTGGACGTCGTCGGCCTCTCAATTCTGTCGGGTGCGCACATGACCCTGTTCCCGCGCGTCCGCAAGCTGCTCGACGCCGCCGGCCGTCAGGATGTGCTGCTGACCGGCGGTGGCATCATTCCCCCGGAAGACATGACGGCGCTCGAAGCGCAGGGTACGGGGAAGCTGTTCGGCCCCGGCACGCCGACGTCGGATCTGATCAAATACATCCAGGAATGGGCGGCGGAGCACGTCGCCGCGTGAGTCGCCTCAAGACACTCAGCGAAGAGTACCAGCAGCTCCGCGCCCGCCTCGAGCAGGGCGGCGGCGCCGAGCGCATCAAGCGTCAACACGATCAGGGGAAGCTGACCGCGCGCGAGCGCGTGACGGGGCTGCTCGACAAGGACGGCCCCTGGGTCGAGATCGGACTGCTGGTCGCCTGGGACCAGTACGACAGCCAGGCGCCGGCGGCGGGCGTCGTCACCGGGCTGGGCCGCATCGGTGGTCGCCCCGTCGTCGTCGTCGCAAATGACGCCACGGTGAAGGCCGGCTCTTGGTGGCCCGAGACGATCAAGAAGATCCTGCGCGCCCAGGAGATCGCGATGCGCCAACGCATCCCGATCATCTATCTGGTCGACTCGGCGGGTGTGAACCTGCCGTATCAAGGCGGCGTCTTCCCGGGTCAGTATGGTGCGGCCCGGATCTTCTACTACAACTCGATCATGCGGCGTTATCTCAAGGTGCCCCAGATCGCCGCCGTCATGGGTCCGTGCATCGCGGGCGGCGCGTATCTGCCGGCGCTGTCGGACGTGATTTTCATGGTGGATGGCACGTCATTCATGGGACTGGGCGGACCGAATCTGGTCAAAGGCGCGACGGGGCAGGT
>Ga0193725_1000011_pt1 | contig 66999 bp, 71 predicted proteins | sample H2a2metaG_FD_143058 | JGI IMG/M metagenome (GOLD analysis project Ga0193725, IMG submission 143058) | Soil microbial communities from a riparian zone of the East river system, Colorado, United States - H2a2 | ecosystem: Environmental > Terrestrial > Soil > Riparian zone | place: USA: East River... | reverse complement strand
ATCAGCGGCAGGATCGGCGTGTACACGAACCGGCCGACCCCAACCGCCGCCGCCATCGCGATCAGCCCGCCGAGCGCCAATCTCACCGGCCGATCAAGCTCCCCTCCGAGTCGTCATTGCGAATCGCAGGCGGGCAACGTTCGCTCCAACCCGCGCTCGCGTTCAGGTAGTGTAGCTCCGAGCGGGCCGCGTGCGGCCCAGAGGTGACCCATGGCCACGATCGAGTTGGATCTCGACGCGTTGAAGCAGCACGTGGGACGGCGGCAGGTCGCGACCGACGTCGTGACCGCCACTCCCGCGAATCTCCTGCGCCTGACCTTTGCCCGTCCTGAGCCCGAGCTCAAGGACGGCGACGCCCTGCCGCCGGGCTGGACGATCCTCTACTTCCTGCCGCGCTTCCTCCCCCACGAGCTGAGGGCCGACGGCGCGCCCGCGACGACCGGCGTTGTCCCCCCGATGCCGTTGCCGCGCCGCATGTTCGCGGGCCAGACCTTCCGCTTCCACCGGCCGGTCCTCATCGGCCAGACGCTCACGCAGGAGACCGAACTGACGGACATCTCGGTCAAGCGCGGCAGCACCGGCACGCTGGTGTTCACCACGGTGGTGAGCCGCATCTCCGGTCCCGATGGGCTCGCGGTGGAGGACGAGCGCCGCGGAGTGTTTCGCGAGGAAGTCAGGGCAGGGGACCGCAATCAGGCTCCGCGGAGAGACGCGCCGCCAGCCGACGCCCCATGGCGGCGCGTGATCACGCCCGATCCCGTGCTGCTCTTCCGCTTCTCCGCGCTGACCTTCAACAGCCACCGCATCCACTACGACCACCGCTGGGCGATGGAGACCGAGGGCTACCCCGCGCTGGTCGTGCACGGACCGTTGACGTCCACGCTGCTGCTCGACTTCGCGCGCGATCACAACCCCGGTCGGACGTTCCGGAGCTACACCACACAGGCGCGAGCCCCGCTATTCGAAGGCGCGCCGTTCGAGCTTCGCGGACGGCCGACCGCGACCGGCTGTGAGCTATGGGCCGTGACACCCGAGGGCACCGTCGCGATGAGCGCGCAGGCCGAATTTGCGTGATTCCGCGCTATCATCGCGGTTGTGAGCTCAGAGGCCGCGTTCGAGCCCATGTTGACGCTTCTCCCTCCGGCGCAACAGCGGGTATTCCGGGAACTTGGCGGCGTCCCGCGCCGGTTCGTTCTCTACGGCGGAACGGCGATCACCCTACGGCTGAGCCACCGGGTGTCTCTCGATTTCGACCTGTTCTCGAACGATCATTTCCAGCCTGATGCCCTGGAACGCGCGATGCCCTTGCTGCGAGGCGCCGTCCGATCCCGTTCGGAGCCCGATACGCTCGTCGCGGTCGTGGAACGGGACGGCCCGGTGACCGTGTCGTTCTTCGGGGGCCTGCCGCTGTCGCGAGTGGCTGACCCTGCATCGGCAGGGGCCGACGGGCCGCTCGTCGCGTCACTCCTAGACCTTGCCGCGACGAAGGCCAAGGTCGTCCAGGATCGCGCCGAGGCGAAGGACTACCTCGACGTGGCACGCCTGCTGGCCGAAGGGATCTCGCTCCGGGAAGCTCTGGCCGCGGCGCTGGCGGTGTACGGATCAGCCTTCAACCCGCTCCTCTCGCTCAAGGCGTTGGCCTACTTCGGAGACGGCGATCTTCCGGGTTTGCCGAAGGAGACCCGCGAAGCCCTGCAGCGAGCCGTTCGGGAGACGCCGGTGGAAGCGGTTCACCCGCTGCCGCCGCGTGGGGGAATCGTTCCGTGAGTCTCACACTAGAAGCCGTCGCCGAACGCGTCAACTGGTGGAAGCGGCCGGCCCAGACTCTCGTGGATCGTCGCCACTTCCTGGCGCGCGTGATGGCGGCGGGGACGTTCGACGAAGTGCGCTGCGTGCGCGGTCACTTTCCGCCGGAGGCGTTCCGGGCCGTCCTTGAAGATCCACCGGCCGGTGTGTTCGATCCGCGCTCGTGGGCGTACTGGAACCTGATGTTCGACCGGGAAGCCCCGGAACTTCCCCGGCGGCGTCTCTCCCGCTAGTCCGACGTGTTGCTCTTCGAGCTCTTCACCGTCGTCGCCTTCATCTGGCCGCCGCCGGGGCCGCTGGTGTAGGTGACGTCGACGACGTCGCCGATTTTGGGCAGAACCTTCAGGTCGGCCGCGCTGAACGTCGTGGCCTTGCCCTTAGTGGTGACCGTGAATGTCTTGGCGGCGGCGCTGACCTCAGTCACCTTGCCGGTCACCACCGGAGTGGACATCTTGGCGTCCACCTTCTTGTCCACGGCCTTCTCCTCGGCGGCCTTCGGCTGAGCTGCGGCGACACTCGCGAACGCGATCAACAGGGTCACCGTCAGGGCGCACATGATCCTTTGGGTCATAGCGGTCTCCTTCCTCGATCTCACTTGGCCTTGAGCTTCACGTCCTCGTAGGGGGCGGAGAAGCCGTAGTTGGGCATGAGGCCGACGCCGGATTCTTCGACCCGCGGGCCCACGCCGTGGAGGAACGCGAAGTCCCAGATGGGGGCGAACATCGCGCGCTCGTGGATCATCTGCTGGATCCGGTGCAGGAGCGCCTCGCGCTTGCCGCGGTCCAGCTCCACGGCCTGCTCGCGGAAGAGGCCGTCGATGTCCGGGTAACTGCCGTAGGCGTACGCTCCGCCCGCGACGGCCAGCGACTCCAGCCAGGTGGCGGCGTTGCCCGAGGCGCCCATGAACAGATACACGACGTTCCGGTACTTCTTCTCGGCGACCCCGCCGAAGAACGCGGCGCGCTCCATGGGGCGCAGCCTCAGACGAATGCCCACGGCCTTGAAGTGGGTGAGCATGGCCTCGCCCCACGGGCAGACCTGAAGGTCGCAGAAGAAATCGCCGGCGTCGAACCCGTTGGGGTGGCCGGCCTCGGCGAGCAGCCGTTTGGCCCGCGCCGCATCGTGGGGATACGGCGGCGCCGGCCAGTAGAAGTCGAAGGTCGAGGGCACGATGCTGCCGGTGACCTTCGAGAGCCCGAGCGTGGCCGCGTCGTTGATCGCGGTCCGATCGAGGGCGAGGTTCGCGGCCAGCCGCACCCGCTTGTCGGCCCACGGCGATTTCGGATCGAACTGGTCGGCGAAGATCAGCCAGTGGTTCGAGGGGAACACGGTCTTGATGGCAAGGCCGGGCGTGCGCTTGACGTCCTCGGCCATCTCGCCGCTGATGAGGAAGGCCACGTCGGCCTCGCCGCGCTTGAGGGCGGCCACGCGGGTGGTGTGGTCGGGGATCACCCGGAGGACGATGCGCTTGACGTGCGGGGTCTTGCGCCAGTACCCCTCGAACGCCTCCAGCACCAGCTCGACGCCGGGGGTGAACGAGACGAACTTATAGGGACCGGCCCCGATCGGGGCCTTCTTGTAGCCGTCGAGGCCGACTTTTTCCACGTACTTCTTGGGGACGATCCACCCGGCCCCGGTGGCGCGGGTCCCGTAGAAGGTCATGAAGTCGGGCCAGGGCTGCTTGAGGCGGAAGCGGACGCGGCCGGGATCGGGCGTCTCCACCGCGGCCACGTGCTCCTTCAGGGTCTTGGCGAAGACGCCCTTGTAGCGCTCGAACGAGAACTTGACGTCCTCGGCGGTCACGGGGTCGCCGTTGTGGAACTTGACGCCCTTGCGGAGCACGAAGTCGTAGACGAGCCCGTCGGGGGACATCGTCCACCCCTCCGCGAGGCTGGGGGCCATGCTCTTGCCGGGCATGGGCTTCACGAGCGCGTCGTGGGTGGCCGAGAGCACCATGAACGGTGTGCCCTGGATGGTCTCGGCCGGATCGAACCAGGTCGGGACCAGCGTGGTGTGCACCGCCCACGTCATCTGGCCTTCGGGCGCCGCGTGCGCGGGCGCGACCAGCGCGGCGAGCACACCGAAGGCACACGCGAAGCGCGCGAGTGATCCGACGAGTCGACTCATGGCCGTCCTCCGTGGTTGCGATGTGTTCATGCGCGCGCCGCCGGCGCCAGCGTCGTCACGTCGTCGACCGTTCGCACGGCGAGCACGGCGGCGCGGTTCCTGACCGTCAGCTCGTGGCGGGGCAACGCCGACACGTCGATGCCGGCGCGCGTGCCCACGTCCTCGGACATCACGAGCGCGCACTGGTAGTCCTTGGTGAGCTGCTCCAGACGCGCGGCGACGTTGACGGTGTCGCCGATGGCGGTGAGCTGGGCGCTCTCGCCGTAGCCCATGCGCCCGACGATGGCGGGGCCGGTGTGGATCCCGATGCCGATCTTGAGCGGCGTGGGCAGCTCGACCGCCAGCTCGGCGTTCAGGGTGGCGATGCCGGCGACCATGGCGCGGGCCGCGGCCAGCGCGCGTCGGCAGCCGTCCTCGGGGCCGTGGTCGACGCCGAAGAGGGCCATCACGCCGTCGCCGGAGAACTGGTTGGGCACGCCGCCCGCGCCACTGATGGCGGCGCCGATCACGTCGCAGTACCGGTTGAGCACGAACACGACGTCGTAGGGCAGCTTGCGCTCGGCCATCCCCGTGAAGCCCCGGAGGTCGGCGAACAGCACCGCGATCTCCTGCTCGCGGCCGCCGCGCCCGTCGCCCCGCGGCGCCGCTTGGGCGGGACCCGCGGTGGCCGGCAGGAGCGGCGCCACCGCCACGTCGCGCACGGGACGGACCTGGCAGGCCAGCCGAACGCCCGGCGGCGCCCCGACGCGCTCGAGCACCCGTTGTTCCTCGGGCCGCGCCGCCGGCAGCGCCTCGATCCCGCCCTCGACCCGCACCCGGCACGTCGAGCACCGCCCGCGCCCTCCGCAGACGGAGGCGTGGGGAATGCCGCCGAGCCGGCTCGCCTCGAGCACGGTGAGGCCGGCGGGGGCGCTGACGGTTCGCCCGGAGGGATACGAGATGCGCACCTGAGCGCCCCGCAGGAGTCGCAGCCGCGCCTGACGGGCCACCAGCACGGCAGCGAGCGCGATCAAGTAGCCCCAGCGCAACCGCGTCGCGAGGCGCCCGAGGATGGCGCGCTGCTCGGCCGACGTCGCGATCACCGAGTCGGTGAATCCCGCGGTCTGGGCGAGTACGGCGGCCTCGCGCCCGGCGTTGGCGAAGCCGAGCAGCGCGAGCGCGGGCAGGAGCAGCGCTACCGAGTAGAGCGTGAGCGCGGCCGGCCGGTACCACGGGCGGAGCCGCAGCCAGAAGTGGATGCCGATGCACCCGTGCGTCCACGCGATCAGCAGGACCAGCGCCTGGCGCGCGCCGCCCCAGGGGTCGAGGACCCACAGCGAGAGCACCGTGCGCGTATAGGAGTCGGTGACGTCGAACATCGTGTGGGCGAGCCGGGTGCCCACGATGTGCGAGACCAGGAGCGGGGGAATGGCCAGCCCGAGCACGAGCTGGGCCGCCTCCCACGGGGGCATGCGCAGATGGCGCCGCCGGTACAGCGCCCAGAACGCCAGCAGCGCGTGGATCACCAGCGCGCCGTAGAGCGCCGCCGTCCCCACGCGATTGCGCCAGAGCCAGAGGAACCACTCGCGCCCATCCTCCATCCGGTCGAGCGAGATCAGTCCCAGCGCGTGGTTGGCGAAGTGCGTGGTCAGGTACGCGAGCAGCACGAGCCCGGAGACGAGCCGCAGCTGCCGGACGATCGCCGTCGCCGTCACGCCACCGCCGTCACTGGAGGACCTCGTTGGCGCGCAGCAGGAGCGACTGCGGGAGCTTGAGCCCGAAGGCGGCGGCGGTCTTGTCGTTGACCACCAGCTCGAAACGCTCCGGACGCTCGATCGGCACGTCACCGGCGCGCGCGCCCTTGAGGATGCGGTCGACGAAGCGCGCGCACCGGGCGAACAACTCGGGCAGGACGACGCCATACGACATCAAGCCGCCCGCGTCCGGGAAATTCCGGAACAGCGAGATCGCGGGTAGTCGCTGCTTGAGGGCAAAGTCCACGATCCGCGGCGTCTCGCGATAGGTCAGGGGCGCGGCGAGGACGACGAGCGCGCCCTCACGCTGCCGAGGAATCGCGTCGAAGGCGCGGGAGAGTTCGTCGGGGTTGCGAACAGGGTGGACGTGCACGGCGATTCCGAACCTCCGCGCGGCGGCCTGCGTGGCCTTCACCTGAAGGTCGTGGGCCGCCGGGTCCGCCATCATGGCGAGCGTCGAGAGCCGCGGCACGGCCTCACGGAGCAGCTCGATCCACTTTCCCTGGATCTCGGGCACGTCGAGGTAGATGCCGGTGACGTTGCCCGCGGGCCGGCCGAGGCTCGCCGCGACGCCGGCGCGAAGGGGATCGCTCTCCAGATCGAGGGCGACGATGGGAATCGTCGTCGTGAGCTTGCGCAGTGCGTGGACGGCGGGCGGACTCACCGCGAACAGCACGTCCGGCCGGCCGCGGACGATCTCGGCTCCGAGCGGACCGAGGCGCTCGGGATGGCCCTCGGAGGAGCGCTGATCGAGGACGAGGTTCTGTCCCTCGACGTAGCCCAGGTCGCGGAGAGCGTGAACGAAGAAGTCCTGCACGTTCGCGTCCCTGCTGCCCACCGGAGACAGCATCCCGACGCGCCACACCCTCGGCTGTGCGCCGGCGGGGCTCGCCGAGGCCACGAGCGCGAACGCGACGATCGCCGCCACCAACGTCCTCACGCCGGTGCCGACCCCTGTTGCCGCTCGACTTCTTCCATGATCATGGTGTTGAGGTCGTCGGTCAGCGTGGCGCGCTCGACGTGACCGTCGTTGCGGAGGAGCGTGCGGATTCGCGCCGGGCGGGCGGAGAGCATCACGAGCACGGTGCCGATGTCGACGGCCTCCTCGATCGAGTGGGTGACGAACACGATCGTACGACCGGTCTCCCGCCAGATGCGGCGTACTTCCTTCTGCATGATCCGGCGGTTCTGGGCGTCGAGGGCTCCGAACGGCTCGTCCATGAGCAGCACGTCGGGCTCGACGGCCAGCGCCCGCGCGATCGCCGCGCGCTGGCGCATGCCGCCGCTCACGCGCCCCGGGTAGTAGTCCTCGAAGCCGGCCAGGCCAACCAGGCGCAGGTAACGTCCGGCGACCTCGCGCCGGTCGCGCGCGCCCAGTCCACGCGGCTTGAGCACCAGCTCGACGTTGTCGCTCACGGTCATCCAGGGGAGCAAGCGATCTTCCTGGAACACGACGCCCACGGTGCGCCCGTGACGCTCGCTGCCGATGACGGGCTTACCGCCGAGCAGCACGCTGCCGCGCGTGGGTGCTTCCAGCCCCCCGATGATGCGGAGCAGGGTGGTCTTGCCGCAGCCGTTGGGGCCGAGCAGGCAGACGAAGTCGCCGGCGGCGACCGTGAATGAGACGCGGTCGATGACCGGGATCAGGAAGTCCTTTCCGACGTCCGCGATCTCGAGGCTCACCGCCATCGCGTGAGCCGTCGCGAGGCCGCGTCGAAGACGAGCTTGTCGGTCAGCATCATGACCACGATCATCACCAGCGCCCACGCGAAGACCATCTGGGTGGCCAGGATCTCGCGGCTGTAGTTCATGATGTAGCCGATGCCTGACGTCACGCCGAAGATCTCGGCCACCACCGAGACCTTGAGGGCCAGGCCGAAGCCGACTTTCATGCCCGCGATCAGGTAGGGGACTGTCGAAGGCACCACGATCGCCGTGAACTTCGTGCTCCCCGAGAGCCGGTAGACGTCGCCCATCTCGAGCAGTCGCCGGTCGACGCCCCCCACGCCCTCGATCAGGTTCGAGGCCACCACCGGCAGCGTGATCATGAACGTGGTGAAGATCGGCGCCCAGTTCGACAGCCCGAACCAGATCAGCGAGATCACGATCCACACGAACACCGAGGTGGAGTTCAGCACGGCCAGCAGGTCCTGCACGACCGTTCGCACCGGCCGCCACAGGAACGCCCCCAGCCCCATCAGCACCGAGACCACGACGGCCGTGCCGAACCCGATCACGATCCGAAAGAGCGAGGCTCCCGTGTGCTTCCAGACGTCGCCGCTCCGCACGATCTCTCCGAGCCCGACGACGACGGAGCGAGGCGAGGGGAGCACGTAGGCCCCGTAGCGCCACGACAGCAGCGACCACACGACGACGACCAGCGCCGCCGCGGCCAGCGTGGGCAGATGCAGACGGTCAGCCGCGATAGAAGAACTCTTTGCGGATGCGCTCGGGGTTGTCCCAGAGGTCGGACTTGAGGAAGCCGAACTCCTTGTTGATCTTGAGCTGGGCGATCAGCGTGTCGACCTGCTCGTCGGGGAGACCGGAGAGCATGCGCACGGTTTCCTTGTAGGCGACCTGGATCACGTCCTTGGGCAGCTTCGTCACCTCGCCCACGATTTCCATCGCGCGCTCGGGCTTGCCGTACCAGAGATCGACCGCGCCCTTCTGGGCCGCGTTCAGATCCGCCGCGATCGACGGATTCTTGCCGAGGAAATCCGCGTGGACGAGGTAGCACACGTGGACGGGGAAGCCCGTGGGCCGGCCCGTCGCCTTGCGCCAGAGGTCGATCTGCTTGGCCAGGTACACGCCTTCGCCGCGCAGGACCACGGCATCGGTGATCGGCTGCCAGGCGATGATCGCGTCGACGTCCTTCTTGCTCAGCATGGTCACCATGTCGGGCGGCGCGGTGGCGGTGACGATCTGGGTGTCCTTCTGCAGGTCGAGGCCGTAGCCCTTGAGGGTCAGCGCGCGGATGTCGAAGAAGGTCGACGTCCCCACGATCGCGGCGATCTTCCGGCCCTTGAGGTCTTCCACCTTGCTGAGCCCGGCGTCCTTGCGGGCGATGATGGCGCCCAGCACGGCCGTGGCGACGCCCGTCACCTTGAGCGGCACCCCGTCCTCGAACGCCTTGGCGGCCAGCGCGAAGCTCATGTCGATGGCGTCGACGTTCTTGGCGGCGAGCTGGTTGAGCAGCGGGCCCGGCGAGCCGGGAACGATCGAGTACTCGGCGGACCAGCCCTGCTTGCCGAGCAAATCTTCCTTGTGGATGATCTCGGTCCCCGCCCAGCCGAGCTGCAGGTAGGCGAGACGCACCTTGCCCTTGCCCTGAGCGCGCGCGATCGCGGGGGCGCCGATCAACGCCGCCGCCCCCGCGCCCAGCTTCAGGAACCGCCGTCGTTCGATGGTCATGCGATCAGCCTTTCACCTGCGGAACGCCGCGGAGCGCTTCGGCGATCTTCTCCGCCGGGTATTCGTAGTCCTGGAGCCGGCCGCCCAGGTACGCCTCGTAGGCCCCGAGGTCGAAGTTGCCGTGGCCGGACAGGTTGAAGACGATCGCGCGCTTCTTGCCTTCCTGCTTGGCGCGCTCGGCCTCGTCGATCGCCACCTTGATCGCGTGCGCCGACTCCGGGGCCGGGATGATGCCTTCGGTCCGCGCGAACTGGAGCGCGGCCTGGAACGTCGCGAGCTGCGGCACCGCGACGGCCTCGATCACGCCCTCGTCGTAGAGCTTGCAGACGAGCGGGGCCATGCCGTGATAGCGCAGGCCGCCGGCGTGCAGCGGCGCCGGCACGAAGCCGTGACCGAGCGTGTGCATCTTGACCAGCGGCGTCAACCCGACGGTGTCACCGAAGTCATACACGTATTGGCCCTTGGTCAGGCTCGGGCACGCCGACGGCTCGACGGCGACGATGCGGAGCTTCTTGCGCTTGCCCGTGAGCTTGTCCGCCGCGAACGGAAAGCTGAGCCCCGCGAAGTTCGAGCCGCCGCCCGCGCAGGCGATCACCACGTCGGCCTCGTCGTCGGCCTTCTCGAGCTGCTTCTTGGCCTCCAGCCCGATCACGGTCTGGTGCATGAGCACGTGGTTGAGCACGCTGCCCAGCGAGTACTTGGTGTCGTCGCGGGTGGCCGCGTCTTCCACCGCTTCGCTGATCGCGATGCCGAGACTGCCGGGCGAGTCGGGATCGCCTTCGAGCACCTTCTTGCCGGCCTGGGTGTCGGGGCTGGGGCTCGCCACGACCTGGGCGCCCCACGTCTCCATCATGATCCGGCGATACGGCTTCTGCTGGTAGGACACCTTGACCATGTAGACCTTGCACTGGATCCCGAAGAACGCGCAGGCCATCGCGAGCGCCGAGCCCCACTGACCGGCGCCGGTCTCGGTGGCGATGCGGGCGACGCCTTCCTGCTTGTTGTAGTAGGCCTGGGCGATCGCGGTGTTGGGCTTGTGGCTGCCGGCCGGGCTCACGCCCTCGTACTTGTAGTAGATCCGCGCCGGCGTCCCCAGCGCCTTCTCGAGCCGGCGCGCGCGATAGAGCGGCGAGGGCCGCCACAGCCGCAGCACGTCGCGGACTTCCTCCGGAATCTCGACCCAGCGTTCTGTGCCGACTTCCTGCTTGATCAGCTCCATGGGAAAGAGCGGAGCGAGGTCTTGCGGGCCGATGGGCTGCCCGGTGCCCGGATGCAGAACGGGCGCCGCGGGAGTCTTGAGATCGGCCTGGATGTTGTACCACTTGGTCGGGATGTCCTTCTCGGCCAGGACGATCTTGACGTCGCGTTTGTCGCTACCCATGACGGCCTCCTTCGGCGAGGGGACTTCAGCGCACCGGAATCGCGCGCTCACGATACCGAAGCGCCAAGCGGCCTGTCAACACAACCGCTGGCACAATGAAGGCGTGATCGAGAGCTTTCTCACCGCCGACGGTCTGCTGGCCCTGACCACGCTGAGCGCGATGGAGATCGTGCTCGGCGTCGACAACGTGGTCTTCATCGCCATCCTGACCGGGCGACTTCCGGCGCGCCAGCAGCTCCATGCGCGCCGGGTCGGCCTCGTGCTCGCCCTCGGCATCCGCATCCTGCTACTCCTGGCCATCACCTGGATGATGGGCCTCACCCGTCCGCTGTTCTCGGTGTGGGGTCAGGAGGTCTCGGGGCGGGACCTGATCCTCCTCGGCGGCGGACTGTTCTTGATCTTCAAGGCCACGTGGGAGATCTACGACAAGGTGGAGGCCGAGCACGTCGAGCGGCCACGGCGGACGGCGCGGGCCGCCTTCGTCTGGGTGATCCTCCAGATCCTCGTCCTCGACATCGTGTTCTCGCTCGATTCGGTCATCACCGCCGTCGGCATGGCCAACGACGTGCCGATCATGGTGGTCGCGATGACGGTCGCGATGCTGGTGATGCTGGTCTCCATGGGCGCGGTGGGCGGCTTCGTCGAGCGGCACCCGAGCGTGAAGATCCTGGCCCTGGCGTTCCTGCTCCTTATCGGCGTCATGCTGGTCGCCGAGGGCATGGGCAGTCACGTCCCCAAGGGCTACATCTACTTCGCGATGGCCTTTTCGCTCTTCGTCGAGCTGCTGAACCTTCGCTATCACAAGAAGAAGCGGGGTGCGTTCTCACCCTGAACAACGGCGGGGGGACGGTGCGACCCGTCCCCCCCGTTGCGGTGGTGGCTACTTTCCGGTGTTGACGTACTGGATGCAGTCGCCCTGGTTCTTGAAGGGCGAGCCATCGGTGCGGGTGCGGGTCATCCACCCGTTCTTCTTGCAGGCGTTCGCGTCCGCCGGCGGGTTGCTCGAGGAAAGGCTGACTTTGTCGATCAGGAAACCCTTGCCCAGATTGAGCGGATTCGGGGTTCCACTTTCACGGAACAGCACCTTGCTCACCGTGGGGACCACGTTTCCGTTCCCGATCTGCTCCGGGTCGTAGCGGTAGTAGTCTTCCCACGTCGTGCCGGAAATCTCCAGAACGCCGTCGATGTAGATCTGCACCACGTCGTTGCCCGGGCCCGGCTTGAGGTCGAGTACGAACGTGATCGTGTGGGCGGACCCCCGGGAGAGTGTCGCGATCTCCGTCTCGTTGAAGGTGGCGACGGTACCCAGCGGGCCCGGATCGGTCACGTCGTCGAAGAAGACGTGGACGCCGTCGGGCTGATCTTCGAACCGCAGATAGCTCATGCGCGAGCCGTTGCCGTCGTCCGGGCTGACCGACATGTGCAGGCCGACCTGCTCCGTGGCCAGCGCAGTGCCGATCGAGAAGCTCGCCTCGAAGTGCGAGTTACCGGTCGACTCCCCGGCCGGGCTCGCCAGCCCCGGCGTAAAGGTCTGATCGCCGAAGCTCCCGCTGGTGATGGCGTCCGAGATGCGCAGGGCCTGGATGCCGAACCCGTAACCGGCGGCGGCCGGGAAGGCCGCAACGGAGGACACTTCCGCATCGTACGGGCCGGTCTTCATCCACCCGTGTTGCCCGTTGATGTTGCCGAGCGAGTAAGTCGGAGGCTCGAAGGTGATCGGGCCGATGCTGTCCGCGGAAGCCGCCCCGGCCAGCCCCAGGACCGCCCCGAGAGTAAGAAGTGAAAGACCAACGCTTCGCAGCTTCAACAATCCGAGCATGTTTTACATCCTCCATTTATAAGTATGTCCACGACGTGACGATGACGACCACTCGGGAGAATCAGAACGGTACGCTAAGGTCACACCAACGTCAATGATGAATGAATGTGCCCACCGGTTCGCCGTCGAGCGCGCGCGTGAGGTTTCCCGCGACGAGGCCGTTGACGATGCGCACACTCTTGACGAGCTTGGCCCGCGTCAGCAGGTGCAGCACCGCGGGCTCGATCGGGAGCGTGGGGAGTTGCTTGGCGAGCAGGTCGGCGGCGCTGATGTCGGGGATGAAGGTGGCGTTCGGGTCGGTCTTGGGATCGGCAGTGTAGAGGCCGTCCACGTCTTTGAGGAGGATCACCGTGCGGGCGCCGAACACCTCGCCGACGAGATAGGCGCCGGCGTCGCTGCCGTGGGGGGGAAGCTTGCCGATCTCCGGCGGATGCTCCCAGAGATCGTAGGGCGGGATCCCGTTGAACACCGCGCCCCGCGCGGCGGCCAGCATGGCCGGCAAGAGCTGCACGATGAACGGCGCTTCGAGATACACGAAGCCATGGCTGGCGAGCAGGCACGACACCATGTAGGCGTTCTGCGCCGACGATTTCGCGGCGAGCGTCGCCAAGGCACCCGTCGGCAGGCCGAGATCGAGGCCGACCGAGAGAATGTGGCGCGCTCGCACGCCGGGGCCGACACCGATGACCTGCGTGTGACGGTCCTGGTTGGCCACGATCTCGTCGAGCAGCGGCAACACGCTGGTGTGGCCGCGGTCCATGATGGAGAGCCCGCCGATCTGGACCACGTTGAGGTTGGGCAGGATCGCGCGCACCGGCGACTCCGTCCGCGCGATGACCTGCTTGTCCATCAGCGACTCGCGCATCAACGAGGAAACCACGTGTTGAGCGGTGGGCCGAGAGCTCATGAGCGGAGCCCCGCGGGAGGCCCCGGGTTATCCGGGGGGGTTGGGGGGCCCGTGCGAGGCCCCCCATCTTTATAGATGATCGTGCCCACGGGCTCGCCGTCCAGCGCGGCGGTGAGCTGGCCGGGCTTGAGCCCGTTCACGAACTGGATCTCTCTGATGTTGCGGGCGTTCAGCATGAGGTTCAGCACCGCGCGCTCGACGACCAGGTCGTTCAGGTCGCGCGCGAGCAGCTCCTGCACGCTGATCCGGGGGATGTGGACGGCCGTCGGGTCCTTCTTGGGATCGGCGGTGAAGAGCCCGTCCTCGTCCTTGACGTAGATCATCTTGCGCGCCCCGAACACTTCGGCGATCAGGAAGCAGCCGGTGTCGGTGCGCTCGGGCGGGATGCGGCCCACGGTGGGATTCGACTCCCACAGCTTGTAAGGCGGCATGCCCTGGCAGATCACCGCCCCGCGCTCCATCAGATAGTGCGGCAGCGAGTTGAAGCCCTCGGGCTCGAGAAAGGCGATCCCGTGCTTGGCCAGCAGGTACTGCAGCATCTGGGCGTTCTGCCACGCCACCGCGGTGCCGAGCACGGTGAGCACGCCGACGGGCAGGCCGAGATCGATGGCCAGGCTGTAGACGTGGCGCGCGCGCGTGCCCGCGCCGGTGCCGAGGATCATTTTGTGGCGGGAGAGATTGGCCACGATCTCGTCGACCAGCGGCCACACCGCGCTACGTCCGCGGTCCATGATGCTCTGGCCGCCGATCTTGACCACGTTGACCCACGGGAGCAGCGCGAGGTTCGGGGTGGCCTCGGTGGCCTTCTGGATGGCGGCGTCGGTCAGCGACGAGCTGACCAGCCGCCGCCCCAAATCGGTGAGCAGGCCGTCGTGCGGGGGCTCGGGCATCAGCGCGGCACCTCTTCCTCGAAAGCGAACGTCCTCAGCTCGAACGCGTGTCGCTCCGTCGAGGGGGCGTCGAGCGAACCGAATTCGCGGGCGGCCCATGCGGAGAGACGGCGCATCGCTTCGTCCTTGACGGGTTCGGGCAGGAGCGAGAACCGGGCGCCGGTCCGATGGCGCTCGAGAAAGCCGCGCGGGGATCGCTCGGCCTCCCACGCGGCGGCGACGGTGGGGACGCCGCCGCGCGCGGTCGATCCCAGCCAGCGCTGGACGTGCTCGCGTGCGTTGGTGCGCTCGTGGGCGGCCGCCAGATCCGCGAGGATGGCGTCGAGCCGCTCCTTCATCCGCGCGTCGACGCCGTCCTCGGGCATCGCGGTGCGGCCGAGCACGAGGGCCCCGCGTGACCGGAGCACGCGCCGCGCCTCGGCGAGAAACGGGCGCCACTCGTCGAGTCCCCCGAAGACCTGGATCAACAGCACGGCGTCGAACGCCGCGTCGGCGAAGGGTAGTCGTTCGCCGTCCGCTCGAAGCAGCCGGGGGACGCGGCCGTCGGTGTCGCCACGCCGGGCGAACTGGTGCAGCATGCCGAACGACAGGTCGACGCCGACGTAGTCGTCGCCGGCCGCCACGAACGCCCGGCCGATCCGCCCGCTGCCCGCGCCGAGGTCGAGGAGTCGGGGACGTGACGGCGCGAGGGCGCCGAGGACCGCGGCGCGGACCGCCTCGACGACGGGGCGGGGCAGCTCGCGGTGCGCATCGTAGGTCGGGGCCGCAGCGTCGTACCTGGACATGAGCGCGCGTCATTCTACCGGACTCGCCGTGAATCCGGCACCATGTGTGCGCGGCGAGCTCGCTTCAGCGAGCGGCGCGCACGAGTTGCGTCTTCAGCCCGCGCAGCGGCGAGGCGGCCTCGGACCCGTCCTCGACGAACGACACGGAGTGCCGCCGGTCGCCGTCTTCGACGGTGATCTCGTAGACGAGGAGATCGGCGCCCACGGAGTCGGACGGTACCACCGCGGGCAGGTCGAAGAAGTGGGCCTGGTCGACCGTCTGGTGCAAGGCGGCCGCGACGTCAGCCGGCAGGGTGGCGGTGTCGACGCGGCCCAGCTCCAGCGGTTCGCCCGCGAAGCCTCCCAACTGTCTGACGCGTATTCTCATGCTCTGCTCCATCGCGCCGGCCACCCGGGCTGGCCGGCGCGGGCGAGTTCAGGGTGACTCCGAGCCGACTACTTGAGCGCCTTTCTCAGCGCCTCGAGCTCGGCGGCGATCTCTTGCTCGACCCCCAGGTACTCCAGGCTGTTCATCGTGCCACAGCACGAGCTGCGGTCCTGGGGCGTCCCGGCCGACTCGGAACGGGTGGCGGCGGCGTGCGCCTGAGGTTCGGCGATCGGCGTCGGTGACACGACCACCTCGCGCAGCGTGAACTGACTCCGGATGGAGTTGCGGTACTCCACGGGCTTGCCGTCGGCCGCGGCGATCTGGAGCATGGCGTTGGCGACGGCGGCGAACGTCGCGCCGGAGCCGGGGGACGCGATGATGGCCCGCAGCACGAGCCCGCAGAGGTAGCGGCCGACCTCGTACAGCGTGACCGCGTCGTCCTTGACGGCCGTCTTGCGCTCGAAGGCGAAGATGTCGGCCACGACGTCGTAGATGGCGCCCGTGAATACCTGGGAGATCGCGTGGACTTCCGTGCCGACCTCGGACAGCTTGAGATTGTTGTCGGCGTTCCGCAGGCCGTTGGGTCGGCCCAGGGCCAGGCCGAACTGCTCGGCCATATCGGCCAGGAACGTCTTGTCGTGGAGGTTGGCCTTGGTCTGCGCGATGATCGCCTCGACCTGGTCCAGCTGTGACAGGGTCAGGAAGATCGCGGTCAGGTCGCCGAACGACTCGTGCAGGCCCCCCGTCTGCGGGGGCTGGCCGAGCTGGATCCAGGTCGGCTTCAGGCCGTCGAGGACGGCGTGTCCGGTCTCGTGCGAGACGATGTCGAGCGAGCGGCACGTGAACACCCGCGCCGTGGTCCCCGCGGGAACGAAGTCGCCGAACCTGAGCGCCTTCTGGCTGCGGCTGTAGAACGCGTTGATCACGTCCGGGAGGCCGTGGGGGAAGACGCTCAGCGGGTCGATGTTGGTCGCGCTGTTCCACTGCCAGGGGAGGGGCGCCGGGCTGCCCCCGGAGGCGAGCGCCCGCTGGTACATCGTCAGGGTCTCGCGAACGACGCCGTAGGTGTGCACCGCGTCGAAGGCGTCCGTGTTCGGCGTCTGGATGAAATCGCCGAAGGCGTTGGGGGTCACGGCGGGCAAGCCCGGCGCGCCGCTGACGATGCGGCCGTCTCGCGGCCCGGCCAGCACGGCGCCCGGCAAGAAGACCTTGCGCACGCCGATCTCGCCCACCGATGGGTCTTGTTTCCAGATCAGGGCCCGGCAGCCGCGCACCGGCACCGTCGGGGTCGCCGTCGCGGCCTTCGGTCGGCCGGGTTGGACGAGGGTCTGGAGCATCTTCCGGTGACGCCGAAAGGCGTCGGTCGGCGCCGGCACGAAGGAGACGGGAAGGTCGAGCGTTCTGGTGTCGCGTCCGTTGTCCATGGGCCCCTCCTGGGCGATGAGATACCGTGGTCGCCCGCGCAAGGGCCGTGCCGATCGGTGTCGAGAACAATTGTGCCTATTTAGCGACCGCCGCCGGGGTGACCGGTGTTCACCCTGAGCAGCGGCGGTGGTCGATTGACCAGGGGCGCCGGCTCACTTCCCGGTCAGCGCGGACTGCACCTTGCGGAGGACGTCGAGGTTCTTCTGCAGCCCGCTCACGTGCTTGTCCATCTCGACGATGGACGTGCCGAGCTCGCTGATGGAGCCCAGCGAGCCGCCGGCTTTCCCGGCCTGCTCGAGGACGTTGCCGAGCCCCTGGGCGTCGGCGCGACGCTGGCCGATCGAGCCGCACACGTAGCCCAGGCCGAACGCGGTCAGGATCACGGCGGTCAGGACACTGCGCGCGATCATCCGTCTCGTTTTCATGCATCACCCCTTGGTCAGGTCCGAGGTGCACTGCGGGCAGCGGCGGGCCTTGATGGAAATCGTCGACGCGCAGAACGGGCACTCCCTGGTGGTCGGCGCCGCCGGGGCCCCCGGCCGGTCCGTCATCCGCTGGACCCCGCGCATGAGCAGGAACACCACGAAGGCCACGATGACGAAATTGATCACGGTGTTGATGAACACCCCATAGTTCAGCGTGGGGGCGCCCGCGGCCTTGGCCGCGGCCAGGGTGGGATAGGACTGGCCGGAGAGGCTCACGAACAGGTCGGCGAAGCTGACCCCTCCGAGGAGGCGGCCGATGGGGGGCATGAGCACGTCGTTCACGAACGACGTCACCACGGCCCCGAAGCTCGCGCCGATGATGACCGCGACCGCGAGATCGAGGACGTTACCGCGCATCAGGAAGGCTTTGAAGTCCTTGAACATGACGGTGGGTCTCCGGAAAGGGGGAGGCTCGGAAGGAGCCTCCCCCTTCATGGGTCCGGGTCAGTGACGTTCGGCCGTCACCTTTGGAGTCGCCACGAGCACTTCCACGCGGCGGTTGAGTTCACGGCATTCCGCGGTGGCCTGACGACAGAGCGGACTGCGGTCACCGACGGGGCCCATGCGAATCCGGTCCGACGCGATTCCAGCAGCGACGAGGGCGTCACGAACCGACCGCACGCGCCGCTCGGAAATCCTGGAATCGGTCTCGCCGGTGAACGCCGAGGCCTGGTCACTGTGCGGATCGAGGGCGACGATCACGAGGGGATTGCGATTCACCCACGTGGCCAGGCGAGCGATCTTCGACGCGCACTTCGCCTGGATCTCGACCCGGTTCAACTGGAACGAGATGTCTTCGGCCGATTCCCAGCGCTCGACCACCATGGGCGCGGCCGCAACCTGCTGGACCGGTGCGGTGATCGACCCACTCCGCCCTGGCGCACCCCTACCACCGGGTGGTCCTGGCGGGCCAGGAGGGCCGGCCGGGCCGGGAGGTCCGGGCGGTCCCGCTGGGCCTGCAGGTCCCTTGGGACCAGGAGGTCCGGGCGGACCGGGAGGTCCTACCCCTGAAGTGGGTGAGCCAGGAGGTCCAGGTTGGCCTGGAGGACCTGGCGGACCCGCGATACCGCCAGGTCCAGGCGGACCGGAAGGTCCGGGAGGCCCGGCGGCGATGATGTATCTGGCTTTCGGATAGCAGGGGACCGGTGGGAAATCACTGGTCGTATTCCTGTCTCTGGTCTCCGACTCCACGTAATTCCCCGACGGCACCGCTTCGACGTACCGATCCCCGAACGTGTACAGCGGCGGTAGCGTGGCGGTGCCCGGAAAGGGCTTCGCCGTGGCGCATCCCGCCAGCAACACGAGCGACGAGGCGATCAGCCCCAGGGCTCGCATGATTAGCTCCGCGGCCGCGTGAACACGTCCACGCGCCGGTTTTGCTGCCAGCAGTCCTCGGACTTCGCGTCGCACACCGGGGCGTCCTCGCCGAGCGCGAACGTCTTCATGCGGCCGGCTTCGACGCCGCCCTTGACCAGCGCGTCACGCACGGTCTTGACGCGGCGATCGCTGAGCTTCTTGTTGTAGGCATTCGTGCCGCGTTCGTCCGCGTTGCCGTTCAGCACCAGCTCGAGGCCATCGTTCTCCTTGTCCTTGGCCCAGGCGATGATCGCGTCGATCTTCGCGGTCTCCGACGGGCGGATGTTCGACTTGTCGAAGTCGAACAGAATGCTCTGGAACCGCTCCACCTTCGCGGCGGCGCCAGGAGAACCGGCCGGACCAGCGGGACCAGCAGGACCGGGACCTCCGGGGGGACCCGGATCACCTGGACCGCCAGGAGGGCCGGGAGGTCCCGCGGGACCTGGCGGCCCCTGCGTGACGGAGCCAGGAGGGCCAGGAGGGCCGCCCGGGCCGGGAGGACCCGCGGGTCCTGGAGGACCGGGAGGCCCGGCGACCATCAGGAATGGATCGGTCTGCCAGGGGTGTTTCCACTGATCGGCGGCACACCCCGCGAGAAGCACCACGAGCAACACGAGTTGGACCAGGAATCTCACCAGGGACCTCCTACTTGCAGCCTTCGGGCATGCGCTTAGTGATCTCAAGACGATCCCCTACCTTCTTGTCGTGCAGCACCTCCTTCGATGCGCTGAATTCATGCGTCTGTCCATCGGATGCACGGAGGGTGATCTTGCCCTGATCGGCGTCGACTCTCACGATCTGCCCCGAGACCATCTCCGGCTTCGGGCAGTCGGCCTTGGTCTGGGCCAGAGCGAACGGACTCCCCACGAGCGTCCCGAGGAGTGCTATCGCCGACAGGTTGCGCCGCGTCCTCATCAGCGTCTCCTCACTTGCTGTGATTGGTGATGTCGTAGATCGCGCCCGCTCCCGCGCCCACGGCGCTGCCGGTCATGGTGCCGCACCCGGCGGTCGTGAGGCCGACCAGCGCGAGGCCGATCACCATCCATGTCCTCATCGCGTGCTTCCCCCTTTCCGTGCAGTCGCGGGCAGTAAGTATGCCAATCGCGGCTGCCAACCGTTCTGCTTTGAAGCCCGCGACGCGCTGGAGCGCGTCACCTCGCTGATACTCTCCCGTGGGTGGACGGACACGAGACGGTGAGGGCCGTCAGCGCGAACGAGCGCCCAGGATCGCCTTGGCCAGTAAACGCGCCCCCTCGTAATTCTTCTCGGGCGGCTCGTAGCTGAAGGCGAGGCGAATGAATTCGCCGCCGCCTCCGTTGGCGTAGAACACCGGCCCCGGCGTGTACTGCACGCGAGACTGAACCGCGAGATCGGATAGCCGGCGCTGGTCAGTCCCGCTCGGCAGTTTCACCCACAGGAAGAAGCCTCCCTCGGGATGGTTGAGCACCACGTCGGTGCCCGCCAACCCCTCGGAGAGACCGCGAAGCATCGCGTCGCGTTTGGCGCGGTAGGCGTCGATCAGGAGGCGGACGTGCGGCTCCAGGTTGTCGCGGAGGAAGTAGGTGGCCACACGTGACATGAACGGGTTGACCCCGCCGCCGAAGAGGAAACCCTGCAGCGCGGGGATCATCGCGCGCGGAGCGCAGAGCCAGCCGAGGCGGACGCCGGCCCCGAGGATCTTCGAGAGCGTGCCGGCGCGGATCACGCGCCCGCCGTGGTCGAGGGCGAAGAGCGGCGGCAACGTCTCACCCTCGAAGCGCAGCTCGCCGTACGCGTCGTCCTCGACGATGAGCGTTTCGTATTCGTGGGCCAGCGCGATCAGCTCGTGGCGCCGGCGAAGCGACTGACTCGGCCCGGACGGGTTCTGGAAGTTCACGATCGTGTAGATCAGCTTGCAGCGGCGCCCCTGGCCGCGCAGGGCCTGGAGCCGCTCGCGCACGGCGTCGGTGACGATGCCCTCGGCGTCGACGGGCACGTCGAGGATTTCCGGACCGTGGCGCCGCAGGGTGTTGAGCGAGCCCGAGAAGGTGGGTGCCTCGGCGATCACGGGATCGCCCGGATCGATGAAGGCGCCGAAGGCCAGGGCCAGCGCGTGGCCCGAGCCGTTGGCCACGATGATGTTCTCGGGGTCGGTCTTGAACGCCTCGAACCGCTCGTACTTGTGGCAGATGAGCTCGCGCAGCCCGCGGTAGCCCTGCGGCTCGCCGTAGGTCATCGCCGCCGCGCCGTCGTCCTTCAGCATCCGGGCCGTGGCCTCGGCCATGCCGTCGTAGGGGAACGAGCCGGGGTCGGGATAGCCCGCGCCGAACTCGTAGAGCGCCTGCATGGACGGCCGGGGAGTAGCCACGGACATGCCCCACCCGATGCGGGCGCGGCTGGCCAGGAGCGGCTCGAAGGGCTCAGGCGTGTTGGTCATGGCGGATAGCATACGACAATTCCCCGTTTCCGCCGTAGGTCACAAGACGTATAAGAGACCCCGCGCGGTGAGGCTCTCAGGCTCCCAGAACCCGGTCTCCGCGAACCAGCCCTTCGCCTCCTCCGCTTCCTCGCTTTTCATGACCCCGAAAGTCGCGGCGTCGGGGAAGGCGCCGCCGAAGAGGAGGCGGCCGGCGCCGCGCATCTCGATCATCACGAACTGCGCCATGTCCGGGTCGGTCATGCGGCCCTCGACGATCGTGACCCGGCGTGAGCCGTCGAGCACGATCGGCGGAAGCTGCCAGGGCTCCACGAACTCGGTGAAGCTCCGCTCGCGATAGGCGGTCCAGGCGCCGCCGACCCAGTACGGGTCTTCCTCGATCGCCGGCGTGAGCTGAGACGGCTGCTGCAGGCGATACACGAGGTCGACGCTCGACCCGTCCGGCGCGGGGCCGCCGCCGATCACCGCGCCCAGCTCACGCAGCCCGGTCAGCCGCTCGATGTGAGCGCGCCGGTGGGGCTCGCGCCGGGCCAGGTAGTCGGGATGCGTGGTGATGGAGACGTGGAAGACGATCACGGGCGTGTCCTCGGCGAGGGCTCGAGGAGCCTCTCGTGATAGTGTGAGGAAATATGGGGCTTTTCGAGGATTTTCGCTCCCGCTACCCCTTTGAGCTCGACGACTTCCAGGTCGCGGCGTGCCGGGCGATCGAGAGCGGTCACGGGGTCATTGTGTCGGCGCCGACGGGCGCAGGCAAGACCCTTATCGCGGAGTTCGCGATCCACCTGGCGCTGGCCTCGGGCAAGCGCATCGCGTACACGACACCGCTGAAGGCGCTCTCCAACCAGAAGTTCGCCGACTTCACCAGGCATTACGGCGCCGAGACCGTCGGCATCCTCACCGGCGACGTCAAGGTCAACCCCCGCGGGCGCGTGCTGGTGATGACGACCGAGATCCTCCGGAACATGTTCTACACCGGGGGCCTCGACGATCTCGGCTGGGTCGTGCTCGACGAGTGCCACTACATGGGCGACGAGGGACGCGGGACGGTGTGGGAGGAGATCATCGTCAACGCCCCCTTCGACGTCCAGCTGGTGGCGCTGTCGGCGACGGTGGCCAACGTCGACGAGATCGCGGACTGGATCTCGCTCGTCCACCGGCCGATCGTCCCGATCTACCACCCGGATCGTCCAGTGCCGCTGTCGTACGCGATCGCCGATCTGGCCGGCGACATCCACGACCTGGATAAGGTCCGCAGCCGGCAAGTCCGAGTGGTGGGCGACGAGCCGCGCGGGCCGAACGATCGCGGACGCTGGTACACGCGGCGGGTCGTCGACCCCAACACGCTGATCGAGACGCTGGAGGCGCGCGGCTGGCTGCCGGCCATCTACTTCATCTTCAGCCGGATGGGCTGTGAGCGCGCGATGGACGACGTGCTGACCGAGGGCCGCACGCTGCTCGCCCGCGACCAGCAGCGCGAGGTCGACGTGGTGATCTCGGAGGCCCTGGCCGACAGCCCGAGTCTCGGGGAGTCCCCGCTGAACCAGAGCGTCTTCCGCGCCCTGCGCCTGGGCGTCGGCATTCACCACGCGGGCGTGTTGCCGAGCCTCAAGCGGCTGATCGAGCGGCTCTTCGAGCGAGGGCTCTGCAAGGTCGTCTTCGCCACCGAGACCATGTCGCTCGGTATCCACATGCCCGCGCGCAGCGTGGTGCTCCAGGGGCTCACCAAGCGCACGGAGCGCGGGTTCCGCGCGCTCACCCACAACGAGCTGACTCAGATGGCCGGCCGCGCCGGACGGCGCGGGATCGACGCCGAGGGCCAGTGCGTGATCGCCCTCGACGCGCGCGACGGGCTCGAGGACGTCCTGCGCGTCGTCGACGGTCGTCCCGAGCCCATCGAGAGCCAGTTCAAGCTCGGCTACGGTTCGGTCGCGCTGCTGCTGGCGAGCGGAGCCGACCCGGCCGTGCTCCGGCGGCGGGTCGAAGCCTCGTTCGGCCAGTACCAGAATCTCAAGCGCATCCGCGCCACCGAGGAAGACGTCGAGCGGCTGGAGCTGGCACTCGCCGAGGCGCGGACGTTCGCGGCCCCGTGCGGAGACTTCGAGCGGATCGGCCGCTACCGCCGGCTGCGCGAGGAAGTCGAGGTGCGGCGGCGGGCCGGCGGGCGCGGCGGCCGTCGCGGCGAGCGTGGGGTGATCGAGGCCGAGCCCGGACGGTTGGTCCTCGTGCGCCGCCGTGGCGGCCCCGAGCTCGCCGTGATCCTCGGCATTCACGCGATCCGCGGCCATCGGGTGCTGGTGGACGCGCTCCTGCCCCACGGAGCTCAGGTGCGGCTCAAGGCGGGTGTGATCAAGCAGGTCTTCTGGTCCACGCCGTCGCTTCACGTCCCCCGCGATCGCGGCCGCGATCAACGAGCGTTGCGCCACCTCGCCGAGCAGCTCAGCGCGCTCGACGTCCGCGAGCTGACCGACCTCGAGCGTGCGCAGCGCCCGGAGGCCGCGCTCGGCTCCATCGAGTGCCATCGCTGCCCCTGGAGCTCGACGCCGCGGTGCGATCACGCCTGGCGCGAGGTCGAGCGCCTGGCCGAGCGCCTGACGCAACGCAGGACGGCCCTCGATCTCTATCGCGGGGCCTACTGGCAGGAATTCCTGAGAGTGCTGGACGTGCTCGAGCAATTCGACGCCGTCCACGAGCGATCACTGACGCCGAAGGGGCGCTTGATCGCCGGCCTCCGTCACGACAACGAGCTGCTGGTGGCCGAGACGTTGACGCAGGGCGTGCTGACCGACGTCACGCTGGCCGAGGCCGCCGCGGTCTGCTCGGCCCTGCTCGAGGAATCGCGCTCCGGCGAGCCCGTGATCGCGCGGATGTTCCTGCGCAAGCGGCCCAAGCTCAAGCGCAAGCTCGAGCAGCTCGAGCTGATCGCCGACCGCGTGCGCGAGGCCCAGCGCGCGCGCCAGCTCGGCATGTCCGCCGCCGTCCACGGCGGCTTCATGCCGTCCGTCTTTCGCTGGGCGTCCGGGGAAGACGACTGGACGGCGATCGTGCAGGAGGCCTTCGGCGGCCACGAGGGCGATCTGATCCGCGCGATGCGACGGCTCATCGACATCCTCCATCAGCTCGCCGACAGCCGCGAGGTTCCGGCCACGACGGCCCGCCTCCTGCGCGAAGCCGCCCGCGTGATCGACCGCGGCGTCGTGCTGGAATCCGCGCTCATCTGACATGGGGGATTCTTAGGATGGGGGACCCCTACGGCTCCCCCCATACCCCCCCGACGCGCATGCCGCATACCCCCCCGACGCGCATGCCGCATACCCCCCGATGCGCACACCGCATACCCCCGACGCGGTCGCCTGGTATTCTGACGGGCGTGAAAGGGGTCGGGGTTGTCCTCGCGGTCGTGCTGGCGGCGGTTGCGTGTGCGTCCGGCAGTAAGGCGGCCCTCGAGCAGCGGACGACCCAAGGACCCCTGGCCGAGGAGTTGTGGGTGTACCGGGTGGCGGAGGCCAACGGACGCGAGCCCACGTTCGAGGAGCGGACGCACTGGGAGCGTCAGCTGGATCTCGCGATCACCCGCTACCTTGCCAAGGATCAGGAGTACGCGAACTCGCTCGGGGTGTTGACCTTCCGGTCCGCCCGTCAAGCCGCGGTCGGCATGTCGAAGGAACAGGTCGTGATCCTGCTCGGCGCGCCGCAGCGGACCACGACCGACGCGGGCGAGATCGAAAAGCTCGCCGGCAAGTACTGGCCCGACGTCCAGCCGCACGCGACCGAGGCATGGGTCTACCCCATGGGATGGCGGTTCTACTTCGACGGCATCCGTCTCGTGGACATCACGCAATATCAGCCGCGCTGAGCGCCCGAAGGGAGAGGAGATGATCCGTTCCGAGCTGGTGGTGACCAAGAAGACCCCGCTGACTTCGCGTGGTCTCGTGGTGGCCGAGCATCCGTTGGGCGCGGAGGTCGGCGGGGCGATCCTGGCCCGCGGCGGCAACGCCATCGATGCCGCCGTCGCCACCGCGTTCGCGATGACGGTCGTCGAGCCCTTCATGAGCACCATCGGCGGCGCGGGGACCATGCTGGTCCACCTGGCGAGCGAGAGCGAGACCCTCACCGTTGATTTCAACGCGGTGGCCCCGGCCGCGGCCTACGACGGCATGTACCGGGTGGTGGGGGGCGGCGTCTCCGAGCTCTTCGCGTGGCCGCGCGTCCAGGACGACGCCAACGTGGTCGGCCCGCGCGCCGTCGCCGTTCCCGGCTCGGTGGCGGGCCTGACGCTGGCCCTGGAGCGCTTCGGCACCATGGAGCTGGCCGACGTGCTGCGCCCGGCCATCGCGCTCGCCCGAGACGGGTTCGTCCACGACTGGTACCAGGCGCTCACGACGGCGCGGTTCATCGAGGAGCTCAGCGCGTTTCCCGAGTCGGCGAGAGTGTATCTGCGCGGCCGCGGCATCTACCGGCCGACCCACCTGGAGCCCGGCGACCGGGCGACGTATCCGGACCTGGCGCGCACGCTCGAGCTGATCGCCCACGACGGCGCCGACGCCTTCTATCGCGGCGCGATCGCCCAGGCCATCGACGACCACATGCGGGCCACAGGCGGCCCGCTCACGCGCGCGGACCTGGCCGAATACTCGGCGCGGGTCGACGTCCCGCTCTGGGGACAGTATCGCGACGTCGACCTGGCGTGGTCGGCCGGCCCCACCGGCGGGGTCACCGCGCTCGAGATCCTGAACATCCTCGAACAGTTCCCGGCGGCCAGCGTCGCCGGCGACACCGTGGAGGGCCTGCACGTCCGCGCCCACGCGACCGCGCGCGCCTTCCTCGACCGTCTGGCCCTGCTCGGTGATCCCGCGGAGGTCAAGGCGCCGTGGGAGCGGCTGGCCTCGAAGGAGTACGCGCGCGAGGTCGCGACGGACATCCGTCGCTCGCGCGGCAAGCCGGCGGTCGCCGCGGCCGGGTCACGACGCGCCGGCTCGCTCCCGTCGGGACGCGCGGCGGTCGGGCGCGGCCCGCGAGCGCGCCACTTCGCGGATCACCGGCCCGCCCTCGATTGCACCACGCACGTCGGCGTGATCGATCGCCACCGGAACATGGTCTCCCTCACGCACACGGCGGTGTCCCTGTTCGGCTCGCGCATGGTCGTGCCGGGAACGGGGATCCTGCTCAACAACGCGATGCTGTGGTTCGACCCGGAGACCGCGCGGCCGAACTCGGTGGGGCCGCGCCGGCGCGTGCTCTGCAACATGACGCCGGTCCTCGGCTTCCGCCGCGGCCGGCCGTACCTGACGCTGGGCGCTCCCGGTGGGCGCCGCATCGTCTCGGCGGTCCCGCAGGTGCTCGCGACCCTGATCGATCGGCGGTGCGCGTTCCAGGCCGCGGTGGAGGCGCCTCGCCTGCACACCGAGGGCGGCGACGTGTGGATCGACCAGCGCGTCGGCGACAAGGTGATCGGCGGGCTGCGTCGGCGCGGTCATTCCGTCGTTCCCCGCGAGGAGACGTTCGCCACGCTCCAGTTTGCCAAGCCGATCGGCGTGCGGATCACCGACAAGGGGCTGGAGGCCGGTCTCGATCACTTGCGTCCGGCCGCCGCGGCCGGGCACTGACGGGGATTCGTCGTGAATGCGATCGCGCGAGGCGGCGGGGCCTGGCACCGGGGTCGCCCCACACGCGGAGCTCCGTCACCCGTTCGCCCGAAGCGCAGTGCTTCGCACTGCGCACGGGACGAAGGGGTCCCACTACGCTCCGCGTGTGGGGCGACCCCGGTGCCACCCGCCGGGAGCGCGTGCAGCGTCTTGAATCATAAGCGTCGGGAGAGGGGACATGGAGACGCACGATGGCTGAGGTGAGTCTGACGGCGGCGTTTTCGACGGTGCCGGCGGGGGAGGCGGAGGCGATCAAGCGCGTGATCGTCGAGATTGTGGAGCAGATCGCGCGGGACGACGGGACGTTCAGCCGCGCCAAGATCGTGTTCACCGAGTCCGACGAGCGGTGCGGACTCACCGCCGAGCTGGACGGGATCAAGAAGGAAGGCGTGCCGCTCCAGATCGACATCGAGCAGCTCGAGGACGCCCAGACCCAGGCGGGCGCCCGCGCCCAGCTCAAGGAGGCGATGCGCCTCTACTTCCGGAAAGTCCTTGGCCGGTAGCCCGCCCGATGACGCGGGCCTGCTCCTCTTCACTTGGCGCGGCTGCGTGTTCCGGGTCGGCGACGCCGTGCAGCCGCCCAAGGCCGGATCGCTGTTCTTCTCGAGAAACCTTTCGGTATCTCCCGGCGAGCGGGTGCTGGAGATCGGCGCGGGCTTCGGGCTGGCCGCGGTGCTGGCGGCGCGGGCGGGAGCGCGGGTCGTCGCCACCGACGTCCTCCCCCAGGCCGTCGAGGCCGTCCGGACCAACGCGGCGCTGAACGGCGTGACCGTCGACGCGCGGGTCGGCGACTGCTACGCGCCGGTGACGGGCGAGCGCTTCGACCTCATCGCCACCAACCCACCGCAGATGCCCACCCCGCCGGGGCGCGAGCGCGACGATCCCGTGGCCGCCGCCGACAACGGCGGCCTCGACGGCTGGGCGCTGCTCGAGCGGGTCATCGCGGGAGCGGCCGACCATCTCGACCCGGGCGGTCGCCTGGTCTTCAGCATCTTCGCGTTTCTCGGGCGCAAGCAGGCGTTCGCCAAACTGGAGGCCGCGGGGTTCGTCGCGACCGTTTTGGCCACCGAAGTCCAGTCGTTTCCGCGCCTCGGCTTCGAGCGTCTCGACCATCTGCGCGACCTCGACGCCGAGGGCACGATCCCGCGCACCGGCCCACCCGCGACGGTCGAGCGCGTGATCGTGCAGGGGAGGCTGCCGAAGTGAACCGGCGGTTGATCGTCAACGCCGACGACTTCGGCCTCACGCGGGGCGTGAGCGAGGGCATCCTGGCCGCGCACCGTCACGGCATCGTCACCAGCACGACCGCGCTGGTGACCTCGCGGATCGAGTCCGACCACGTGGCGCGGGCGCGGGACTCCGGGCTCGGGATCGGCCTGCACGTCAATCTCACGCTCGGGCGGCCGCTGACGTCGGGCGCGTCGCTGGTCGACGAGGGCGGGCGCTTCGTGCGCGACGCGCGCCGGGCCGCCGCCCGCGCCGATCGCCGTGACGTCGACGCCGAGATCGCCGCTCAGGTCGCGCGGTTCCACGATCTGTTCAGGTGCCCGCCGACCCATCTCGACACGCACCATCACGTCGGACTGCTCTCGCCGGTCCGGGAGAGCGTGCTCGCCACCGCGCGCCGTCTCGGCGTGCCCGTGCGCAGCCAGGACGCGACGGCGCGCGCGCGCGCCCGCGGCGCGGGGCTCAGGACCCCCGACCACTTCTTCGGCGAATCCGGGCCCGACGCGTACTGGACCCCCGCGCGGACGCTCGCTCATCTGCGCGCGTTGCCGCCGGGGCTGTCGGAGTTCATGGCGCACCCCGGCTGGTTCGACGACGACCTCGCCTACAGTCGCTACGCGCGCCAGCGCGAAGCCGAGCTGATCGGGCTCGGCACGCCGCCAGCTCGCGGCGCCGTGGAAGCTCTCGGCATCCGCCTCTGCAACTTCGAAAACCTGTAATTCGATGAGGGCGATGCTCGGCGTCGACGTGGGAGGGACGACCACGGCGGCGGGGCTGGTGACGTCGACAGGGGAGGTGTTGGTCGAGGCGCAGTCGCCGACTCACGCCAGGGGAGCGGGCCGGGCGCTCGAGACCATCGTCGCGCTGGTCGAGACCATCCAAGCAGAAGCGCGCGCTCGCGAGGTCGCCATCGACGGTATCGGGCTCGGCTTGCCCGGGATCATCGACGCCGAGCGTGGGGTGGTCGGTGACGAGATCCCTCACGTTCCCGAGCTGGCGGGCCAGCCCCTCGCCGCGATGCTCGCTGAGCGATTCGGCACGTCCGTGTTCATCGACAATGACGTCAACGCGCTGGCCCTCGGGGAATGGACGTTCGGCCGGTGGCGGGGCGTCAAGTCTCTCGTGGTGCTGGCGCCGGGAACCGGGTTCGGCTCCGGCATCGTGCTCGACGGGCGACTCGTGCGCGGCGCCTCCGGCTTCGGTGGAGAGTTCGGGCACACGCCGGTGAAGTTCGACGGCAAGCCCTGCTGGTGCGGCGGCCGCGGATGTCTGGCCGTCTACGCGAGCGGCCGCGGCATCGCGGAGGCGGCGCGTGAACGGGCCGCGCTGCCGTCGGGCGCCGGACTCGCGGCCGCGGTCGGCGGTGACATCGCGGCCATCGGAGCGCCACTCGTGTTCGCGCGCGCCGCCGAGGGCGACCCCGCAGCGGCGGCGATCGTCGACGAGGCGTGCCGGGCGCTGGGCGCGATGATCGGCACCGTGGTGAATGGTCTCAATCCGGAGGTCGTGCTGGTGACCGGCGGGGTGGCCCACGCGTACGCGCCGCTCCAGGCGAGCATTCTCGAGGCGGCCGGCGAGTACGCGCTGAAGCGCGCGCTGGCGGCCACCCGCGTGAGCATCGAGCCCGGCGACAAGCGCGTGACCATGCGGGGCGCCGCCGCCCTCGTGCTCTACGAGTCCCGGCGCCGCGGTTGACAACGGTCACGGCCGGCGCCGACAATCGCCTACAGGCACCGAAAGAGGGTGCTCCAGACACACCAGGAGGAGGCCTGCAATGAGCGTGATCACGATCGACCAGCTGCGCAAGGCCGTGCCGAGCGCGCGCCCGGACGACCTCACCAAGTACGTCGAGTCCCTGGACGAGACCCTGGAGAGGTTCGAGATCAACACGCCGAGCCGGATCGCCGCGTTCCTGGCCCAGATCGCCCACGAGTCGGGCGACTTCCGCACCACGGAGGAGAACCTGAACTTCTCCTGGCAGGGTCTCCGGAAGACGTGGCCCACGCGTTTCACGACCGACGCGTCCGCCCAGACCTACAACCGGCAGCCGGAGAAGATCGCCAACCACGTCTACGCCAACCGCAACGGCAACGGCGACGAGGCCAGCGGGGACGGCTGGCGGTTTCGCGGACGGGGGCTGATCCAGATCACCGGCCGCGCCAACTACCTGGCGTACTCGGTGGCGGTGGCGGATCCCTCGGTGCTGACCACGCCCGACCAGGTCTCGCTGCCGCCGCACGCGGCCCTGTCCGCGGGCTGGTTCTGGGCCAGCCACGGACTGAACGCCCTGGCCGACGTCGGCGACGAGGCGAGCTTCAACCAGATCAGCTTCAAGATCAACGGCGGCTGGAACGGCAAGGAAGACCGGCTCCAGAACTGGGCCGAGGCCCGCGCCGTCCTCCTCGCCTAGGAGACGTCTAGGGCTTCGCGGGGCCGCGGCGGAGGGCGTCGTCGAGGACGCGGGGGAGGCGCGCGACCGCGGACTCGCCGGCCAGGCGGGCGGCGATCTCGCCCTTGCGGTCGATGACGACGGTGTACGGCGTGCGCTTCGCGCCGTAGCGATTGCCGATCGTGAGCTTGGGGTCCAGCGCGAGCGCGTAATTGACCCGGTGATCGCGCGCGAAGCGCTTGACCTCGGCGGTCGTGTCCTGGACGTGCAGGGCGAGGAACTCGACCTCGCGGCCGCGATAGCGGTCGACCAGCCGCGAGAACGCCTCCGATTCCTTCACGCACGGCTTGCAGTACGACGCCTGGAAGCGGAGCACCACGACCTTCTTGCCCATCATCTCCCGCAGATCGAACGTCTGTGGCGAGTCGAACAGCTTGACGCGAAAGCCCGGGGCGGCGGGCGCGGCGAACGCCGGAACGGCGGACACGAGGGCGAGGGTCAGCGCGAGCAGCAGCGTCACGACGCTATAATAGCCGCGTGAACGACCTCGAGCACGAACTCCGCAGAGTCATCAGGGGCGACGTCCGCTTCGATCAGGGCTCGCGCCTGCTCTATTCCACCGACGCGTCGATGTACCAGGTCGAGCCGGTGGGCGTGGTCATCCCGCGCGACGCCGACGACGTCCAGGCCGCGCTGGAGCTGGCGAGCCGGAACGGCGTGGCGATCCTTTCCCGCGGCGGCGGGACGTCGCTCACCGGGCAGACCGTCAACCACGCGCTCGTGCTCGACTTCTCGCGCTACATGGGAGAGATCCTCGAGGTCAACCGCGAGGAGAAGTGGGCGCGCGTTCAGCCCGGCGTGGTGCAGGACGAGCTGAACGTCCACGTCCGGCCCCTCGGCCTGCTCTTCGGTCCCGACACGTCCACCTCGAACCGGGCCACCGTGGGCGGCATGCTCGGCAACAATTCGGGCGGCTCGCACTCGATCGCGTGGGGCCTCACCGTCGACCACGTGATCGAGATGACCGTGCTGCTCTCCGACGGCAGCAAGGCCGTCTTCGGTGAGATCACGCCGGACGCCTTCGAGGCCAAGTGCCGGTTGCAGACCCTGGAGGGCGCGATCTATCGGGAGGTGGCGCGGGTGCGTGAGACCTACGCGGACGAGATCCGCGCCCGCTATCCCGCGCAGTGGCGGCGCGTGGCCGGCTACAACCTGAACGAGCTGATCGGCGTGTGCGTGCGGCCGCACTCGCTGGCCGGCGGCGGCAACGCGGCCCCGCGCCCGTTCAGCATGGCCAGGCTGGTCACCGGCTCCGAGGGCACGTTCGTCACCGTGCTCGAGGCCAAGATGCGGCTGGTCGACCGGCCCAAGCACACCGCGCTCGACGTCATCCACTACCACGACATCCAGGAGGCGCTGGAGTGCTCGCAGGCGATCCTGGAATCGGACCCCTACGCGGTCGAGCTGACCGACAAGATGATCCTCGATCTCGCGCGGGGCAACATCGAGCAGTCCAAGCGCATGGGCTTCGTGCAGGGCGATCCCGCGGCGATCCTCATCGTGGAGTACGCGGGCGACACCGCGGAGGACGTCCGGGCCAGGATCGACGCGCTGGAGGCCCGGCGCCAGCGCGAGCGCTTCGGGTACGCGTCCACGGTGGCCCTCGACGCGCGCGAGCAGGGTGAGATCTGGAAGCTGCGCAAGGCCGGGCTCGGCCTCCTGTTCGGCACCCACGGCGACGCCAAGCCGCTGGCCTTCGTGGAGGACACGGCGGTGCCACCGAAAGATCTCGCCAAGTTCGTGACCCGCTTCCGGGAGATCTTCGCGCGCCACGGGGTGGAGGGCGCCTACTACGGCCATTGCTCGGTCGGCTGCCTGCACATCCGGCCGGCCATCAATCTCAAGAACGCGCGCGGGATCCAGCAGGTCCGCGAGATCGCCGACGAGATCACCGACCTGGTCGTGGAGTTCAACGGGACGATCTCGAGCGAGCACGGGGACGGCCGCGCGCGCAGCCCGTTCCTGGAGCGCATGTACGGGCCCAAGATCATGCGGGCCTTCCGCGAGCTGAAGCGGGCGTTCGATCCCGACGACCGGCTGAACCCCGGCAACATCGTCGGCCGGACCGACGTCACCGAGAGCCTGCGCTACGGCGCCGGCTACCAGACGTGGGAGCCCGTCACCCTGCTGGACTTCAGCAAGCAGGGCGGCTTCGCCGCGGCCGTGGAGATGTGCAACGGGGTCGGGGAGTGTCGCAAGAAGCTCGAGGGCACGATGTGTCCCTCGTACATGGCCACGCGCGACGAGGAGCACTCCACGCGCGGACGGGCCAACGCGCTGCGCGCGGTGCTGTCGGGCCGCCTGCCGGCCGCCGAGTTCACGGGCCGCCGGCTCTACGAGGTGATGGACCTCTGTCTCGAGTGCAAGGGCTGCAAGGCCGAGTGTCCGGCCAACGTCGACATGGCCAAGCTCAAGTACGAGTTCCTGCACCACTATCACCAGGCCAACGGCCTGCCCCTGCGCAACCGGCTGTTCGGCCACATCGCCACGCTGAACGCGATCGGCGCCCGGCTGCCCGGCCTGTTCAACGCGCTGTCCGCGCTGCCCGTGAGCCGATGGCTGCTCGAGAAGGTCGCGGGCATCGATCGCCGCCGGCCGCTGCCTCCGCTGGCCGGCCAGACCTTCACCGATTGGTTCGCGCGCCGCTCGGCCCCGGCCCCGGCGCCGCGGGGCGAGGTCGTGCTCTTCCACGACACGTTCGTCACGTACAACACGCCGGAGATCGGCCGCGCGGCGGTGGAGCTGCTGGAGGCCGCGGGGTATCGGGTGGTCCTCGTCGACCGCAAGTGCTGCGGGCGGCCGCTGATCTCCAAGGGCATGCTCGACGTCGCGCGCGAGCACGCCGCCTGGAACGTCGAGCGGCTGGCCCCCTACGCGCGGCGCGGCGTGGCCATCGTGGGGCTCGAGCCGTCGTGTCTGCTCACCCTCAAGGACGAATACGTCGACCTCCTGCGCACCGACGACGCCCGAATCGTCGCGGAGGCGAGTGCGTTGCTCGAGCAGTTCCTGCTGCGCGAGCGCGAGCGCGGGCTCACGCTTTCGTTCGCGGGCCACGGCAAGAAGGCCCTGCTCCACGGTCACTGTCACCAGAAGGCGATGGTCGGCACCGCGCCCACCGTGGCCGTGCTGCGGTGGGCCGGCTACGAGGTCAGCGAGGTCGATTCCGGCTGCTGCGGGATGGCCGGCTCGTTCGGCTTCGAGCGCGAGCACTACGACCTTTCGGTCTCGCTCGGCAACCGGCGGCTCGCCCCCGCGGTCAAGGCGGCGCCCGCCGACACCGACGTGGTCGCCCCCGGCATCTCGTGCCGGCAGCAGATCGCGCATCTCGCGGGACGCCGCGCGCTCCATCCGGCGGAGGCCTTGCGCCGCGCTCTCGCGGGTTGACCGAATTGGGGGGCCTAGCTGCGGGCCCCCCAAACCCCCCGCGCTTCGCGCCGCGGCGGAGCCGTGGCGCTCCGCGAGTGCCAGGGCTCGCGGCGGCCCCCCCGAGCGCGTAGTCCATGCCCGATCTCGTCACGGTCCTCAGCAGCGTGGCGGTTGTGCTGGTGGCCGCGTTCCTCAAGGGTATCGTTGGCTTCGGCTTCCCCACCACCTCGACGACCTTGCTCGCGCTCTTCGTCGACGTGAAGACGGCGGTCGCGCTCGTCATCGTGCCCAACATCGTGATGGACGGCTACCAGATGGCCCGGCGCGGGCAGCTGCTGGCCACCGCGCGCCGGCTGTTCTTCGTCCTCCTCGCCGGCGGCGTCGGTATCGTGCTGGGAACCAAGCTGCTCGTCATGTTGCCGGCGTGGGTGGCCACGCTCGTCCTCGGGCTCTTCACGCTCGCGTTCGTCGCGCTCAACGCGACGTCGTTCTCGCCCCGACTGCCCCCGCGATGGGAGCGCCCGCTCGGCCCGCTCGCCGGCTTCGTGTCCGGCGTCGTGGGCGGGCTCACCAACACGCCGGGGACGGCGCTGGTCATCTTCTTCTACGCGCTCGGTCTGCCCAAGCACGAGTTCATCCGCTCGATCGCGCTGAGCTTCGTGACGCTCAAGATCGTGCAACTCGCCGCGGTCTCGCACTTCGGCCTGATGTCCTGGAGCCTCTTCCGCCTGTCGCTCGGGCTCACTGCGGTCGCGCTGGTCGGCTTCTACGCCGGCCTTCAGGTCCAGGACCGCCTGGACCAGCGCCGCTTCAACCGGGCGGTCCTCGTCTTCCTCGCCGCCACCGGTCTCTGGCTGGTGATCCGGTCGCTTTGAGGGAACCGCGGGCGCGCTGACGCGTTGATGTTAGAGGCGGTGGGTGTTTGGGCCCGCGCCCGGCGTGGTAGGCTGCCGCTCACCCCAACCCTTTCGTAACGTCCACCAAGGAGGATGCCGATGGCCATCACGGAACAGGGGCTGACGCGTCGGGATATGCTCAAGGTCGGAACCACCGCCGCCGCCGCGGCGGGCTATGCGCTGTCGGTCGAGACGGTGCTGGCCCAGGCGATCAAGACCGACACCCAGGGGATCGTCGCCGGCGACCAGAAGGTCAAGGTCGGTAGCCACAACATGACCGTGTACGAGGCGTACCCCGCGAGCGGCACCAACCATCCGATCCTGCTCGTGGTCTCGGAGATCTGGGGGGTGCACGAGTACATCCGGGATTGCGCCCGCCGCTTCGCCAAGGAGGGCTACCACGCGGTGGCGCCCGAGCTGTTCGAGCGCGAGGGCGACGTCAAGAGCATCCCGAACGTGCCGGACGTGCTCAAGATCGTACTCGCCGTCCCGCGCGCCCAGATGCTGGGCGACACCCAGGCCGCGGTCGACTGGGCCAAGACCCGGCCGAACGTGCGGAAGGACCGCGCCGGGGTGACGGGCTGGTGCTGGGGCGGGTCGACCACGATGCAGATCGCGGCCGCCAATCCCGACATGAAGGCGGCGGTGGCGTGGTACGGGCCGCCGGCTCGCCCCTACAAGGACCCGGCGGGCGACAAGACCGGCTTCGACGTGGTCAAGGACATCAAGATCCCGTTCCTCGGGCTCTTCGGCGAGACCGACCAGAACCCCAAGCCCGAAGACGCCAAGAAGTTCGGCGAGCTGCTCAAGCAGGCGGGCAATCAGAACGTGGAGATCGTGGTCTACCCGGGCGCCGGCCACGGCTTCCACGCCGACTACCGCCCGTCCTACAACGCCGCTGCCGCCGCCGACGCCTGGAAGCGCTGCACCAACTGGTTCGAGAAATATCTGAAAGCCTGAACCAACTCGGAGGGGGGCGTCGCGCCGAAGGCACGCCTGTGCGCCGCCCCCTCCGAATCCTACTCGACGCTCTTCCTGCGGATGTCTTCCAGCAGCTTCTTGGGGACGCGGAGAAACGCTTCGACGACCGAAGGGTCGAAGTGGGTGCCGCCGCAGCGCTTGATCTCGGTGTAAGCGGCCTCGAAGGGGACGGCCTTCGAGTACGGCCGGTCGAAGGTCATCGCGTCGAACGCGTCCACGACCGCGAAGATGCGCGCGCCCAGGGGGATCTCCTCGCCCTTGAGGCCGCGGGGATAGCCTGACCCGTCCCACTTTTCGTGGTGGCAGAAGACGATCGGAATCGCCCCCTTCAGGAACGGGACGTTCTGGATCAGGCGCTTGCCGATCTCCGGGTGGCGGCGCATCGTTTTCCATTCATCGGGCGTGAGCGGACCGGGCTTGAGCAGGATCGCGTCCGGGATCCCGATCTTGCCGATGTCGTGCAGGAGCACGCCGTGCTCGAGGTCGGGGATGTCGGCCTCGGGCACGCCGTAGACGCGCGCGGTGGCCAGCGCGTAGCCGTGCACCCGGCGGGAATGCGACTCGGTCCCCACGTCGCGGGAATCGAGCGCGGAACCCAGCGCCTCGAGGGTCGCGCGGTAGGCGTCCTGGAGGTCACGGGTGGCTTCCGCGACCCGCCGCTCGAGCAGCTCGTGGTATTCGCGCCGTTCGATCAGGAGCTGGCGGTGCTCCAGGGCGCGATCGGCGGCGAACAGCAACTGGTCGACGTTGACGGGCTTCATGATGAAGTCGTAGGCGCCGAGCTTGAGGCTCTCGATCGCGGTCTTGATCTCGGGCGCGCCGGTGAGCACGATGACGGCGGTGTCCTCGTCCTCGCGGCGCACGCCCTCGAGGAGGCCGATGCCGTCCATCACGGGCATCTTGAGGTCGGTCACGATGAGGGGGGGTCGGGAGGCGCGGAAGATCTCCAGCCCTTCCTGGCCGTCGGCGGCCTGAAGGCAGCGGAAGCTCGCGGACAGGAAGATCTGGTGCAGCACCTCCCGGACCTGGGCGTCGTCGTCGACGATCAGGATCTCGCGGTTGTCCACTAGCTCTCCTTGTGAGGCAGCGCCGCCGCCACCTGGTTTTTGCCGGCCCGCTTGGCCGCGTAGAGGGCCTCGTCGGCGGCCCGGATGAGGTGCTCGGACGTCGTCGCCTCTTCGTCGGGCAGGCTCGCGATGCCGAAGCTCGCGGTGATGGGCCGCCGGTGCGAGAACGGATAGCTCTCGATGATCTGCCGGATGCGATCGGCGTAGAGCTGGGCGCCGGCCTTGGACGTCTCCACCAGCAGCACCGCGAACTCGTCGCCGCCGTAGCGGCACACCACGTTGATGCCGCGCGAGTGCTTCATCAGGATCTGGCCGATGTCGCGTAGGGTCTCGTCGCCCACCATGTGCCCCATCTCGTCGTTGACGGCCTTGAAGCCGTCCAGGTCCATGAGCACGAGCGAGACCGGGTGGTTGAAGCGCCGGTAGCGGGACATCTCTTCTTCGAGGCGGACGGAGAAGAAGCGGCGGTTGTAGAGCCCGGTCACGTCGTCCTTGAACGACGTCTCCTTCAGCCGGACGTTGGTGCTCTCCAGCTCCTTGTAGGCGGCGTCGAGCCGCATGGCGAAGCTGTTGATCTCGGTGGCTTGCCGCTCGACGGTCTCCAGCATGCGGCTGAAGGAGCTCATGATCGTGCCGACGTCGTCGCCGCGCTCGGCCAATTCGCCGATGCCGCGCTGCTCGGAGAGCAGCGTGGCCAGACGCTCGACGACCCGCCCGAGATCCCAGATCACGTAGCTGCCGGTCACGCTGGTGATCAGGGCCACGAAGAGCAACCCCATGAGCGTGAACACGCGGGAGGAGTCCGCGGGATTCATCAGCGGCAGCACGTACACGTGGGCCACCAGCGCGAGCATGACGAGCGGCAACACCGACGAGAGCGCGAGGGCGAGATAGATCCTGGTCTTGAGCCGCCGTCCCGCGGCGGCGACGTCGGACTGCGAAGCGTCAACCATCACGGGATTATTCTAGTTGCTGCGCGCGCGAGTCAATGTCAGAATTTTCACACAGTTATGCCTGACGCCCCCAGCAAGGTCCTGGACTGCGTGGGTCTCTTCTGCCCGATGCCGATCCTCAAGACCCGCGAGGCCTTGCGGGTCATGGCGGTCGGCCAGCTGCTCGAGATGCTCTCCGACGACCCCGCCTCCGAGGCGGACATGAAGAGCTGGACCGGACGCACGGGTCACGAGCTCGTGGCCGTGGAGCGAAATGGCGCGGTCTTCCGCTTCGTCGTCAGGAAGAGTCGGTAACCGCGCCGCGGAGGCGGTGAGCCGCGTCTACCTGGACTACGCCGGGTGCGCGCCCGTCGATCCCCGCGTGCTCGCCGTGATGCGCCCGTTTCTCGAGGGCGGCGTCGGCAACCCCTCGGCCCCCCATTCGCTCGGTCTCGAAGCCCGCGCCTCGCTCGACGGCGCCCGCGCCAAGGTCGCGCGTCTGTTCGGGGGCGCGCCGGCGGGCGTGATCTTCACGGCCACCGCAACCGAGGCCAACAACCTCGCCCTCCGCGGACTCGCCGCGCGGGGCTCGGGCCGTCACGTCGTGGCCTCGGCCATCGAGCACGTGTCGATCCTCAACGCCTGCCGGGAGCTGGAGAAGCAGGGGTTCGCGGTGACGCTGGCCCCGGTGGACGGCGACGGGCGCGTCGATCCCGACGCGATCGCGCGCGCGATCCGGCGCGACACCGCGCTGGTGTCGGTGACGGCGGCGAGCGGCGAGATCGGCACCGTGCAGCCCATCCGCGAGATCGGCCGCGTGACCCGCGAGCGGGGGGTGCCGCTGCACGTCGACGCGGTGGGCGCCCTCGGCCGCGTCGCGCTCGCGGTGGACGAGTGCGGGATCGACCTGCTCACGCTGTCGTCGAATGATCTCTACGGACCGCCGGGCGCGGCCGCGCTGTGGATCCGCGGCGACGTCAAGCTCGCCCCGCTCACCCTGGGCGGAGCCCAGGAGGGGGGCTATCGCGCGGGGACGGAAAACCTTCCGGCCATCGTGGGCATGGGGGTGGCCGCGGACTTCTCGCGCTCCGAGGGTCCCGCCGAGGTGGCGCGCCTCACCGTGCTCCGCGATCGGCTGCTCGATGGGCTGCTCGCGCGCGTCGCCGACAGCCGGCTGACCGGCGCGCGAGGCGCCGGCCGTCTTCCGCACCACGTGAGCCTGCTGACCCCGGGCGTGAAGGCCGACGCCGTGCTGATGGAGCTCGACTTTCGCGGCGTGTCCGCGACCTCGGGCTCGGCCTGCGCGTCGCTCACCCAGCAACCCTCGCACGTGCTGCGCGCGATCGGCTGCGACGGAGCCGACGCCGAATCCGCGCTGTGCTTCACGCTCGGCCGGTGGACGACCGGCCCGGAGATCGACGTCGTCCTCGACGTCCTCCCCACGATCGTCACCCGTCTCCGCCGCCTGGCCCCCTAGTGCGACTCTTCTTGTTCGACATCGACGGGACGCTCGTCAACGCGGGTGGGGTGGGGCGGACCGCCGTGAGCAACGCGCTCACGGAGGTCTACGGAACCACGGGGGCCATCGATGGGTACGACTTTCGGGGCCGGACCGATCCGCGGATCGTGCTCGATCTCATCGGCGCGGCCGGCTGGGACGAGGCGGACATCCACGCCCGCTTGACCACGTACTTCGACGTCTACCTCCGCGAGCTCGACGCGCTGGTGGGCGACGGTGCGCGCGTGCGCGTGCTGCCCGGCGTCGGTGACGTGGTCCGCGCGCTGAGCGCGCGCGAGGACGCGGTGGTGGGACTGCTGACCGGCAACATCGAGCCGGGCGCGCGAGTGAAGCTGCGGTCGACCGGTCTCTGGCCCCTCTTCCGCGTGGGCGCCTTCGGCTCCGACGACGTCGACCGACGCCGCCTGCCCGCCGTGGCCCGCCGTCGCGCCCACGAAGCGCTCGGCCACGACATCCCCTTCGACCGCGTCACCATCATCGGCGACACCCCGCTCGACGTCGATTGCGCCCGCGCCTCGGGCGCGCTGGCCGTCGCCGTGGCTACCGGCCGCTACACCGGCGACGAGCTCTCCGCCTGCTCCCCCGACGTCCTCTTCCCCGACCTCTCCGACGTCGAATCCGTGATCGACGCGCTCTGCGCCGGCCCCAAGAGCAACGACGGGTGATGAGGCGCAGCGACGTAGAATCACTCGATGCATGTGGCCTGGGATCCGCGCAAGGCGGTTGCGAATCTCAAAAAGCACAAGATTGCCTTCGAGGAAGCCAGCACTGCCCTCGCCGACCCTCTCGCGATCACGGGTGCCGATCCCGATCATTCGGTCGGCGAGTCTCGGTGGATCACGTTCGGACTATCAAACCGTTGGCGGCTTCTTGCCGTAGCCCACACCGACCAGGACGATCTCATCCACCTCATCAGCGCGCGGGCGGCGACACGCGCAGAACGTAGGCTCTATGAAGAAGGCTAGTTCCCGGGGCAAAGCTGATATGCGGCGTTCGTACAAGCGTTCAGACTTTCCGGCAGGATTTACGCGGGGGAAATATGCCGCCCGTCTGGCGGCTGGATCAAACGTGGTCGTGTTGAGTCCTGAGAACGCAGCAGCGTTCCCGACCTCCGAGGCCGTGAACGAGGCGCTGGGCAGATTGCTGCGGGTCGCAAAGTCCGTGCGCCGCACAACGTCCTCGAGGAGACGGCGTTCTGCGTAGGCCCTCCAGGTCACGGGACTCGGCCGATACGGCGCCCCGGCCGCATAAGGGTCTACCGGAGTCCCCGAGCCACGATGGTGTCCTCGCTCTGTTCAAACTCGGCAAGCGCGCGCATATCGAACAACTAGTTCGTGAGGGTCACCTCTACATGAATCCCCTGTCTTATTTCGCTTCGTATGAAGCGGGCTCTTTGCGCTCAGACGAGCACGAAGGGATACGGGCGTCTCTGCAGCCCCAGAAAGCCAGGCTGTCCATGGAAATCGACGACGCGTTTCATGAGATTCCAGGAATCTGTGGGCCGATCACATTCGGCAGCGATGCGCTGCGTCAGGTGAACGTGTATTGCATGTATGCCCTGCGGGCCAGCCATGCATCCGACTTGGTCGATCCTCGGAACTCCGCGTTCGGTGATACGTTTGCCGTATTCACCGACGGTGACGAATTCTTCCGGAGGGTACGACACGCGGCTAGTGCTCAGGGTTTGCAGCTGACCTGGAGACTCGTGCAATACGTAGAGCGCGACACCTATCACGGCAAGGTCGGCGTGTTCAGGAAATTCTCTGCGTTCTCGTACCAAAGCGAGTTGCGAATCGCAATCTTTCCTGGAACTGGCAAGCCCTTCTCGCTCAGGCTGGGTGACCTTGCTGACATCACCCTCACTGGCGATCTTGCATCTGTCAACCGTCGACTTAGGCTGAGCGACTCCAATGCGTAGCGAACAATGCCTCCGCAGTCCGGATTCGACAAACCCGACATTGGGTGAAGTGATCGCGGCTGGTCGCCCAGCGGCCGATCCTGCCGAAGTACACGTCTCTGGGCGAGCGAGTCTCTCAGGCCCGATCGCGATCCGATGAGAGCACATCCGCACGAGCGGTTTTCGACCGAGGTTACTCTTACGCCTTCGGAAGTGGCGGCTTTCGCTCGGGCGGCCGGAGATCCTAACCCAGTTCACCTCGATCCCGTCTTCGCTGCAGAAACGCGGTATCGACGGCTCACCGCCAGCGGGTCCCAACGGGACGCGCTGCTCATGGGCTTGACCGCGTCGCATTTCTCGGCGCGCGGGGCGATGGTCGGCCTGGAGTTCTGGTTCCGCTTTCGCCGGCCCGTGTTCGCCGACGAAACCGTCCGCGTCGAGTGGCTGGTGGTCAAGGTCACGCCCCACGCCCGGTTGGGCGGCGACATCGTCGACCTCCGCGGCCGGATTCGCGGACAGGACGGCCAGACCGCGGTCGGCGCCAAGGGCCGCGTCCTGGTCGCCGACAAGCTTTAGGCGGTGCCGTGAAGATCGTGACGCTGCTTGCGCTCTGGGTTCACCTGCTGGGCATGGTGATCTGGCTCGGGGGCGTGCTGTACCAGGCCCACATCCTCCTGCCGATGGCTCGGCGCGGGGGGGCGAGCACGTTCGCGGACGCCGCGCGGCGCCAGCGGCCGATCGGCTGGACCGCGCTCGGGCTCGTGGTGCTGACCGGCCTCTACAACGTCACCCGCCTCGGCCCGCTCGACCGGGTGATGCAGAGCGGCGCCGGCCTCCTCCTCGCCGGAAAGCTCATCCTGGTCCTCCTCCTGATCGCCGTCGCCGCCCAGCGCGACTTCACCCACCTCGTCCGCCTCCACATCGCGCTGGCGACGAATGAGGACCCCGCCCCCGCCCTCCGCGCCATCGCCTGGCTCGACCGGATCACCATCCTCCTCGCGCTCGTGATCATCTACCTCGGCCTCGCCGTCTCCCGCTCCTGACCGCAGAGTCCCACGCGTCCCGACCGCCCAGTCGTTCTCATTCGCGCCCGCGGTGTCGTACGCGCTCCCGGCGGGTGGCACCGGGGTGGTAGGGCCGTGCAGGCGAAGTGGGCCCCCTTCGTCCCGTCCGCAGTGCGAAGCACTGCGATTCGGGCGAACGGGTGACGCAGCCTGCACGGCCCTACCACCCCGGTGCCAGGCCCCGCCGCCTCGCGCGTCGAGTCGGCCACGTTAGAGGCCGGTGATCTTGATGCCGGAGTTCTTGAGCTTGTAGCGCCGGTTGATGGTGGCGAGGAGAGCCGTGATGCCTTCGATGGGCCCGGCGTTGGTGAGCGCGCCGACGTCGAGGACGCGAAGACCGAGGGAGACGCCGAGGGAGGTGACCGCTTCCTTGGCCCCCGCGTCCTTGCCGCAGATTAGCAGGTCGCATTCGATCGGGTGATCGGTCTCGGCCAGCTCGTGGGCGGCGATGTGGTGGAAGGCCGCGACCACGCGGGCCTCGGGCAGGAGGCTCTGGACCTCCTCGGCCGAGGAGCCGAGGGCCGGCGGCGTGAACAATCGCGGGCCGCCGAAGGTCAGCGGCACCACCGTGCTGACCACGACCTTGTTGGCGGTCGCCGCGCGCAGCTCGGGCAGCGTGGCCGCGAGTCCATTGGCGGGCAGCGCGACCACGACGATCTCACCCAGCTCGGCCGCCTCGAGGTTCGTGTGGCCGACGATCGGCAGCTTGTGCGCCTGATCGCGCAGCTCGGTCGCCTTCGCCCGCGCCCGCTCGGCGTCGCGCGACCCGATGATGATCGCGTGCCCCGCCTGCGCCCACCGCAGCGCCAGCCCCGCTCCTTCCTTGCCAGTCCCACCAAGAATCGCGATGTTCATCAGTCCTCCCGAAAGGTGTGCTGCGGGCTCAGCGAAAGAGGTCTCGCGCCGGATCGCGGATGAGCGATTTCGACCCTTCTTCCCCCGGATCGAGCGCGAGGCCGCGGACGATGGCGACCGGAATGCGGTCGAGCTTGCCCATCACCAGCTCGGCGGCGCCCGCCAGCTCGTCGGCCACGGCGAGGATGGTGGCGGTGAGCGGGCGGCCCGAGGGATCCAGCGCGCCGAGGTAGCTTCGGAGCGGGCGGACCGCGCTGGTGCCGATGGCCACGTTGGTCAGGCCCTCGCGCCAGGGCCGCCCGAACGTATCGGTGATGATCACGCCGACCTCCACGCCGAAGCGGGCGCGGATCGCCTCGCGCAAGGCGCGGGCCGACCGGTCGGAGTCCTCCGGGAGCAGGACCACGCAGTCCGCGTCGACGTTCGACTGATCGACGCCGGCGTTGGCGCAGATCCACCCGTGATGGGTCTCGGTGATCACCACCCATCGGTCCATGCGGACGACCCGGCGCGACTCGCGCAGGATGACCTCGAGGAGCCGGGCGTCGCGCCCGAGCCCGGCCGCCATCGCGGCCGCAATCGGCGACGGGGTGACGTCGGGGAGACGGACGATCCGGCCCTCGGCCTTGGAGACGATCTTCTGGCCGATGACGAGGATGTCGCCGTTGGCGAGCGGGGTGGCCTGGGCGGCGGCGGCGTCGACCACCAGCCGAGCCAGGTCGTCGCCCGGCCGCACCTCGGGCAGACCCTCGACGCCGACGATCTCGTATCGCGGAGGGCGGCGAGGATCGGTCATCCGGCCAACCGCTCGGCGATGCTCCAGCGCGAGAGCAGTCGGCCGCTCTCCGTCGCGGCCCCGCGGGCGAGCAGGAGCGGGAGGTCGGCGGGGCCGTCGACGTCGAGGGCGAGGCCGGGCAGCGCGAGCACGTGCGTCACCAGCCCCCGTTCCCGCGCCGTCTTCAGGTGATTGTCGAACGACGGCTCGCCGAAGGTCAGCGGCATCGCGCCGGGAGGACAGAGCGCGGCGCCATTGGTGCCGAGTCCGGAGTGCGACGGGGCCAGGGCGACGGCCGGCGCCTCGGCGCCGGCCCGCGCGACCAGCGCGCCGATCTCGTCCGCGGTCACGCACGGCACGTCGCCGGGGATGGTCGCGAACACGCGGGCGCCGGCGCGCAGGGCCGCCGCTTGCGCGGCCGCCACCGCCGCCGTGTGACCCTGATTCACGGCCTCCGAGACGGCCTCGACCCCGTAGTCGCGCGCGGTGGCGGTCACCTCGGGGTCGCGCGTGATCACCCAGCGCGCGTCGAGCGGAGCGGCGGTCAGCGCGCGGAGCACGTCGTGCAGCATCGCGCGGGCGAGGTCCATCCGCTCGGACGGCGAGAGCGCGCGCATCAGCCGCTGCTTGGCGTTGACCAGGTCCTTCACCGGCACCGCCACCACGTTCATGGCGCGACGGCGTCGAGCACGGCGCGGGCGAGCGCGGCTTCGCTCGCGCGGTCGGTCATCAGGATGTCGGCGAGCACCGGCTCCACGCCGGCGGCTCGCAGGGCGGAGACGCAGTCGGCGTCGCCGCGGGCGATGAGCAGCGCGTCGAGCCACGGCGCGTACGCGCGGGCGACGCCGAGGGGCGAGACCGGCAGGCCGCGGGCGGCCATGAGCTGGCCCGCGGGGCCGCTCACCGCGGCGCCGCCGACGATCGGGCTCACGGCCACGATGCGGGCCCGCGTCGTCTCGAGCGCGGCGGCGATGCCGGGCACGGCCAGGATCGGACCGACCGACGTCACCGGGTTCGACGGGCACACCACGACGGCGTCGGCGCCCGCGATGGCCGCGGGCACGTCGGGCGCGGATCGCGCGTCCGCGGCGCCGTCGTAGGCGACCTCGAGCACGTCGACCTGCGCCTTGTCCCGGACGAAGTATTCCTGAAAGGTGAGCCATCCCATCGGCGTGCGGATGCGCGTGCGGACGCGGTCGTCGCTCATCGGGACCACCGCCGGGCCGACGCCCAGGCGCCGGGCGATCTCGGCGGTCACCTGCGACAGCGAGCGTCCCGCGGCCAGGGCCTGCGTGCGGACGAGGTGCGTGGCGAGGTCGCGGTCGCCCAGCGCGAACCACGTGGGCGCCTCGAAGGCGGCCATCGACTCCAGGCAGTGAAAGCTCTCGTCGGCCCGGCCCCAGCCCCGCGCGAGGTCGAGCCGGCCGGCCAACGCATAGGTGATGGTATCGAGATCGGGGGAGACGTGCAGCCCCCACACCTCGGTGTCGTCGCCGGTGTTCACCACCGCCGTGAGCTCGACGCCCGCCGCCAGGAGGCCGCGCAGCAGCTTGGCCGCTCCCGTCCCCCCCGCGAGGGCCGTCACACGCATAGATTACGAACGATCATCGAGGACCGCCCCGGCGAAGCCGGGGCGCCTAGCGTGTGGGGGGTGTGGGGGGCCATGTCGGGGCCCCCCACTCAATCGATCTTTTCGCGGAAGGTCCACAGCGCGGTGCCGCCCCGCCACGCGTAGAGTCCCACGCGCTCGCGCCCGGCGAGGGCGGGGGGCAGGGCACCCTCGGGGACGGGGAGGAAGCCGTAGCGGATCCAGACCCGGTCGAGGCCCTGCGGCCGCGCGAAGACCATCTCGGCGCCGAGCGCGGTGGCGTGATCGATGGCGGCGGCCACGAGCTGGGCGGCGACTTCCAGGGCGTCCTCGGTCTCGACGGCGACCACGGGCCCGGCGAGCATCACCGCGCGATCGGCCGACTCGGCCACGATCGCGCCCACCAGTTGTTCCCCGCCGTGACCGGCCACGTGGGCGCCCCAGGAGAACGCCCCGGCGCCGGCTTCGGGCCACGGCACCGCCGCGAAGTCGAAGAGGCGACGCGCCACGGCGGGATCGGACAGCGGCCTATAGCCGACGCCTTGCCATACGCGGGGGAGCGTTGCCGAAGCGAGCGAGGGGCCGGGCGAGAGCCCGACCCCGGATCCAGGAGGCATGACATCCGGGGCAACGGCCCGCCGCGAGGCGGGACGGCGCCCGGTGGCCCTACTTCTTGCCAAGCACCGTGTCCTTGAGGCTCTTGGCGAGACGGAACTTGCACACGCGCTTGGCCGGGATCTTGATCGGTTCGCCGGTCTGCGGGTTGCGGCCGATGCGCGCCTTGCGGTTGGCGAGCACGAGTTTGCCGAATCCCGGGACCACGAAGCCGTTCTTGGCTTCCTTGGTGGCGAGATTCAAGACTTCATCGAAGATCTCGGCGATCTGCTTCTTCGAGAGGTTCGCCTTCTGCGCGAGGTGTCCGAGCGTCGCGGATTTCGTCATCATCTTGGGCACGGGTGTCTTCCTCCGGTCGAGTGGGTTTGGGGCGTGGGCAGCATTAATACCATAGCCGGGTGTGCAGGGCTACCGTTGGGTGAATCGAAACGTTCCCGACGCGACCAGGCGACGGTACGAGCCGAAGCGCGACTCGGCGTCTTCCACCCGATCGAGCGGCGACGCCTCGTCGTCGCGCCCGTCGAACTGGCGCAAGATCGTGTAGAGGGTGTCGCGCTCGGCGGGTACGCGTCCGGCGTCGCGAATGAGTCGCTTCAGCTCGCCGGGCGGCACGAGCTGGCCGTAACTGGCGCCCGCCGAGGTGGAGATCGACTCGTTGATCAGGGTGCCCCCGAGATCGTTGGCCCCGACGGTCAACAACACCTGGCAGAGCTTGGGCCCCTCCTTCACCCACGAGGCTTGAATGTTCCGGAACGTCGGTCCGAGCATCAGCCGGGCCAGCGCGTGCATGAGCACGACCTCGATGCCGGTGGCGCCGGGCCGGACGCCGGGCACCAGCTTCTTGGCGTACATGGGAGCCTCGGAGTGGATCAGCGAGAGCGGCACGAACTCGGTGAAGCCGCCCGTCTCCTTCTGCACGCTGCGCAGGAGCGCCATGTGGCGCACCCAGTGCTCGGGCGTCTCGACGTGGCCGTACATGATCGTGGACGTCGTGCGAATCCCCAGCGCGTGAGCGGTGGTGATGACCTCCAGCCACTGGGCCACGGTGATGCGGCCGCGGGCGATGACGTCGCGGATGGACTGGTCGAGGATCTCCGCCGAAGTTCCCGGCAGCGTTCCCAGCCCGGCCGCCTTCAGCTCGGTCAGGTACTCCTTGATCGACATCCCCGAGCGGACGGTGCCGTAGAGGATCTCCTCGGGCGAGAAGGCGTGCAGGTGGATGTCGGGCAGCACGGCCTTGATGGCCCGGCAGACGTCGATGTAATGGCGGCCGTCGAGCTTGGGCGGCAGTCCGGCCTGGATGCACACCTCGGTGGCTCCGAGGTCCCACGCCTCCTGGGCGCGCCGCACGACTTCCTCCATCGGAAGGAAGTACCCCTCTTCCTCGCGGTGGTCGCGGCTGAACGCGCAGAACGTGCAGTGCTTGATGCACACGTTGGTGAAGTTGATGTTGCGGTTGACCACGAAGGTGACGACGTCGCCCGCTTGCCGTCGCCGCATCTCGTCGGCCACCGCGCCGACCGCGGCGAGGTCGCGCCCGCGCGCCCCGGCCAGCACGATCGCGTCGTCGACGCCGACCTCGTCACCGTCGAGGGCGCCGCCGAGGATGCGCCGCACGTCGGGCGACGTCCAGCCGAGCAGGAACTCCGCGCTACCAGCTTCGCCAGTGTTCATGGCTGTCCTTTACCAGGCCCGCCTCGTCGAGCAGGGCGTCGACGCGCGGGCGAAGAGATTCGGCGACGAATTCAGGACGCCGCGCGAACTCAGGATACACGGCCAGCCGCTCGCGGAAGGCGAATCCCTCGCCCTCGGTCGCGCGGCGCAGCTCGGGGATGAGCGGCCACGGCCGCTCGGGATTGATGTGGTCGAGGGTCAGCGGCGAGATCCCGCCCCAGTCGTTGAGCCCCGCCGCCAGCAGCTTCGGATAGGCGTGCGGCGAGAGGTTCGGCGGCGCCTGGATGTTGACGTCGGGGCCGAGGAGGAGGCGCGCCACCGCGAGCGTGCGCAGCAGGTCCTCGAACGACGGCTCGGCCGCGTCCCGCATGGGGATGCGCGGCTTCGTCCGGAAGTTCTGAATGATCACTTCCTGGACGTGGCCGTAGCGCTCGTGGAGATCGCGGATGGCCGCCAGCGCGTCGACGCGCTCGCGCGAGGTCTCGCCGATCCCGATGAGGATCCCCGTGGTGAAGGGGATCTGCAGCTTGCCGGCGAGCGCGATCGTGCGCAGCCGTCGCGCCGGCACCTTGTCGGGGGCGTTGTCGTGCGCCATGCCGGCGCCGAGCAGCCGCTCCGAGACGGTCTCCAGCATGATCCCCATGCTCACGTTGACCTCGCGCAGGGCGGCCAGGTCGCGCTCGCCCATCACGCCGGGATTGGCGTGGGGCAGGAGCGGAGACTCGGCGAGGGTGAGCTCGCAGATCGCGCGAAGATAGCCGAGCGTGGTGCGATGGCCGTGCCGACGCAGGAACGCGCGCTGCTCGGGAAAGCGCGCCTCGGGCTTGTCGCCCAGCGAGAACAGCGCTTCCTTGGCGCCGATGCGGCCGCCGGCCTGGACGAGCGCGACCACCTCGTCGGGCGTCATCGTGTGGGCGCCCGGCTCGCCGGGATCGCGGCGGAACGTGCAGTAGCCGCAGTAGTCACGACAGAGCGTGGTCAGCGGCACGAAGACTTTCTTGGAGAACGTGACCACGCGGCCCCGTCCGCGATCGCGCAGCGCTCCGGCGCGCGCGAGCAGATCCGGGAGCGCGGCGTCGTCGCCTTCGATGAGGCGACAGGCCTCGTCGTGAGAGATGGCCGTCGCCATCACCGCGAGCCCGCCTTGGCCGGCCGCTTGCCGAGCTTCGGCCGCACGTCCTCGGCGAAGCGGGTCATGTTGTCGAGGAGGGCGCGCAGATCCGGACGCACGGGATCGAAGATCACGTGGCTGACGCCGAGCGCTTGGTAGCGGCGGAGGTCGCCGAGGACTTCGGCGGCCGTTCCCTGGAACAGCGGGCGATCGCCGGCCGGCGCCTTGGCCCGCGACGAGCGCACCTCCATCGGACCGCGGAACGTGAGCGTGATCGACGCGGGATCGCGCCCGGCCTCGGCGGCCCAGGCGTGGAGCTGCTTGACGCGGGCCCCGTACTCGTCGGGCTCCAGCATCGCGGGCGGACGCAGACCGATCGGATGCCAGCCGTCACCGATCGTGGCCGCGCGTCGAATCGCGGCCGGCGTGTGGCCGCCGATCCACACGGGAATGCCGCCACGCTGGGCGGGCTGGGGCAAGGCGTGCACGGGATCGATCCGGCAGTAACGGCCGCTGAAGGTCACGGGATCGGTCGTCCAGGCCAGGCGCATCACGCGCAGATATTCGTCGGTGACGGCGCCGCGCTCCTCGAACGGCGGCGCGCCGAGCGCCTCGAACTCCTCGCGCAGCCAGCCCACGCCGGCGCCGAGGATGAGTCGGCCGCCCGACAACACGTCGATGGTCGCCAGCGTCTTGGCCACGACCAGCGGATGGCGGTAGGGGATCACCAGCACGCTGGTGCCCAGGCGGACCCGCGTGGTGGCCCGCGCCAGATAGCCGAGCATGGCCAGCGGATCGAGGTAGTCCTGGCGCGCGCCGCCCGGAAACTGTCCGGTCGCGGCGTAGGGATACACCGAGCGCGCCGCCGACACCGGCAGCACCACGTGATCGGTGACGAAGACCGACGCGTAGCGGAGCGCGTCCGCCTTCTGCGCGATCTTGAGCACGAGATCCGGGGTGGCGAGCGGACCGCGACCGGGAAGCGAGAATCCGAACTCCAGAAGTCCCTCCGAGTTGGGCGTCTGACGAAGACCGCCATATCGTAGGCCACGCCCTAGCCCATTGCAATCGCGCGGGACGTGTCGACCCCGCGCGAGCCCGATGTACTATCACAAGGTGCGTATCACCATGAGCGTGGCCTGACATGCGGCTCGCGCCGAAGATTTTCCTCGCGTCCTCGCTGGTCATCGTGGTGCTGCTGGGCGTCGGCGCGCTCAGTCTGCGCGCGGTCGGCCGGCTGGTGTCGGTCAACGCGGCCATCACCGGACGCAGCGTCCCCGCCATCCGCCGGGCCGCCGCCGCCCACGACGCGATCCTGTCGCTCGCGCGGCTCGAAGCCCGCTTCCTGCTGCTCGGCGACGCCGCGTTCGCGGGACTGTGGGCCGAGCGGGCGGCGCGCACGCAGGAAGAGCTGGACGGGCTGGCCGACTTTCTGACGACCAAGCGGGAGCGCGCGTTGCTGGCCGCCATCCGGGGCGCGTTCGCGGACTACCGCGGAGTCGTCTCGCGGGAGCAGGAGCTGATCGTGGCGGGCGACGCCGCACAGGCCCGCGCGCTGGCCGAATCCACCGGCCGCGCGTTGCGCGAGCGCGTGGAAGCCGACCTCGAGGGCCTCAGCGAGGCCACCCACGCCGCCGCTCAGGCGGCCCAGGCCGACGCCGGGCGGCTGGAGGCGCGCACGTGGGCGGGCGTGCTGATCGCGCTGGTGGCCGCGCTGGGCCTGGCCCTGCTCGGCACCGCGCTCATCGCACTGCGCCTCACGCGCTCGCTGCGCAACCTGTCGACGGCGACGGCGGCGGTGGCCGCGGGATCCTTCCGAGAACCGCTCAAGGTCCAGGGCCACGACGAGATCGCCGACCTCGCGCGCTCGTTCAACGCGATGGCCCAGCGCCTGCGCGAGCTGGACGAGCTGAAGCAGGCGTTCCTGGCCACCGTCTCTCACGAGCTGCGCTCGCCGCTGACCTCGATGCGGGAAGCCGCGCACCTGTTGCGCGACCGGGTGGGCGGCGAGCTGAACGATCGCCAGTCGCGGATGGTGGAGATCATCGCGGCCAGCTGCGAGCGGCTGCTGCGCCTGGTGAACCAGGTGCTGGATCTCTCGCGGCTGCGCGCCGGCGTGCTCACCCTCGATCGCCAGCGCGTCGACCTCGACCGGGTCGTCACCCGCGCGGTCGACGAGATGCGGGCCCAGGCGGAGGAAGCCGGCCTCACGCTCACGCTCGAGCGCCGCGGCGGCGACTTCGTGGTCGAGGGCGACGAGGATCGCCTCGTCCAGGTCCTCGTCAACCTGGTGGCCAACGCGGTGCGCTTCACGCTGCGCCGCGGGCGGGTGACGGTCCGGCTCCACGACGCCGGTCGCGAGGTCGAGGTGCAGGTGGAAGACACCGGGGTCGGCATCCCCGCCGCGGCGCTGCCGCACATCTTCGAGACGTGGCAGCAGGCTCACCACCAGCGCGGGGGCACCGGGCTCGGCCTGGCCATCGTGCGGGGGATCGTGCAGGCTCACGGGGGACGCGTCACCGTGGAATCGCACGAGGGCAAGGGCACGCGCCTCAGCGTGCTGCTCCCGCGGCGGAAGGAGAGCGCTTGACCCGCTGGGCCCTCGTTGTCATCATCGTGACCGCCGCAGGCTGCGTCTTGTCGGACCCGCCGCCGCGTCCTCCTGCGCCGCCGCTCGTGCGGCCGTCGGTGACGCTGCTCGCGCGGGCGGATGGGCTGGTCGCCGACGGCCAGTACACGGATGCGCTCGAAGCCTATGGGGAGATTCTGTCGAAGTATCCGGACACGGACGAAGCCGGCCGCGCCCGCAGCAGTCGTGAGACCCTCGGCAACCTGCTGGCCGCGCGCGCCAGGATCGCCCGACTCACCGCCGAGATGAAGGCCCAGGAAGTTCAGATGAAGACCCAGGAGAGCGAGCTGGCCCGCGTGCGCGGAGAGGTCACCGCTCGCGACGGCGAGCTGGCCAAGGCCCGGCAGGAGATCGCCCGCTTGAGCGCCGAGGCGGAGCGCCTCCGTACCGACTTGGAACACCTCAAGAAGATCGACATCGACCTCGAGCGAAGACGTAAATAGATAGACGTATGCGACGGAAAATGCTGGTCGTCGACGATGACGCCGCGATCCTCGAGGTGCTGGAGATGCGGCTGTCCTCGATGGGCTTCGACGTCACCGCCACCCCTGAGGCGGAGACGGCGGTCGGTGCCGTGCTTCAAACGCGCTTCGACCTCGCCCTGCTCGACCTGCGCATGGAGCCGACGGACGGCATCCGGCTGATGGAACAATTGCACGTCCATCAGCCGCGGCTGCCCGTGCTGATCATGACCGCCCACGGCACCATCGAGACCGCGGTGGAGGCCGTGCAGCGTGGCGCCTTCGACTACCTGACCAAACCGTTCGTGCGCGACGAGCTGCGCGCCAAGATCGGCCGCGCGCTGGCCGCTCGGCGGTGGGCGCGCGACCGCGAGCGCCTGCTCTTCGTCGGCGAGACGCTCGCCTCGTCGGGCGTGATGGGACGCATCCTCGGCGCCGTCGCCCAGGCCGCCCTGGAGACCATCGACGCCGAGCGCTGCGTGGTGTTCCAGGCCACCGACGGCCGCCTGGTCCCGATGGCGATCACGGGCTCGCCGCCCACGTCGTGGAGCGCGCTGGAGACCGCCGCGTCGCTCGCGATGAGCAAGGGCGGGCCGGCGACCATGACCGGCGCCGAGGGCCAGGCCCTGGTGGCGGTGCCGCTGGTCGTGGAGCGCGGTCCGGCGGGTGCTCTCGTCATCGAGGCACCCGCGCGCGTGGAGCCGACCGACGACGACCTGGATCTCCTCGCGCTGTTCTCGGCTCAGGCCGCGGTGGCCATCCGCAACACCCACGAGCTCTCGCGGCTGCGCAGCGGCGCGCTCGCCGCGCTCGGACGCATGGCCACGCAGGTGGCCCACGAGCTGAAGAATCCGCTCGCCGGGCTGCGCCTTTACGCCCGCCACCTCGAGCTGCGGCTCGAAGCCCAGAACGACGACGACTCGGCCGATCTGGCGCGAAAGATCAGCACCACCGTCGACCATCTGGCCGCGGTCGTCTCCGAGATCACCGCCTACGGGCGACCGCCCGAGCTGCACCGCGCGCCGACGGCGCTGGTGCCGCTGCTCGACGAGTGCCTGACGTTCGCGCGGGCCCGCTGCACGACCGAGGATCTCGAGATCGAGCGCGACTACGATCCGTCGGTCCCGGACATCCCGGCCGACGCCCGTGAGCTGAGGAAGGCGTTCCTCAACCTGCTGCTCAACGGTCTGGAAGCCCTCGACCCCAAGGGCCGTCTCACCGTGACCACGACCTACGCCGTCGACACCCGCACGGTCACGATCGTGATCGAGGACACTGGGGCAGGGATGAGCGACGAGACGCTTTCGCGCGCGTTCGATCTGTTCTTCACCACCAAGCCCGAAGGCACGGGCCTGGGCATGGCGCTGGCGCGCTCGGTGATCGACCTGCACGGCGGTGCGCTCGACGTGCAGAGCGCGCCCGGACGGGGCACGCGCGTGCGCGTGCGGCTGCCGGCGGGCGAGGGGAGTCCCGGCGCGTGAAGCCCGGACGCACCGTGCTCGTCGTCGACGACGAGCCCTCGATCGTCGACGGGCTCAGGCTCACGCTCGAGGCCGAGGGCTACGCGGTCCGCATCGCGGGCAGCGTGGCCACCGCGCTCGACGCGGTCGTCCAGGGCGAAGTCCAGGCGGCCATCGTCGACCTCATGCTGCCCGACGGCGACGGGCTCGCCCTCACCCGTGAGCTGAAGAAGCGGGACCGCGCCATCGAGGTGATCGTGATCACCGCGTACGGCTCGGTCCGCAAGGCCATGGAGGCGACCAAGGGCGCCGGCGCCTTCCACGTCCTCGAAAAACCCTTCGACCCCGACGAGGTGCTGGGTGTGGTGGCCCACGCCCTCGAGCACAGAAAGCTCCTCGCCGAGAACACCGACCTCAAGCGCCGGCTCGGCGAGCAGGCGGCGGACAGCGAGATCCTCAGCTCGGCCCCCTCGATGCAGCGGGTGATGGAGACGGTGGCGCGGGTGGCCGACGCCGACGCCAGCGTGCTCATCATGGGCGAGAGCGGGACCGGCAAGGAGCTGATCGCCAACGCGCTGCACGACAAGAGCCCCCGTCGCGACGGGCCGTGGATCAAGATCAACTGCGCGGCACTCCCCAAGGACCTGATCGAGTCGGAGCTGTTCGGCCACACGCGGGGCTCGTTCACGGGCGCGACGACCGAAAAGGCCGGCCTGCTCGAGGAGGCGCACAGGGGCTCGCTCCTGCTGGACGAGATCACCGAGATGCCGGTCGATCTGCAGGCCAAGCTCCTCCGCGTGCTGGAGGAGCGCGTGGTCCGCCGGCTCGGCGGGACCAAGTCCGTGCCCGTCGATTTCCGCCTCGTGTCCTCCACGAACCGCCATCCCGACGTCGCGGTCAAGGAAGGTCGGCTGCGGCAGGACCTGTACTTCCGCATCAACACCGTGACCATCCAGATCCCGCCGCTGCGGGACCGGCGCGAGGACATCCCCATCCTCGTCAAGGCGTTCCTCGAGCGCTATCGGGCGCGGCACGCCCGGCCGGTGGAAGGCATCGAGCCCGAGGCGTATCGCCGGCTGCTCGCGTACGCGTGGCCGGGCAACGTGCGCGAGCTGCAGCACGCGCTCGAGCGCGCGGTGCTGGTGTCGCGGACCCGCGCGATCACGGTCGCCGATCTTCCCGACGCGCTCCAGCAGGGCGACTCCGAGGTCAACCACGCGGTGGCGCCGGCCGACGTCCCCGCCGGCTCGCTGGAAGAGATCGAGCGCGCCTCGATCGTCAAGGCCCTGGAATCCGCGCGCTGGAACAAGCAAGCCGCCGCCGCGCTGCTCGGCCTCCGCCGCCCGACGTTGTACTCGAAAATGCGCAAGCACGGCATCCCCCAGCGCCCCTAGCGGCCTCCCCCAGATCCGGATTGCGCGGGCAAAGCCCGCGCTCGGAGCGCGCTTGAAATTAGGGCGGCGGCGTCGTGGGTGCCTGTTCCGTGTGCAATCGCACTCGTTGCAGTTCCTGAATTGCTTTGATTTGTGGACGGCGGGTCAGGCATGGGCGTTGCTCTACGGTGCGCGCCGGGGAGGAGCCCATGAAAAAAGTCGAAGCGATCATCAAGCCCTTCAAGCTCGACGACGTGAAGGAGGCGCTGACCGGGATCGGGGTCATCGGAATGACGGTCTCCGAGGTCCGCGGCTTCGGCCGACAGAAGGGTCACACCGAGCTGTACCGTGGCGGCGAGTACACCGTGGACTTCCTGCCCAAGATGATGGTCGAGGTCGTCGTGCCCGATCATCTCGTCGACAAGGTCGTGGACGTGATCGCGGACGCGGCGAAGACCGGGAACATCGGCGACGGCAAGATCTTTGTGCACCCGGTCGAGAGCGCGGTGCGTATCCGCACTGGCGAGCGTGACGAGAACGCACTCTAGCGCGGCGACCGTCAGCCTGCATCCCGGTCCACAAACCTGCGATTCGTCAACGAGGCCAAGGGGGAAACCGTGAAGAGACGAGCGGTCTCACTGATGCGACTGGCTCTGGCCGTCGGCGTGCTGTGTATGCTGTTCACCGCCGCGGCCACCGTGTGGGCCCAGACGACTCCGGCTCCGCCGACTCCCGCCCCGGCGGCGCCCGCGGCGCCTCCCAAGATCGACTCCGGGGACACGGCGTGGCTCCTGACGTCGTCGGCCCTCGTGCTGCTGATGACGGCGCCGGGCCTGGCGCTGTTCTACGGGGGCATGGTCCGCCAGAAGAACGCGCTCGCCACGATCATGCAGAGCTTCATCATCATGGCGCTGATCTCGGTGCAGTGGGTGCTCTGGGGCTACAGCCTCGCCTTCGGTCCCGACAAGGGGGGCATCATCGGGGGCTTCGAGTGGATCGGCCTTCGCGGGGTCGGGCTCACCCCGAACCCCGACTATGGGGCCACCGTCCCGCACCAGGCGTACATGGTCTTTCAGCTCATGTTCGCGATCATCACGCCCGCGCTCATCACCGGGGCGTTCGCGGAGCGGATGAAGTTCTCGGCCTTCATCGTGTTCACGCTGGTCTGGGCCACGCTGATCTACGATCCGCTCGCGCACTGGGTGTGGGGCACCGGCGGCTGGCTGAAGGGCAAGGGCGCGCTCGACTTCGCGGGCGGCACCGTCGTCCACATCAGCTCCGGCGTGTCGGCCCTGGCCATGTCGCTGGTGATGGGCAAGCGCCGCGGCTACGGTCGTGAGCCGATGCAGCCGCACAACTTGCCCCTGACCGTTGCCGGCGCGGCGCTGCTCTGGTTCGGATGGTTCGGCTTCAACGCCGGCAGCGCCTTGACCGCGGGCGCCCTGGCCACGAGCGCATTCGTGGTGACCAACACGGCGACCGCCGCCGCCGCGCTCGGCTGGATGTTCACGGAGTGGATGGCCCGCGGCAAGCCGACCGTGCTCGGGGCGGCGTCCGGCGCCGTCGCCGGACTCGTCGCGATCACGCCGGCGTCGGGGTACGTGAGCCCGATGGCAGCGATCGTCATCGGCGCGGTGTCCGGCTTCCTCTGCTACAGCGCCTGTAACCTGAAGGCGAAGCTCGGCTACGACGACTCGCTGGACGTGGTGGGCGTCCACGGCGTGGGCGGCACGTGGGGCGCCCTCGCCACCGGGATCTTCGCGTGGAAGCTGATCAACCCCGACGGCGGCGACGGGCTCTTGCACGGAAATCCGGGCCAGCTGGGCGTGCAGATCGTGGCCATCCTCGCCTCCTGGGTCCTGGCCTTCGTCGGCACCTACATCATCGCCAAGGTCCTGGACATGGTCATGGGGCTCCGGGTCACCGACGAGGACGAGGCGTCCGGCCTCGATCTCTCGCAGCACTCGGAGACCGCGTACGCGTTCGGCGGCAGCTCGTACAGCGAGTTCGAGAGCCGGTCGCGACCGGCGGCCCATTGAACCCGCCCGTCTTGATTTTGAGGGAGCGATTCCCTAACGTAGGGCGTCCGGGGTGGACGCCCCCAGGTGGCCCCGCTCCGCGGACCACCCAGGTGTTCCGCAACAACCGTCGATCCCTCAATGGAGAGGAGAAGGAGTTCCGATGACCCCCAAGGACGTGCTGAAGTTCGCCAAGGAGAAAGGCGTCAAGATCGTCGATCTCCGCTTCATCGACCTGCCCGGCCTGTGGCAGCACTTCTCGATCCCGGTGTCCGAGCTGAGCGAGGGCATCTTCGAGGACGGCCTCGGGTTCGACGGCTCGTCGATTCGTGGCTTCCAGACGATCGACGAGTCCGACATGCTGCTGATCCCGGATCCGTCGTCGGCCCAGATGGATCCGTTCACCGCGGTGCCGACGCTGGTGCTGATCTGCAACGTCAAGGACCCGATCACCGGCAAGTGGTATTCGCGGGACCCGCGCTACATCGCCCAGAAGGCCGAGGCGTACGTCAAGAAGAGCGGCATCGCCGACACGATCTTCATCGGCCCCGAGCTCGAGTTCTTCTTCTTCGACTCGATCCGCTTCGACCAGACCTACAACGCGGGCTACTACTTCATCGACTCCGAGGCGGGCGCGTGGAACACGGGCAAGGAAGGCACGGAGAGCAACCCGAACCTCGGCTACAAGCCACGCTACAAGCAGGGCTACTTCCCGGTCCCGCCGATGGACAAGTTCCAGGACATCCGGTCGGACATGGTGCTGGCGCTGGAGTCGGTCGGGGTGCGGGTCGAGGTGCATCACCACGAGGTGGCCACCGGCGGGCAGACCGAGATCGACATGCGCTTCGACACGCTGACCAAGATGGCGGACAAGGTCCTCTGGTACAAGTACTGCGCGAAGAACACCGCGCGAAAGTGGGGCAAGACCGCGACCTTCATGCCCAAGCCCTTGTTCCAGGACAACGGCTCGGGCATGCACACGCACCAGTCGCTCTGGAAGAACGGCAAGAACCTCTTCTACGAGCGGGGCGGCTACGCCGACATCAGCAAGATGTGCCTCTACTACATCGGCGGCATCCTCAAGCACGCGCCGGCGCTGCTCGCGCTGATCGCGCCGTCGACCAACAGCTACAAGCGGCTGGTGCCCGGCTACGAGGCACCGATCAACCTGGTGTACAGCCAACGCAATCGATCGGCGGCCATCCGCATCCCGATGTATTCGAAGTCGGAGGGCGCCAAGCGCATCGAGTTCCGCACGCCCGACCCGACCTGCAACCCGTATCTCTCGTTCGCGGCCTGCGTGATGGCCGGCCTCGACGGCATCGCCAACAAGATCGATCCCGGCAAGCCGGTGGACAAGGACCTCTACGAGCTGCCGCCGGCCGAGCAGAAGAAGATCAAGCAGCTTCCCGGCGATCTCTCGATCGTGCTCGACAACCTCGAGAAATCGCACGACTGGCTGCTCAAGGGCGACGTGTTCACGCCCGACGTCATCGAGACGTGGATCGAGTACAAGCGCAAGAACGAGGTGGACGCGGTGCGCCTGCGCCCGCACCCGTGGGAGTTCGCGCTGTATTTCGATATTTAGTTGGAGGTTCCGCTCGGGCTGGTCGTTCGAGCGACCGTGATCGATTGCATTGGGGGGAGCGAGACGCTCCCCCCAACGCCCCCCTCGGTTTTTCGGAATCGGGTCTCGTTCCTGGCGCGTCAGAAGCGGACGATCAGGTCGATCGCGGGGACGAATTGAAGCCTGCTTGTTTGATCGTTGTAGGGTCGTGCGTCCGGTGACCAGTCGACGCGAAGCTCGGGCCGGATGCTCACGCTCCGCAGGGGCTTGTAGGTGGCCCCGATCGTCAGGTCGAAGAAACTGGCGGCAAAGCCCGGCCGTCCGAGCTGACCCGTTCGGGTTCCTTGCTCATCGCGGAACCATTCGACGCGCGTCCCCAACCTCAATCGGGGATCGACGTCGTAAAAGAGGTTGACCGTGGTCCCGTACCATTTCGCATCTTGCCGGCGACCGGTGACGATGTCCGCGGAAGCATTCGACTCGTAGCCCAGGTGGCCACCCGCGGACAGGAGCCATGCCTCCGTCGAGCCCAGCTTGACCGTAAGATAGCTGCTGAGCAGGCTTCGGTAGTCGCGATCGTTGTCTGGCTGCTCCGGCCCCGTGATCCAGGCGGTCGCCCAGTTGTAGCGTTTGTCGGGGGAGTTCCAGAGGAACCCGCCATGGAAGGTGACCATGTCGTTGTTGTCCTTGAAGACATCCCAGCCCCGCACGACACCGACTAGGACGTCGAGCGTGGGCATGACGTGCAGCGTCGTCATCACCCCGGTATGGGTGAACGGGGTCGCGTAGACGTTCTCGTACGTGCGCGAATAGAAATCGGTGTCTGCACCCGGATACACCTCGCGACCCATCAGCGTGTAGAACTTGCCAGCCTTGATGTCAACGCCCCCGGATGTGAGCAGTCGAGGGAGGTGCACCTCGAGGAACACCTGAGGCAGGTCGATGCCGACGCGATTGACCTCACGGAAGCTCTTGGGCCCGTCCGATCCGACTCCAGATCTCGGATCGAAGCCCGTGAAGCTGCTGAACATCCCGGTCGCGACGAAGAACGGAGCGTCGTGACCGACGAAGAAGTCCACGCGATAGCCAATGTTGAATCGGTCGTCGTGCTCCAGCGTGTTCTCGAGGACGAAGTACGCTTGGTTGAGCCGATAGTCGTTCGACCGCCAGCCGTAGTTGGTCCCGAAGTTGACGCGATCCCGCGGGCTGTGGAGGTTGCCGGCGAAGCCCTGCTGGATCCACCCATAGACCTGGGTCCCGGCGGACTCCAGGCTGTGCCCCAGGGAAGTGGGCAGCAGGAGGTCCATCAGCAGCCATCGATCCGCGGGCTCGGCGAGGACGGGGCTCGCCTCCGACAGCGCAAAGACCGAGGTGCAGGCGACGACGACGATGCCCCGTTTCAACGAGATCATACGGCTCCTCTCCGTGTCGGAATTGTTCCCGCGGCAACAGTAAATGCCGCTTGACCTCAGCATGTCGTCAGTCTGTGAACGGTCGGTCTCAAGAACCCGTCAACGGCGAGAGATCCACCGGGTCGCTGCTGACGGGACAGGCATCGAGCGCGTGTATGCGGAGGACGCGAGCAGCCGGCGCATCCTCGCGCCGCGGAAACGACTGATTCTTTGGCGCTCGCCTCTGGCATTGCACTTGCCCCGCACCCGGCTCCATGAGGCCGGCCAAACCCCGCTGGCGAGTCGCGATTGTGGACGACCACGAACGGTCTCGGGCCGCGCTACGTGCGGCCATCTGGGCGGCGGGCGGCGAGGTCGCGGGAGAGGCGAGCCGGTGCGTGGACGCGCCCGCCCTGCTGGAACGCACGAAGCCCTCGGTGGCGGTCTTCGCGGTGGGGTTGCCGGACGGTGATGGGATCGAGGTCGCGGCCGAAGTGATCGCGCGCGGGACGTGTCCTGTCGTGCTGTTCACCAGCCACACCGACGACGCGCTGGTCGAGCGCGCGACGGCGGCCGGCGTCATGGCCTATCTGCTGAAGCCGTTGCGTCCGGCCGAGCTGGCCCCCGCGCTCGACCTGGCCATCGCGCGCTGGCAGGAAGCGCGCGCGCTCCGCGCCCGGCTGGAGGAGCGCAAGGTGATCGAGCGCGCCAAGGGCGCGATGATGCAGCGCCACGGCCTCACCGAGGACGAGGCGTTCAAGCGCATGCGCCGGACCGCGATGGACACGCGCCGGCCGATGGTCGAGATCGCGCGCGCGGTGCTCGTCTCGGAATCACTCGCTCCCGAGTTGCCCGCGAAATAAGCAACACCAGCCCGGCCAAGATCGAGCGTCCCCAGCAAATTCGCTCACTTCAGTGCGGTACGTCGCTTGCACCCTGGCGACGCGCACATCACGACCCGCGAGGACAGCGACGTCCCGCGCGGTCGCGCGGCAGCGAGGCCGACGGCGATGACGACAACGTTCCGGCGCAACGAACCAGCGAAAGGAGATCTCATGCTCGCGTACACACGTCGCGACTTCCTCAAAGGTACGCTCGCCACGAGCGCCGGCCTCGCCGCCGGGCTGAGCCTGCCCGCGATCCTGACCGCTCAGGGTAAGGAGCCGGTGAAGATCGGCGTCCTGCATTCACTGTCCGGCACGATGGCCATCAGCGAGGTGTCGCTGCGCGACGTCGTGCTCATGGCTGTCGACGAGGTCAACGCCAAGGGCGGCGTCATGGGGCGCAAGATCCAGCCCGTCGTCGTCGATCCGGCGTCGAACTGGGATCTCTTCGCCGAGAAGGCCAAGCAGCTCCTGCTGCAGGACAAGGTCGCCGTCGTCTTCGGGTGCTGGACGTCGGTCAGCCGCAAGTCCGTGCTGCCCGTGTTCGAGAACAACAACGGCCTGCTCTTCTACCCCGTGCAGTACGAGGGCGAGGAGTGCAGCAAGAACGTCTTCTACACCGGGGCCACGCCGAACCAGCAGCTGATCCCCGGCGCCGAATATTTGATGTCCAAGGAGGGCGGCGCCTACAAGAAATTCTACCTGCTGGGGACCGACTACGTGTTCCCGCGCACCGCGAACAAGATCCTCCGCGCGTTCCTGGTCGCCAAGGGGGTGCCGAAGGAGAACATCGAGGAGGAGTACACGCCGTTCAGCCACCAGGACTACCAGACGATCGTCGGCAAGATCAAGCGCTTCGCGGGCGGCGGCGGCGCGTGCGTGCTGTCGACCATCAACGGCGACTCGAACGTGCCGTTCTACAAGGAATTCGCCAACCAGGGCCTGCGCTCGGAGAACGCGCCGATCATGGCGTACAGCGTGGCCGAGGACGAGCTGCGCGGCATGGACACGTCCGCCCTCGTCGGCCACCTCGCCGCGTGGAACTACTTCCAGTCGGTCGAGTCCCCGGCCAACACGAAGTTCGTCAAGGCGTTCAAGGAGTACGCGAAGAAGAACAACCTGCCCGGCGGTGACAAGCGCGTGACCGACGACCCGATGGAGGCGGCCTACTTCGGCGTCCACATCTGGAAGCAGGCCGTGGAGAAGGCCAAGAGCTTCGAGGTCGACGCCGTCCGCAAGGCCGTGTACGGCCAGACCTTCGCGGCGCCCGTCGGCACCATCAAGATGCACGAGGTCAACCACCACACGTACCGTCCCGTGCTCATCGGCGAGATCCTCAAGAACGGGCAGTTCAAGATCATCTCGCGCACGAAGGGCAACGTGGAGCCGGAGCCGTGGAGCAAGTACACGAGCCCGGACAAGGGCTGCGACTGGGTCAAGCACCAGGGGACGTATCAGAAGAAGGCGTAATGAAGCGACTCTTCCTGCTGTTGTTCGTGGCGTGGCTCGCCGCTCCGGTGGCGGGCCACGCGCAGTCCCCCGAGGCGCTGAAGGCGCTGACCGAGCTCTCGATCGACGACGCCGACAAGCGCGAGGCGGCGGTGCAGGCCCTCGGCAACACCCGTGATCCGAAGTGGCTCGAGTTCCTGGGGGCGCTCCGCGACGGCAACGTCTACGCGCGCGGCCAGGGCACGGCGGCCGAGGTCGTGGTGGGTGGCGCGAAATCGACGAAGGGCGATCAGGACGTGATCGAGGTCGTCACCGCGTACGATCGCAAGCCGCTCGGCACCGTGCCGGTGTCGAGTCTGACCGAGATCGCCGCCGACCGTCGGCTTCGCATCGCCATCAAACCGTTCCTCGACGCCGACGAGACGCGCGGCCAGCTCGCGAACCCCGATGCCGAGACGCGGCGCGGCGCCGCCATGAAGCTCGGACATCAGGCGGCGGCGAGCGCGGCGCCGGTGGTCGAGGCCGCGATCGCGAAGGAGACGAACCCCCACGTCCGTCATGCCCTCGAGGAAGCGCTCGCGCTGATCCGGCTCGCGAACGGCGACGCGGCGGTCCGCACACTGGCCGCGCAGAGCCTGGGTGGCCTGCACTCGTTCGACGCCCTGTCCGCCCTGCAGAAGCTCGCGGCGGACCCGGCGGCCTCGCGGGCCGAGCGCGACACCGCGACGGCGGCGATCCGTCAGATCGAGCGCTGGGGCCTCCTGGTCCGGACGGTCGAGACGGTGTTCCAGGGCGCCTCGCTCGCGTCGATCCTGCTGCTGATGTCCGTGGGACTCGCCGTGGTGTTCGGATTGATGGGCGTGATCAACATGGCCCACGGCGAGCTGATGGCGCTCGGCGCCTACAGCACGTTCGTCGTGCAGAACCTCTTCCGCGCGCGCTGGCCGGAGTGGTTCGACGCGTATTTCGTGGTGGCGCTGCCCGTCTCCTTCATCGTGGCCGCGGTGGTGGGGGTGGTCCTTGAGCGCGGCGTGATCCGTCGCCTCTACGGCCGTCCGCTGGAGACGCTGCTGCTCACGTGGGGCGCGTCGCTGATCATCCAGCAGGGCCTGCGGCTCTGGTTCGGCGCGGCCAACGTCGACGTGTCGTCACCGCGCTGGCTCTCCGGCGGCTTCGCGCTGATGACCGGGCTCACCCTGCCCTTCAACCGGCTCTTCATCATCGCCCTGGCCGCGGTCAGCGTGCTCGGGATGTACGGGCTCCTCTTCCGCACCGACCGCGGCCTGACGATCCGCGCGGTGACCCAGAACCGCGCGATGAGCGCCTGTCTCGGCGTGCGTGCGGGAGTGGTGGACGCCCTGACCTTCGGCCTCGGCGCCGGCCTCGCCGGCCTCGCGGGCTGCGCGCTGACCCAGATCGGCAACGTGGGGCCGTCGCTCGGGCAGAACTACATCGTCGATTCCTTCATGGTGGTGGTGACGGGCGGCGTCGGGAAGCTCGCGGGCGCGATCCTGGCGTCGGCGGGTCTCGGGTTGCTCAACAAGGGTATCGAGCCGGCGCTGGGCGCGGTCTTCGCGAAGGTGGCCATCCTGGTGGCCGTCATCCTCTTCCTGCAGCGGCGGCCGGCGGGCCTGTTCGCCACGCGGGGACGCGGTGCGGAAGCCTGATTCGATCGCGCTCATCGTGATGGGCGTGGTGCTCGTCGTGGTGCTGCCCGCGCTCAACATGTTGCCCCCGTCGTCGCCGCTCCACGTCAGCAACTTCACGCTGAACCTGTTCGGCAAGTTCCTGACCTACGCGATCCTGGCCCTCGGCCTCGACCTCCTCTGGGGCTACACGGGCGTCCTGAGCCTCGGGCACGGCGTGTTCTTCGGCCTCGGCGCCTACGCCATGGGGATGCACCTCATGCTCGAGATCGGCACCCAGAGCGTGTATCAGAACGCGCTGCCCGACTTCATGGTGTGGAATCAGGTGAAGACGCTGCCCCTGTTCTGGTGGCCGTTCCGGAGCGGGATCTTCACGATCGTGGCGATCGTCGCCGTGCCCGCCCTGGTCGGGCTGGCCTTCGGATTTCTCGCCTTCCGCAGCCGGATCCGCGGCGTCTACTTCTCGATCATCACGCAGGCGCTGGCCCTGTCCGCGTGGCTCGTGTTCAACCGCAACGAGATGAACCTCGGCGGCACCAACGGGCTGGCGGACTTCAAGACCATCTTCGGGTTCAAGCTGAACCAGGCGTCGACGCAGCGGGGACTCTACGTGAGCACGGCGCTCGCCCTGGTCGCCGCGTTCCTGCTCTGCCGGTGGATCACGCGCACGCGGGCGGGCAAGGTGCTGGTGGCCATCCGCGACAGCGAGACGCGGGTGCTCTTCTCCGGCTACGCGCCCGCGAACTACAAGTTGTTCGTGTTCGTGGTGTCGGCCGGGCTGGCCGGCGTGGCCGGCGCCCTCTACGCGCCGCAGGTCGGCATCATCACGCCGGCGAAGATGGGCGTGCTGCCGTCAATCGAGATGGTGGTGTGGGTGGCGGCGGGCGGGCGGGGGACGCTCGTCGGGGCCGTGCTCGGCGCCTTCGGCGTCAACTGGATGCAGAGCTGGCTGACCACCAGCTATCCCGACCTGTGGCTCCTGTTCCTGGGCGTGCTGTTCATGAGCGTGGTCCTGTTCTTCCCCGACGGCGTGGTGGGCGCGGCCGCGCGCGCGACCGCGCACTGCTCGGCGCTGCTGCGGAGAACGGTCACCCCCATGCCGGCCCCGATGGAGTCGGCCCGGCCGACCCGGCTGCCATGACATCAGCCGCGACCGTCGGGACCAGCATCGTCTACCTGGACACCGTCACCGTCGACTTTGACGGCTTCAAGGCGCTCGATCGGCTCAACTTCTACATGGATCGCAAGGAGCTGCGGGTCGTCATCGGGCCCAACGGCGCCGGCAAGACCACGCTCCTCGACGTGATCTCGGGCCGGGTGCGGCCGGCGAGCGGACGGGTGATCTTCGGCCACCACACCGACCTCACGTCGCTCCTGGAGAACGAGATCGCGGCGCTCGGGGTGGGCCGGAAGTTTCAGACGCCGTCGGTGTTCGTCAACCTGAGCGTGCGCGACAACGTCGACCTCTCGCTCAAGCGGGCCAGCAAGGGCGTGCTCGCCACCCTCTTCGAGCGCGGCAACGCCGCCGAGGAACGCCGGCGCATCGACGACACGCTGGAGGGCGCCGGCCTGGTCGACAAGCGCGATACGCTGGCCGGCGCGCTCTCGCACGGCGAGAAGCAGTGGCTGGAGATCGCGATGGTGATGGCTCAGGACCCGGAGCTCCTGCTCGTCGACGAGCCCGTGGCCGGGATGACCGACGAGGAGACCGCGCGCACCGGCGAGCTGTTGATGGCCATCGCCGTCGACCGCTCGGTGCTGGTGATCGAGCACGACATGGAGTTCGTGCGCCAGATCGCCCGCAAGGTCACCGTGCTTCACCAGGGGACGGTCCTGTGCGAGGGACCCGTCGAGGAGGTCCAGCGCGATCCCCGGGTGCTCGAGGTCTACCTGGGCCAGCGTCGCGCGGAAGGGACCGAGCATGCTGTCCGTTGAGGGGCTCGACGTCGCCTACGGCGGCTCGCAGGTGCTCTGGAGCGTCGACCTCGACGTGCCCGACGGCAGCGTGGTGTGCCTCATGGGACGCAACGGCGTGGGCAAGACCACGCTCCTGCGCGCGACCATGGGATTGCTACCGGCGCGCGCCGGTCGCGTGCGGTTCGACGGGGCAGACGTGACGCGCTGGTCGCCGGATCGCCGCGCCCGCGCGGGGATCGGCTACGTGCCGCAGGGCCGCGAGATCTTCCCGCACCTCACGGTGGCCGAGAATCTCCGGATGGCCCACCTCGGCTGCGGTCGAGGCGACGGGCTCGACGAGGCGCTCTCGCTGTTTCCGAAGCTCGCCGAATTGCTCTCCCGCAAGGGTGGCGTGCTGTCCGGCGGCGAGCAGCAGATGCTGGCCATCGGCCGGGCGTTGCTCACCAAGCCCAGGCTGCTCATGCTCGACGAGCCGACCGAGGGCATCCAGCCGTCGATCATCCTCGAGATCGAGGAGGCGATTCGCCGGATCAAGCGGGAGCTCGGGCTGGCCGTGCTGCTGGTCGAGCAGTACCTCGACTTCGCCGAGCGCCTGGCCGACTCGTATGTCATCCTCGCCAAGGGCGCCGTGGTGGCCCGCGGCGACACCCGCGATCTGAACGTGGAGGCGGTTCGACACCACCTCGCCGTCTGAGGGGCCCCAAGGGGGCCCGAGAGGCCCAACGATGCACCTCACGCCACGCGAACAGGAAAAGCTCCTCATCTTCACGGCCGCCGAAGTCGCGCGCCGTCGCCGGGACCGCGGCCTCAAGCTGAACCATCCCGAGGCGGTGGCCCTGATCACCGCGGAGACCCTCGAGGGCATCCGCGACGGGCGTTCGGTCTCCGAGCTGATGGACCTCGGCGGCACGATCCTGCGCCGCGACGACGTGATGGAGGGCGTGCCCGAGATGATCGACGAGATCCAGGTCGAAGGCACGTTCCCCGACGGCACCAAGCTCGTCACCATCCACCATCCCATTCGATGAGGAGGCACGCGTGATCCCGGGGGAATACCTGCTGGCCGACGGCGACATCGTGGCGAACGCGGGACGCGAGACCGTCGAGATGACCGTGACCAACACGGGCGACCGGCCGATCCAGGTCGGCTCGCACTTCCACTTCTTCGAGGTCAACCGCGCGCTCGCCTTCGACCGCGCCCGCGCGTTCGGCATGCGCCTCAACGTCCCCGCCGGCACCGCCGTGCGCTTCGAGCCCGGCGACGAAAAGCGAGTGACCCTGGTCGCCCTCGCCGGCGCCCGCCAAGTCTTCGGCCTCAACGCCCTCACCGAAGGCGCCGACAAAGCCGCCGCCCTGAACCGCCTACACGAATGGGAGCAACAATGAACGATTTTGGGATGACCAATCGATGGGAGCGACTGTGAACGAGTTCGACATGATCAATCCGAAAGGCAGACGCAGCCGGCTCGCTCCTAGGCCAGGCCACCCACGCTTCGACCCGTCCCCAGCGCCGCCGCTACAATAATGCTGAGGATCGCGCGCCGGCAGTACGCTGATCTCTACGGGCCGACTACGGGCGATCGCATCCGTCTCGCCGACACCGACCTCCTGATCCGCATCGAGCGCGATCTCACCACC